>ERZ1034691.454-NODE-454-length-33042-cov-65.403977_pt1 | contig 33042 bp, 33 predicted proteins | sample MGYA00520638_ERZ1034691 | MGnify/ENA primary metagenome ERZ1034691 (study PRJEB33766, sample SAMN09781763) | gut metagenome | biome: gut microbiome | host: Homo sapiens | place: Madagascar | study: EMG produced TPA metagenomics assembly of the PRJNA485056 data...
GTGGTGTTGATCGTACCCAGATCGAGCGTGGTCAGGTTCTGGCTAAGCCCGGTTCTGTGCACCCCCACAACGTCTTTGAGGCTCAGGTCTACGTCCTGACCAAGGACGAAGGCGGCCGTCACACTCCCTTCTTCTCCAACTATCGTCCTCAGTTCTACTTCCGTACCACTGACGTGACCGGCATCATCACCCTGCCCGAAGGCACCGAGATGTGCATGCCCGGCGATAACGTCATGATGCACGTTGAGCTGCTGACCCCCGTTGCTATGGAAGAGGGCCTGCGTTTCGCTATCCGTGAGGGTGGCCGTACCGTTGGTTCCGGCGTTGTTGGCAAGATCATTGAGTGATTTTGTCCTTGAACGTAAGTTCCAAGGCTAACTAGCAATTTATAAAGACCTTCCCGTTCCGGAGAGCGGGAAGGTCTTTTTGTTTGTTTATGGCAGCTGCAAGCGGTTAGACTTCACAGCTTCTTTACCGGGTCAGGGCGTTATAGCAGTCTGCAAAGGCGTGCAGAAAGCCGGTCACTTCCTCCTCTGTGGTAAGGTGGCTTAGGCTGACGCGCCATGAAGAAAGGGCGTTGCGCCGGTCTTGACTGACTGCAAGCACCGCGCGGGAGGGCAACCCATCGGACGAACAGGCGGATTTGACCGAGACGCACACCCCGCGTGCGTCCAACTCCCGCTGGAACACGGTACCCTTTACGCCCTGCACGCTCAGGTTCAGGATATGCGGCACGGCGTTTGCCGGGCTGTTGATGCGTACTTTTGGATAGCGGGAAAGCTCTGTGCGCAGCCGGTCGTTCAGGCTGCGGACAGTTGCGGCGCGGACGGTCAGCTCCGCAGTAGCCTTTTCCAAAGCCAGCGCCAGCGAGCAGGCAAGGGCTACGGTAGGTGTGCCGCTGCGGTAGGGAGTAGTGCTCTCTCCGCCGTGGATGAGGGGCGGCAATGCCAGCCCCAGCCGTTTTACCAGTACCCCGATGCCGTTGAGCCCGTAAAACTTATGGGCTGTCAGGCTCATGGTGTCCATGCCCTCAAACTGCACGGGAATTTTCCCCACAGCCTGTGTGGCGTCCACATGGAAATGGCAGTTGGGGTATGCCTTTAAAAGCTCTGTAATTTCTGCAATGGGCTGCACTACGCCCAACTCGCTGTCCACAGCGGTCACAGCAACCAGCACAGTGTCCGGGCGCAGCCGCTTTTTCAGGTCTGCAAGGTCCACTGTGCCGTCCGGCAGGATATCCAGCAACTCCACCTCGTACCCCTGCTTTTGCAGCGCCTCCAGACTACCGCTGACGGACGAATGCTCCAGCGGGGTAGAGAGGATATGCCTGCCCGCTGTACCTCCCAGCGCTGCCAGTCCCTTCACGGCAAGGTTGTTGGCCTCACTTGCGCCGGAGGTATAGATGATGCCCGCAGGCGGTGTGCCCAGACAGCGGGCAATGCTGCGGGTCGCCTCGTTTATAGCAGCCTTTGCGGCAGCGCCTGCCTGATGGTGGGCGTTGGCGTTGCCCGGGTAACGCCGCTCGGCTTCGCAGAAGCATTGCAGCACCGCCTCGTCCACAGGGGTGTTGGCAGAGTAATCCAGATAGAGCATAGAGCCTCCTGTAATATCAACACATTATGATAGTAGGAAATAATAACAGGCTCTATTATAGGCGATTCCGCTCCAAAGCGCAACCCCCGCAGCCTACGGTGCGGCGTAACAGGCAAGAAAAAGCTGTCAACACCTTGCTGGAAAGCCCAAAATCTGCTATACTTATTAAAAAGGCCGCAGCGCTGCTGCTGCCTTGCCGGAGCGGTTCCGGTTGTTGGAAAGAACACAAAAAGAAGGGGAGGAGCACAATGTTCAAGCGCGAGCGACTGCATGGCTGTTTCTTTCCCGTTTTTGTGTGGAGGTCTTGTTCCTGAAATTCAGAGGCACTGCTGTTTCAACGGCAATGCCTCTTTTTTTGGGAATAACAGTACAGGAGGTTTTCTATGAGCGAAAAAATCGATTACTCCAAGGGCGTATACGACGCCAGAAAGCTTGGCACAGGCCGGATGTTTGTTCTGGGTGTGCAGCATATGTTTGCCATGTTCGGTGCAACGGTTCTGGTGCCGCTGCTCACCGGCCTGAGCGTTTCCACCACTCTGCTGTGTGCCGGTCTGGGCACGCTGCTGTTCCACCTCATTACCAAAAAGAAGGTGCCTGCATTCCTCGGCTCCTCCTTTGCGTATCTGGGCGGCTTCTCCATCGTGGCTCCCATGCTGGCTGATGCCGATGGCAACCTGACCGTTGCCAACACCAAGATGCTGCCGTATGCCTGCGCTGCCATTGCATTCTCGGGTCTGGTCTATCTGGTGGCCAGCCTGCTGATCTCCACCTTTGGCATCCGCCGCATCATGAAGTTCTTCCCGCCGGTGGTCACCGGCCCCATCATCATCTCCATCGGCTTGATCCTTGCTCCCTCTGCCATCACCAACTGCCAGTCCAACTGGCTGCTGGCCTTTGTGGCGCTGGGCACTGTCATCGTGTGCAACATTTGGGGCAAGGGCATGGTCAAGATCCTGCCCATCCTCATCGGCGTGCTGGTCTCCTACGCAGTGGCACTGGTCACCGGCGCAGTGGACTTCCAGAAGATCTCCGAGGCCGCCTGGCTGGGCATCCCCCTGCACAAGGAGGCTATGGGTCTGTTCGCCATTGACGGCAGCCCGGAGTTCATCAGTGCTCTGTTCACTATCATCCCCATCGCACTGGCTACCATGATGGAGCATGTCGGCGACATCGCTGCTATCAGTGCCACCGTCGGCCACAACTATATCAATGACCCCGGCCTGAACCGCACCCTGATGGGCGATGGTCTGGCCACCACCATGGCCGGTCTGCTGGGCGGCCCCGCCAACACCACCTACGGCGAGAATACCGGCGTGCTGGCACTGAGCAAGATCTACGACCCGCTGGTCATCCGCATTGCCGCTGTGCTGGCTATCATCCTGAGCTTCAGCCCCAAGTTTGAGGCCGTCATCAACACCATCCCCACCGGCATCATCGGCGGTATCAGCTTCGTGCTGTATGGCATGATCTCTGCCATCGGTGTGCGCAACGTGGTGGAGAACCGCGTTGACTTCACCAACAGCCGCAACCTGATCGTTGCCGCCGTCATTCTGGTGTGTGCACTGGGCTTCAACTCTGTGGGCGGCGTTGGTTTTACTGTTGGCAGCGTCACCATCAACCTGTCCGGTCTGGCTGTGGCTGCGATTGCAGGTATTCTGCTCAACGCCATCCTGCCCGGCAACGACTACGAGTTTGACGCTACTGCCGGTTCCGATGCTGCTACCAGCGGCAACCTGCAGGTCTGATCCTCAGTAATGCGTCCAGTTTTCCATAAGGGAATTTGGGCATTCTGCCAGATTTTGATAAATAGGAATAATTCTTAAAAATATACTTGACTAACTAGGAATTGTTCGCTATAATAGAGCCATGGAAAGGGAAGTACACAAAGCCCCCTTCCATGGCTCTTTCTATACCCGGCAGCGCGGCTGCCCAGCATAGAAGCAACAGGCGGGTGGTTTCCGTCCTGTATCGTTTTTAACAGATCGAATGGAGGTAAATTCTTATGAAGAAATACGTTTGCACCGTTTGTGGCTATATCGCTGAGGGTGAGATCCCCGCTCAGTGCCCCGTTTGCAAGGCTCCCGCTTCCGCTTTTGTGGAGAAGAAGGGCAACACCTATGTCACTGAGCATGTTGTTGGCATCGGCAAGGCAGAGGGCGTGCCGCAGGAGATCGTTGATGGTCTGCGCGCAAACTTCGAGGGCGAGTGCAGCGAGGTCGGTATGTATCTGGCTATGGCTCGCGTGGCAGAGCGTGAGGGCTATCCCGAGATCGCCGAGGCCTACAAGCGCTATGCTTACGAAGAGGCTGACCACGCATCCCGCTTTGCAGAGCTGCTGGGCGAGGTCGTGACCGACAGCACCAAGAAGAACCTGATGATGCGTGCCGAGGCTGAGTGCGGTGCCTGTGCAGGCAAGATGGATCTGGCCAAGAAGGCTAAGGCACTGAATCTGGACGCCATCCACGACACTGTCCATGAGATGGCAAAGGATGAAGCCCGTCACGGCCGCGGCTTCGAGGGCCTGCTGAAGCGTTACTTCAACACCGAAGTCTGATAAGGGTTCCCCCGGTTATCTATGCTGCCCGCTGCAAGGACATTCCGCCTTGCAGCGGGCTTTTTGCGTTCTAATTGCGGCAACGGCTTTTGGGAAAAAATGGAGCACCGGAGCGTCCGCAGGCGCTTCGGCGCTCTAAAATAAAAAGAATCTTTCCTCTGAAGATGCGCAAAGCGAACGCGACGCGCATTCAAATCGTCCCGCCACAAAAGAGGCAGCTGCGCAAAAATCTGCGCAGCTGCCTCTTTTTGCATTTGTGGTGGCTGATACCCTTATTGGATGCCGGTGACAGGGTAATCCTGTGCCTCCACGGCCTTCTTCAGCACTTCATCATCCACTTCTGCGTTCAGGGTAACGATGGCAGTACCGGCTTCGTGACTGACAACAGCCTCGTCCACCTGCGGCAGAGCTTCCAGTGCCTTTTTGACGCGGGCTTCACAGTGGGGGCACATCATGCCTTCTACGGTCAGGGTCTTTTTCATAACGATCTTCTCCTTGTAAGTTGTATCTTCTCCCGCTGCGGGCTGCACAAGGGCAGCGGGCAGGGCAGGGACGTGTTTGGGCGGGTGGTCGCGCTTTGCGCTGTGCAGGTCAAACAGGTTCAGCCGCAAGGCGTTGCTCACCACGCAGAAGCTGGAAAGGCTCATGGCAGCTGCGCCGAACATGGGGTTCAGCGTCAGTCCCAATGGAATGAACACACCGGCTGCCAGCGGGATGCCGATGATATTGTAGATGAACGCCCAGAACAGGTTTTCGTGGATGTTGCGCAGGGAAGCGCGGCTCAGCCGGATGGCGGCAGGCACGTCCGAAAGCTTGGAGTTCATCAGTACTACGTCTGCGGCGTCAATGGCTACGTCTGTGCCTGCGCCAATGGCAACGCCGGTGTCAGCGCGGGTCAGGGCAGGGGCATCGTTGATGCCGTCACCCACCATAGCTACCTTGCCGTACTTTTGCAGCTGCCGGATGACGGCCTCCTTGCCCTCGGGCAGAACTCCCGCGATCACCTCGTCAACCCCGGCCTGTCGGCCAATGGCCTCGGCGGTGTGCTGGTTGTCGCCGGTCAGCATCACGACCCGGATACCCATATTTCGCAGCTCCCGGATGGCCTGCGGGCTGTCCTCCTTGATGGTATCTGCTACCGCGATAACGCCCAGCAGATGGTCAGCGCCGCCAAAGAAGAGGGGCGTTTTACCCTGCGCAGCCAGTGCGGCAGCCTCAGTTTGCAGCACAGCGGGGATAGAGACCTTTGTGCCAATAAAAGCAGCGTTGCCGCCAAAGATCTCTTTGCCCTCCAGCTTGGCGGTAAGGCCGTTGCCCGGCAGGGCGGTAAAATCGGTAACAGAGGGCAGCTCCAGCTGCGTTTCCTCCGCATAGGCCAGCACTGCCCGCGCCAGTGGGTGCTCGCTGCGGCCCTCCAGCGCAGCTGCCAGCGTGAGCAGCTCGGTCTCGGTCACGCCCACAGCGGGCAGAAGGTCGGTGACGGTAGGTTCGCCGCAGGTGATGGTGCCGGTCTTGTCCAGCGCCACAATGCGGGTACGCCCGGCTTCTTCCAATGCCGCTGCGGTCTTGAACAGGATGCCGTTTTTTGCGCCCAGACCGTTGCCCACCATAATAGCCACTGGCGTTGCCAGACCCAACGCACAGGGGCAGCTGATGACCAGCACCGAGATGCCCCGCGCCAGCGCGTAGCCGACGTCCCGCCCCAGCAGCAGCCAGACAAGGGTGGTGACCACTGCAATGCTGATGACCGCAGGCACAAAAAAGCCGGATACGGTATCTGCGATCTTTGCAATGGGTGCTTTTGTGGCAGCGGCATCGCTGACCATGCGGATGATCTGCGCCAGCGTGGTGTCCTCGCCCACGCGGGTAGCACGGCACTGCAAATAACCGGACTGATTGGTGGTGGCGGCGCTTACCTTATCGCCCACGGCCTTGTCTACCGGGATGCTCTCGCCGGTCAGGGCACTCTCGTTCACGGCACTGCTGCCCTCCAGCACAATGCCGTCCACCGGGATGTTCTCGCCCGGGCGCACTACAAAGATATCCTCTTTCTGCACCTGTTCAATGGGCACGGTCACCTCAGCACCGTCCCGCAGCAGGGTAGCGGTCTTGGGGGCTAGCTTCATCAGGCTCTTGAGCGCATCGGTGGTCTTGCCCTTGGAGCGCGCTTCCAGCATCTTGCCCACGGTGATAAGGGTCAAAATCATGGCGGCAGACTCAAAATAGAACTCCATCATGTAGTGCATGACAAGTTCTTCATTGCCGTGCAGCTGCGCATCGGTCATGGCAAACAGGGCGTAGGTGCTCCACACAAAGCTTGCCATCGAGCCCATAGCCACCAGCGTATCCATGTTGGGGGAGCGGTGCGCCAGCCCTTTGAAGCCGTTGATGAAAAACTTTTGGTTGATCACCATCACAATGCCTGCCAGCAACAGCTGTACCAGTCCCATGGCAATGTGGTTGCCGTCAAACCAGCGGGGCAGCGGCCAGCCCCACATCATGTGCCCCATGGAAAAGTACATCAGTACCAGCAAAAAGCCCAGCGAGGCGATAAGCCGCCGTTTCAGCTTGGGTGTTTCGTGGTCGGCAAGCGCGTCCAGCTCTGTGCTGGTACTGGCCGCTGCGGCGGCTTTTTTGGGGCTTGCACCGTAACCGGCCTGCTCCACGGCGTGGATAATGGCGGCATCCTCAGCGGTGCCTTCTACGCCCATGGAGTTGGTCAGCAGGCTTACCGAACAGCCGGTGACGCCCGGCACGCTCTTTACGGCCTTTTCTACCCGGGCAGAGCAGGCCGCGCAGCTCATGCCGGTAACGTTGAATTGTTCCATTGTTGTTTCTCCTTGTGGTCAGTCTGCCCGGCGGGCGGTCATTTCATCAGCTTGGGCAGCAGTCGGAGCAGTTCTTCCAGCTTTTCATCGCTGCCGGCACGCAGGTCGTCCGCTACGCAGCTGCCGATGTGCTGTGCCAGCAATTCCCGGGAAAAGCTGTTCAGCGCCGCATTGGCTGCGGCCACCTGTACCAGAATGTCCACACAATAGGCGTCCTTTTCCAACATCCCGCGGATACCGCGCACCTGTCCTTCAATGCGGTTCAGGCGGTTGAGCAGAGCTTTGTATTCCTCCGGGCTGCGCTCTTTGTGGCGGCAGCAGGGGACAGCAGGATCTGCCGCAGCGTCCGCTTCCGGCGTATCAACGCAGCAGCAACAGTGCTTTTTGCTCTCTTTCATATCAGAATTGCTCCTTTCATAAACCCCCACGGGGTATATTTTCTTGCAATAGCAGTATAGCACATAATATCCGACAATTCAAGTAGGAAATGAAATATAAATAGTACAGCTGACAAAAAATGGTTCAGAAACACCGCAGGCGTTTCTGAACCATAAATTAAAAGATGAAATTCCGCTGAACATGGCCAGAGCGCACGCGGAGGCCATTCAAAACCGCTGCATATAAGAAAACGAGGGAAGCCCGCAGGCTTTCCCTCGTTGTAAGCTCTTACTTTACTTCCAGAATGCGCGGTGCAAACAGGCTCCACATCTTACCCCACCAGTACCAGTCGTGGGAAACGTCGCCGCCCCAGATCTCCAGATGTGCGGGCATGCCCTGATCCTTCAGCAGATCAGCCATTGCCTGCGTGTCGTCCAGTGCATCGCCCTCGTAGGCACCCTGACCGGCGCAGAGGATCAAGCTGTTCTCCTCAGCCTTGGCCAGCGCAGGCTTGTTGGCAATGCCGTTCTCCTGCAAATAGGCAAGGGGAGCGCAGCGCAGCACCATGTCATCGCTGTCGGTGCCCCAGAAGCGGGTCAGGTCGTAGATGCCGCCCATGCCCACAGCACCTGCAAACAGGGTGGGACGGCGCAGACGGCAGTGGACGGCGTGGTAAGCGCCCAAGTCTACACCGGCAGTCCAGATCCGGGTGCCCTTTTTGGCGTTATTCAGGGTCAGAATACGGGGAGCAAGCTCAGCGGTCAGGTAGACGAAATACTTCTCCTGCAGCTCGGCGCGGCGGCGCTGGGGCAGATCACCGTTCAAAAGGCCCTCGCCGTCCATGGCATCTGCGCAGAACAGCTGCACCTTACCCTCGTTCAGCAGCTGGGCAATGGCATCGGGCATTCCGTTGTTCTCCCAGTCATAAAAACGGCCGCCGCGGGCGGGCAGTGCCAGCACCGGCACACCGGCATGGCCGTACACCTTAAACTCCATCTCACGGCCAAGAACCGTGCTCCACTCTTTGTAATAGGTACCCTGGATCATAAATCAAGCACTCCTTATTTTATCATTCACCGGCCCGGGCACAGTCGCTGCGCACCGGTACCGGATTTGGAAGCTATAATCAGACAAACTGGTTGCGCTGCGGATCGTAATCGTAGCCCACAGCGTGCAGCTTTGCGCACAGACCGGCCTTGTCGGCCTCCAGATCTTCGCACAGCGCATCGAGATCCTTATACTGATCCCGCAGTTTCAGGTTCACCACGCTCAGCAGCATGATGGGATCAACAGGCAAAGACATTTTATTTCTCTCCTTGCGGCAAATAAAAAAGCCGGCCACTCGACAAAGTGACCGGCCACATACACCAAATTAGACAGCGCGGGTAACTTTGCCAGCGCGCAGGCAACGGGAGCATGCGTAGACATACTTGGGAGAGCCCTCCACGACCGCCTTGACACGACGGACATTCGGCTTCCAGGTACGGTTGGAACGGCGATGAGAGTGAGAGACCTTGATACCAAAGGTAACACCCTTGCCGCAGCATTCACACTTAGCCATGGTAATTGCACCTCCTACAGTGAAGTATGGAATCAAAATAATCAGCTTGACTATTTTACCAGAGATACAAAGAAAAAGCAAGTCTTTTTTTAAATTTTCTGTAGCTTTTTGCATTCCCGGTGCTGTGGGGCTTGTGCAGGACACAAAAAAATAGTATTATAAAGGGAGAAATTCGTTTTGACAGGAGATTTACATGACCGCACAGGCAACCTATTATATCATCCGCGCACTGGTGGCGCTGGTGGCCATTCCGTTCCACGAGGCTGGCCATGCGCTGGCAGCATGGCTGCTGGGCGATGCCACCGCCAAACGCGAGGGGCGTCTTTCACTGAACCCCTTTGCCCACTTTGACCTGCTGGGCACGCTGTGCATGGTGTTTGCGGGCGTGGGCTGGGCAAAGCCTGTATCCACCAACCCCCGCAACTTCAAAAACCCCAAGTGGGGAATGGCACTTACGGCACTGGCAGGCCCTGTGGCAAACCTTGTGCTGGCTTACCTTGGCATGGTGGCATGGAAGGTAATGTACTACTGGGCGCCGGTCAATAACGCTACCATTTACATTGCCATGTTCCTGCGCTATCTGGTGCTGATGAACGTCAGCCTTGCGGTGTTCAACCTGATCCCGGTGCCGCCGCTGGACGGCAGCCGCATTCTGCTGGTGGTGCTGCCGCAGCGCATCTACTTTGGCCTGATGCGGTACGAAAAATATATCATGATCGTCATGCTGGCAGCGGTTTGGGGCGGCTTTCTGGATATGCCGCTCTACTACCTGAACAACGTAGTGTGGTCGCTTTTGGGCGCAGGCACCGGCTATATCGATAAGATCGCCTACACCGTTTATGCCAGCAGCCTTGGGGCGGTGATCTGAGTGGCAGAGGAATTGACCTTCCATCTGGAAGATTTTGACGGCCCGCTGGAATTATTGCTGGCTCTGGTGGCCAAGCATAAGATGGACCTGCACAATATCCCCATCCTGCAGCTGATCGACCAGTACACCCGCACCGTGGAGCAGGCTGACCCCGACCCCGAGACCGCCAGCGCCTTCATTGAGATGGCGGCGCATCTGGTGGAAATGAAAAGCTTTCTGCTGTTGCCTCGCAGCGAAGAGGGCGAGCGCATGAAACAGGAGCTCACCGGCCAGCTCATCGAGTACGACCAGTGCCGCCGCATGGCGGCTCTGCTGCGCGCAAAAGGGGAGGCTGCCCCGGTATTCGTGCGCCGTCCCATGGAAGTGGAGTGGGATAACACCTACGCATTGCACCACGCCCCGCAGATGCTTGCGGACTACTGGCAGGCGCTGGCGGGACGCACCAAGACCCGCCGCGTGCCCACCCAGCAGCAGTTTGAGCCGCTGGTCACCGCGCCTATGGTGTCGGTCACCAGCCGGGTGGTGTACATCCTGCGCCGGATGCTGGGCGGAACCGTAGCAAAAATGGAGCAGCTGTTTTCCCGCAGCCAGAGCCGCAGCACCAACGTAGCTACCTTTCTGGCGCTGTTGGAGCTGGTGCGCGGCGGACGCATCGCGCTGGACGACAGGGGAGAGTTGACCATGCGCCGCACCCGCTCGGAACGCAATAAGGAGAACCCATGAACCAGAAACAAACCCTTGCCGCCGTGGAGGCTATGCTTTTTGCCTGCGGCGACCCCATAGGTGCCGATAAGCTGGCACAGGCGGTACAGCTGCCCCAGTCCAGCGTGGATGCTGCGCTGGAGACCCTGCACACCCGCTATCAGCGGGAAGACAGCGGCCTGTGTCTGCTGCATCTGAATACCCGGTGGCAGCTGGCCACCAAGACCCAGTGGGCAGACTGTGTGCGCCGCGTGCTGGACAGCCGCCGCGCTGTGCCGCTTGGCCCTGCGGCCATGGAGACCCTGACCGTCATCGCCTATAATCAGCCGGTGTCCCGCGCCTTTATTGAGCAGGTGCGCGGCGTGGACTCCTCCTCCAGCGTGTCCGGTCTGCTGGAAAAGGGGCTGATCGAGGAAGCCGGGCGTCTGGATCTGCCGGGTCGTCCGGTCAGCTTCCGCACCACCGATACTTTTTTGCGTGTGTTCGGCCTGTCCAGTCTGGCAGACCTGCCGCCGGTGCACAGCGATGCACCGGCAGATGATCCGACCGAAAGTGAGGGCTGATCCATGGGCATGGTTCTTTCCGCAGTGGGCGCTTGTCTGCTGTTCATCCTCAAGGCGGTGGGCATCCTGCTGCTGATTTTGTTGGTGCTTGCAGCGCTGTTGCTGCTGTGCCCCTTCTGCGCGGATGTCTGCTGGCAAAACGATACCCTTATCGTAAAGGCCGGGGCACTGGGCATCACTTTTCCGGTGTTCCAATACCCAAAGCCGGAACCTCCCGCCCAGCCGGAGGAGCCCAAGGGCTTTACAGGCAGACTGAAAGCAAAATTCCGCGCATGGCGTGCGGAGCGTAAGCGCAAAAAAGCTGAAAAAAAGGCTGCGCAGCCCGCAAAGCCTAAAGCCGAAAAGCCGCCCCGCCAAAAGGCAAAGATCACGCTGGATGTGATCTGCACCATGCTGTGGGGCGTGGGTACGCTGCTGCGGGCAGTGTTTGGCGCGCTCCGCTTTACAAGAATTTCGGTCTGCCTTGGCGTGCGCGGGGACGACCCCGCCGAAGCTGCCCGCAATTACGGCAAGCTGCAAGCGTGGCTGTACCCGACCCTTGGCGTGCTGGATCGCTTTTTCTTTCTGGAATTTGACCAGCTGCACGTTCTGCCGGACTTCGGCAGCGCCCAGCCTACTGTGCAGGACAAGGTGTCCTTCCGGGTCAGCGCACAGGCGCTGTTCATCGTCATTGCCGCCGTGCGGGTGCTGTACGAGTTCTGGCGCAAAAAAGTATTGGACATCTTTATATAAAGTGTGGTACACTAAATCTATATCAGAATGCTTTCCGGCGGCCTGCTGCCTGCACGGATGAATAAAGGAGAGTTGTTTTATGGCAGAGCATCCTATTCAGGGCCTGATGAACGTTACGATGGAGAAAATTCACCAGATGGTGGACTCCAACACCATCATCGGCAAGCCCATCACCACCGAGGACGGCATCACCATCCTGCCGGTGTCCAAGGTGAGCTTCGGTTTTGCCTTTGGCGGTACCGATTTTAACGGCAAGAACGCTGCCAACAAGGATATGTTTGGCGGCGGCTCCGGTGCCGGTGTCAACATTCAGCCGGTGGCATTTCTGGTCATCAAGGATGGCTGCGTGCGCACCATCCAGCTGTCGGATAGCTCCAACAGCATCGACCGTGCCCTGACTATGCTGCCCGAGCTGGTAGAAAAGCTTACCACTCTGGTCAAAAAGGACGCCAAGGCACCCGCAGAGGAGCCCAAGGCAGAGTAACCTTTTATACAAATCAAGCCGCAGCCGCAGGCCTTTTGGTCTGCGGTCTATATAGCCGCGCACCGTGCCCCGCAAAAGCAGGGGAGCGGTGCGCGTTTTGAGCGCCGTGAGGCGCACAAGGAGTAATATTATGGCAGAAGAACGTATTCAGAAGATCATGGCCGAGCAGGGTCTGTGCTCCCGCCGCGCCGCCGAGCAGATCATTGCCGAGGGTCGCGTCAAGGTGAACGGCCACCCGGTCAAGGTGGGCGATAAGATGGACCCCAACCGTGACGTGCTCCATGTGGATGACGAGCGCATCTACATCCAAAAGAACCAGCAGCTGTATTATCTGGCGCTGTACAAGCCCCGTGGCTATGTGACTACCGCCAGCGATGAGCTGGGCCGCAAGACCGTGATGGACTTGGTCAGCGACATCCCCGCCCGCCTGTACCCGGTGGGCCGCTTGGATAAGGACAGCGAGGGTCTGCTGTTGATGACCAACGATGGTGCCTTTGCACAGGCCGTCACCCATCCGTCCGGCGGTATCTCCAAGCTGTACCGCGTTACCGTGCAGCCCCGTGCCGATGAGGCCACCATCCTCAAGCTGAGCAGCGGCGTCGTGCTGGACGACGGCACCAAGACCATGCCCTGCGCCATCAACGTGGTCACCGATGAGCCCGGCCGCACCGTGATGGAAATGACCCTGAAAGAGGGCAAGAACCGCGAGATTCGCCGGATGTGCGAGAGCGTGGGTCTTGAGGTGGTGCGCCTGAAGCGCAACGCCGAGGGTGTGGTGAAGCTGGGCATGCTCAAGCCCGGTACCTACCGCGAGCTGACTAAGGCCGAGGTGAACGGTCTGCGCGCCGCAGCGGTCAAGGGTCGTGCACAGACCCGTTCTGCTGAGTCCAAGGCTGCCGCGCGCCGTCCTCGCGGCCCTGTGGGCAAAAACGCACCCCGGAAGCAGAAGTAAGGAGTTATCGGATCATGGAACGAGAAACTCTGAAATCCCGTCTGGGCTTTATTCTGCTTTCCGCAGGCTGTGCCATCGGCATCGGCAACGTGTGGAAGTTTCCGTATATTGCAGGTCAGGGCGGCGGCGGTGCTTTTGTACTGTTCTACCTGATCTTTCTGGTCATTCTGGGTCTGCCCATCATGACCATGGAATTTGCCGTGGGACGCGCCTCCCGCAAAAGCCCGGTGCGGGCGTATCAGGCGCTGGAAAAGCCGGGGCAGAAGTGGCACATCCACGGCTATTTCACCCTCATCGGCTGCTACCTGCTGATGATGTTCTACACCACCGTGGCGGGCTGGATGCTGCACTATTTCTACATGACTGCCACCGGTAAGCTGGCAGGGCTCAACGCCGAGCAGGTGGCCGGTAAGTTTACCGAAATGCTGGCCAGCCCCGCTACCATGACCTTCTGGATGGTATTTGTGGTGGTAGTGAGCATTCTGGTGTGCGCCAAGGGTCTGCAAAGCGGTCTGGAGCGTGTGACCAAGGGCATGATGATTGCTCTGCTCCTCATTATGGTGGTGCTGGCTGTCAACAGCCTGTTCATGCCCGGGGCAAAGGAAGGCCTTTCCTTCTTCCTTGTGCCGGACTTTGCCCGGATGCAGGAGGTGGGCGTGGTCAACACGCTGGTCTCCGCTATGAATCAGGCCTTCTTCACCCTGAGCCTTGGCATCGGTGCTATGTCTATTTTTGGCAGCTATATCGGCAAGGAGCACTCCTTGCTGGGCGAGTCTGTCCGCATTGTGGTGCTGGATACCTTTGTAGCCATCACCGCCGGTCTGATCATCTTCCCGGCCTGTTTTACTTACCATGTAGACCAGACCAGCGGCCCCAGCCTCATCTTCATCACCCTGCCCAATATTTTTGCCAATATGTCCATGGGGCGGCTGTGGGGCAGCCTGTTCTTTTTGTTCATGGCCTTTGCCGCCATGTCCACCGTGCTGGCAGTGTTCGAGAATATCATCTGCTGCGGCATGGAGCTGACCGGCTGCAGCCGCAAAAAGTCCAGTCTGGTGAACCTCGTGCTCATCATCCTGCTGTCCATGCCCTGTGTGCTGGGCTATAACCTGTGGGCATGGGATGGCTTTGCAGTGTTCGGCGGTGCTGTGCTGGATGTAGAGGACTTTCTGGTCAGTAACCTGTTCCTGCCGCTGGGCAGCCTGGTATATCTGCTGTTCTGCGTTACCCGCTACGGTTGGGGCTGGCAGAACTACAAAAAAGAGGTCAACACCGGCGAGGGCCTCAAGGTGCAGGATTGGATGCGCGGCTACCTGACCTATGTGCTGCCGCTCATCGTGGTGTTCATCTTTGCGTTTGGCCTTTACGACAAATTCCTTGCGTGATTTTTTAACAAGTGCGTTCCGCCTTTGATTGACGAACGGGCGGCACAAGTGTAATATAAAAGCATATAGGGTGCTTCTCCCGGCGGGGAACACTGCTATATGCTTTTTTGTATTCAAAAAGGAGGAAACACCCCCATGCACATTCTGGTCTGTGACGATGATGCGGCCTTCGCTGCGCGGATGGACGAGTATATCTCGGAATGGTTCCGCGCTCGGGAGATTCAGGTGCAGAGCACCGTCTGCACCAGCGGCGAGCAGCTGCTGGCTACCCCGGAGCTGGAACGCTACCAGCTGGCGTTTCTGGATGTAGACCTGAAAACGACCGATGGCATTGCACTGGGACGCAAGCTGCGGCAGATTGCCCCAGACATCATGCTGGTGTACATTTCGGCTTATCTGGAATTTGCCCCAAAGGGCTACACGGTCAACGCTTACCGCTACCTACTCAAGCGGGATATTGCCGCCCAGCTGCCCAGCTGTCTGGAGGATATTTTTTCCGGCATGTCCGACCCCCGAAAAACGCTGGAGGTGCACCATAACCGCACCACCAGTGAGATTCCGCTGGATCAGATCTATTATCTGGAAAGCGATCTGCGGCAGATCAACGTCTACGGCGATATCCCGCACCAGCCCATCTGCACCTTTTACGGCAAGATCGCTGATCTGCCCGCCATGCTGTATGAAAACGGTTTTTTGCAGGTAGGGCGCAGCGATGTGGTCAACCTGCAATATGTGCGCTCCATCCGCAACTATAAGGTGGAGCTGCGCAGCGGGGTAGAACTGAGCGTCAGCCGACAGTACTATACAGCCATTCGCAGCGCATGGCTGGAATGGAAGGGGCAGTTTGGCGATGACTGACGAGTTCTGGAGATGGTACATTTATGGTCACGGGCTCTGCCTTGCCCAGTGGCTCGGCTTTATCATGGTGGAATATGCTTATCTTGGCAAGGGAAAGATAAAGCACCCGCTGGTGTGGTCCTGTGTTATAACCATGCTCACGATGACCCTCTCGGTCGTGTACAACTTTGGCTTTTTTACGTCGATGGCAGTGGCTCTCACACTTCTTTTTCTATTCATCACAGTTATGCTGTTTGGCGGCACGCCGGGGCAAAAGTTTACCGCCTGCCTGATCAACGGTACCATGTGCCTGTTGGTCGAAAACAGTATGCGGTATGTCATATCGTGGATACTGAAGTGTGAACTGCAGCAGGTCATCCAGCGCGCAGATTGTCTGATCATAATGTCATTCGCAAATCTGGTAGTCAGCACCGGGGTATCATTCTTTGTGGGCAAGTGGCGCAGATACAATGCGCTGGAGCCTTTGCAGGCGCTGACCATGAGCTTTTTTCCGGGCGTGGTCGTGGTGCTGAACATCCTGCTCATGCTCACAGATAACAACAAAAGGGCCACCATGGCCACCATGGGAATGACAGTGGGGCTTACGGTGGCCGTCATGGTGCATCTGTGTATCGTGGCGATGTTCAACGATCAGGTCATGCAGCGGCGCAGCCTGCATTTTCAGGCCGAACTGGAGCAGCAGCGGGCTTCGGCTCTGCTGGATTCCTACACTGCCCAGCGCCGCCTGACCCACGAATTCACCAACCATATCGGTGCGCTGCGTGCCTTGCTGGCACAGGGAGATGTGACCGGTGCGCAGGACTATATTGCCGGTGTGGATAAGGCTGTGGCGGCCAGCACTACCATTATGGACACCCACAACCCGCTGTTGGACTCCATCCTGACTCGCAAGTACGAGGAGGCCACCCGGCAGGGCGTAAGCGTATATTTTGATCTTTGCGACCTGCGGGATTTTCCCTTGAGCGGGGTGGATATGGTCACCGTGCTGGCAAATCTGCTGGATAACGCCATCTGCGCCGCAGCGCAGGCATACCCACCGGAGGTGTATGTGCGGGTGCGCAAAACGGAGGAGGAATATCTTCTCTCGGTGCGCAACCGGGTGCAACGGGACGTGGAGCTGCCGCCGGATGGGCAGTTGCCCCGCACCACCCGCAAGGAGCCAGGCCACGGCATGGGGCTTTCCAACGTGCGGGATGTTTTGCTGCGCCACGGCGCGGAGTATACCCTGAGCTGCCGGGACAATTGGTTCCGCTTTACCTGTGCGGTGCCCACCGGCAATTCATGACATCTGCACCGTCAGAATATGACAATTTTTGTGCAACAGAAGCGTAACTCTGCTATACTGAACCCAGTAAAGGAAGCCTTCCGTGCGGACATGGTCACGTTGCGGTGGGAGGGGAATACCCCTCTTTTTAAGAGCTTTGTTGCTGGATGGAAAAACAGCCTGCGGTGCGTGTAAGCAGGCTGCCTACCTTTGCTTTTTTTGGGCTGTGCAGGAATGCACAGTGCCTTGCTGACGGGACTTTCTGCGGCGGGCCTTTTGGGGGTTGCAGTCGATAAAGTTTCTCGATGCGTCGCAATTCCGGCACTGCCTGCTGTACGGGAATGGCATAGGCAAGCCGGGGTATCGTGCGCTGCAAAGAGTCCCGTCAGTTTTCTTTTGCACCAAAAAGGACTGCTGTACATGGGTTTTACCCAGTATAGCAGTCCTTTTTATCTATTAAATCATCGTATCTGCCAGTCAGCAGAAAGCCGACCCGCCGCGCGACTGTTTCGGTAGAAAACCAGCGCGGCAGCTGCGGTTTCCCTCTGCGTCCCTCCCGTGAAAAAGCAGCTCAGCCAAGCCCGCAGGCTTGACTGAGCTGCAAACTAAAATGCAATTCCTTAAACTATGCGCAGAGCGAAGCGGAGCGCATTTAAAATCGTAAAAAGCGCAGTTACTCCGGCTTTACCTGCAGCTCCTGCTCGCAGTAGATGCAGCGGTACTTGCCGTTGGAGCTCAGCTCAAAGATCTGGTCACACTCTTCTTCAATGCTGGAGATGCAGCGGGGGTTCTTGCAGCGTACAATGTTCACCAGACGCTTGGGGGGCTTGGGCTGCTCCTTGCGGACAGCCTTGCCGTTTTCAATAATGGTCACGCTGATGTTCGGGTCCAGATAAGCCAGCACGTCCAGGTTCAACCAGGAGGCATCGCCCTCTACCTTGATGATGTCCTTGCGGCCGCTTGCCGTCTTTTTGCTGCGTGCATTCTGGATCAGCGCCACGCTGGCAGTACGGTTGCCCGCAATGCCCAGCAGATCCATCAGACCAACGGCAGTACCTGCCTTGATGTGGTCGATGACAATACCATTCTGGATCTCGTCAATATTCAACATATCAGTTTTCCTCCTTCGGTGCTTTGGGGTCTGCAAGCCCCAGCAGAGTCATAATCAGTGCCATGCGGACGTAAACGCCGTTCTGCACCTGCTCAAAATAAGCGGCGCGGGGGTCATCGTCCACATCCAGTGCGATCTCGTTCACGCGGGGCAGGGGATGCAGCACTGCCATGGTGGGCTTGGCCTGCATCATCTTTTCGCGGGTCAGCACATAGCTGTTCTTCAGGCGGATGTAGTCCTCCTCGTTGAAGAAGCGCTCCTTCTGCACGCGGGTCATATACAGGATATCCAGCTCCGGCATGGATTCCTCCAGACTGCGGGTCTCCTTGTAAGGGATGCCGTTGGCTTCCAGCACATCGTTGATGATATAATCCGGCACTCGCAACTCCTCCGGGCTGATCAGCACAAAGCGCACATTCTTGCAGCGTGCCATGGTCTTGAGCAGGGAATGGACGGTGCGGCCAAACTTCAGATCACCGCACAGACCAATGGTCAGATCATCCAGTCTGCCCATGCGGCGGCGAATGGTCATCAGGTCGGTCAGGGTCTGGGTGGGGTGCTGGTGGCCGCCGTCACCGGCGTTGATCACCGGAATGCGGGAGTAGCGGGAGGCACGCAGCGGTGCGCCCTCCTTGGGGTGGCGCATGGCAACGATATCGGCATAGCAGGAAACCACCCGGATGGTGTCGGCTACGCTCTCGCCCTTGGTGGCGCTGGACACGTTCTCGCTGGGGAAACCCAGTACATGGCCGCCCAGGTTCAGCATGGCTGCCTCAAAGGACAGGCGGGTGCGGGTGGAGGGCTCGTAGAACAAGGTGGCCAGCTTTTTGTGGTTGGCTACCTCCTGATAAGCGGCGGGGTCGGCGCAGATACGGTCGGCAAGATCAAGCAGCTGTGTGATCTCCTGCTGGGTAAGATCCAAAGGATCGATCAGATGACGCATAGATAAGATACCTCCGTTTAAAGCAGTTTGCGTAAAATGGAAAAATCAAAAAAGTTCGTGTAGTAGCTCAGCGAGCGCATCACCGGCCTGCACAAACGATTGAAACACACTTCGTCCAGCAGCAGCATGGCCTCACCCGGAGCAAGACGCATGGCTGCGCGGATGGTCTCGTCGCCGCAGCTGGCCTTCAGGTGTGCCACGTTGGAAGAAATCTGCTGGTGGCACTCCTGCTCCAGGATCTCAAAGATGTCGCCGGTCAGGTCGATGCGGGTGTAGTCCCGGTTGCCGAACAGGCTGCGGGGCAGGTAGTCGATGGAGTAGATCACCGGGGTGGTGTCGGCAAGGATGCGCTTTTTGATGCAGATCACCTCTTCACCAACTTCCAGCGCCAGCGCATGGGCCATCTCCTCGCCTGCACGAAGAAGCATCACCTGAATGCCGTCGGCATGGGGGTAGCTGCCAAAGCTGCGGATCAGCGGGTAGTACTCCAGCTTCTGGTCCAAGCGGCTGCGCAGCCCCAGCACAGCGCGGTTCACTACCGTGCCAATGCCGCGCACCCGTTCCACATAACCGGCGCGCTCCATCTCGCTCAGCGCATCACGGATCACGGTACGGCTCACCCCCAATTCGGTGGCAAGGTCTACCTCGGCGGGCAGGCGGTCGGCTTGGGCATAGCGCCCGTTGGTCAGCTCCTCCAGCAGGCTTGCAACAACGCGGTCACTGATCACAGCGCCGCCCAAGCGGCTGGACGATGCCAGTGCGGGATCTTTCATGGATGGTTCCTCCGTTTCCGGGCGGCAGCGCCGCCCCGAACTTCATACGAACGGGCCGGGAGGATCCCTCCACAGCCCCTTCTTTCTTATTATAGCATAATTTGACATTTAGAAAAGCGTCATTTATACTGGAATCTGCTGAAAAGTACGATTTTATTTTGGAGGGCATAGTACAGATGGACTATTTTCTGCAAAAAGTAGGCGGCCGGCCCGCCCGGCAGACCGTTACCCTGCGGCGCTGCACCCCTGCCGAGGCACCGGCGGTGTTCGCGCTGCAAAACGAAGTGCGCGCCGCCATGCCGCACCCGGAGCAGTTCGTGCCGGATACGCTGGAAAACATTACCGACTATCTGCGCACCGGGGTGTGCATTGGTGCGTGGCAGCAGGGGCGGCTGGGGGCGTACCTCATCCTGCGTCTGTGCGGGCAAAGCGATGAAAACTACGCTGCCTTTCTGGGTGTGCCGCAAAGTCAGTGGCAGCACTGGGCCAACGCAGACAGCGCGGTGGTGCACCCGGACTGGCGGGGCAACGGCCTGCAGCGCGCCATGCTGGAAGCGGCTCTGCCGCTGCTGCCGCCACAGATCACCCATCTGGGGGCTACCATCAGCCCGGACAACAGTTACAGCCTGCGCAACGCACAGGCTTCCGGCTTTGTCATCCGCTGCCGCCGGGAGATGTACGGCGGCTACGACCGCTATCTGCTGGAAAAGCAGCTGTAACTCCATGCAGTTTTGGTGTACAACTTTTTCGAAATGTGTTATACTATACGGTATGAATAACAGCGAAGGAAACAGGTGAAACCATGGCAGCATCTCTCGGGCAGGAATTCTGCACCCTGCGTGATACTTATATTGAAAAGCAATTCGGCCGCCTGAACGATATGCAGCGGCAGGCCGTGTTTACCACAGACGGCCCGCTGCTCATCCTTGCCGGTGCCGGCAGCGGCAAGACCACCGTGCTGGTCAACCGCATCGCAAACCTTATCCGGTTCGGCTCGGCGCACGGCTCTAAGGAAACGCCCCGCCCGGTGACCGAGGAGGACGTCAAGGCCCTGCGCACCGCCATTATGACCGGTACAGATGCCCCCAGCTGGCTGGACGGGATGCTGCGCCGCAACGCGGTGCGCAGCTGGAACGTGATGGCCATTACCTTTACCAACAAGGCGGCAGGGGAGCTGAAAGAGCGTCTGCGCCGGATGCTGGGCGGCGAGGAAGGAGACGAGGTGTTCGCCTCCACCTTCCACTCGGCCTGTGTGCGTATCCTGCGCCGCTGGGCAGAGGAGATCGGCTACCCCCGCAGCTTTACCATCTACGATACCGAGGATGCCCAGCGCGTGATGAAAACGGTGTATAAAGAGCTGAGCATCGACGATAAATTTCTGCCCATCAAGGCCGCCATCAACCAGATGAGCCGCTGGAAGGATCAGCTGGTCAGCCCGGAGCAGGCCCTTGCAGACCACGCCAGAGACGTGAAGAGCACCCAGACCGCCCGCATCTACGCAGCCTACGAGAAAAAGCTGAAAGAGGCCGGTGCGTTCGATTTTGACGACCTCATCTACCAGACGGTGCAGCTGCTGGCTGAACACCCGGACGTGCGGGAGTTCTACCAGAACAAGTACCGCTACCTGCTGGTGGACGAGTATCAGGATACCAGCGTGGCGCAGTTCCGTCTGGTCAGCCTGCTCACCGGGCCAGAGCGCAACATCTGCGTTGTGGGCGATGATGACCAGAGCATCTACCGCTTCCGTGGCGCTACCATTGAGAACATTCTCAACTTTGAAAAACTCTATCCCGGCACCAAGACCATCCGTCTGGAGCAGAACTACCGCTCCACCTCCAATATCCTCAACGCAGCCAACTGCGTCATCCAGCACAACACCGAGCGCAAGGGCAAGACCCTTTGGACGGACAACGGCGAAGGCGATAAGGTACAGGTGTATACCGCCGAGAACGAGCAGGATGAAGCCAGCCATATCGCGGATGTCATCGGCCAGCACCTGAAGGCGGGCGGGCATCTGGCAGACCACGCCATCCTCTACCGCATGAACGCCCAGTCGGCCCCCATTGAAAGCTATTTCACCCGCGCGGGCATCCCGCATAAGATCGTGGGCGGGCAGCGCTTCAACGACCGCAAGGAGGTCAAGGACATCCACTCCTATATGTCTATCGTGGCCAACCCCCGGGACGATGTGCGGCTGCGCCGCATCATCAACGAGCCCGCCCGCAAGATCGGTGCTACCACCGTGGATGTCATTGCAGACCTTGCCGGGCAGCAGGGGGTCAGTATGCTGGATGTCATCAGCCATGCCGACCAGTACGCCAAGCTCTCCCGCGCGGTCATGCCGCTGCTCAAGTTCTGGCAGATCTACCAGCGCCTGCAGGATTCTCTTGCCACCCGCACGCTGGACGAGTTTGCCTCCGATGTCATCGAGCTGACCGGCTATAAGGCTATGCTGGAAGCAGATGCCGCCAAGGGGCACGAGGATGCCGCCGACCGTCTGCAGAACCTTGGCCAGCTGGTAAACAACGTCAAAAACTACTGCGACCAGCACGGCGAGGAAGCTACGCTGGAGGGCTATCTGGAGGATATCGCCCTCATCAGTGATATCGACAGCTACAACGAAAGCAGCGATCAGGTGGTGCTGATGACCATCCACTCTGCCAAGGGTCTGGAGTTCCCTTATGTGTTCCTCATCGGCATGGAGGAGGGCGTTTTCCCCAGCGAGATGAGCAAGTATTCCGAAGCAGATCTGGAAGAGGAACGCCGTCTGGCTTACGTTGGCATCACCCGCGCCAAAAAGGAACTGTATATCTCCAACAGCGTCACCCGGATGCTGTACGGCCGCACCCAGCGCAATGAGCCCAGCCGCTTTCTGCGGGAGATTGAGCCGGAATACATCGAGGAGACCCGCAGCCCGGTGCTGAAACAGCGTTCCCGCATGGGCGGCTGGGGCTCTGAGTACAGTGATACCGTGCCCGGTGGAGCATCCGGTTACTCCGGTTCCTCCGGTTACAGCCGCAGCAGCTACGGCGGCGGTTATGGCTCGGGTTACAGTTCGGGCAACCGCAGCGGCTACCTGAATCGGGAATATAACGCCGGTGAAAGCCGTGGTTTCGGCTCCTCTTACGGCGGAAAAAGCACATCTTCTACCGGCTTTGGTAGCCACTATGGCAACAGCTCCACCCAGCCGACCACAAGAAGCGGTGGATTTGACTCCGCATATTCCGGCGGAAATGCGACAAAAAACACTGTAAAGCGAACTGCCTTTACATCAAATTCTGCCGTAAAACCGGCAGCTTCCAGTTCAAAGCACTACGAACCGGGCGACATCGTGGAGCACAAAGTGTTCGGCCGCGGCACGGTGCTGAAAGTAAAGCCCGCTGCCGGGGATCAGATCGTAGAGATCAACTTTGAAAAAGTGGGCATCAAGAAAACGATGGCCAATTTTGCGCCCCTGACCAAGATTACGGAGGAAGAATGACCCTATGATGACTGTTCGTTTGATCGCCCACACCCCGGAACCGGAAAAGGTAGTGGCTGCTGCTGCAAAGCTCTGCTATTCCGACGCCCACATCACCGACCTTCTGGACGGGCTGGACGAGGAAAAAACTGCAAAATTCCTGACCATGCTCAGCGACCTTGGCCATGCAAGCCCCATCGAGCACGCCAGCTTTACTTTTGGCATCGAGGGGGTCAGCCGCACTCTGCTTGCCCAGATCACCCGGCACCGCATCGCATCCTTCAGCGTGCAGAGCCAGCGCTATGTGCGTCTGGATGATTTCCGCTATGTGACGCCCCCGGAGATCGAGGCTATCCCGGAAGCAAAGGCGGCTTTCCTTGCCAGCATGGAGGAGGACGCCCAGCGTTATCTCGACCTTGCCCATAAGCTGGAGGAGGGGCACACCGCCCGCCTGATGGCTGAGGGAATGCCGGAAAAGCAAGCCCGCGCCAAGGCCTCCAAGCAGGCCAACGAGGACGCCCGCTTTGTGCTGCCCAACGCCTGCGAGACCAAAATGGTGGTCACCATGAACGCCCGCAGCCTGATGAACTTCTTCCAGCTGCGCTGCTGCAACCGCGCCCAGTGGGAGATCCGGGAACTGGCCGAAAAGATGTTCGCGCTGGTGTACCCGGTGGCACCCCATATCTTTGCCAAGGCCGGCCCTGCCTGCCTGTGCGGCCCCTGCCCAGAGGGCAAGATGTGCTGCGGTAAGACCGCCGAGGTGCGCGCAAAATATGCCGCCATTAAAGAAGGTGCCGCCGTATGAGCAAGGGCAAACTGATCGTGCTGGAAGGGCTGGACGGCAGCGGCAAAGCCACACAGGCAAAGCTCTTGGCAGAGCACCTTGCCGCGCAGGGCGTGCCGGTGCAGAAGATCACCTTCCCGGACTATGCCAGCGATTCCAGCGCACTGGTCAAGATGTATCTGGCGGGGCAGTTCGGCCAGCACCCGGACGATGTAAACGCCTATGCGGCCTCCAGCTTTTACGCGGTGGACCGCTACGCCAGCTATAAAACCAGCTGGGGCAGCTTTTACGAGCAGGGCGGTGTGATTATCGCCGACCGGTACACCACCTCCAACGCGGTGCACCAGTGCTCGAAGCTGCCGCAGGAGCAGTGGGAAGAATATCTGCGCTGGCTGTTTGATTACGAGTTCCGTCTGCTGGGTCTGCCCGCACCGGACAGGGTCATCTATTTGCAGGTAGACCCGGCGGTCAGCCAGCGGCTGATGACCCTGCGCTACCACGGCGACGAGAGCAAAAAGGACGTGCACGAGAAGGATACGGCTTATCTGGCGCGCAGCCGCGCCGCTGCCGAGTTCTGCGCCCGGCATCTTGGCTGGGATACCGTGCACTGCACCAGCGGGGACGCCATGCGCAGCATTGAAGAGATCCAGCAAGAGGTACAGCAGCTTGCCCGGAAAACACTGGGCTGAACGATAAAATATGATAAGAGGGGGCATCCTGAACGATGTATCGTCTGATGCAGCCGTCCGACGAGGCGGCAGTGCTGGCTTTGTGGCAGAGCCAGCATCATGATACCGAAGATTTTGCAAAAATGGTACTGGAACGCTTTGCCGGTATGCAGAACATTTATGTGGCCGATGAAAACGACGCCATCGTGGCGGCTGCGCTGGCTGTGCCGGTCACCCTGCAGGGGCGCACGGGCAATTACCTGTGCCTGTGCGGCGAGGGCAGTCTGCTGCTGGCGGGTCTGCTGGATACCCTGTGCGCCCACCAAAAGTTGCGGGGCGCAGGCTTCACCGTGACAGTTCCGGCAGATGCGGCACAGGCCGCTTTGCTGCAGGATAAGGGCTTTGCACAGGCCTTTGCTCTGCGTTGTCTGCCTCGTGAGGTGAGCCGCAACCTGTGGAGCCAGGCGGAATTTGACACGGTGACGGCCAAAAAGCTGTGCGAACTACGGGAGCAGTTCTGGAAGGATACCGTGCAGCTGAGCCCGGAGCGCATGGCGGTGGTGCTGCAGGAGCTGTACGCCCGGGGCGCTACCATCGTGTCCAACGAACATGGCTACGGCATCTACTTCCGCAAGGAGGATACCCTGTATTTTGTGGAGATGATGGCCGACAGCGACCGCGCCGCCGAGATCCTGATGGAGGCCGCCCGCGAGAAGGAAGTCATCGTGGAAAAGGCGGTCATCACGGTAGGCGCTGCCCAGCCGCTGTTTCTGGGCGAGGGTACCCGGCAGGAATACGGCATGATCCGTTTTGACGCAGAGCCCTTTGACGTGAGCGAAAGCTATCTGCGTCTGATGCTGGAAAACTGAAAAAAGGAAGGTGCGTATGGCACACAACGATACACATGCCGCCCGCAAAAAGGGCGGTGCAGGCAAAATTCTGCTGGTAGTGCTTCTGCTGCTTTTTCTGGCAGCAGGCGCAGCGGTGCTGTTTGCCTACAATGAGATCCACGGCAACGGCGCACCCGGCAGCACAGAGGTGACTGTAAGCATCCCACAGGGGAGCGGTGTGGCGGCTATTGCCAACAAGCTGAAGGAAGCGGGCGTCATCCGCTCTGCCTATCTGTTCCGCTGGTATGTGGGGGAAAAGGGCGCTGCCGCAAAGCTGCAGTACGGCGATTTTGAACTGACCACCGGCAGCTCCTACGATGCACTCATCAGCACGCTTTCCCAGTACGCCAAGGCAGAAACAGTGCGGGTAACTATCCCGGAGGGCACCACGGCCATTGCCATTGCCCAGAAGATGGAATCCGCCGGTCTGTGCACTGCCGAGGAGTTTTTGAAGGAAGCCAACGAGGGCGATTTCAGCGCTTATACCTTCTGGCAGTATGTCCCGGAGGATAAAGATGCTCCGAACCGCTTTATGAAGTGTGAGGGCTATCTTTTCCCGGAGACCTACGAGTTTTTGAAGGATGATACGGTGCACAACTATGTGGCTACCTTCTACGCCCAGTTCGATGCACAGTTCACCGCCGAAATGTACGCAGCGCTCAAAAAGCAGGGAATGACCCTGCCGGAGCTTGTCACCCTTGCCTCCTTTGTGCAGGAGGAAGCGGGCAACAGCCAGGACTCCAACGTGGCGCAGGTGTTCCGCAACCGTTTGGCGGAGGGCTCGCCCTACCCCCGGCTGCAAAGCAACACCTCCAGCCATGTCCAGAGCGATGCCGACAATAATTATCTCTGGAACTGGGTCGCGCCCTACTACGGCGGCTGGGACGATATCCCGGAAAATATCCTTGCAGCATACGACACTTACAGCTGCACCGGCCTGCCCGCTGGCCCTATCTCGAACCCCGGCCTTGCCGCCATCAAGGCAGCACTGGAGCCGCAGCCCGACGAGGAAGCCAAGGATGCGTACTTCTTTGTGACCGACCTCAAGGGAAACTACTATTATGCCCACACGCTGGCAGAGCACAATGCCAACTGCAAAACTGCCGCAGCTGTGAACAAAAGCCTGAAAAACTGAGGAAAGGCCGCTGCACAAAATATGGTGCAGCGGCCCCTTTCCCGTTAAAAACTGTGATACATAAGAGAGGAACCTACAAATGTTACAGATCCCGGAACTGCTTGCCCCGGCGGGCGATGCGGAACGTCTGCGTTATGCCATCAACTACGGTGCCGATGCCGTTTACTGCGGCCTGCCGGAGTTTGGTATGCGCTCGGCTCCGGCCAATTTCACCCCGGAGCAACTGACGGAAAGCGTCATCTACGCCCATGCCCGCGGCCGCAAGGTCTACCTGACCATGAACACCCTGCCCACCAACGAGGAAGCCGACCGCCTGCCGGAGGCTATCAAGGAAGCTGCCAAGGCCGGTGTGGATGCCTTTATCGTGGCAGACCTTGGTGTGCTGGACGCCTGCAAGACCTTTGCCCCGGACATTGACGTGCATCTTTCCACCCAGACCGGTATCACCAACTGGGCCGCTGCCCGCGCCGCCTACAAAATGGGCGCAAAGCGGGTGGTGCTGGCCCGGGAGATGACCTTGCAGGATATTGCCATCCTGCGCGATAAGACCCCGCCGGAGTTGGAGATCGAGGCCTTTGTGCACGGTGCGATGTGCATGAGCGTGTCCGGCCGGTGTCTGCTGTCTAACTACATGGCCGGGCGTGACGCCAACCGCGGCCAGTGCGCACAGCCCTGCCGCTGGAAGTACTACCTGAGCGAGGAGACACGCCCCGGTCAGCTGTACGAGATCGGCGAAAACGAGAACGGCAGCTACATCCTTAACGCCAACGATCTGTGCACCGCCCCCTTCATCGACCTGATCTGCAAGGCAGGCGTGGACAGCCTGAAAATCGAAGGCCGTGCCAAAACCTTCTACTATGTTGCCAGTGTTACCGCTGCCTACCGCAAGGCACTGGACGCCTATCTGGCCGACCCGGCAAACGATAACTTTGAACTGCCGCCGGAGGTGTACGCAGAGCTTACCCGCACCAGTCACCGGCACTACTCTCCCGGCTTTTATTTTGGTCGCGAACAGGCCAAACAGGCCACCGACAGCGCCACCTACATCCGCGAGTGGGAGTTCGTTGGCACGGTGGACAGCTGGGAAAACGGCATCGCCCACTGCCAGCAGCGTGGCAAATGGAGCCTTGGGGATACGCTGGAGGCGCTGTGCCCGGACGGACGCAGCATCCCGCTTACCCCGGAATGGATCGAGAACGAAGCAGGGGAGCGGGTGGAAAGCACCCCTCACGCCATGGAAAAATATACCATGCCTACCCCGGAGCTGCCGCCCATGAGCCTGCTGCGCCGGAAAACGGTGTAACAGCGTGACAAAAAAGAAGAAAACCGCCGTGAAGTACAATAACACTTCTGGCCGCTACGCCCTTCTGGACGAGCTGCGCGGGCTGGATTTAGTTAGCATGATGCTCTATCACGGCTGCTGGGATCTGGTCAATCTCTTCGGCATTCAGGCCGACTGGTATTATGGCCTGCCCGGGCAGCTGTGGCAGCAGAGCATCTGCTGGGTGTTCATTCTGCTGTCCGGCTTCTGTGCGCAGCTGGGTCACCGCACCCTGCGCCGAGGCGCACAGGTGTTTGGAGCAGGGGCGCTGGTCATGGTGGTCACACTGCTTTTCATGCCGGAGGAAAGGGTCATCTTCGGCATTCTTACCCTGCTGGGCAGTGCCATGCTGCTGACCGGCCTGTTGGAAAAGCTTTTACAGCGCATTCCCCCGGCGGCGGGGCTTTCCGGTTCCGTATTGCTGTTTGCTCTTACCCGCAACATTTCAGAAAGGCATCTGGGCTTTGGCGGGCTGAGCATTTGGCTGCCGCAGACGCTGTATGCAAACTACGTTACAGCGTATCTTGGCTTTTATCCGTGGTGGTTCTATTCTACGGATTATTTTGCCCTTCTGCCGTGGCTGTTTCTGTTCTGGGTGGGATACTTTCTCTACGGTGTTGTAGGGCGGCAGCGCATGGAGTTCTTGCGTTGCTCGGTCTGCCCGCCGCTGGGCTGGCTGGGACGGCACTCGCTGGTGCTGTATCTGCTGCATCAGCCGGTCATATACGGGGTACTGCTGGTGGCGTTCCGCGTATTGGGCCGCTGAAATCCCCCCTTTGTGCGCTTTAGAAAAGGCAGGATTGTTGCACCGTGCAAACATTGCGCGAATGCCTTGACAAGCGGGGCAGGGCTGTGGTATCCTGTTGACGGTTAGAAAATACTAACTACAAAATGCGTCATGAAACACGGACGCATTTTTACAGAACATGAAGTTATTCTAAGCTAACTGCACAGAGAAAGAGGTAGAGTTTTATGAGCAAAGTAGCAATCGTATTCTGGAGCGCCACCGGCAACACCGAGACCATGGCAAACTGCATCGCCGAGGGTGCAGGTGCCAACGGTACCATCGTGCCCTGCGCCGAGATGACCCCCGCAAAGCTGGCAGAGTTTGACGTAGTGGCCTTTGGCTGCCCGGCTATGGGTGCAGAGCAGCTGGAAGAGAGTGAGTTCGAGCCTATGTTTGCTGCACTGGAAGGCTCCCTGAACGGCAAAAAGATCGCACTGTTCGGCTCCTACGGCTGGGGCGATGGCCAGTGGATGCGCGACTGGGTACAGCGCGCACAGGACGACGGCGCACAGCTGTTCAGCGAGGAAGGCCTCATCTGCAATGAAACCCCCGATGATGACGTGCAGGCTGCCTGCCGTAAGCTGGGTGCAGATCTGGCTGCTTGGTAAGCTTTGCAAAGAGAGCATTCTCTTGACAAAAACGGTTTGCTGCGCTAAACTATAAACTGTCGTGTTTCGACATTTTTATAGTAACAAAAGTTAGATATTCCTAACTTTTAGAAATGCAGCAGCCTTTGCACAGAATATCGTAAAAAATGGAATTTGCGGCAGGGGAAAGCGGACGAACGATCCGGTAACTCCTGCCGTTTTTGATATAAAGGTGGTGTGTATGGAAATGGCTGCTGCGATTGGTGTTACGGTAGGCTTTGCGTTTTTGCGCAGCGCAGTGCGCCGTGCTGCGTGCTGGTCTGCCCGTAAAAAGAGGAAGAACAATCAGGAGGAACAGACCCGATGCAGCAAGCCCCCAAAAACTTGGATAAAAAGCGTGCAGATGAAAAACTGCTTGTCAGCGAGATGATCGCACTCTACTGTCGTAAACAGCACGATACCCCCAAAGGCGCTTTGTGCCCGGAGTGCCAGCAACTGCACGATTATGCGCTTGCACGCATTGAAAAGTGCCCGTTTATGGAAACAAAGACTTTTTGCTCAGTCTGCAAAGTCCATTGTTATAAACCGGAAATGCGGGAAAAGATTCGCGCTGTCATGCGCTGGGCAGGCCCGCGTATGCTGCCGGTGCACCCGGTATTGTCCGTCAGACATGTGGCGGTCACGCTCAAGTCCAAGAGGGAAGCCAAAAAGGCAAACGGATAAAACCCATGTATAAACCCTTTGTCCATGGGGTAACCTATGGACAAAGAGGTGATAAACATGGAAAACATCGGCGTGACCTGTGATGTCTGCGCGTGCTGCCACAACGTGGACGGCTGCAAATGTGATCTGCCGCAGATCAAGGTGACGGAGCAGTGCAACTGCACCACCCAGCAGGTGGAGACCCCGCACTACTGCCAGAGCTACGAGGAAAAGTAAGTTCCCACCAACGCAAAGCAGCCCCTGCCGGAGAGATCTCTCCGGCAGGGGCTGCTGTTTGTTATATGAACATTCAGCGCAGCGCCACGTTACAGGTAGCAAGGCTGCGGATCAGCGTACCAACGCTGTCCTTCATCTGGATACCGGCAAAGCCCAGCGCAAAGGCGGCCTGCACGTTTTCCAGTCTGTCGTCGATAAATATGCATTCGCTGGCCTTCAGCTGATACTTTTTTAACAGAGCCTTGTAGATCTGCGGGTCAGGCTTATTCACCTGTACCTCGCAGGAGGCTACACCGCCGTCAAACTGAGCCAGTACGCCGCGCTCGGTCAGCAATTCCAGCACATCCTGCGGGATGTTGCTCAGGTAATACACGCAATAGCCGTGGTTCTTCAGCCGCCGCACCAGCTCCAGCATCCGCAGACGCGGGCGCAGAATGTGCATCCAGTCGTCCAGAACGCCCTGCACCTCAAAGGCACAGCCCTCGGCATGGGCGTGCTCCAGCATCCGCTGGTTGCCGTCATAGCGGGAAAGCTTGCCTGCGTCCAGCAACTGCCACTCCTCGCTGCCAAAGGTCAAATCGTACACCTTTTCCTCCATTTCGGCGTTGCACAGCCGGTCTACCAAGTAGGCTTTGGGGTCAAAACCCACCAGTACACCGCCGATATCAAAAATAATGCTTTTATACATAAATACTGCCTCGCTTGTATTGGATGTTTTCCAGATATTTTCCATAGTATACCACAACCGGGCGGGTGCTTTCCACCCCTTTGGCATAGAAAATGCCGCCCCGGCGTATGCTGTGACAGAAAGGGGAGAGCGCCGTGACGATCCGGGAACTTTGTGAGAAGGAGGTCGTTCAGCTGGAGCAGGGGGTGTGCCTTGGCCGCGCGGACGATCTGGAGCTTGACCCCGCAACGGCGCAGCTGCAAAGCCTGATTTTGCTGGGCAGGCCACGGCTTTTTGGCCTGCTGGGCCGGGACGAGAGCCTGACCATCCCGTGGCAGGAGATCGAGACCATCGGCACAGATGCCATTCTGGTGCATACTGCTGTGCCAAAAGCACCGGCAGCACCTCACGGCTTCTGGCAGCAACTGCGTGCAAAGCTGGGTCTGTGAAAAATAGGGGAATATTTTGAAAAATCAAACACTAATTTTTGTAAAATCATGAATGGACATTTTCGGCAAAGTGACTATAATAGGCACGAAAGGCTTGTGCAAATAGCAAAGCTACTTTGGAAATAGGGTTCGGGACGTGGAAAGGGATATCGACTATGAAAACATCCAAACCGCTGTTGACCCTGCGGATGCTCTTCCCGGCGGCAGCTTCCTTTATTGTGCTGCTGCTGGGTGAGTGGATCGCGCGCGGGTCACTGACCGCTGATACCTTTATCAGCTTTATTTTCCCCCATTTCGGGGCATATCTGCTGGCATGGCTGCTGCTGTTTCTGGTGTGGGAGCTGCTGGACTGGGTGCTGCGCATCCCGCCGCTTGCCACACTGGGCATGGCTGTTCTGGGCTGTGCGCCCTGCGCCGTAAACTTCTACACCATGCAGCTGCGGGGTGAGCCCTTTCTGCCGTGGGATCTGATGCAGGTGTCCGAAGCCGCCGGTGTGGCCTCTGCTGCCGGGCTCAAGCTGCAGACAAGTATGGTGGTCTCCATTGTGCTGGTGCTGGCACTGACGGTGGCAAGCTTCTTTGTTTACCGCGGGCGGCTGCGACAGCGTTGGCTGCCAAGGCTTGCTGGCACCGGTGCTTCGGCAGCGGTGCTGTGTCTGCTGATCTTCGGCGTTTACTTACAGCCCGCCGTCACGCAGGTTTTGGGCATCACGCCGGATGCGTGGATGCAGGACCGCTACTATCGTTACTACGGTGTACTTACCGGTTTTATGACCAACCTCACCAATCTGGAAATCGACAAGCCCGAGGGCTACTCGGAACAGTCAGTGGACGATATTCTGGATAACGTGGCCGAGAGCGAGAAATTCTCCACCGGCCCCATGTATGCAGGCAGCTATGCCGCCACCACCCCCAAGGAGGAGCAGGCAAAGCAGCCCACCATTATTTATGTAATGGATGAATCCTACTGGGATGTCTCGGAGCTGGAGCAGTACGGCATCACCTTTGATACCGATGTATCGCAGAACCTTCACGCTCTGCAGCAGACCAGCGCTTATGGCAGGGCATACAGCCCCAGCTTTGGCGGCGGCACCTGTGATGTGGAGTTTGAAGCTCTGACCGGCTACTCGGTGTCCTTCCTGCCCAGCGGCAGCAAACCCTACCAGCAGCACGTTACAAAGCCCATGTTCGCCCTGCCCAATTACCTTAAACTCAAGGGCTATCAGACCGCTGCGGTGCACTGCTTCTGGGCAAAATACTGGAGCCGCGATAAGGCCTATCCCAACCTCGGCTTCAGCGATTTTATCAGTCTGGAGGATATGCACGGCGTGACCAAGGTGCGCAAGCACTACTGGACCAGCGGCCTTGTGACCGATGACTCCATGGCCGACCAGATCATTCAGCAGTATGAAAAGATGAGCACTTCCTCTGATAAGCCCATCTTCCTGCACGCAGTTACCATGCAGAACCATACCAATTATAATAGGGATAACTACCCGGACGACGAGCGGGTACACGTTGTATCTCATCCGGTGGGGCTCAAGAGTAGCACTGTGGGTGCGCTGGAAGATTTTGCTACCGGCATCCGGGATGCAGACGCCATGCTGGGCAAGCTGACGGAATACTTCTCTCAGGTGGACGAGCCGGTTATTCTGGTGTTCTGGGGCGACCACTATAACCCCATTGACTCCAACTACGATGTCTACACCACCACCGGCTATGCAAGCGGCTCCAGCACAGACCCCCGCCTACACCAGACCACGCTGCTGATGTGGTCGAATTACAGCCAGCAGCAGGTGGACTTTG
>ERZ1034691.455-NODE-455-length-32982-cov-16.479515_pt1 | contig 32982 bp, 22 predicted proteins | sample MGYA00520638_ERZ1034691 | MGnify/ENA primary metagenome ERZ1034691 (study PRJEB33766, sample SAMN09781763) | gut metagenome | biome: gut microbiome | host: Homo sapiens | place: Madagascar | study: EMG produced TPA metagenomics assembly of the PRJNA485056 data...
CTCAAAATATAGTACAAATTTATCATTACAAAAATTCTGATATAAAAAGAGCAATATTAAACAAAAACCAGCTAAATTAAACCCGAAACCATGTCGTATTTTGTCAAAAACTGCTAATCACCTATCAAAATTAAAAATTGTAATAGGAATCTTCAAAATACAAGCGCGTAACGCGCCTAGAATATTGATATATTATATGGAAAAATGAACCCACCAACAAAAACAAAGAGGGAAATTTCGCAAAAGCGACAAAATTTCAAAAGAAAGACAAAAAAAGAAGTTCTACGAAAAATATAATCGATGGAGGGATGAAATATTTGGGAAGAATTTATTATGAACAGAAAGGACTTATTAACCTCGATGATATTGTAGATATATTTATTGAGGTGGGAAATATACACAATTACCTGGAAAATGCAGCCTTGCGGATTTTGCTTTTTGGCAATCCGGAGCTGAATTTTTATCAGTGCCGATTATTAGTATTGAAGTACGGAGAATCACTTTCACAGGATGATTTGCACGGGCGGATGGTATTTATGAGAATGATACAGCTGCTGGAAGCCAACACAGTTTAAAATAAAATGAGAATTTCTTTTTTGACCGGGTAACCGGTCTTTCTTTTTTGCGCAAATGGTGTTATAATTTTGAAGAAATTATGTTGATTACTCATAGCTTTAAAAAAGAGGCATTGCATTGTGTTTAATTAAACCAAAGCATGATAATTCAATCAAAGAAAAGAGGACAAAAATGAACATCGTAGTACTTGCCGGAGGGCTCAGCACAGAGAGAGATGTTTCCTTCAAGACAGGAAGCATGGTAGCTAAGGCGCTCAAAGAGAACGGCCACAAAGTTATATTATTGGATGTATTTATGGGATATAGTGACAGGGAGGAGGAGCTGACAGGTATATTTGACCGCGCGGACGAGATAAGCGTGCAGGTCAGTGATATTCCGACAGAGGCACCTGACCTCGCAAAGGTAAAGGCTTCCAGAAAGGACCAGTCACCTTGCTTCTTCGGACCAAATGTCATCAAAATGTGTCAGATGGCTGACATTGTTTTCATGGCACTTCACGGAGAAAACGGAGAGAACGGAAAGATACAGGCAGCATTTGACCTCTTCGGTGTCAAATATACAGGCAGCGATTATTTAAGCTCAGCTATCGCCATGAACAAGGAGACATCAAAGCAGTTCTTCCTTGCAAACGGTATCCCTACTCCAAAGGGTATTTCCATGACAAGAGCGACCAGACAGGACGATATCACAAAGCTTGACCTGACACTTCCATGTGTGGTAAAGCCATGTTGCGGTGGCTCAAGTATCGGTGTCACTATCGTTAGGGATGCGGCAGAGTTTAAGGCGGCACTTGACGATGCCTTCAAGTGGGAAAATGAGCTGGTTATCGAGGAATTTGTACAGGGCAGGGAGTTCTCTGTCGGCGTTATAGAGGGAAAGGCTCTTCCTATTATAGAGATTGCACCGAAGGAGGGCTTCTACGATTATAAGAATAAATACAAGGCGGGCAGTACAGTAGAGACATGTCCGGCCGAGCTTCCTGAGCAGGTGACAAAGGATATGCAGCACTATGCCGAGGAGGTTGCGCGCGTTATCGGGCTTGACACATATTCACGCTCAGACTTTTTGCTCAATGACAAAAATGAGATGTTCTGCCTTGAGGCAAACACACTGCCGGGCATGACTCCGACCAGTCTTCTGCCACAGGAGGCAGCGGTTATCGGTATGAGCTTTAATCAGCTCTGTGAGCATCTGATTGACATATCTTTGAAAAAATATGAGGTGTAGCATGTCGGATAAGTACATGAAGAATCTTACATTTGCAAATATTGCTAAAGCCTGCGAGGGCACATACATAGGCGATGAGACACTGCTTGATACGACAATCACCGGCGCCGTCATTGACAGCAGACAGGTGAAGGAGGGCTATCTTTTTATCCCGATAAAGGGAGAAAGGGTGGACGGACACAAATTCATTCCGACTGTGTTTGAGCAGGGAGCAGCAATTGTGCTCTCTGAGCATGAGCTGACGGATCCGGCAGACCCATATGTGCTTGTTGAATCAACCACCGATGCCATGAAAAAGCTCGCGGCATTTTACAGAAAAAGCCTTGATATCAAGGTGGTGGGCATCACCGGAAGTGTCGGCAAGACCAGCACCAAGGAGATGATATCATCAGTTCTTGAGCAGAAATACAGCGTTCACAAGACCGCAGGCAATTTCAACAACGAGATAGGCCTTCCGCTCACCATTTTCGGAATCAGGGAAAGCCATCAGGTAGCGGTGCTTGAGATGGGCATATCTGATTTTGGCGAGATGCACAGGCTTTCTACTATGTCTTGCCCGGATGTCATGGTCATCACCAATATCGGCTACTGCCATCTGGAGTTTTTGGGCGACAGGGATGGTGTGCTTAAAGCAAAGACAGAGTGCTTTGAGCATATGATGCCGGATGCGGTCGCAGTGCTGAATGCAGATGACGACAAGCTGGCCACAGTGCAGACGGTAAATGGAAAGCCTGCCATATACTATGGCAAGGAATCGGCTTCGGACGTTCATAAATCAGTATATACCACAAATATTGAAAACCTGGGCTTTGACGGTATGAAGGCTCATTTTGTCACCCCGGAGGGTGAGTTTGATGCACAAATCCATATCCCGGGTGAGCACAATGTATACAATGCCATGGCGGCAGCGGCTGTCGGATTGCAGCTTGGTCTCACAATAGCTGAGATAAAATCAGGAATCGAGAAAGCAGAGACAATCGCAGGTCGTACCAATTTTATCAAAACACACGGCATGACAGTGATAGATGACTGCTATAATGCAAACCCTGTATCCATGAAATCCTCTATCGAGGTGCTTTCGCATGCAAAGGGCAGGACAATAGCAGTGCTTGGCGACATGGGCGAGCTCGGAAGCGATGAGAAAAAGCTGCATCATGAGGTAGGCGAAGCAGTTGGAGAGAATCATATCCATACACTTTTTGCCGCAGGAGAGCTTGCAAAGGAATATGCAGCCGGAGCCGCAGAGAAATCGTCCGATGTAGACATCCACTATTTCGAGGATAGGGAGACCATGACACAGGAGCTTCTTTCATATGTGAAGGAGGGCGACACCATACTGGTGAAGGCATCACACTTCATGGAGTTTCCGAAGGTGGTAGAGGCACTGAGTAAATAAAAATCAGGTAAAATCAATCGGATGGAAATTAATTCGATATTTAATAATTGCGAGGAATGGATATTCTCCAAGCCTCATAATATTATAAAAGAAAGAGAGAAAAATAATGGCACAGAATCCAATCGTAACAATCACAATGGAAAATGGCGATGTAATCAAGGCGGAGCTTTATCCGGAAATCGCACCAAACACAGTGAACAACTTTATCAGCTTAATCAATCACAACTTCTATGACGGAGTATGCTTCCACCGCGTAATCAAGGGCTTTATGCTCCAGGGCGGAGATCCGGACGGAAACGGTACAGGCGGCCCTGGCTATGAAATCAAGGGTGAGTTCACGCACAACGGTTTCAAAAATGACTTAAAGCACACAGCCGGTGTACTTTCAATGGCACGTACCATGATACCTGATTCAGCAGGAAGCCAGTTCTTCATCATGCATCAGGATGCACCACATCTCGACGGTGAGTATGCGGCATTCGGCAAGGTAATCGAGGGCATGGATGTGGTAAACAAGATCGCAGAGGTGCGCACAGACTACATGGACAAACCACTTGAGGCTCAGGTCATGAAGACAGTTACAGTTGAGACCTTCGGAGTGGACTATCCGGAGCCGGAGACAGTTTAATGATAATAATTATTGATGAGGCAAGCGAAAAACTTGCCTCTTTTTACTATCATGACGAGATATTTAAGCCACAGTGGAAGCGCGCAGCCGATATGTCATCTGCGTCAGACGAGTTGCATGGTGAATTTCAGGAAAAACTGTATGACGAGCAGCAATATGAATTACAGGAAAAATTACAAGAAAAACTGCCTGATGAGCTGCAAGAAAAACTGTATGTTGCGCTACCAGCTGATGAATTAATTAATGACTTCAAAAAAACAACGATACAAGAACATGCAGATAACACCGCGAAAGCTAATACGGGAAATCTAAGAATACCGAAAGCTCCCACAGACTGCATCTGGATAGTATCAAACAGGCAGCAGAAGCAAATAGCTGACTCACTCGGCATAGCATCAGTAGGAGAACCGCAGTGCGGCACGCGCTATGCAGTGGAAAGCCTTGCAGAGCTTGATATTGAGTATCTGGAGCGGGTGCGCAGGCGGTATAATCACATCCCGTGGGACATCGGCGAGACAGACAGGTGTCTGATACGTGAGCTGTCCCTGTCAGACCTTCCTACGCTCTATGAGCTCTATGACAAGCCCGGCATGACAGACTTTGTGGAACCGCTGTTTGACTATGAGACAGAGCTTGAATACCAGAAAGCATACATAGAGAACATGTATGGCTTTTACGAGTATGGCATGTGGCTTGTGTTTTCAAAGGAAACAGGGAAGCTGATAGGCAGGGCAGGGCTTGAGCACGATGAACTGGGCTATATGATAGCACCAAAATTTCAGAACCAAGGCTATGCTACGGAGGTATGCCGCTTCATCATAGACTACGCGCGCGAAAACACAGACTTTGAAGAGCTTTACTGCCGGATAGACGAGAAAAATACTGCATCGGTGCGCCTTGCAAAAAGGCTTGGATTTGTCAAAAACGGACAAATCGGGAATGAGAGAAATACCGGTGGATTAGATAGGTATGTTCTTTCAATCTGACAGTTCATTATATATTTTATATGTGCAGCAGGATTCATTCAGATAGAAGAACTGAATGGTTGCCTGATAGAAAGGAATGTGCATAAATATGGTAAAAATAGGAATTGTTATATGTAACTATAATAAACAAAATGATGTTATTGACTGTATACAGTCAGTTCTTGAATCAAAATATGAGGATTATCATATCTATGTTGTGGATAACGCATCGACAGACGAGTCGGTGAGGTTGATAAGAGAGTGTTACGGAAGCTGCGACAGGCTCACACTTATCGAAAATAGTGAGAATCTCGGGGGTTCTGGTGGCTTCAATACAGGGCTTCGCGTGGCGATGGCAGAGGGACACATGTATCTGATGTGCGTAGACAATGACGCACTGCTTGACGAAAACTGTATAGGAACACTTTCGGATTTCCTTGATTCACATGAGAAGGTAGGCATAGCGGCGGCAAAGATTTATCATACCGGGCAGGAAAACTATGTGCAGCAGTATGGCTCGTTCATAGATTATGATAATTACAGCGTGGACTCAACGTATCTAAATCATATAGAGGATGGTTCAATGCCTGATGTGGTATATTCTGATGCAGTCCCGGCGTGCGCGCTCATGATAAGACGTACAGTTGTAGAAAAGATTGGCGTCATGCCTGAGGAGAATTTCCTCTATTGGGATGACACCGAGTGGTGTGTCAGGTGCAGGGAGGCAGGTTACGAGGTTGCATCTGTAGGTGCAGCAGCGGCAAGTCATGCGATGGGGGCAAAAAAGGAGGATATTAATACATTTCCAACCTACTATGCATGGCGGAACTGGATCAAGTTCTTTTTAGACCATATTGATGAGGAAAGACTTTCAGATATGGCAGAGACATTTCTTGGCTCGATATTTGAGATAAACTACACAGGTCTATATCGCGGGGAAGAAAACCGCTCAAAAACAGTTATGGCGGCATTAGATGATGCACTTCACAAAGTTATGGGAAAAGCGAAGGAGGACAGGATATTTAATCTGGAATTGACTTATGACGGGCTTGAGAGGGCGATAGGCGATAAGTTGGATATAGCTATAATAGCAGGTGAATTTCCGTTATATGCAGATGCACTCAAAGAAAAAATAAAAGTCATGTGGCCTGATAAAAGGGTTTACATTGTTGGTTTGCAGGATATTGACGAAGCATATGGTACGGCACATTTTCAACCGGATGCTACAATCACCATCTGTGAGAGTATTTTCAGGCAGGATGACCTCAGCCTTTCCACATATGTGATGGACCTGGATGGAAATGTACTGGTCGATGAGGATGATGTGCTCATGGTCATAAACTATAATTTCAGCCGCAGAAGTTTTATCTTTTCTATGAAGCCACTTTTTATGAGGCTTTCAAGGCAAAATTACGGATTTTAAAAAAATAGTAAAAAACATTGAAAAATATGCAATTAGGCAATAAAATATAAACATAGTTTAATGATTTGGAGGACGAAAAAATGAAGAAATATGCATACGGAGTAGATATAGGTGGAACAACTGTAAAGATAGGCTTTTTCGAGACCACAGGAAAGCTTGTCGATACATGGGAGATTCCTACACGCACAGAGAATTCCGGCGAGCTCATCCTGCCTGATATCGCAGCATCCATCAAGGAGAATAACGAGAAGCATGGCATCGAGATGAGTGACATCGAGGGAATAGGCATGGGAGTGCCGGGACCTATAAAGGATGACGGAACAGTATTGAAGTGTGTCAACCTCGGCTGGGGCGTGTTCAACGTGGCACAGTCACTCTCAGTGCTGTGCGGCGGCATCAAGGTAAAGGCCGGAAACGATGCCAACGTAGCTGCACTCGGTGAGATGTGGCAGGGTGGCGGAAAGGGTCATCAGGATGTAGTCATGATCACACTCGGCACAGGCGTAGGCGGAGGAATCATCCGCGAGGGCAGAATCATAGCCGGAGTAAACGGAGCAGGCGGAGAGATAGGACATATGCCTATGGTAGATGATGAGTCAGAGTGCTGTGGTTGCGGCAAGAAGGGCTGCTTAGAGCAGTATGCATCAGCAAACGGTCTTGTAAGAGTGGCAGAGAGATACATTGCAGCGCACAGGGAAGTGGCAACAGAGCTTGATTTAAATGCAGGCTTCACAGCCAAGGATGTATGCGATGCGGCAAAGGCAGGAGATGCTGCGGGCATTGCAGCAGTAGAGCAGTCTATGAAGCTTCTCGGCAAGGCAATGGCAGCAGTAGCATGCGTTATGGACCCTGAGGTATTTGTTGTAGGCGGAGGTCTTTCAAAGGCGGGCAGCATCATCATCGATACAGCAGCAAAGTACTATAAAGAGTATGCCTTCCATGCAAGCCGTGAGACAGAGATCAAGCTTGCCACACTCGGCAACTCAGCAGGCATGTATGGCGGAGTAAAGATGGTTATCGGCTAACAACATAAGATTGCAATTTTTAAAGAAATAAAATATAATGGCTATTAAAGATACACTACAATCGAGGTGAGACTATTGGCAGATTACTCAACAGAAGAATTAGAAAAAATAGCGGACAAATTTCGCTCAGATACTAGCGGCATAAGGGGAACAAAGGATTTTACGAGCCCAGAGGAGCTTTACGATGAGCTTAAAAAGGAAATCAAAAAGTACCATCCGTCGGATGACACGAGCCTTGTGGACAAAGCCTACAGGGTAGCTTATGATGCCCATAAGGGACAGGCACGTAAGTCGGGAGAGCCTTATATCATACATCCGCTTTGTGTTGCCATAATACTCGCCGAGCTCGAGCTGGATAAGGAAACAATTGCAGCAGGACTGCTACATGATGTGCTGGAGGATACCATCATGACCATGGATGAGATGCGTGCGGAGTTTGGAGACGATGTCGCACATCTGGTGGACGGTGTTACGAAGTTAAAGCACCTGCATCTGACAGACAGCACCAAGGATCCGAAGGATAAGAATGCGGACAGGCTTGAGATGCAGGCTGAGAATCTGCGCAAGATGTTTCTCGCCATGGCAAAGGATATCAGGGTCATCCTCATAAAGCTGGCAGACAGACTGCACAATATGCGTACACTCAAGTACCAGTCCAAGGAGGCACAGCAGCGTATCGCCAGAGAGACACAGGATATCTACTGCCCTATCGCGCAGCGACTTGGTATCAGCAAGATAAAGATAGAGCTCGAGGACCTTTGTATGAAGTACCTCTATCCGGATGCCTACTACGATCTGGTAGAGAAGGTAGCCCTCAGAAAGACAGAGCGCGACACCTACATCCAGGGATTAGTAAACGATGTCAAGAAGTATGTTTCAGATGCCGGCATAAAGGCAGAGATATACGGCAGGGCAAAGCATTTCTTCAGTATATATAAGAAGATGGTCAATCAGGACAAGACGATAGACCAGATATATGATCTCTTTGCCATCAGGATTCTGGTGGATACCATACCGGACTGCTACGCAGTGCTTGGTATCATACATGAGAAGTATAAGCCTATACCGGGCCGTTTCAAGGACTATATCGCCATGCCGAAGCAGAACATGTACCAGTCGCTTCACACAACGCTCATAGGCCCGAGTGGACAGCCGTTTGAGATACAGATTCGTACCTACGAGATGCATCGTACTGCTGAGTACGGTATCGCGGCACATTGGAAGTACAAGGAAACAAACAACGGCAATGCCACTACCACCACTGTCACAGAGGAGGAGAAGCTCAGCTGGCTGCGCCAGATACTCGAGTGGCAGCAGGATATGTCGGATAATAAGGAGTTTATGACTTTATTAAAGAGTGATTTAAATTTATTTTCCGACAATGTATTTGCATTCACACCGTCCGGCGATGTAAAGAACCTGCCAAAGGGCTCCACACCTATAGACTTTGCCTACAGCATACACTCTGCGGTCGGCAACAAGATGGTCGGTGCCAAGGTAAACGGCAAGCTGGTGCCGATAGACTATGTCATCAAAAACGGTGACCAGATAGAGATAATCACCTCACAGAACTCCAAGGGACCAAGCCGTGACTGGCTCAAGGTCGTAAAGAGCACACAGGCCAAGAACAAGATCAACCAGTGGTTCAGAAGTGAGCTCAAGGAGGAAAATATACAGCACGGCAAGGATCTGATAGCAGCCTATGCCAAAGCAAAGGGCATCAACTTTGCTGAGATAAACAAGCCTGAGTATCAGGAGAAAATACGCCGCAAATACGGCTTTCACGACTGGAACTCATGCCTTGCAACCGTCGGTCACGGCGGACTCAAGGAGAGCCAGATAGTCAACAGGATGTACGACGAGTACAAGAAGGATCATGTGGTGCCGGTGACAGATGCAGATGTGCTTGGCAGCATCGCAGAAAAGCAGCAGGCAGCAGCAGGTATACAGCCGGAGCACAAGTCAAAGAGCGGCATTGTGGTACATGGACTCTATGACGTGGCTGTGCACTTCTCGAAGTGCTGCAATCCTGTTCCGGGAGATGAAATCGTGGGCTTTGTCACAAGAGGCCGAGGCATCTCCATCCACAGGACAGATTGCGTGAATATTATCAATCTGTCCAAGATAGAAAAGGACAGGCTCATAGAAGCAGAGTGGCAGGATACAGCCCTCATGGACAACGGTGCCGAGTATCAGGCAGACCTGAAGATATTCTGTCATGACAGGCCGGGACTGCTCGTAGATATCACAAAGATATTTACCGAGAAGGAAATCAATATCAGTGGTATCCAGTCCAAGACCAGCAAGCAGGGCATCGCTACAATCGAGGTATTTTTTAATATCAAAGGCAGGGACCAGATAAAGGTTCTCGTGGAGAAGCTCAGACAGATAGAAAGTGTAATAGACGTAGAGAGGACCACCGGCTAAATCCCGGTGGTTCTTGCGTGAAGCATAACATATAACAGACAAGGAGTACACTCATATGGTAAATATGAAGATAGACCACTTCATAGTGGGACCGGTGCAGACCAACTGCTACTTTGTCACCAATATAAAGACAAAGGAAATGATAATAATAGACCCGGGCGCGTGTGCTAATCAGCTCGCCAAAAAAGTGGACGAATCAGGCGCAAAGCCAGTAGCAATACTGCTTACACACGGACATTTTGACCATGCCACAGATGCGAAGCCACTCGCAGACCGCTACGGCATCAAGATATATATCCATGAGGCAGACAAAGCCACGCTCGATGACCCGCAGCTTAATGTCAGCTACATGATGGGGCAGTCAAAGACCTTTTATGCAGATGTATTTTTGAAGGATAAGCAGGAGCTTGACATCGCAGGCTTTCACATAGTAGTGCTTCACACACCGGGGCATACACCGGGCGGCTGCTGCTATTATTTCCCGTATGAGGACGTGATCTTTACAGGAGACTCGCTGTTTTGCGGCTCAATCGGACGTACGGATTTCAAGGGTGGCAGCATGTCAGACCTTGTGCGCACAGTGAAGGAAAAAATCATGACACTGCCTGAGCATACAGAGGTGTACCCTGGCCACAATGACACAACAACCATAGAAAACGAGAGGATGTATAACCCTTACTTATGATAGTAGTAGTATTTAATAAACCGGATTTTGAATATGATGTGCACTCATTGCTCAAGGAGTTCTTCCCGCAGGAGGATGTGCAGATGTACTATAGCTGCCCACCTGATGAGGTGGAGGGAAAAAACTTAGCCTGCACACACCACGAGATGACAGATGATGGCGTAAAGGAATTTGCGGATGCCTCACAGGTATTTAAGATAGACTATGTGGGCGATGAAATTGCGGTGGAGTGGACGCTGAATAGAGACGGAGAAAGTATCTGCACAAAAATATCCGTGACCGGAACAGACCGTAAGGAAACCAAAAACCGCCTCAAGCTCGCCCTGTATTCCATGATAGAAAAGGGCACAGGAAAGAGCCTTCCGTGGGGCACACTCTCAGGCATCAGACCGACCAAGATAGCCATGAAGTGCATAGAGGACGGCATGAGCGATAAGGAAACCTATGACTATCTGAAGGAAACATATCTCGCAAGCGATGAGAAAATCGACCTCTCAATAGGTATAGCAAAGCGTGAGAAGGCACTGCTCGACAAGGTGGACTATGACAACGGCTACAGCCTGTACATAGGCATACCATTCTGCCCGAGCACCTGTGCATACTGCTCGTTTACCTCATACCCGCTTGGCGTGTGGAAAAACCGCGTGGACGATTACCTCGATGCACTCGAGAAGGAGATAGACTACACAGCGCAGAAGTTCTACCACAAGAAGCTAAACTCCATCTACATAGGAGGCGGCACACCGACCACACTAAGCCCTGCGCAGCTTGACAGGCTTATCAGAAAAATCAAATGCAGCTTTGATTTAAAGGACTGCCTGGAATTTACAGTGGAGGCAGGCAGACCGGACTCCATCACGAGAGAAAAGCTCATGGCACTAAAGAAAAACGGCATCAGCCGTATATCGGTCAATCCGCAGACCATGAAGCAGCAAACACTCGATATAATAGGAAGACACCACACAGTAGACGATACGATACAAAGCTTCAAGCTCGCGCGTGAGTTGGGCTTTGACAACATAAACATGGACCTCATCATGGGACTTCCAGAGGAGACACTCGATGATGTAAGGCACACAATGGAGCTCGTGAAGGAGCTGGCACCTGACAACGTCACCATCCACTCACTCGCAGTAAAGAGAGCTGCAAGACTCACCATCTTCAAGGACCGCTACAGTGATATGCAGATGGTCAACACCCAGGAGCATATGGACCTCTGCGCAGCCTACTGCAAGCAGATGGGGCTTGAGCCATACTACCTTTACAGACAGAAGGGCATGGCTGGCAACATGGAAAACGTGGGCTATGCGGCAAAGGGCAAGGCCGGCGTATACAACATACTGATCATGGAGGAAAAGCAGACCATCGTGGCGTGCGGAGCCGGAGCAAGCACCAAGCGCGTCTGGCCGGTACCGAATCCGGATGGCACACACCGCATCGACAGATGCGAGAATGTCAAGGATGTAGGGCAGTATATCGCAAGGATTGATGAGATGATAGAGAGGAAGCAGAGGCTGTTTGACTAAAAGTAGATGGTAAAAATTAATGGAAAATCAAAAATTAGATACAATTATATTCCGGAAAACAGCATTATCAAAGGATGAGTTGAATCGTATATATAAATATAGAAACAATAAGATTATACAATGGGTTTTCCTATTAGCGGTAGTCTTATTGCTGTTAGTAATAATGATATCTTATTTGACAAAAGAGTTTATGAATAGTCTTTCTATAGATATAATTTGGGAGATATTATTTGTAGTATTATTTATATATATAGCTATACTTTGTATGAAAAATATCAGAAAATTGAGAAATATTAAAATTGATTCGCTTAATGTACGAAGAGCTGTAATTACAGAAAAGCAGTCTGTGAAAAGTAAGGATTTAATTAATAGGTCAAGAAATAGATTTGTGGCTGCAAAAATTGATGATATTGTTACCTTATATGCTATGTGTTCTCAAAAAGAGTATGAAAGAACGATAGTTAACAAGTCTATTGGATTATTTTTTACTCTTGGAGATGATACTATAAGGGTTATTGTTCTGTAATGTGATTAATCTTAACTTTGAACTATAACTAAGAAAAGCAAGCAATATTCATGCACGGTGAAAGAGCTCTCTTAAAGTAAATTTTTATGCAATTTTACCACTTCACCGCATTAAAATTTAATGTTTTTTTTATAAAATGTGCAAAATATAACAAAAAGTACTGGACAAAATGTCCTATATAAGGTAAAATGCATATATGCAATCAAGCAGCACATTTGAAGGTTGTGCAGATAGTATTGGGTATATTTTACGAATTGGGGGGATTTTTCATGAGAATATATCATGCTAAGGATTATGCAGATATGAGCAGAAAGGCTGCAAATATCGTATCGGCACAGGTGATTATGAAGCCTAATTGTGTATTGGGACTGGCTACAGGCTCTACACCTATCGGCTTGTATAAGCAGCTCGTTGAGTGGTTCAAGAAGGGGGATTTGGACTTCTCAGAGGTTATGACGGTGAACCTTGATGAGTACAAGGGATTAAGCCGTGAGAATGACCAGAGCTACTATTATTTTATGCATCAGAATTTGTTTGATCATGTGAATATTCCGGTTGAGAATACTCACCTGCCAAACGGCATGGAGCCGGATTCACAGAAGGAGTGCAAGCGCTATACAGAGCTGATTCAGTCTCTTGGCGGTGTTGATTTACAGCTTCTTGGTATCGGGCACAATGGTCATATCGGTTTTAATGAGCCGGGCGAGTCTTTTGACAAGCAGGTACACTGTGTGAATCTGACAGAGTCTACTATTGAGGCCAATAAGCGCTTCTTTGCATCGGCTGATGATGTTCCGAAGCAGGCTTATACAATGGGCATCAAGACCATCATGCAGGCTAAGAAGATTCTTATTGTTGCAAGTGGTGAGGATAAGGCAGAGATTGTGCAAAAGGCTTTCTTTGGACCGATTACACCACAGGTGCCGGCTTCTGTATTGCAGCTGCATAATGATGTTACGCTTGTAGCTGATGAGGCTGCACTGAGTAGCTTATAGATGTTTTTTAGTTGAGAAGGTGCATGTATATGATAATAAAAAATGCAAGGGTATTTACAGAGGATGGCAGCTTTATGCAAGGCGATGTTGTCGTTAAGGATGGCCGTTTTGACAGTGTTTTGGAGAGAACAGCTGACACGGACGCGACTAATGACAGCGCATCGCAGGAGATTATAGATGCATCAGGTCTTATCATGATACCGGGTCTTGTGGATATTCATTTTCATGGATGCAAGGGAGCTGATATGTGTGACGGTACCACAGAGGCACTTGATGTGATTACAGCATACGAGGCTTCTGTCGGAGTGACGAGCGTGTGTCCGGCTACTATGACCATTCAAAGGGATGAGCTTTTGAGTGTCATGAAAAATGCCGGTGATTATAATTATCATGGTGGTGCACATCTTGTAGGCATCAATATGGAGGGGCCTTTTATCAGTCCTTTTAAAAAGGGCGCACAGGCGGCAGAGAATATCATGCGATGTGATTATGATTATTTCTGTGAGCTTCAGGATGCGGCCCATGGCTTGATAAAGCTTGTAGATATCGCTCCGGAGGAGCCGGGTGCGATTGAGTTTATAGACAAGGTAAGAGGAAGTGTTGTGGTTTCAATAGCACACACAGCGGCTGATTATGACACAGCGGTAGAGGCTATTGAGCATGGTGCAAGCCATGCCACACATTTGTATAATGCGATGCCACCGCTTCATCACAGGAATCCGGGAGTTATCGGGGCTGTGAGAGATTCAGAAAAGTGTCATGCGGAGCTCATTTGTGACGGAGTGCATATTCATCCGTCGGTTATCAGGGCGACATTTGCCATGTTTGGTGCGAAGCGCATGATTTTAATAAGTGACAGCATGAGAGCCACAGGGCTTGAGGATGGTGAGTATACACTCGGTGGACAGGCCGTGACGGTCAGAGGTCCGCTTGCCACACTCCATGATGGGACAATTGCCGGTTCGGCAACCAATCTGATGGATTGTATGCGTTTCACAGTAAGGCAGGCAGGTATTCCACTTGAGGAGGCAATTTTGTGTGCTACAGCCAATCCGGCTAAGGAGATTGGCATCTATGATGAAGCAGGCAGCATTTCTGCAGGAAAGAGAGCAGATTTTGTGCTTCTCAATGATGATTTGGATATTGTGAGTGTGTATATCGACGGAAAGGAGATATCATGTTAGGTTTTTTCAAGAATAAGTCAAAGGGAAAGGTGATCTGTTCTCCGTGCAACGGCAGAGTGGTTCCTATTACAGAGGTTCCGGATCCTACTTTTTCTGAGAAGATATTGGGAGACGGTGTGGCCGTGATTCCTTCTGAGGGCAGGTTTTACGCTCCGGCGGATGGTGAGGTGACAGCTGTATTTGATACGCTGCATGCTTTTACCATGACGACCACTCAGGGAGTCGAGCTGCTTTTGCACATTGGTCTGGATACAGTGGTACTAAAGGGTGCTCCTTTTACATCACATATTTCCGTTGGTGATCAGGTGAAGAAGGGTGACCTTTTGATGGAGGCTGACCTGGAGCAGATTAAGGCAGCAGATCTTAATGTCATTACTCCGGTTTTAATTGGCAACACTGCTGATTATAGTGAGATAAAGATGCTCAAAGAGGGGGATGTATCCGCCGGTGATGAGATTTTAAGTCTCGCGTAGATTTGTATAATAATAACGAACTTTATTGGAGTATCTCCAGTTTAGTATACATAATGTAAAGGAGGGGAAATTTATGAAATTTCTTCAAAAACTGGGTAAAGCTTTAATGCTTCCCGTAGCAGTACTTCCTATCTGTGGTATCCTCATGGGTATTGGATATTTTTTATGTCCTGCAACCATGCAGGGTGGTGACATCGAGGGAGTGCGTAATTTAATAGGTCTGTTTTTAGTTAAAGCAGGGGGCGCTTTGATTGATAACATGGCCATCCTTTTTGTAATCGGCGTTGGTGTCGGTATGTCGGAAAAGAACGACGGTACCGGCGGTATTGCAGCTTTAGCTTCATGGCTGATGATGACAACACTCCTGTCTACAGGCTTTGTTACAACAATCATGCCATCTATCGCTGACAGCGCTACAAAGACACTTGCATTCGACAAGATTGCAAACCCATTTATCGGTATCTTAGCCGGTGTTATTGGTTCTTTGTGTTACAACAGATTTAAGGATACAAAGCTTCCTGACTGGCTGTCATTCTTCAGTGGCAAGCGTTGCGTAGCAATTATTGCAGGTGTTGTTTCAATCCTTGTATCTGTAGTATTACTGTTCGTATGGCCATTACTTTTCGGTGCTCTTGTAGCTATCGGTAAAGCAATCGTTGGTCTTGACGTAGTCGGCGCAGGTATCTATGCATTCCTGAACCGTCTGTTAATCCCTACAGGATTACACCACGCATTAAACAACGTATTCTGGTTCGATACTATCGGACTTGGAGACCTCTCTCATTTCTGGGCAGGCGAGACATCAAAGGATGTTTCATGGAGCCTCGGAATGTACATGTCAGGTTTCTTCCCATGTATGATGTTTGGTATTCCTGGTGCTGCACTTGCCATGGTTAAGTGTGCAAAGACTGCTAAGAAAAAGGCTGCCATCGGTATCCTTGCTTCTGCAGCTATCTGTGCATTCATCTGTGGTGTTACAGAGCCTTTCGAGTTTGCATTTATGTTCCTTGCTCCTGCTCTCTATGTGATTTATGCTTTACTTTATGGTATTTTCACAATGATTACAGTAGCTCTTGGATTTAGAGCAGGCTTCTCATTCTCAGCCGGTGCGATGGATTTATTATTCTCATCTTCACTTCCGGCTGCAGCAAAGACATGGCTCATCATTCCTCTTGGAATCGCAGCTTTTATCGTATTCTACATTGTATTCTATTTCGCTATCAAGAAATGGGATCTTAAGACCCCTGGTAGAGAGGACGATGATGTCGAGGCAGAGAAGAAGGCAGTGCTTTCTAACAATGACTACACAGCAGTAGCAAAGACTATTCTTGAGGGCTGCGGTGGCAAAGACAATATTGCAAGCATTGACAACTGCATCACAAGACTTAGACTTGAGGTTAAGGATATCACTCAGGTTGATGACAAGAAGATTAAATCTGCAGGTGTTGCAGGCGTTATGAAGCCTGGCAAGAATTCTGTTCAGGTTATTATCGGAACCAAGGTTCAGTTTGTTGCGGATGAGTTTTCTAAGCTTTGCGAGTAGATTTGTTCTGCAATATAGCAGTGTTGATTCACATTAGGTGATTCACATAATTTCATAATACATGATTTAAAGCCACACCGGGTGTTATGCCTGGGGTGGCTTTTTTAGTTGGTTCGGGCCGTAAGCCTCGCCCGGTCGTGGTGCACACGGACTTTCGTTTTCGCTACGCTGCGCTGTTAAGATACTGTACGGATTATGCCTTTGAGTTTTTCTAGGCTTGACGAAAACGTCGAATCGCGCCTTCCGTGGCGCGGTTCTCCTTGACTTGCCTTCCATGGCAAGTCATTTCTGCTCTTCATGGGCATAATCCTACAGTATCTAACCAGCTTCGCTATGCGCTCTCACGAGAGTCCGTGTTCACGCCGCCGGGCGGGGCTTACGGCCCTTACGCTGTGGTGGAATCCGCTTAGGAGAGAGTTGCGAGTTGCACATTGTTGCAACCGGCAACGGTTTTATCTACGCCTTGCTTCTACGAGCCTGCGATGGGATAAAATAAGAAAGGATTGAAAAACGAACAATTGTTTGCTATAATAAATGAAGCGAGGAAATAAAAGTATATTAGGTTTAGTAATTTAAGTATTCATTTAATTTATTGTAATTAGGGAAAATCCAATATCAATCGATTGATAGAAAGAGTGATTTTATATGAACATATGGCTAAAGTTAAGGAAAACAGCAGCAATTACACTATGTGAGTTACTTGCAATTGTTACAATTTTTACAGGCTGTGCCTTCACTGATTTATCTGGCACTGAAGCTGCTGGGCATGCCGCAGGAGCTGTTGTAGCAGATGAGGATTCTGCCGGTGCTTTAGGCAGCAAGGATAATGCGGATGATATACAGGGCGGAAGTGACCCGGCGGAAGCTGATTCAGGTGCTAATGGTACAGCACAGGCGGGGGCAGGAAAGCCACAGGAGAATCTGATAAATAACAATTCCTACGTTTCCCTCGATGCTATTCCTGCATATGATGGCAAGGCATACGTGGCTGTCAACAATAATGAGCCTTTTTTTACGGACAGCGATATGACTACCACTGCTTTTGAAAATTACAGTGATTTGGATTCACTTGGCAGATGCGGTGTGGCTTATGCCAATATCTGCAAGGATATCATGCCGACTGAGGAGCGTGGCAAGATAGGCATGATAAAGCCATCAGGCTGGCATACGGTGAAGTATGATGTGATAAAGGACAGGTATTTATATAATCGCTGTCATCTTATTGGCTATCAGCTTGCCGGGGAGAATGCCAATCCGAAGAATCTTATTACCGGTACGAGATACCTGAATGTGGAGGGTATGCTGCCGTTTGAGAATCTGGTAGCGGATTATGTAAACAATACAGGAAATCATGTGCTTTACAGAGTGACTCCGATGTTCTCGGGCAGCAATCTAGTTGCAAACGGCGTTCTCATAGAGGCAAAGTCGGTTGAGGATAACGGTGGCGGCATACTTTTTAATGTCTATTGCTATAATGTGCAGCCTGGAGTCGGAATAAACTATGAGAATGGTGACAGCTGGCTGGATGGCACCACTCCGCAGCAGAGCGCTCAGACGGGTACACCGCAGAATGAAGGCTCACAGAGCAGCACTGGAAGCGGGGCAGGAGAATCCGGCTCTTCAGGCAGTACAATAGGAAGTGCATCATCAGGCTCAGACAGCTCAGCAGCAGAAAATAGCGCTGCAGATTCCTCAAACAGCGAGACGATGGTCCATATCACTGCAACCGGCAAGAAATATCACCGTGCGGGCTGTCGGACCTTGAAAAAGAGTGACACAGAGGTAACGCTTGATGAAGCAAAATCCATGGGCTTGTCTCCGTGTGGAATTTGCAATCCACCACAGTAGATGTGCATTAGCATTTGCAATCCGCCACAGTAGATGTGCATTAGCATTTGTAATTCACCGCAGTAGATGTGCATTAGCATCTGAAATCCACCACAGTAGATGAACATTTGCATTTGTAACCCTTCACAGCAGATGCTCGTTAGCTTTGCAGTACAACCAAGTTTATTGAAGAAACTAGGAAGAAACCGTGCAAATGAAAATATTGTCACAGAGTAAGGGCTGCAAGCTACGGCACTACTAGGGCGCACGCATATGCATTTGATTGAGCGAATAGCGAAGCCACTTAGATACTGTAGGATTATGCACATGAAGCACAGAAATGACTTGCCATGGAGGGCAAGTCAAGGAGAACCGCGCCATGGAAGGCGCGTTTCGACGGTTTCGTCAAGCATAGAAGCGCAAAAAGCATAATCCGTACAGTATCTTAGCGGCAAAGCGTAGCGAAAGCAAAGCATATGCGTGTGCCCTGGCGGTGCCGTGGCTTGCAGCACGTCCTGTAGTACATCCTATAGCACATCTAGCAAAATCCCCTGTAACCCTTGACGATTGCAAAACCGAAAAGTATAATAGAATAGCTAATGAATTCAATATTTTAATATAGATGGAGGAAACCAAATGGCACTGAGCAAAAAGCCGGTCAACGGCATGAAGGATATACTACCTGCAGAGATGGAAATCCGTGATTATGTGACAAGCGTGATCAAGGATACATACAGAAGCTTCGGATTTACACCGATAGAGACACCATGCATGGAGAATATAGCAAATCTCACAAGCAAGCAGGGCGGAGAAAATGAGAAGCTGATCTTCAAGGTAATGAAGAGAGGCGAGAAGCTGAATCTGGAGACAGCAAAGGAAGAGTCGGATGTAGTAGATTTTGGAATGCGCTACGACCTTACAGTGCCGCTTTCAAGATATTATTCAAACAATGCCAACAATCTGCCATCGCCGTTTAAGGCACTTCAGATGGGTAGTGTGTGGAGAGCAGACAGACCTCAGAGAGGCCGCTACAGACAGTTTACACAGTGTGATATAGATATACTCGGAGAGCCAAGCAATCTGGCAGAGATAGAGCTGATTACAGCAACCACTACCACAATCGGAAGACTCGGCTTCGAGAACTTTGAGATAAAAATCAACGAGAGAAGAATCCTAAAGGCAATGGCTGCTTACAGTGGTTTTGCTGAGGAGGACTACGACAGCGTATTTATCACACTCGATAAGATGGACAAGATAGGAGTGGAAGGCGTTGCAAGTGAGCTTGCACAGGATGGCTATCCACAGGAAAATATTGACAAATATCTTGATTTGTTCAAGCTTTTGGAGCAGACAAGGGATGTCACTGAGGGTGTAAATATACTTTCAGAAAAGCTCGGTGAATATTTAGACGAAGAAGTGGTTACAAATATGACAGAGATAGCTACTGCTGTCAATGCCACAAAGGGAGCAAAGTTTGAGCTCGTATTTGACCCTACACTTGTTCGTGGAATGAGCTACTACACAGGAACTATTTTTGAGATATCAATGCCTGAGCTTGGCGCAGCCTGTGGCGGTGGCGGACGATATGACAAGATGATTGGAAAGTTCACCGGAAATGATGTACCGGCCTGTGGTTTTTCAATCGGTTTTGAGAGAATTATCCTGCTTCTCATGGAGAGTGGCTTCAAGATTCCTGAGAGTCCAAAGAAGGTGGCTTATCTGGTTGAGAAGAAATATCCGGCAGACAAGCTTGTTGATGTCATGAACCAGGCAAAAGACGCAAGAGCAAACGGACAGCAGGTGCTTGTTGTGCGCATGAACAAGAACAAGAAATTCCAGAAGGAGCAGCTTATGAAAGAGGGCTACGAGGAGTTTGTTGAGTTCTTTAACAGATAGGAATCTGATAAGCAGCAGATTAGCTGTGTAGCAGCGGTATCAAACAGTTATTAGAATAAATATATAGTAGAAATATAAGGAGTATAAAATGGCAGAATCAATGCAGGGCTTACATAGAAGCCATAGATGTACAGAGGTATCAAATGCCAATATCGGTGAGAAGGTCACCGTGATGGGCTGGGTACAGAAGAGAAGAAATTTAGGAAGTCTCATTTTCGTAGATTTAAGAGACAGAAGTGGAATACTTCAGATAGTATTCGGTGAGGAAAATGTAGGTGCAGAGGGCTTTGAAAAGGCAGGTACCTTAAGAAGTGAGTTCGTCATCGCAGTTGAGGGAACTGTTCAGAAGAGAACAGCTGCTGTCAATGAGAGCTTAAAGACAGGTGATATCGAGGTTATCGCTACATCAATCAGAGTGCTTTCAGAGGCACAGACACCTCCATTCCATATTGAGGAGAATTCAAAGACCAGCGAGGACATCAGACTTAAATACCGTTATCTGGATCTTCGTCGTCCTGATATCCAGAGAAATCTCATGCTCAGAAGCAATGTGCTTCGCGTGATGCGTGACTTTATGGCAAACGAGGGCTTTTTGGAGATAGAGACACCAATCCTTTGCAAGTCTACACCGGAGGGTGCCAGAGATTATCTCGTGCCAAGCCGTATACACCACGGACATTTTTATGCGCTTCCACAGTCACCACAGCTCTTTAAGCAGCTTCTGATGGCTTCAGGATATGACAGATATTTCCAGATTGCACGATGCTTCCGTGACGAGGATCTGCGTGCAGACAGACAGCCTGAGTTTACACAGGCCGATATGGAGCTTTCATTTGTAGATATCGATGATGTAATCGAGGTAAATGAGAGACTGTTAAAGCACCTTTTTAAAGAGGTCATAAATGTGGATGTTGAGATTCCGTTTAAGCGTATGCCTTGGCAAGAGGCTATGGACAGATTTGGTTCTGACAAGCCTGATACACGCTTTGGTATGGAGCTTTGCGATGTTTCGGAAGTGGTAAAGGACTGTGGCTTTGGAGTATTCACAGGAGCTCTTGAAAACGGTGGCTCTGTCCGCGGTATCAATGTAGAGGGACAGGCAAAGATGCCTCGTAAGAAGATTGACAAGCTTGTAGAGCACGCAAAGGGCTGTGGGGCAAAGGGACTTGCTTATCTGTGCATCAATGAGGATGGCACATACAAGTCGTCATTTGCCAAGTTTATGACAGAAGCTGAGCTTGATGCACTTGTTGCAAAGATGAACGGAAAGCCGGGAGATTTACTCCTTTTCGCAGCTGACAAGAATAAAATCGTATGGAATGTACTTGGAGCGCTTCGTCTCATGCTCGGAGCTGAGCTTGGACTGATTGATGAGAACAAGTACAATTTCCTCTGGGTAACAGAGTTCCCACTCCTTGAGTGGTCTGATGAGGAAAACAGATTTATGGCAATGCATCATCCATTTACTATGCCTATGGAGGAGGATTGGGACAAGATAGACTCAGATCCGGGTGCAGTTCGTGCAAAGGCATATGATATCGTACTCAATGGTACAGAGCTCGGTGGAGGCTCAGTGCGTATCCATCAGGATGACATCCAGGAGAAGATGTTTGAGGTGCTTGGTTTCACAAAGGAGCGCGCACATGAGCAGTTTGGATTCCTGCTTGATGCATTCTCATATGGTGTACCGCCACACGCAGGACTTGCCTTCGGTGTTGACCGTATCTGCATGCATATGCTGCATACAGACAATATCAAGGAGGTTATTGCATTCCCTAAGGTAAAGGACGCTTCGGACCTTATGTCAGAGGCACCCGGAACTGTAGATCCAAAGCAGCTTGAGGAGCTTGGAATAGCTGTGGCTGCAGAGGAAGATGAGGAATAACACTATAATATGAATTTGAAAAAAAATATTTTCAATGCGATTACCATAATACTGCTCGCCGCACTTATTGCGGGGGCAGTATTGCTTAATAACAGGATAAAAAAGCTCGAGACACAGATGTCATACACCTCAGACAACACATCGGTGATACTTTCCGATGTGCAGACCATGCAGGATGATATTAAGTCCACTCTTGAGGAGGAGGCCAGCCTCATAACAGACTGGGACATTTCCTTAAAAAGCGCAGACTTTACCGATAAGACATACACAGTCTCTGTCTCAGTGGTGCCAAAGGAGTACACAGAGGATACAAAAACCAGTGTATTTTTCGGTACAAACGAGATACCGCTTGAGCTAAACGGCATCAAGTATACGGGTGAGGCCACACTTCCACTGTCTGAGGACTATGCAGGCAATGTGACATTTCTGTTTGTTGACGGAAATAAGAGAAGCACAGAGGTGCTCGATGAGTTTGAAGGTGTGACATCAGTGTTCAAAAATGTAGCATCCGGCATACTTGCCGATAAACCAACTTTTGACAATGGTAGCATAAAGCTTGGCACAGATGTAGATGTAGCGGTCATGGGAAATGATTACTTTGACTTTAACAGTGTGCAGCTCGTAGTTGCAAGCTCAGATACAGAACTAAAGACCTACGATATCAGACAGCTGTTGGCGGAAAACGGCACAGACAGTGCAGACTCTGCAGACACAGATTCCATCACATCCGCCTTAAGCCGGAAGGATGATGCCAAAAAAGATGGCTCAAAGAATAACACGGAAAATGATACCTCTGATGCCTCAAAAGAGGACGACGGTAAGCTCCATAGCCTCGAAGGCACAGTCAAAATCGAAGACTTAATCCCTGTCACAGCTGCAAGCAATATCAAAATATATGTCAAAGCAGTATCGGCACAGGGCTACACCTTCACATATGACCTGTTCGATGGTACCGTAAATCAGGACATCACAGACTTTGAAACCACAGCCGACATATCCGGCGGTGACTACACAGTAACCGACCCGTCCGGCAGCAAATACGAACCATAAGAATATGATATAAAATCAAGCTCATTTCGCATAAGTGAAATGAGCTTTAAATTTAAAAAGTAAAAAGTGCCAGAATGCAAGGTAGCAAAGCGCCTCGCTCGTAAACCTGAATTAGCCGGAGAACATACAGTGTGTTCCGAAGAAAAATGTGAACTGCCGCGGAGTTCCATAAAGTAAAAAAGAAAGAAAACATAATTAAAATCGTAACCTGTCCGGATAAAGAACCGCGGCTGACTTCACATTTTTCTGAGGAATATACTGTGTGCTATGCCGGCAGCCTCACAACCTAAAAAGCGAGGCGCCACAAGGCGCCTCACCCTTCTTTTTTGCTGAGCGGCAGCGTAAATATAAACTCAGTTCCCACACCCTCAGTGCTTATCACATTTATATTCTCACCATGCGCCTGCACGATTTCTTTAACTATAGACAGGCCAAGTCCAGTACCGCGCTTATCCTTTCCGCGGGATAAATCACTCTTGTAGAAGCGTTCCCAGATCTTTGAAAGGCTGTCCTTTGGTATACCGATACCGTGATCCTTTACTGATATAAACACCTTTTCATTTCTGATACTCGTCTCAATCTTGATACTCGAATCATTATTTGAAAACTTCACAGCATTGTCAATCAGGTTGTAAAGAATCTGCTGGATTTTGACCATATCACCGCGCACGAAAAGCTCTTTTCCGGTGAGCAGCAGGTCAAAGCTTAAGCCCTTTTCACTGCATTTACCCTCGAAGGTAAGGATTGTCATGCGGATCATTGTATTGATGTCAAAATCAGCAATATCCAGGTGTATGCCGTGATGACCGAACTGGTTCAGATCGATAAGACTCTTGGTGAGCTTATTAAGCCTCTCGGTCTCAAAAAGTATGATATTTAAATATTTATCCTGCATCTCAACAGGGATGGTTCCGTCCAGCATAGCCTCCACGTATCCCTTTATCGAGGTAAGAGGGGAGCGGAAGTCATGTGACACGTTGGATACAAACTTGCGCTGATCCTCCTCAAGCGTATCAAGCTCCGTTGCCATGTAGTTGAGTGTGTTTGCCAGATAGCCGATTTCGTCATTGGAATGTACATCAATCTGGGCAGTGAAATCACCCTTTGCATACTTCTTTGCGGTCTTTGTGATTCGTGTGATTGGCCGGTAAATAGAGCGGCTCAGCATGACAAGAAGAATAAATGCCACTGCAAAAATGAGCGCTACAGTGTAAAAGGAGATATTCATAAAACCGTTTACACCTGCCGTGATATGGCTCATTGTCTTGTGAATGACTATGTAGCCGATATTCTGGTACGAGACATTTACCGGGGAAAATACGGACAGCATCTTATGCTTGAAGGAGCCGTAAAAATCTCCAATCATATAGTTGTCGCTGCCAAAATCGGTGACATCAAAGCCATTTATTACTACAGGCTTAGAACTGTCATTTTGGGTATCAATGCCTATTGACGGATCATCTGAGTTCATGAGCAGCTCACCGTCAGGGCTGACCACCCATACCTCGGCATCCATATAGTCGGCTACGATTTTCATGTGATTCTGGAAATCGCTAAGCGACATGGATGAGCCAAAGTATTCGGCGGCGTAATCACCTGCAATGATGGATGCTTCCCTGTAGAGATTGGAAGCCTCCTGCTTTTCGATATAGTCTGTGGTGAGATGCTGTGTAAAGGTGCATATAATGAAAAAAGCGATGACACCGTAAATCAGATAGCTGATTAACAGCTTAGTGTATATGGTATGCTTCATTATTTATTTTACCTCAAACTTGTATCCGATGCCCCAGACAGTTGCGATGCGCCAGGTTGGCTTGTCCTTGATTTTCTCGCGGAGACGCTTTACATGCACGTCGACAGTGCGGGTGTCGCCGACATATTCATAGCCCCATATGTTGTCCAGAAGCTGCTCCCTTGTAAACACCTGATTTGGAGATGAGGCAAGAAAATATAATAGCTCAAGCTCCTTTGGCGGCATATCAATCTGCTGTCCGTCATAAGTGACAGAGTAGTTGGACAGATTTACAATAAGCCCCGGGTACTCCACACACTTGATATCTACGGAAGCATAGGCCTCCGGCTTTGCAGGCTGGAAGCGTCTGAGCACGGCCTTGACTCTTGCCACAAGCTCCTTTGAGTCAAAGGGCTTGAGTATATAGTCGTCGGCGCCAAGCTCCAGGCCTAAAACCTTGTCAAATACCTCGCCCTTTGCGGAGAGCATGATAATCGGCACATCGGACTTTGCACGTATCTCACGGCATACCTGATAGCCGTCTATGCCCGGAAGCATGAGGTCCAAAAGAAGCATGTTTGGCTTGTAGTGCTCAAACGCGATAAGAGCCTGCTCACCGTCATTTACGATTTTGGTGTCATAGCATTCCTTGGTCAGATATAGAGATATAAGCTCTGCTATATTGTTGTCGTCGTCTACTATCAGTATTTTCTGTTTAACAGCCATTTCTAATCTCCTTCTTAAAAATTATTTATATTCCGTAAAAGTAAATTGTCGTTATTTAAAGGTTGCGATGGTTACTCCGGCATCGCCCTCACCAAACTCACCGAGATGGTATTCCGCAATAGTTTTTGTCCTCTTCAAAAGTCCATGCACAGCTTTTCGCAGTGCACCGGTGCCTTTTCCGTGGACAATGCGCACTGATGAAAGATGAGCGATATATGCGTCGTCTAGGTATTTATCCAAGAGAGCAAGTGCCTCATCCGTAGTCTTTCCAATCAGGTTGATTTCTGATGAAACTGACATTGACTTGCTCATCTTTATCTTGCTTCCGCTGCCGCCGTACTTCTTGGCAGGAGAGACATCGTCGTTTAAGAGCACGAGGTCATTAATATTAACCAGCGAGCGCAGTATACCCATCTGCACATACAAATCCCCCTTGGCGTTTGGCAGAGTGTGGACAGTTCCCTTCAGATTGAGGGAGAGCACAAGCACAGAATCACCGATGCGCAGCTTCTTAGGCGCCTTGTGATTTGCCTTGGCAGTGTTTTTCTTGATGTCTGACAGCTTCTTTTCCTTGTCATTCATCTTGTCACGAAGGGCAGAGCGCTCCTTTTCCATCTGGCTCATAGGAGCCTGTCCCTGTCCGTATTTGTTGAAATTGCGGATGGTTTTGTCGGCAAGTTCCTTTGCATCCTGCAGTATCTTGTAGGCTTCCTCATTTGCCTCGCGTAAAATCTTGTCTTTGCTCTTGTCTATGCGCTCATTTTTCTCTTCGAGCTGTTTCTTGAGCTTTTCAATCTCGGCCTTGTAGCTGTTGATTTCAAGCTGTTCCTTTTCGATAGTTTGTCGCTGTGACTCGAGGCTTGCAATCAGATCCTCAAAATCAAGGTCGTTATCATTAATCCTGCTTTTTGCATCCTCGATGATGTTTTCGTCCAGACCAAGCTTTGATGAGATTGCAAATGCGTTACTCTTTCCAGGAATACCGATTAACAGGCGGTAGGTAGGACTTAAAGTTTCCACATTGAACTCACAGCAGGCATTTTCCACACCGTCTGTGGAAAGCGCATACACCTTCAGCTCGCTGTAGTGTGTGGTGGCCATGGTGATGGCGCCATACCGGTGCAGTCTGTTTAAAATTGAGATGGCAAGTGCCGCACCCTCTGTCGGGTCGGTTCCCGAACAGAGCTCATCGAACAGGCAAAGGCTTCTGTCGTCAGCTTTTTCAAGAATTTTTACGATATTGGTCATGTGAGACGAGAAGGTACTGAGACTTTGCTCAATACTCTGCTCATCGCCTATATCCGCAAAGACATCCTCAAAGATGGCGAGCTTTGACCTGTCAGCCGCAGGAATGTGAAGACCTGCCTGACCCATGAGAGTCAAAAGTCCGACAGTCTTTAGTGAAACCGTTTTACCGCCGGTATTTGGTCCGGTGATGATGAGCTGCTTATATTCCTCGCCGAGCCGTACATCTATAGGAACCACCTTTTTAGCATCCAAAAGCGGATGACGGCCCTTTCTGATATTGATATGCCCCTCGGTGTTGAACTCCGGTGCCACACCATTGTATGATTTAGCCAGATTTGCCTTTGCAAAAATGAAGTCAAGCTCTGAAAGAATCTCATAGTCCTGCTCCAAAGCAGCCGCATTCATGGCAACCTTGTCGCTGAGCGCTGCAAGGATTTTTTCAATCTCCTCCTGCTCCTTTATGAAAAGCTCCTTGAGCTCATTATTCAAATTGACGACAGCCATAGGCTCGATAAAAAGGGTAGAGCCGGTAGATGACTGGTCGTGCATCATGCCGGGTACATTGCCCTTAGCCTCAGCCTTTACAGGCAGACAATATCTGCCGTCGCGCATGGTCACAACCGCATCCTGCAGATATGTCCTCGTTGTGCTGTTGTTCATGAGCTTGGTGAGCTGCGCATGGATTCTGTCGTTCATGCCGCGTATGCTCTTTCTTATCTTAAAAAGCTCAGGACTTGCATCATCGGCAATCTCTTCCTCAGATAAAATGCACCTCTTAATCTCATCGCAGAGCGCAGAAACCGGTTCAATCCCTGCAAACAGACCGGAGAGAGAATCCTGCTTCTCATTATCCATGGCGCTTCTGCCATAAGCCTTCACGCGCTTTGCAACCTCCAAAAGACTGCAGATGCGAAGAAGCTCGGTCGTATTCAGAGCTCCACCGATATCAAGCCTCTTTAGAGAAGCATGTACATTGTGTATGCCAACGAAGGACACTCCGCTGTCCTTGTACAGGCGGCTTAGTGCATCGGCAGTGGTGGTCTGCAGATGTCTGATTTCGTATAAATCGGTGATAGGCTCAAGCGAAAGACACCTTTTCTTTGTCTCATCACATGCTGCGTAGCTGCTTAGCATGGTGAGGATTTTGTTATATTCCAATGTTTTGTAAACTTTTTTATTCATTTCTATATCCTTATATTTCGGTAGTTGAATATTAAATTCATATTTACTGTATAGCTTATCATATTATAGCTGAAAATCTTCAAAAAAACCATAATAAATATGTATTAAATGATAATTACAAGATGATAACATAAAGTTTAATACATAACAAACCGGTTTGTTAATCGAGCCAAAAGGTAAGGGCTTGCGACATGTACCCGCCGGACTGCTGCACTGCTCCCACCGGTGCTACGCTGCGTGACTAAGATTCTGTATGGATTATGCATTTACTTTTTCTATACATGACGAAACCGTCGCTACTCGCCTTCCATGGCTCGATAGCTCCTTGCCCCGGCATCCATGCCGTGGCATTTCTGTGTTATGAGCATAATCCTACAGTATCTAAGCCACTGCGCTATTCGCACCGTTGGGAGCAGTGCAGCAGTCCGGCGGGTACATGCCGCAAGCCCGTACTCAAAGCCCATACTCAAAGAAAAAATATGGTTGCAACGCAATATAATTCAGAATATAATGTAAGATAGTAACTAAAGACATCTAATCAGGGTAACAATATGGAGCAATTTATCAGAGAAAAGATAAAGGATAAACCGCTGAATAAAAAAAGACTTGCAAAAAAAGCAGGCACGGCAGCACTCTGCGGAGTGGCATTTGCAGTGGCTGCAAGCATTGTTTTTGCTATATTTCTGCCGGTAATCAACAGACAATCAAAAAAAGCTTCAGATGGGAAAAATAATAATGATGTGCAGACAGCCACACAGCAGTCAGGCATAGATGACAGCAGTGATGCATATAGTGAAAATGGTACACAAAGCACAGAATCCGGCACCTCTTCGGAGCCGTCTTCGCAGACCTATCAGCCTACACTCGCAGATTATCAGGCGGTGCAGAACCAGCTTTACAGAGTGGGAGCTACAGCTACGAAATTTGTAGTAGGAGTCACGGGTGTGACAGATGCCACTGATATTTTCAACAATTCCTATGAGACCGAGGGTCAGGGAGTGGGAGTGATACTGAGGGACAATGGAAAGCAGCTAATCATTCTGACAGAGAAAAATGTAGTGGATAAGGCGGATAAGCTTAGTGTAACCTTTGTAAACGACATGATGGCTGATGCTGCGCTGGTCAAGTATGACAGCAATACAGGTATAGCAATCATTTCTGTGGATAAGTCACTTCTGGACGACGCCACAATAGGGGCTATAGCGGTTGCGGAGCTTGGTAATTCAAATATTGTTTCAAGAGGAGCATCTGTCATTGCACTTGAGGCAAACTATGCCATTCTCACAGGTCTTGTAACGTCAACAACCAACGAGCTGTCGGCGCAGGACAACAATTATTCGGTGCTCACCACAGATATTGCAAGCAACAAGTTACAGAGCGGTATACTGATTAATACAGATGGTCAGGTCATAGGGCTTTCGCTGCAGGATTTCAATCCGGCGGAGGAAAACAATACGCTCACGGCTGTCAGCATAAGCGACCTGTCACCTGTCATTGAAAAGCTCGAGAGCGGCGCGGATGTGCCGTACATAGGCATCACCTGTACTACAGTTACAGAAAAAATAGCAAACAGATATAACATCCCAAAGGGTGTTTATATAAAGCAGGTTACCATGGATTCACCGGCATTTGTCTCGGGGCTTCAAAGCGGAGATGTGATAGTTGCGGTAAACAATACAGATGTGTCGAATGTGTCCGCGTACAACACACAGCTTATGAAGCAAAAGCCTGAGGATACCTGCAATCTGAAAGTAAAGAGAAAAGGAAGCAACGGCTACACGGAGATTACCTGTCAGGTGAAAATCGGAGTGATGAATTAGCCGAAATTAGGAGGATATATGAAGTATATTTCAACTCTCCGCGAGGGAGAGAGAATCAATGAGATTTTTTTATGCAAGAGCAAGCAGACAGCCATGACCAAAAGTGGAAAGCCTTATGACAATGTTATCCTGCAGGATAAGACAGGCACGCTGGATGCCAAGATATGGGATGTGGGCTCAGTAGGCATTGAGGAATTTGATGCAATGGATTACATAGCCATAACCGGTGATATCACAAGCTTTCAGGGCAATTTGCAGTGTTCCATAAAGCGTGCGAGAAAGGTAAACGAGGGAGAATATGACCCTGCGGATTATCTGCCAGTCAGCGATAAGGATGTCGAGGTCATGTATAAGGAACTCATGGGCTTTATCGGTTCTGTAAAGAATCAGTACCTGTCACAGCTCTTACATAGCTTTTTTGACAATAAGGAGTTTGAGCGCCGTTTCAAGTTCCATTCAGCCGCAAAGAGCGTGCACCACGGCTTTGTAGGAGGCCTTTTGGAGCATACACTCGGTGTGACGAAGAACTGTGATTATTTTGCAAAAATGTATCCGGTTTTAAACCGTGACCTGCTTCTTACAGCAGCTATTTTCCATGATATCGGAAAATTAAAGGAGCTTTCTACTTTCCCGGAAAATGACTATACAGACGCTGGTCAGCTCCTCGGACATATCATGATTGGTGCAGAGTGGGTAGGCGATGCGATTAAGAGCATCGACGGCTTCCCGGTAGTGCTCGCAAACGAGCTGAAGCACTGCATACTTGCCCACCACGGCGAGCTTGAGTTTGGCTCTCCTAAAAAGCCGGCACTTGTCGAGGCACTGGCACTTAGCTTTGCAGACAACATAGATGCCAAGATGGAGACCTTCAGGGAGCTACTTGTAAATGTGCCTGAAAACGATACAAAGTGGCAGGGCTACAACAGATTTATGGAGACAAATTTCCGTAGAACAAGTGTGTAAAAAGGCGGACAATATTAAATATAGCTATGGTGTGATTTTGGTGTGAAAGCTTGCACCGGATACAAACATTATAAAGAGTAATTATATATATAATAAAGAAGAGAAAAGCATGAAAAAAAATGACATATTTGAACTTGAAATAACAGATATGGGAACAGATGGCGAGGGTATCGGACATTATGATGGCATGACCTTTTTCGTAAAGGATGCACTGATTGGTGACGTCATAACAGCCCGCGCAACAAAATTAAAGAAAAACTATGGCTACGCAAGAGTGGAAGAGATTAAGACCCCTTCCACTTTTCGCGTTGAGCCGCAATGTGAGCTGCACAAGAGGTGTGGCGGCTGCCAGATACAGGCGCTCTCCTATGAAAAGCAGCTTGAATTTAAAAATAGTAAGGTGCGCAACAATCTCATGCGTATAGGTGGATTTTCCGAGACAGAGCTGGACAGTAAAATGCAGCCGCCTGTTGGCGCAGACAATCCATACCGCTACCGCAACAAGGCACAGTTTCCGGTGGGATATGACAGGGATGGCAATATAGTGACAGGCTTTTATGCATCGCGAAGCCACAATATCATCCCGGTCGAGGACTGCAGGCTTGGGGTGCCGCAAAACAAAGAGATACTCGACATCATAAAGGAATGGATGAATGAGTGCGGCATTACGTCGTATGACGAGAACACACACAAAGGGCTCGTGCGCCATGTGCTTATCAGATATGGTTTTACGTCAAAGCAGATTATGGTGTGTCTTGTGATAAATGGGGACAGTCTTGAAGCAAAATGCCGAGCTGGGAATGCAGCAGATATACTGTGCGAAAGACTCTTAAAAATCGATGGAATGACTTCCATTTCCTACAATATCAATAAGGAAAACACAAATGTCATCCTCGGCAAAAAGACAGTCTGCATATGGGGCAGACCATATATTGAGGACACCATCCATCTGCTTTCTTACCCTGATTTCACACCACAGGGGACAGGCATCACATATCAGATTTCGCCACAGTCGTTCTATCAGGTTAACCCGAAGCAGACAGAAAAGCTCTACAGCACGGCACTTGCATTTGCAGGGCTCACAGGGAATGAAAATGTCTGGGATCTCTACTGCGGTATCGGTACCATATCGCTCTTTTTGTCACAGAAGGCAAAGCAGGTGTACGGAGTGGAAATAGTGCCTCAGGCAATCGAGGATGCCAAAAACAATGCGAAGCTCAATGGCATCACAAATGCACAGTTTTTTGTAGGAAAGGCTGAGGAGGTGCTGCCACAGTTTTATGAGAAGGCAAAGAAAAAAGAGAATATCACTGATGATACAGCATCCACCGGACGTACAGATATGCTTCGCCCGGATGTGATAGTCGTTGACCCTCCAAGAAAGGGCTGTGATGAGAAGTGTCTGGACACAATGCTTGCGATGTCACCGGAGAGGATTGTATATGTGAGCTGCGATTCGGCAACATTGGCAAGGGATTTGAAGATACTGTGTGAGGAAAAGTATGAACTCATGAAGTGGCAGGCATTTGATCAGTTTTCTCATACGACGCATGTAGAAAGTATTTGCCTCCTCGAGCGGGTGAGCAACTGAACTGGTTTAAAAGAAATAGCCCAATTTCGTTTTTAGGATATTTTCCCAAGGACGAAAATGGGCTTTTTTAGTTTTGATAAAAACTTGATACAGGCAGACTGCTTTGGGAGAAGTTTAGCCTGTAAATGGTATAAGCGGTATTTTAATTGTTATGATAGCTATTGTAATAATATAATATGACATAATCGAATTGACAAAAACGATACATATATTTATAATATAGACAAAACGAGAATGACATGAATGGAGGACAAGATAATGAAGAAATCTGTAACACTTGAAGAGTCATTAAAAAGAATTGAGGAGTTGGAAAAAGAGAATGCAGCCCTTCGGGAGGAATTGGAGTATTACAGAAATCGTAAATTAAGCGGTCGTCAGAAACATAACGCCAAATGGATGGCAATATATAATGATTTTGTTGCTGGTTATGAAAGTGGAATGACTATGATAGAGATTGCAAAGC
>ERZ1034691.457-NODE-457-length-32826-cov-11.326539_pt1 | contig 32826 bp, 16 predicted proteins | sample MGYA00520638_ERZ1034691 | MGnify/ENA primary metagenome ERZ1034691 (study PRJEB33766, sample SAMN09781763) | gut metagenome | biome: gut microbiome | host: Homo sapiens | place: Madagascar | study: EMG produced TPA metagenomics assembly of the PRJNA485056 data...
GCTATCGTCACGACTACAGCGGAAGCGTGATGTTCGACAATGATGTTACCGCCAATTATAAGGTTAAGGATTGGGTGGAAATGAGAAAGCGTCATATCAGCCACCTCTTTCAGGAACTTCGTCTCTTCCCGGAGCTTACTGCCCTGGAGAACGTAGAAATCAAGAACAAAATTACCGGATTCAAGAGCCGTGAACAGATCTTGAAATGGTTTGATATGCTCGGTATTGCCGACAAGGTGGATGCAAAGATTGGAAGAATGTCGTTCGGACAGCAGCAGCGTGTGGCGATGATGCGAGCGCTCTGTCAGCCTTTCGACTTCATCCTTGCAGATGAACCTATCAGTCACCTCGACGACAACAACTCCCGTATCATGGCAGAAATCATGATGGCGGAAGCCAAGGAGCAGGGGGCTGGTGTCATCGTTACCAGTATAGGTAAGCACATGGACTTGCCTTACGAGCATACATTTAAGTTGTAATTTATCATTCAACACTTAACATTCAACAATTCAAAAATGAATTTAGTTTGGAAATTACTTCGTCAGCATATCAGTATACCTCAGTTTGCAGGTTTCGCCTTTGCCAATCTCTTCGGTATGCTCATCGTCCTTTTCGGCTTCCAGTTTTATAAGGATGTGCTGCCTGTCTTCACCCAGCAAGACAGTTTTATGAAAGCCGACTATCTCATCATGAGCAAGAAGATAGGTATGGGAAATACCATCAGCGGCCGCTCCAATACCTTCACGGGTGCTGAGATAGATGATGTCAGAGACCAGAAGTTCGTGAAGAAGGTGGGAAAGTTCACCTCTACGGAATATAAGGTAGATGCCCAGATGGGCGTCAACGGCGTGAATGTACTGAACAGCGAACTCTTCTTCGAGAGCGTTCCCGATGGCTTTGTCGATGTGCCGCTCAAGGACTGGAAGTATACGCCAGGAGCCAAGGAAGTGCCAATCATCCTCCCGCGTACTTATATTAATATGTATAACTTCGGATTCGCCCAGAGTCATTCGCTCCCGAAAATCAGCGATGGACTGATGGGAATGATCGATTTCAATATCCAGATTCAGGCAGCCGGCAAGAAGGAGCAGTTCAAGGGAAAGGTCATCGGATTCTCTTCCCGTCTCAACACCATCCTCGTGCCACAGGCATTTATGGACTGGAGTAACCAGGAGTTTGCTCCAAACCAGAAGAGTGATCCTAACCGCCTCATCGTAGAGGTAGGTAATCCGGGAGACGAGAACATCACCAAATACCTGGATGATAACGGATATGAGGTGGAAACCGACAAGCTTGATGCCGAGAAGACCACCTATTTCCTTCGCATGATGGTATCCATGGTAATGATTATCGGACTGGTCATCTCCATCCTGAGTTTCTACATTCTGATGCTCAGCATCTATCTGCTGGTACAGAAGAACTCATCCAAGTTGGAGAACCTGCTGTTGATAGGCTATAGTCCTGCCAATGTGGCGAAGCCATATCAGGTGCTCACCATGTCGCTCAACCTGGTGGTGCTCATCATTGCCTGGGTCATCCTCTTCTTCGTCCGTGGCTACTACATGGAGTTTATCGAGGCAATCTTCCCTGACATCGAAGAAGGTACCATGCTCCCAGCCGTCTCCTTAGGCATGCTTTTGTTCCTGATAGTCTCTATCCTGAACATCCTCGCCATCCGTCGCAAGGTAATGAGCATCTGGCAGAGAAAGGAGTAGGGGCAGCCCGCCCCTCCTCAGGTCCGTTTCAGGTCCGTTTCAGGTCCTCTTCAGGTCCTCTTCAGGTCCGTTTCAGGTCCGTTTCAGGTCCGTTTCAGGTCCTCCTCAGGCCCTCTTCAGGTCCCCCCTCAGGTAGCCTAGCCCCCGTTCCAGGCGATTCCATCGCCTGGTATAGAAGGTCAGTCCCCCGAGGCAGCCCTCCGCCTCGAGCCCCTCGAAAAATTATAACCAAACCCCCGTTATAAATAATAATTTAAAGAAAATCTGCGTTATTTCCTTAACGCAGATTTTTTTTATGTTATAAAACACAATTTTTCATGCAGTTGTAACACTTATATCGAATTTTTTGTTTAATTTTGCACCCGTAAACGATATTTGGGGGCTATTCCCCCGTATTATTAATTAATTTTATAAAAAAAGGTATGCAGAAAAGATTGCATTTATTAGTGGCTTTGCTGGCCTTTATGGTTTCAACCGCTATGGCGCAGATTACTACATCTGGCATTAGTGGTAAAGTGACTGCCAATGGTGAGGACATCATTGGTGCAACTATCAAGGCTGTTCACCAACCTTCTGGTACAGTCTATCGCGCAGTGACCAATATTGATGGTCGTTATTCTATTCAGGGTATGCGCCCAGGTGGTCCTTATGTCTTGGAAGTTTCTTATGTAGGTTACAAGACTAAGGAAGTTAAGAATTTTAATCTCTCTCTCGGTCAGAACACCATTCTGAACGAAAGTCTCTCTGAAAACGCAGAGATGTTGCAGGATGTTGTCGTTACTGCTGATCGCAACAACAACATGCGCACAGACCGCGCTGGTGCTACAACAAGTATCAATGCCGACCAGATTGAGGCTGTTCCTACCGTATCACGTAGCATGAACGACCTCTTGAAGTTGACTCCTCAGGGTGCCAATGTAGGTAGCGGATTCTCTGTTGGTGGTGGTAACTACCGTCAGTCTTACGTTACTGTCGATGGTGCTGCGTTCAACAACGCCTTCGGTATTGGTGGTAACCTCCCTGGCAACGGATCTCCAATCTCTCTCGATGCTTTGGATCAGATTTCTGTATCTTCATCTCCATACGATGTTCGTTTGAGTGGATTTACAGGTGGTGCTATCAGCGCCGTAACCAAGAGTGGTACCAATCAATTCAAGGGTACAGCTTATATGTACACTACCAACTCTCACTTGCGTGGTAACAAGGTAAGTGATTACGAGTTGAACCGCCTCCAGTCTCATGCTACTACATGGGGTGCCAGCTTCGGTGGTCCTATCATCAAGGATAAGTTGTTCTTCTTCGCCAACGGTGAATATCAGAGCAATATCTCTGCTGGTCCTTCTGGTACAGCTCGTGTAAATGCTTCTGATGAGTGGTCTCCATCATCAGGTACTGTTCATCGCCCATTGCAGAGCGACATGGACAATATGCTCAGCTTCCTCAGCAAGAACTATGGTTACAACCCAGGTCGCTATCAGGGATATTCTCTCGATACTCCATCATACAAGTTCCTGGCTCGTATCGACTGGAACATCAATGAGAACAACAAGTTGAATATCCGTTTCTCTAAGAGCCATGATAAGGATTCTTCAAATCCATCTAGCTCAACCACTCCATTCAAGGATTCTGTCATCTATCCTGGTGGTGAGGATGCTACGGGTGGTAAGTCTCAGTCTGGTCGTACAGCTAACGCTGGTCTCTACTTTGAGAGTGCACGCTATTATCAGGAGAAGAACTTTACCTCTTTCGCTGCTGAGTGGAACTCTAAGTGGGGTGGTGTAAGCAATGTACTCCGTGCTACTTACTCTTATCAGGATGAGCCACGTACTTATGTAGGTGGTATGTTCCCAACAGTGGATATCCTGAAGAATGGCTCTTACTATATGGGATTCGGTCCTGATCCATTTACTGAGGGTAACCTCCGTCAGGTGAAGACTTTCGTTGCTACTGATGAGGCTACATGGTCTATGGGTATCCAGAACTTCACCGCTGGTCTCCAGTTCGAGACCAACAAGGCTACCAACGGCTTCGGTGCTGCTTCTGCCGGTTACTATGTATTCGAGTCTATGGACGACTTCATGAACGGCAAGGCTCCTAGAAGCTATGGCGTTACCTTCCCAATGGACGGTTCTGGCCAGTTCAAGGCTACCATGAAGTACAACCAGTTCTCTGCTTACGTTCAGGATCAGGTTAACTTCTCTGACCGTTTCCGCCTGACAGCTGGTTTGCGTTTCGAGTTGCCTATCTACCCAGAGTTGGAGAACAACTATAACAAGGCTTTCGCTGCCATGAAGTGGAAGAACGATGCTGGCGTTGAGTCTCAGTATTCTACCGATCAGCTCCCTGATGCTCCATTGACAGTTTCTCCTCGTGTAGGTTTCAACTGGGATATCCTCGGCAACCACAAGTTGGTGCTCCGTGGTGGTACAGGTTACTTCATCGGCCGTCTGCCATTCGTATGGCTCGTATCTGCAGTAGGTAACGCTGGTTGTGGTCAGTACACCTATTATTATAATACTCCATCCGACAAGGGTGCTAAGTATTTGATGGATAAGTTCTATGCTAGCCGTGATGAGCAGGTAAATGTATTGAAGCAGCAGGGCTTGGCTGTTAAACGTGAGGATGCAGCTGCGCCTTCTACTCCTACCATCATCGACAAGGACTTGAAGATGAACGCTACATGGAAGACTTCTCTGGCATTGGATGCTAAGTTGCCTTACGATGTTGACTTCTCTTTGGAAGGTATCTATAGCCGTGAGTTCAATCCTGCTACTGTTATCAACCTCGACCGCTACTGGGAAGGTAAGTCATACACAGAGCTGGCTCCTGGTGACAAGCGTAAGTGGTATTCACGCAACTCATACAGCAACCCTTATATGATCACAAATGCTGGTCATAAGGCATACTACTACTCAATCACTGCATCTTTGGCTAAGAAGTTTGCATTCGGTTTGAACCTCTCTGCTTCTTACACCTACTCTAAGGCTAAGTCTTACGGTGATGGTGTGGGCGACCAGGTTTCTTCTGCATACTACAACAACCGTTACTCTGTAAACGGTAACAACGATATGGAGTTGGGTTATGGTACATACGTAGCTCCTAACCGCTTGCTCATCTCTGCTTCTTACAAGAAGGACTACGGCAAGAACTTCGGTTCTGAGGTTGGTTTGATTTACGAGGGTATGAACATGGGTTATGCTGATGGTTACAGCTGCACACGTTACACTTACCAGTTGACTGGCAATGTAGTTAACGACTACGGTTCTAACGGTTTGGTTTACATCCCAGCTTCTCGCGAGGCTTTGGATAAGTGGAACTTCAAGGACAATGGTAAATATACTGCTGAGCAGCAGAAGGATGACTTCTGGGCTTACATCAACCAGGATGATTATCTGAAGAATCACAAGGGTGAGTATGCTGAGCGTGGTGGTGCTGTAATGCCTTGGCATCATCAGTTGGATTTCAAGTTCAACCAGAACTTCTATCTCAACGTAGCAGGTCAGAAGAATACTCTCCAGTTTGGCGTTGATATCAAGAACCTCGCTAACCTGCTGAACAACAGCTGGGGTCTCTACAAGACAGTTAACAACACCAAGTTGTTGAAGTATACAGCTGGCAAGAATGGTGCTGCTGGTTCATTCCAGTTCCAGAAGAACGGTAAGGATGTATTGTCAAAGACATACACCAACTACACAAGCTTCAATTCTACCTATTCTATCCAGTTCTCTATCCGTTACATCTTCAACTAATAGAGATTTAGAATACGAATTATAAATAAGCGCCCTGAAAGGGAAAGCATTGTATATAGAATGCTTTTGCTTTCAGGGTGCTTTCTTTTTGTCCCTTTTCTCCATACTTACTGATATTTTTTATTTGTAACACGTTTTTCTCACGCTAATTTCTTGTTATTTCAAATATTTTAGCTATATTTGCACCATATTGTATAAAATGGGTGAAAAACTTGCCTATTGGCGGGGTGAAACCTAAATTATTAACGAAATAATCTAAAGAAATATGCTGAAAAGATTGCATTTACTTCTGGCTTTGTTCATCCTGACGGTGAACGCTGCCATGGCACAGATTACTACCTCTGGAATCAGCGGTAAGATTACATCTGATGGCGAAAATGTCATCGGAGCTACTGTTACTGCTACTCACCAACCTTCCGGTACCGTATATCGTGCCGTTACTAATATCGATGGACGATATACCATCCAGGGTATGCGACCAGGCGGTCCTTACAAGGTAGACATCTCCTATATCGGCTACAAGGACAAGGTAATCAAGAACCTCAACCTGAGCCTCGGTGAAACGGAGAATATCTCATGCTCGCTCCAGGAGGATGCTCACCAGCTCCAGGAAGTGGTGGTTTCCGGTAAGGCGGGGCTTGCTGCTTCACGTACAGGTGCTGCTACCAGTATGACGGCAGAGCAGATCAACAACATGCCTAGCATCACCCACGGTATCGCTGACGTGGCTCGATTGAACCCGCAGCTCACCGTTACCAATTCCGGAAACATGTCGTTCGCCGGTGTCAACAACCGATACAACAACTTCATGATTGACGGTGCGGCAAACAACGACGTCTTCGGTCTGGCATCCAGTGGTAACAACGGCGGTCAGGCAGGTGCTCAGCCGGTATCTATGGAGACTATTGAGCAGATTCAGGTTTCCGTGGCTCCTTTCGATGTGCGTCAGAGCGGATTCACCGGTGGTGCCATCAACGCCATCACCAAGAGCGGTACCAACCAGTTCCACGGTTCGGCTTACTACTATGGCTACAACCAGGACCTCATCGGTACCAAGTATCCTTACCTCGATGGCACGGGTTATGCGCCAAAGTATCAGAAGCAGACTCAGTATAACATGGGTGTCACCCTCGGAGGACCAATCATCAAGAACAAGCTCTTCTTCTTCGCCAACTACGAGCGCACCAACAAGGAATATCCTAATCTCTATGGTGTAGACTCCGGCAATTCCAAGGTGAATACCGAGCAGGCTAAGGATATTCTGACCATGCTCCAGAAGATAGCTGAGAAGCAGGGAGTCAACTTCAACGATTACTACAGTAACCAGGATATCTACACCAAGAGCGATAAGGCTGGACTGAAACTCGACTGGAACATCAACGAGTTCAATAAGTTTGCCATCCGCTGGAGTCTCGTCAAGGCTGAACAGTTGAGTGGCGGCGGCAGTGCCAGCAGCTTGAACTCATACGGTTACAGTTATCCGTTCAAGAGCAATACCAACTCCTTCATCGCTGAGCTTCAGAGCCGATTCTCTCCAAGTGTGAGCAATGAGGCACGTGTCAGCTTCGTCAGAGTGCGCGATAGTCGTGACATCAAGGCGCATCTACCGATGATTTCCATCACGGGCGTTGGTAGCGGTACTGTCAACATCGGTACTGAGCGAAACTCCCAGGCTAACTACCTGAACCAGGACATCTGGACCATTGAGGACAACCTGACATGGCTCCGTGGTAACCATACCTTCATCTTCGGTACCCACAACGAGTTCTACCATTTCAAGAATATGTTCATCTCGGATAAGTTTGGTTCCTATACCTTCAAGGGATTTGATAACTTCAAGGCTTATTACGATGACTATATGGCAGATAAACTGGACCCTAACAAGGCTTACATGAACCAGTACCGTTATGGTCAGGCTAACACTGATGTTACCGGCGACCCTAACTGGGCTTCAGAGTTCTCATCTGGTCAGTTCGGTTTCTATGCACAGGATAAGTGGAATGCAAGCAACAACTTCACCCTGACCTACGGTCTGCGTCTGGATATTCCTGTATTCTTCGATACTCCAGTGGAGAATCCGGAGTTCAACGCCTTGTCAGAGAAGATGGGGTGGGCATTGAAGACCAACGATAAGCTCAGCTTCTCGCCAATGCTCTCGCCTCGAGTAGGTTTCCGCTGGGACATCAACAACGACCGTAAGTATATCCTCCGTGGTGGAGCGGGTGTCTTTACCGGTAGAATCCCATTCGTTTGGGTAAGCAACAACTACTCGGGTACAGGTCTGCAGCTCTCTTCTTACGATAGCAACAACTCTACTGTCAAGGGATTGGAGCTGATCCTCGACCCTAACAAGCAGAATGCTAATGCCGACAAGATGAAGGCAAGTGCTGGTAACCAGGATGTGGCTGTATGCGGCAAGAACTTCAAGTTCGCCCAGAACCTCCGTCTCAACCTCGGTTTCGACTTCGAGGCTTTGGGTATCGACTGGACTGCTGAGGCTATCTACTCCAAGACTTTGAACGATATTCTCTATAAGAACCTCGCTCAGGAACAAACTGGACAGACCTTCTCTCAGAAGTACGGATATGAGTGGGACAACCGTCCGCTCTATCAGAGTGTGGTGAAGGGTACTCCTATTGCAGGTGTCTATGCCCTCGGAAATACATCCAAGGGTTATACCGTAAACCTCTCTCTGAAGGCTGAGAAGCATTTCAACTTCGGTCTCGACTTGATGGCAAGCTATACCTGGACCCGTTCACGCAGTGCTGCCAACGGTGGTTCTTCTGTAGCAAAGAGTAACTGGACCTACCAGTATACCTATCGCGACTGCAACGATCTGGAGGTGGGCAACTCTGCCTACAATGTACCTCATCGCATCCAGGCTTCTGCTTACTACCACATCAAGTACGGTCATCAGAAGCAGTGGCAGACCACTATCGGTGTCATCTACCAGGGTAAGAGCGGTTCTCCTTATACCTATTATTATTATGGAGACGTAAACGAAGACGGATCTAAGGGTAATGACCTGTTCTACATTCCAACCGATGCACAGATAGACAAGATGCGTTTCGAGGAGACCAAGTACAACAAGAATACCTTCACCAACCGTATGTTTGGCGACAATCATGGCGACAAGCTTACCGAGGAAATGCAGCGCGAGATGCTGAAGAAGTGGATTGCAGAAGATTCTTATCTCAGCAAGCATCGTGGAGAATACTACGAGCGTTATGCTGACAATCTGGCTTTCGAGCATCACTTCGATGTTCACTTCGGTCAGAAGTTCAACTTCAAGGTGGCTGGTCAGATCAATTCCATCGAGCTGACCTTCGATATCCTCAATGTGGGCAACCTCCTGAACAAGGATTGGGGTCATACCTATGGTGATGGCTTCGGTACCTACTATTCACCAGTCAACTATCAGGGTGGTGGTGTCTACCAGTTCACCGGTGCTTATGCCTACAAGAGCTATAGCGATTACTACAGTCGCTGGCGTGGTCAGGTAGGTTTGAAGTACACCTTCTAATCTCTGCCATTTTATTCAAACTCCATAGAGTCCCTAGTGTCGCCAAATGCGATACTAGGGCTTTTCGTTAATATAAGTTGCTTTACGCCCTAAAAGAGCAATAAATATTAAAATTATCGCCTTCTAAGGGTACAAAATGTTGCCAAATTGTGGATTTCTTAGTATAAAATGTTATTGTCCACACATTTTAACCAAATTATCCCCCCCCCATTTCGCAATTTTTTTATATATTTGCAGCAGCTAATTAATAAAGTTCAAGAATTTAGAAAAAGCAAATGATAAAGTAATAACTTCAAAGCAAATGATGAATTGTAAGTAAAAGTATACCCAGATGAAGTAGAGTTACAACCATTTGTATGCTCCAAATAAACCTAGATATACGAAAGAAATATATAAACCGAAATTACATATTAAAACCATTATTAATTATGTGCAAAACGATGGTGATGAAAATGTCTTTAGCTACCATGCTACTGATGTTGATCTCGATGAAGAGCTTTTCGCAAAACATTGGGGTAAAGAGCAATTTGATGTATTGGGCTACAATAACACCCAATATCGGACTTGAAACTTCCGTGGGGAAAAAGCATACCGCTCAGGTATTCGTAGGCTTCAATCCTTGGAAGCAGTCGGGAGGTGACCAGTCCAGCCTCCGCCACTGGCTTGTGATGCCGGAATACCGCTATTGGTTCTGCCAGAACTTCAATGGCTGGTTCCTCGGTGCTCATGCTATGGGTGGACAGTTTAATGCCGGAGGCGTCAAGCTACCTTTCGGTATGTTTAAGGACTTGCGCGACCATCGCTATGAGGGATGGTACGTAGGTGGTGGTGTCACCGCTGGTTATCAGTGGCCACTTTCCAAGCACTGGAACCTGGAAACATCCATTGGCATTGGCTACGACTACATCCAGTACGACAAGTTCAAGTGTGGCAACTGTGGGGAGAAGCTAAAATCCTCTCACGATAACTATGTGGGTCCTACCAAGGCAGCCCTCTCCCTCATTTATATGTTATAACCCCTTTTAACATTAATGATCATGAAACTTTCAAGAAATACCACCTATTTATTATATGCTGTCTTATTGATGGCTCCTGCAACTGTTATGGCACAGAACTGTCATGAAGTAAAGCTGGCTGCCAACAAGATTCAGGTTAGCAATGTGCAGGTGGCGCAGCAGAATAACGCTTTGACGGTATCGATGGATCTCAACCTCGATTCGCTCAACCTTCCTACCAATACCCAGCTGGTATATACTCCTATCTTCAAGAGTCAGAAGTTGGAATATAAGTTGCCTGAGATTGTCATTAACGGAAAACGCCAGCAGATTATGTATGAACGTGGGGTAGGGAACAAGCATCTGAACCTTTCGCCAAAGGCGATGGTGGTTCGCCGTAACAACAAGCAGGCACAGACCCTTAAGTATACCGCTTCCATTCCTGTGGCGGGAGTCATGAAGAACTACGATCTCAATATGCATGAAGATCTTTGCGGATGTGGCAACCTGGAGGAGGGAAATGATTTCCATCTTCGCCATCGCCGTCAGCCGTTGGCAGTCTTCGTACGTCCTGCCGTAGAGGCAATCAAGGTTCGTCATCTTGATAAGCGTGCTTATATCGACTTCCCTGTCAACAAGATAGAGCTTCATGCCGACTACCGTCGCAATCCGGCTCAGTTGGACAGCATCGTAAGAACCATCAATGCCCTGAAAGATGATAAGAACCTGGAGGTGAGCGGAATCAACATTCATGGTTATGCTTCTCCTGAGAGTCCTTACAGCCACAATGACTATCTGGCAAAGAACCGTGCCAAGACCCTTACCGATTATGTTCGCCGTATGGTAGCCCTGCCAACCCAGCTCTTCACCGTTTCTTCTACGGCAGAGGATTGGGATGGTCTCCGCAACTATCTCAAGGAGAGTAACCTGGAGCATAAGGCAGAGATTCTGGCAATCGCCAATGATGAGAAGATGGATCCGGATGCCCGTGAGCAGAAAATCAAGAAGCTGTATCCATCAGAGTATCGCTTCATGCTTGATACCTGGTATCCTGCCCTCCGCCATTCCGACTACCGCATTACTTATAAGGTTAAGCCATTCGATGTGGCTGAGGCAAAGGAGATTATCAAGACCAAGCCACAGCAGCTCAGTCAGGAGGAGATGTTCCTGGTGGCTCAGACCTATGAGCCTGGCAGCAAGGAATTTAATGACGTGATGGAGATTGCCGTCCGCATGTTCCCAGAGAACGAAACTGCCAATCTCAATGCAGCCAATACCCGCTTGAATGCCGGTGATGCCGATGGTGCCAAGGCTTATCTTGATAAGGCTGGCAACAGTCCTGCGGCTCAGAATGCCCGTGGTGTATACGAGGCATTGAAGGGAAATGACCAGCAGGCTCGCCATTACTTCGGCTTGGCAGCCAAGGCAGGTGTCAAGGCAGCTCAGGAGAATCTGGAAAATCTATAAAATCAAGTGCTATATACTAAATTTAGAAAAAGCAAAATATCGATTGTGTAAATATAGAATTAATAATAAATTATCAAATTATATCAAGTATGAAAAAATCGTTATTGTTTTCCGCAGTATTGGCAGGTCTGATGCTCGGTTCTTGTTCAAGTAGTGATGACTTGGCGGGTGGTAATAACCCAAGTTTTAACAAGGACGGAAATGGATTTATGTCTGTTTCTGTTAATCTTCCTACACGTTCTGGCAACACTTCACGTGCTGTTAATGATAATTACGATGATGGTGAAGCATCAGAGTATGAGGTAAAGAATGGTATCTTGGCATTGTTCGATGCTACAGGTAAGACTTCTGAAGGCGATTATACATTGCTTGCTGCTTACAAATTGGATCTTACCGGAACAGATCTAGATACAGATAAAGATAACATCACATCTACACATAGTGTTGTTACCCAGATTAAGTCAATAACTGCTACAGATGTTTATGCACTCGTCCTTTTGAATGACAATAGTATCCTTACCGTAAATGGTGATGGTAAATTGTTTAATGGCACGGATGATTTAACAACAAAGACATATAATGAGATTCTGACCTTGACCACAGATAATAAGATGACTGGTACTGGTTTCTTTATGGCCAATGCTCCTGTCAGTGCAACTCCAGGTAATGCTTCTGCACCTGATGGCAAGTATACAACCCTTTCTAAGGTTGATGTGACTAAGATTAAAGAAACTAAAAGTGAGGCAATCAATGACCCTGCCGTTTCTGTATTCGTAGAGCGTGGTGTTGCTAAGGTTAGCTTGAACTCAATACCTTCTGGTAATACTACAGATGATAACCTTCCTTATGAATTCAATGGTTGGGTACTTGATAATACAACCAAGTCTTCATACATTGTTCGCAATATGGGAACTGGTGCTGCTACTTATCTGAAATACTCTTCAGAGAAGTTTGGCACAACTCTTAATTCTCGTTTTGTAGGTGATACCAAATTGGGTGAAACATCAAAGCAGCCAGTTGTTAACTTGTATCGTACCTATTGGTGTGTAGACCCAACATACGACAAGACATTTGATGCAACATCTCATGCAGCTAACTTCAATACTGCAGATGTAACAAGTTGGCTTACATCAGGTAAGTATGTATATTGCCATGAGAATACATTTGATGTAGCCCACATGGATTATTCAAATACTACCCGTGCTTTGGTTAAGGTTACATTTAATGGTGGTAATAAATTCTATACCAATAATGGAGCTAATGCTATCCTTGATACAGATGGCAAACGTGATGATGCCGTTATGTCATACGTATTAGGTACAGATATTAACATTGTTGATTTGAAGAAGTACTTGTCTGACAATACTACAGGTACAGTTACTTGGTCAAATACTGATTTCGTTCTTACATGGGCTGCAACTCCTGATAAAGATGGAATCTTAAAGGTTACAGATATTCAACTTTCTACTGCAGGTGCGGGAAAACTTAAACCTGGTTCTCTTCCCTTTACTGGTTGGGATGCCATTAAGGATCAGCTTAATACAAACCGTGTAATCCGTCAGTATGACAATGGTGCTTCTTACTATGAGGTAAGAATCAAGCATTTTGCAGGTGATGATGCTGGTGCTGGTGATCTTGCTCCATGGAACACATGGGAGACAGTTAAGCCATCTGCATCATTAGCTTATCCTGGTAATGCTGAGCAGAATTACTTGGGTCGTTATGGTTTGGTTCGTAACAACTGGTATGACATTGATGTTACTGCTATTAAGAAGATCGGTTCTCCTGTAGTTCCAGATATTACTACAGATAACACTCCTGATGATAACATCGATGCTTATATCTCTGCTAAGATTAATGTCCTCTCTTGGGCTAAGCGTACACAGAGTACTATCCTCGGAAAGTAATTTGATAAAAAAATATAGAAAACAATAATTGATTAGCGATATGATAGCGCAGAAGATAAATAAATGGTTGAAGGGTGTCATGGCTGCTGCCATGACCCTGACAGTCGTCACCTCGTGCAACGATATGTGGCACCAGGACTACAGCGACTGCCCTAATGGTGTATATGTGAAGTTTAAGTATGATTATAACCTCCAGCGTGCCGACATGTTCAATGACCATGTTGGACAGGTAACGCTGTATGTATTCGACGAGAACGGAAACTATATAACCCAACAGACCGAGACGAATTCTGCGCTATCATCGCCTCTCAATGACCCAAATTATGTAATGCACGTCGAGAACCTACAGCCTGGCAAATATCAGTTCCTTGCTCTCGCAGGACAGAATGCTTATGCTGACCAACTGCAATCCGGTCGCGCCAAGTTCGTTCGTACAGAACTGGCTAAGGGCGACAATATCAAGAAGTTGGAGGTGAACCTCGACCATCAGAGCCGTGGTGATTATGATGAAGTTGAGAATCATGCCATGCCATTGGACTCCCTTTGGCATGGCAAGATGCTCGAATCCGTAGAGGTTTCTTCCTCTGAAGCAGCCTATGCTACCATTCCGCTGGTTCGTGATACAAAGAAAATCAATGTGGCGCTGCGTGACCTTGACTCTCCACAGGATATGGATGTCAACGACTACACAATGACCATTGAGGATCATAATGCCCGCATTCTTTGGGATAACTCTCTAGACGAAAGCCGTAAGGTGGTTTATACTCCTCATGCTACATGGAATACGGTGGATGAAACCGAGCAGGGCAAGATAGCTCATGCCGACTTCATGACTTCCCGCATTCTGAAGCACGATGATTACAAACAGGACGGTCATCTCCTCATCAAGAGTAAGGAGACCGGAAATACAGTAGTAAATGTAAATCTTCCTGACCTCTTGAGTCGTCTTCGCACCAGTGAAGAGTACAGTTACAGTGCACAGGAATTCCTAGACCGTGCCTACGATTACAAACTTCAGTTCTTTATCCAGGGTGGCAAACTCAAGTATTGCTACATCACCATCAGCGTGAATGTACTGAGTTGGAGCAAGCGCATCCAGTTTGAAGAACTCAATTAATATGTCCTACCCGGCTTCCCATAAGCCGATTCAAAAAAGAAAGTGTATGTTTAAGATAAAGACAATAACCCTCTCATTGCTAGCCCTTTTGCTGGTGATGTCGTTCGCATCCTGTGCGAGCGACACTACTAGCGATTCGCCTCTGCCAAGCAAAGATATGAAGGCATATCTGCAGGTAAGGGTGACAGTGGATGGTAGTGGAGATACACGAGCGAGTAGGGCGGCTACAGGACCTCAAGGAGGTGAAGAAGGAGATGGAAGAGAAACAGGAACCAATCATGAAAATGATGTCAATTCTCTTACTGTCTTACTATATAAATCTGATAAAGATGACTTGTCAGAAGCTGATGCTACAATAGATTATGTATATACATTTACCGGTTTAAATAAGGAAACAACTTCTTCTGGCAAAGATGCAACTTATACTACCGTTCCTAAAGAAATAGATGCTGCAATTGTTGGCAAGAATTATCATGTTATAGTGATAGCCAATGCAGACGATATGACTTCCAGATGTAAAGGACAGAAGATAAAAGACGTAAGAGATTTGCAGATGTCGAAGGTGTGTACCCGAGATGCTGATATTACAAAGTTCTCAAACTTCATCATGTCATCAAAGAAGGATGCAAAGATTGATTTCACCAAGGAAGGCTCAGAAACAAATCCGTATCTGGTAGAGGTTGACATCGAACGCCTGGCAGCCCGTATCGACATCATTCCAAATGCCCCTTATCATGATACCGATAAAGGTTATTATTATAATGTAATGGATGGAACGAATGTAATAGGTGGTTTTAAGCTGGAATCTGTAACTCCTACCAAGGTTATGACATCAGGAGAATACCTGATTAAGCGGGTTTATTCAGATAAAACTGTGCCTTCTGTTACTTATTACGGTGAAGAAGAAATGAATTCTACAACCAAGGCTTCTACTAATTATGTGGTTTGCCCTTGGACAAAGGTTCGTACAGGTCTAACTCTGAGTAATGCCGAAGGTCCTACATCTTTATATAATGTAAAGATGACAACTTCTACCAGTACTACAGTAGGAGAAGCAAGTTACATCCTCGATTATGTGATGGAGAATACGACTACCGATAACGCAGAGGACTATTCTACAGGCCTTATCTTTAAAGGCAAGTATTACGAGTCTTCCGAATGGGATGCAACAAAACATCGCCCAAATTCAGGCGTAACTGGAACAGAAAAGGAATATACCTACACCATTCGTCATAGTGATCCAACAGGTGCTGGTCCTAAAACCGATCCTATGTATTATGGTGTTGTCCGCAACAACATCTATCGAGTCAGGATAGAAGGAGTTGTGGGAAAGTCTAAAGGTTTGACGTTGACCATACATGTAGTCCCTTGGGCACATTACGACCATGGGGAAGTAATATATTAAACTCTAAGATTAATTTACAAAGTATAACTAAAATGAGAAAACATATAATGAAATATATGGCTTGCCTGGTGATGCTGCTGATGGTTTTTGCAGCATGTTCGCCAGATAGTGATGCTTCTGATCCGGGAAGTATCACCAACAAGACATATACTCTCCATTTTAATCTGTCTCCAGTATCAGGAAGTTCTGCTTCTTCCCGTGCAGAAACCTATACTGCAGGAAGCCCCAATACATGGGAGGACGGTTCTAAAGAAGAGAACATGAAGAGTTGGATAGTTGTCTTTGTAAAGTCTGATGGAACGGTAGCGAAAGTTGTTAAGCAGCCATCCGTAGCAGAAGGCAAAGATAAGGAAGATGATGTAACAGTTACCGGTTTGGAAGCAGGAACCACTTATACGGTCTATTCTTTTGCCAATATATCAGATGCAGAACTCGGTACGATTACGGAGGGTTCTTCTCCTGACTTCGATTCCAAATCATTTGCTGTCAATGGTAATGATTGGAATATTGCGAATGGTATTCCTATGAGTAATAAACAGGAGGTAACTATCAACTCTGACGGCCAACCGGATGTCAAGAAATTATATGTAGTAAGAATGCTATCCAAGATTACTCTCAAGTTCCGCAATATGACAGGTCAAGATATTACTGTAAAGAATGTGAGTATCAGTGATATTACAAGCAATCCTGCTACAGGAACAGAAAATGTCAAGTTGCTTCCTGCAACGCCAGTTTCATCTGAGAATGTTGCCCAAACGCCAAATTTGATAGAGAATGCTAAAAGAGATGATTTTACACATACTATTACATCTGGTTTGACAATAGCCAAGAACACAACCGATTATGATAGTCGTTCGGTTTCATTCTATGTCAACGAGAGTCAAGCCGGCAATGCTTATCCTTACTTTGTAGTAACGCTCGAAACGAACGTTGGTTCACAACGATATTTCATGTATACCGACTGGAATCAGATAGCCCGCAATGACCATCATGTCTTAAAGTTGGCGCTGAGCGATTACAAGCTACGTCTCAAGGTAGAGGACTTTGGATCTATCGGTTCGGCTCCGTCATTGAAAGATGACGGAAAACAGCTCAATCTCATTTTCCATGATTTAGAGGAGTTCCATATCATTCCTTCTGTTACGAAGTATAGTGATCCAACTGGTGCAGAAGTATCTTTCACGGATCTCAAATGGACGAAACTTTCAGAACCAGAGACGGATGCAGAGACGAAAGCTTTCTCTACTATACCAAAGATAGTAACAGGTGAAAATAGAATAGAGGCAGAAACATTAGGTGAGTTAGGCAAGAAGATAGGTCCTATCATCTATCAGCTTTCAGTAAAAGTTAATGATGCCACAGATTCACCAACTTTGGTATATCGGGTAGCTATCTCTCAGGATTTAACCTGGTACTCAGCAAGGCGCCATAACGGTGCATTTTGGATATGTAAACAATAATACTAATATTAAAAAACATTGAAGCTTATGTTTAAGTCTAAGATTTTTAATAGTGTAATGAGATATATGTTGGTAGCAATGCTTGCATTGCTGCCAAATGCTATATGGGGATTAACGGAGAAGAATATGGTGACGCTGTGTGATGGAAACAGCATAACATTTACTGGTCTCAACAACTATATTCATATAGGGGAATATTCTGTTTGGTATATACTTGATTCATCTGGCAAAATGGTAGATGATTTTAGTAGCCAATGGAGTTTTAGTGGAAATGGTTATAATCCAAGCCAAGTTGCGCCTTATTTAAAAATGAATAAGTTTGATCATGATTTGTATGGTTGGGAAAACTTGACAATAACTTATTCTGGTGGTGCTCTTTCAGGTTATCAGATAGTTCTGTTAACTTCATCATCTGAAAATTTATATACTAATCCTAGTGATGAAACTGCAGAAAAGAAAATCACTTTTAAATTAGTATCAAAGGATGAACTTCCTACTTTTAAGACATACTCTGGTTCAAACAGTGCAGAGAAATTAGTAACTGTTGCTGATGCAGATTTGCAAGGTGGTTCCATTTCTATTACTGATTTAGGTGAAACTCTTGCAGACTTTGGCATTTGGGATAAAAGTTCGGATTCCAAAGGCTTAATGTTGAGCAAGTATCCATTCTATCTCCGTCTCTCTGTTGTTGATAAAGATGGAAATCCCGTTACTAATCTTAGTGAGTTTACATTTAAGAGAAATGGTTCTGTATTTTCTGATACTCAATTAGGTAATCATGAGTGGAGTCTAGCATGTTATAAAAATGCTAAAGGCGTATATTGTCTACGTGATCAGAAAGAAAATGTTTCTGTTCCTTTCACGTATCTTAACTTTACCATATCTTGTCCTAGTGATAAGAATATCAATGATTATAACGTTGTGGTATATGTTGGTAATGAGCAGCCAAGTATCTCGGACAATCTGATTATGGAAGAACCTACATTGGTAGGTAAGGTAAACTATACCATTTTGAGTCAAAACACATTTGATGCAATTAAGTTGACTCCTTCTACAGAGCCTACAGGTGCTGCTGTCCGTAATGTTTCTTCCATTGTTTTAGGTACTAATTTAAATGTAGATCTTAATTCTAAAGATAATTTGAAGTTTATCAAGGACCAATTAGGTTTATCTGATACTCAGAATTTTGGCAAGTTATATGTTCGTTGGGCTATTAAAAAGAAGGATGGCTCAGCCATAACCGGTGTGTCTTCTAAAGGAGCCCTAAAGCAACAGGAAGGTATGTACTGGACCTGGTATTCTGATGATGCATCAAGCTCTTTTGCTAATGCATTGAATGCTAATTTCGTAGTTCCAGAAGGACTGGACATTAATGATGTTGACATTTCTTGCGTCATCTCTGATGAAACGCCAACCACTCAGTATGGTTTCGTCACAACAGAACCTACTTTGAAGGCAAAGGTTAATGTGCAGCTTTTGGATAAGTACAGCATGCCTTTCAATCATTATGAAGGCCATGCAAATACTGCATTTGACGAAAATGGTATGCAGCAGACTGCTGAATGGGAGTATTATGTCTATATCAAAGATGATAATGAGAAAGTTGAGTTGGTGTTGCCATTTGACAAATATGAATTAACTTCTGGTGACCCACTTGAGCCACAGGGATATTTCAGATGGTATAATTTTACAAAAGATATAGCTAGTGATAATTTAACTCCTAACACAGAAACTGGTACAACTTTTCTGAATCATATAAAATCAGGAGGTAACGACTATGGATTGTTTGCTTACAAACTTGCTGCACCTCCGACAAGCAGTAATATCGGTGTTACATATACTGCACCTGTAGGAGCTTCGTCTAAAGATTGGGTTGGTGAAGACATCGCCTGTGATGTGAGCCGTTATATTGATGGATTGGATGCATCAAAAACTTATCTGGTACATGAGCCAACGCTCTCTATCAGATACATTTTCCATATCCGTTCTGCCAAGAAGTTAGCAGACAATATTATGAATACGGCTATTGGGAAAAATTCTCAAAGAGCAGGTTATAGAACCTATGAGGATGGTAAGTTTTTGACAGTTGGCATGAAGGATGCAAGTTCTACTTTGACACTTCGACTGGATTTGTCTGATGCTACAAAATATTATTTCCATCCATTGGTAGATGGTGTATATAAGACAGTTACTACTCCAGAGGGTACTACCATCAATGGTTTCACGCATCGAGTATATTATGCTGATGAAAATGATAAACTCGTAAAATCAGATTTCGATGAAACAAAATTATGTAAGGCAACTAAGATAGAATGGTGGGCATACGATAAGACCAAGAACTATTGCAAAAAGTTAGATAATTTTGGTGGCGAGAGTACTCGCTTCTTTGATTTGTCGATGGGAAATCTCAATGGCAGTTGGATGCCTGCATCTATGACAGGGTCTGATAAGAATTTTTCATTTAACTATGGAGATCCTGTATTCATAGTTGCATATGCAATGGATGATGACGGAAACCGTTGTCCTATTGCCAACTTTGATGTTCGATTCATGAATAATCATCCGATGACTAAAGAAGAGATAGTTAAAGAAGGTTTGAATAACAGACTTATTAGTTATCTTGATGAGCATTATAAAATGGCTACCAAGCCAATTACATTTGATGATGATGATGTAGAACAGACTGTGGCTGCTCCTACAACTCCAGATAACAATCAGGACCGATTACCTTCTAAATGGGATCGCCGTGCTTATAGTTTCGTATATCGTGATTTGATAGACTATGATGCTACTTATTATAATGGTCTGAAGACTATCGGTCATTCTCCACTTCATGGAGATTATTGCTTGTATAAGTCTGCAAATTTTAGTGGTGTTTCTACGTCAAGTGAAAAATATCTTTGGTGGCAAACTGGAATATTATATGATAAGACTTATGAGATGACCAATGGTTCTCAATATGGTCATTTCCTTTATGTGGACGCATCAGATGAAAGTAGAAAAATTGCTGCTGCAGATTTCACGGCAGATCTTTGTACAGGACAGCAGCTTATCTTCATAGCGGGAGTTGCTGACATGACAAATGGAAATACCAAGCCACAGATTATGTTTAAACTATTTGGCGTTAATAAAGATGTCAATGGTGAGATTGTTGATAAACACCTGATACATAGTTTTTCATCTGGTGATTTTAGTAATAATCTAGATAGTAAGGAACCTGCGACTTGGTATCAGATATACGGTAAGATTACTTTGCAAAAAGAGGAAAATGTAGAAAAGTATTCTGATTTCCGGTTGGAGATAGATAATTACTGTAAAGGAACTCAAGGTGCCGACTATGCTGTAGATGATATCCGTATGTATCTAGCGCCTGCTAAGGTCCAGGTGATTCAGGAGAAACCGGCATGTGGTGGCGCTACAACAGGAACCATCAAACTGAAGATACGTGCTATCCACGAGACCTTGAATGCGATTTTGGGACATAAAAATACAAAGATCTATTTCAGATTTGTGGGTGAAGATGGAAAGCCTGTAACAGGCGATGGACTTTATTCATACACCTTAACGGATAAAAAGAATGGTACAAAGAATAATGTTTCTGGTTCAGAATATGGTACAGTAGACGTATACGATTCAGAGAAAACGTGCAATAACTTTGAAATCGATGGTACTAATATGATTGAGCAAGATAGTGAAGGTGAAACCTATATTGTTATCAGCAATAAGGACTTTTCTTTGACTACGGGTAAGAAGTATTATGTATCTGTAGCTACAGAAACTCCTGATGCAACAGGCAACTCTAATTGGGGTTCACCTGCTGAAGTCTGCTCGGTATATAGTAACTGGTTTGAAATGGTTAGCCAGCATCCAGTCATTACGGATACAGATGGTAAGATCGTGACTGATTATAAGATTCCTTGCGATGCTGGTGATGACTATGAGGTTAAAATCAAGGGACAATTGACTACAACTGACCCTCATAATGGTGGTAAGATAACATTGGATAAAGTTAAGTTCTTCTGGTATCTTGATGTTACGGATGATGCTCATAAGTTGAACGAAACTGCAAGTAATGAAATCACCATCAGCAAGGCCAAGGATAAGCTTCCTTTGGGTGAAACTCATAAAATCTATATGAAGCCTGAGGGAACAGAGAATGCTGATGGCTATATTCCATACAAAATCAATGGTACAGGTACAACCTATCTGTTGTGTACAGGTGCTATACCGGTAGATTTGCGTGTGATGAAGGATGGACCACAGCTTAACTTCGGTTTCAATGATGTGGATTATCCATTCAATGACGGCAGTTATGAGGCTTCGCTTCGTATCGGTTTGCCACAGCTGAAGAAGTTGAAGGCTTCTTCTAAGGGATATTTGAAGGTACCTCTTCATAGTGCTACGATGAGAGATGGAACAGCTATAACAGAGCCACTTACTTTCATTGATGATAGTAAAACTCCTGCTGATCCTTCGACATCGGTGTATGTTGCATCTACGAACGATCCTTTATGGGAAAAGAAGCTGAATACACCGGTTGCTACATTGGAGAACGAAGAGCTGCCTGCTTTTAATAAAACGACTCAGGCTACTCTCAACCTCAAGTTTGAAGATAATGCAGTTGCTAATTTCCACGAGGGATATTACTATGTTCTCCGATTCGTTTACGAGAAGAGTGCTGCTTCTGCGGGAACTACCTACTGCCCAGGCGAGTCTTATCTCAAGGTGAAGATTGTACCGGAGTTCATTACCTGGACTCCTACTGCTGATGGCGGTATGAATGCCAACTGGAATAATGATGATAACTGGCATCGCTCATCTTCTACAGAATTGTATGATAATGAGTATAAAGATTATCTGGCTTATGGAAGCAGTATGTCGGGTACGCCAATTTCTGAAAAGGATATTCCTACTCAGAACAGCTATGTGCCAATGAAGTTTACCAAGGTAACCATCGGCAATCTGAATGGTTTGCCATTCCCTGACCTCGGTAATGTGGTTTACCGTAGCACCAATAAGATTGCTACCAAGCTGACTAACGGTAAGGGTAATGAGGCTACGAAGTATATCCAGTATGATATTATGACTTGCTGGGATGAAGCAGCTGCTGATAAGGGATTGGAAGCAGGTAATCTGAAGTGTGAGAAGTTCTATGGCAATACCTGCCATCAGATTTACTTCAAGCCTCAGGGCGAGCTTCGCGACCAGTGCTATCTGGTTTATGACAAGGCTTGGGTAGAGAAGGAACTGGTGCCTAACAAGTGGTACACCATGGCTTCACCTCTGCAGTATATCTACGCTGGTGATATGTATGTACCAGCAAGTAATGGACGACAGGAAACCAAGGCGTTTACGGATATCAAGTTTACGGATAAGACAACTGATGGAAAAGCTGATGTGTATAGCCGAAGTAAGTATCCGGTTTATCAGAGAGCTTGGATGAAGAGCGATGTGAAGGAAATCACTTCTGGTGGCGAGCATGAAGCATGGCATAAGCCAAGTGATGAGGCTAGCAAAGTTGAAGTAAATCTTGGCTACTGGAGCCACGTATATAATAAGGTGGACGAGAGCTATGCTGCAGATGGAACTTTCGGTGGCTTCGCTATCAAGGCTGGTAATGCGCTCTTGCCAAAGAGACCTACAGATGGTACTTCATTGCCAAATGCGCTCCTTCGTTTGCCAAAGGAAGATACAAGCTATCAGTACTTCGATTATGATGGAAAAACGCCTTCTGGCAATATATCTGCAGCCGTTGAAAAGGGCACTGGCCATGGCAAACTCCTCGTTGCTTTCAATAACGATGAGAAGCATCTTGCTGAGATGACTCAGAGTTTAGGAACTGATAATAACAGCGGCTTCTATCTCGTGGCTAATCCATATACCAGTTCTATCTCTCTGAAGAAATTCTTTGAGGTGAATACGGGATTGCAGAAAGCTGTATGGGTGGTTGATGGAGATAAGGTAAGTAGTGTTTCTGCTACAGATTTGGCAGATAAAGACTTCTTCGTTCAGCCTACTCAGTCGTTCTTTGTGAAGAAGGATGGAACAGCTTCTGTTGATGCAGTGAAGTTTACTTCTGCGATGTATGTAGACCGTCTGCTTTCTGCTGGTGTCATTATCGCTCCTGGTTATCTCACGAATGTGAATGTCTCGGCTCAGAATGCTAAGGGCCAGACTTCGAAGGCTCGCATTGCCGTAAGAGAAGAGGCTTCTGATGATTATGATGAGCAGGAGGATGTGGATCTTCTATGCGATCAGAACCTGAGTGGTATTCCGCAGGTTTATACCGTGGCTGGTTCTCAGGCTGTGGCGGTGAATGCTACTCCTAAGATTGAATGGATGCCAATGGGTGTCATTATGGAGAATGGTGAAAAGAACGAAATGGTGAACCTTGACTTCAAGGGGGTTGCCAAGCTCGATGCTCCGCTTTATCTCTATGATGCTGCCAACGGACAGTATACCGAGTTGCAGGATGGCAATGAGGTGAGCATTCAGGCGAACGAGCATGGCAGATACTTCCTGACACAGACTCGTGGTACTACCGGTATCCAGCAGATTGAGGCTGAGGCTGAAAGTAATCAGTTGAAGGTTTATTCACCTGCTGCGGGCATGATTGTTGTATCTGCCCTGAATGGTGAGAAGTTGGGTAGGGTAGAGGTATTTACATTGGATGGCAAGAGGGTTCACAGCTATCAGTTGCCTGATAAGCAGAGAATGATTCTTCGTGTTCCATCTGGAGTTTATATCGTAAAGGCATCCACCCAGTCCTGTGCTCAGGCTAAGGGATTGAAGGTTGCCGTAAGATAGAGATATAAGTGCAATAAAATTCGCCCTGTAAAGGTAAAAGCGTTGATTTAAAGCTTTTGCCTTTACAGGGCGTTTGGGTTTATCGTTCGTATATTAGTGATATATTGTCGGAAAAGACAGTATATGTTTCTGAGTTATTTACTATCTCCGGCCGCACAACAGCTGTTGTGCGCTTGCATAACAGCTGATATGCGCTCGCACATCAAGTGTTGTGCGAGCGGTGACCATCTGTTATGCATCAAGTTTTATCTATTCTTGTAAATCATCTAATTTCTTGTTCATTTTATCTTCCCATTCTTGTTTGCGCTTTTTCTCCCGACGCATAGCTGCCAAGAAGGTTTCTCTTGTAAATAAAACATTGTCTGTCATAATCTTTGTCTTTAAACGTAAATCTGTCTGCAAATATACGCTGTTTTTTTGTAATCTCCAAACTTTTCCTGACTTTTTTCTTCCTTCACTATATGAACAAATCCTTCTTCGGCATATCTGCCATGAACTGCTTGCGGAGCTTCTCAAAGAATGCCACGGTGTCGTTGCTGAAGCCGTGACCCTTCCAGGTGGAGGTGTTGGTGATGAGAATCCAGCACTGACCATCGGGGTACTTCAGGACAATGGCAGAGGTGCCGGCAAGAGAACCGGTACGAATCCATGGACGATTGCTCTTTGGAGTGTAGTTCCAACCGATGGAATACTGATGGTCGGGCTGCTCGGTGGTCATGAACTGGATGCTCTTCTGGCTGAGAATGTCCTTGACATGAGGCAGACCGTCGATGCTGGCGATGAGACGGCTCAGTTCGGCTGCTGAACCACACCATGCTCCGGCACCTGAGAGACGTGGAAGGTCGGTATCGCCATAACACTTTTCTACCATTCTGCCACTGTTGTTGTATTCATATACCGGGATACTGCCCTGGTGCATGTAATACTTCGTCTCGTTAGGCCGACGGTCCTTGTAGTAGGTGCCGGCAATATGCATGTCGTAGCATCCGGCAGGCTGGAGCACGTACTTCTGCATGAAGTTCTCGTACTTCATTCTGCTCTTCTTCTCGATAATCATCGAGAGAATCATGTAGCCCAGATTGCTGTAGCATTTGCCCTCGCCCGGAGTATAACCCAGATGACGCTTCAGGAGAATCTTGAGCAGGGTCTTATGGTCTGGAGGAGTAGTGAGATGGTTCTGCATCATGATGTAGCGGGTAGAGGATACCGGGTCGCCGGCATAGTTGTTGAAACCAGCCTGATGGCGCAGCAGCTGTTCTACGGTGATGTTGTAGTAGCGCTGGTCCTTGATACTGTTATTGTAGGTGGTATCGTTCAGGATTCCCTTCGGTCCGAATACCTTCTCGTTCATCTTGAGCTTCTTCATTTCCTGCAGTTTCATGATGCCTACGGCGGTGATGAGCTTGGAAATGGAAGCGAAGCGCATCAGCATGTTCGGTTCCATTCGGATGCCCCTCTCCTTGTCTGCCCATCCGAAACCGCGGGCATAGAGCAGGGAGTCGTTGCGGGTGATGACGAGCTGTGCACCGTTGATTTCCCATCGCTTGAGGTATCTCTCCACGAGCGAATCCATCTTGTGATATTCCTTTCCCTCGGTGAGGGCATTGCTGATGGAATCGTTGATATGCACCTTGGGGAGCGTATCCTTTGCCTTCTCCTTATCCGAAGATGAGGTGCAGCGCGATACGCAACTATGTGTAGACCATGCGACGATGGCCGTGAATGTGAGCAATATGATAGCTATTCTTTTCTTTCTGAGTCTTCTTGCCATATTTATTGATGATGTTTTTTACAGTTTACGGCTTGCAAAGATACTGCAATCTGATGAATTGGCAAAAAAAATAAAGTTAAACATCTACAAACATGAACGGTTAAGCAGATTTTTATGTACCTTTGCACCGTAGAAATACTTGAACAGGTAAATGAAAAAGATAATTAAAAGGATATTCAGATCCTTCTTATATATAATAGGTATGGCAGGGCTTGCTCTCTTGCCCGACATCTGGCTCTGGCATCTGGGAGTGAGCGGGTGGCCTTTGGCGCTAGCCATTCTATGGTGGGTGCCTTCCTTGCTGCTTCTGCTAGCAGAGGTAGGGCTGCAGATGGGCTTCTTTCATAAGCTCTCCGTCCGCATCCTCTTCACTACGATTCTGTTTTCTGTGATGCCCAAGGTGGTGTTCATCCTCTTCGATTTCATGATGCCGTGGTTCTTTGCCCTCCTTCCGGCGCTGGCGCTGATGGGATGGTTTGCCTTCGGATTCATTGAGGGCTGGAAGCGGTTGGAGATACGGTACGTAACCTATGAATCGCCCGACCTTCCACCTTACTTTGACGGTTACCGTCTGTTGCATTTTACTGATTTTCATCTGGGTTCTTTCCCGAAGGATAGTGACTTCGTGCAGAAGGTGGTGGATGCAGCCAATAATGAGGAACCGGACATGATGCTCTTTACGGGCGATCTGGTGAACAATGATGCCAGGGAGGTGGAGCCTTATCTGGAAACGCTGAAACAGCTGCATGCCCACGATGGCATCTTCTCGGTATGGGGAAACCATGATTATTGCGAGTATGGCAACAATCATACGATAGCAGGACTGAGAAACAACTGGAAGCTGCTCTATAACTATCAATGCCAGTTGGGTTGGCATCAGTTGATGAACGAGCACTATACCGTGAGTCATGGTATGGCTTCCATCGATATCATCGGTGTGGAGAATGCCGGGCAGCCTCCTTTCAGCAACCGCAGCAAATTGCCAAAGGCGATGAAGGGACTGAAGAAGGAAGGGTTCAAGATACTGCTGACTCATGATCCTCATCACTGGCGCAGAGAGGTATGGGACAGACCTATCCAGCTGACACTGGCAGGACATACACATGCGGGACAGTTGCAGATAGGCAAGTGGACACCAGCCCGCATGGCATTCAAGGAGTGGGGTGGTGTTTATCGCAAGGGTAGCCAGATGCTGAACGTTTCATCGGGCATCGGCGGTTCCTTCCCGTTCCGATTGGGAGCATGGCCTGAGATGACGGTAATAACGTTAAAAAGGACTTTAAAATGACAGGTAAAAGTTAATAAAATACAAATACTCTCTTAAAACACAAAGATTGTGGTAAATATTTGCCGAAACTTTTGTGAATACGAATAAAAATAGTAACTTTGCACTAGTTTTCGCATATATTTGGGCAAATGGGGGGTGTCGAGACGACTGTACTCCATTTGTTTTTTTTATGCCTCTCCCCAATATCCCTTTTCTCCTCTCTTTATTTCCTGTGAATTTGAAGAGTATTCAGCATGAATGCTAATCATAAAGTTCCAAGTTCCAAGTTCAAAGTTCAAAGTTCCAAGTTTCAAGTAAAATGAAGATTCCAGTAGAAGAACAATATAAATTCGTGAAGTTATCGCTTCCTGATGGTAGCAAGGCAGAAGGACATGAAGTGTTGCTGCATGCCTGCTGTGCGCCTTGTTCGTCAGCGATTGTAGAGTGTATGCTTCGCAACGGCATGAAGCCGACGGTATATTTCAGCAACAGTAACATTTATCCCTTACAGGAGTTTGAGATTCGCAAGCACGAGCTGATGCGCTTCCTGGAAGCGCAGGGGGTTCCGTATGTGGAGGATGAGTATGATCATGAGGAATGGCTTGCCACCATCAAGGGATTGGAGCTGGAGCCTGAAAGGGGAAGCCGTTGCTCGATGTGTTTCCGGTATCGTTTGACGCATGCGGCTAGGTATGCTCAGGAGCATGGCTTTCATCTCCTTACTACTACCTTGGCTTCTTCCCGGTGGAAAAATATCCAGCAGATAGATGCAGCCGGACATCTCGCCGTAGAAGGTTGTCCGGATGTAGAGTGGTGGGATATGAATTGGAGAAAGGGCGGTTTGCAGAATCGCCGTGGTGAGTTGTTGAGAATCAATGAATTCTATAACCAGTTGTATTGCGGTTGTGAATTCAGCATGAGATAAGAAATCGCCCTGAAAGGCAAAAGTATTGTCTATCGAACGCTTTTGCTCTTTCAGGGCGAACTGTTTTATATAAAAATCTGTGTGAATCTGTGAAATCTGTGGGACTTAAGAAAGACCAGTAATTTCACCATTAACCACATCGATACGCTCAGCCTGTGGGCTCTTTGGCAAACCTGGCATACGCATGATCGGACCGGCGATGACTACAATCATCTCAGCACCCATATTCAGGGTGATGTCGCGAACGTGGAGTTCGAAGCCATCTGTTGGACCGTAAGCCTTAGCATCGGTAGAGAAACTGTACTGGGTCTTGGCAATACAGATAGGGAACTTCTCTGCACCCAACTTCTTGATTTCATCAATCATAGCCTTTGCAGAATCGCTCATGGTTACGCTGCCGGCACCATAGAGATTGAACGCAACCTTCTCAATCTTCTCTTCTACTGAATCTTCGTCAGCATAAGTGAAATAGAGAGGAGCAGATGGACGCTCATCGATGGTCTTCACTACGAGCTCTGCCAACTCCATCGCACCCTTGCCACCTTCGGCGAAGGCACTGTTGACAGCGAATCCGCAACCCATCTCCTCGCAATGCTTGCGCAATACCTCAATCTCCTCGTCGGTATCAGTAGCAAACTTATTGAAAGCGATGACTACAGTCTGACCAAAGCTCTGAAGGTTCTTCACGTGCTTGTCGAGGTTCCAGTAACCAGCTTCCATTCCTGCAACGTTAGGCTGCTTGATATCTTCCAGAGCTACACCACCGTGCATCTTCAATGCCTGGAGAGTAACAACAAGAACGGTAAGGTCTGGCTGCAGACCGGTCTTGCGGCACTTGATGTTGTAGAACTTCTCAGCACCGAGGTCAGCACCGAATCCAGCCTCTGTGATGGCGTAGTCGCCATATTCAAGGGCTGCTGCTGTAGCCATGATGGAATTGCATCCATGGGCAATGTTAGCAAAAGGTCCGCAGTGAACGAAGGCAGGAGTGCCCTCGGTAGTCTGAACCAGGTTTGGCTTCAAGGCATCGAGGAGGAGGGCAACGATACTGCCACCTACACCCATATCCTTGACGGTGAATGGTTTGTCATCCTCAGTGATGCCGAGGAGAATATTGTCGATGCGACGACGGAGATCGTCTACGCTTGTTGCGAAACACATGATAGCCATGATTTCAGAAGCAGGAGTGATGTCGAATCCAGCCTCTGTCTCGATGCCGTTCTTATCGCCGATACCGGTGATGATGCGACGGAGACCACGGTCGTTGACGTCCATTACTCGGCGCCAGAGAATCTTCTTGAGCTTGAATCCCTCAGCCTCGTGCTGGAAACGGTAGTTGTCCAGGAGGGCAGCAATCATGTTGTTGGCCTCTGTGATGGCATGGAAGTCGCCAGTGAAATGGAGGTTGATCTTATCCATAGGCAATACCTGTGCATAACCGCCACCGGCAGCACCACCCTTCATGCCGAAGCAAGGACCGAGAGAAGGTTCACGCAGAGCTACTACTGCCTTCTTTCCAATTTTCTGCATACCGAGGGCGAGACCTACTGATACGGTGGTCTTACCATTACCAGCCTTGGTAGGACTGATAGCTGTAACTAGGATAAGATGATGGTTCTTAAACTTGTTTCTGTCAATTTTGTCCGTAGTAATCTTAGCGATGTAACGGCCGTAGTTTTCTACTTGGTCTTCATGGATTCCAAGTTCTGCAGCTACCTCATTGATAGGGCGCAGTTTTACTGATTTAGCTATTTCAATATCTGTCAACATAAGAATAAATAGTTTTTATGGTGCAAAGGTACGGAAAAGTATTCACATATTAGAATAATAATGTATAAAAAAACAAAATAAAAAAAGAGGAAGACTTTCTGTCTCCCTCTTTTCATTTATTTCTTTACATAGAGCTTGAAGCCCTTTACGCTGCCTGGAGCACCCTGTTCGGCACGTGGCAAGTACTCGAAGGCTGAGATGGTGACCTCCTTGCCCATATCCACGATGCCGAGGTGTGGGAAGTTGGCACCCTTTTCGGTCTGCCAGTAAGTGCTCTCCTGCAAGTCAAACATCTTGTCGAGTGTTGAATTGCCCTTCTCGCTGTCGGCATAAAAGGCTACCCAGTTGTGGCGGTCGATGCGGTTGCCTTGTGCATCCTGGAGATAAACCTCGGCGATGGCAATCTGGCTGTCGCCGCTCTGGCTGCTTTCTGCCTGGATGGCGAAGTAGCGACCCGTTACAGGCTTGTCGAGCTTGATGGTCTGCCAGCCGTTGCCAGCCTTGAACTCACCCTTCAATACTGGGGTCTCAGAATTCAGATCCATGCGATGACCCGGCTCGTTGTGCTTGTTGCTCTTTTCGAGATTCAGCTTGTCGAGTTCCGGATGATCCTGGCAGAAAGCGGTAGGAGCCACGTTGGAGCCTGGCTTGCCTGCTTCGCCCTTAGGACCTACTACATCGAGCACGATGACTTCGTTCTTGCCCTTCTTCAACCAGCAGCCTGGGAGATACAGGGTCTGCTGAGGACCAATCTGCCAGAATCTGCCGAGAGCATGACCGTTTACATAAACCTGACCCTTGCCGAATGCCTCCATATTAATAAAGGTGTCGCCCACCTTCTTCAGGTTGAAGTAGCCTCGGTAGTAACCCGCCTTGGTCTGCAGACCGCGCATCTTGTTAGATGGCATGGCGAGTGCCTTCACTGCCGTCTGGTAGTCATCAGCGATAGTACTGTTGTTCCATCGTATAGGGGTGAGGGCAAGTTCGCAATCCTCCTTCTGAGTAGTGAGGGTTACGTTGCCGATGATACCCTTGTAGTCTTTGATGGCACGACCGAAGTTGATTCTTCCCATACCCTCTACCACGATGGTGAGCTGGGCACCCTGTGGCATGGCTGGTAATTCGAGTGATTTCTCGTTCTTCACACGGTCTATCTTGCCAACATACTTTCCGTTCACATATACCTGAGCAAAGTCGTGGAACTCACCGGTGAGGGTTGATATGCCTTCGATGGCAGGAATCTGGGTTTCATAAACCATCGTTCCCCATCCCATATCCATATCCTCGAAACTCTGAGGAGCTTTGCTTTCCTTTTCCTTTCCGATACCGTAGCTCAGAGGCTTGTACTCGCTGAACTTGAACTCAGGCACCTTGATGATCTGCATCGGAGCCTTAGGCACTGCTGGCAACTTCTTGCCGTCGTTGTATTTCGCCATCATCTTCTGCAGTTCGTAGAACTTAGGCGTAGCCAATCCCCATTCATTGATAGGGGCATCGTAATCGTAAGAGGTTACGTCTGGCTGGAAACCAGGCGAGTTGGCACCTGCCCAATGGCCGAAGCTGGTTCCGCCGTGGGTCATATAGAGAGAGAAGCTGATGCCTTTGCTCAGCATCTCGTCCATTCCTTCAACCATATCTTTGGCAGGACGGGTTTCGTGGCGGGCTCCCCACTTGTCGAACCAGCCGCTCCAGAACTCAGAGCACATCTTTGGGGCGTTAGGACGAATCTCGCCGAGACGCTTAAACTGCTGGTCGATGTTGGCACCTGTACCGAAGTTCATGGTCCAGGTAAGGTCATCGAGACCATTGTTCAGGAAGTTGGATGACCAGTCGCACTGGAAGAGGCTTACCTTGTCGAAGCCTGATTTGCGGACGATGTCGCGGATGGCACTTACGTATGGTTTGTCCTTTCCGTAAGAACCATATTCGTTCTCCACCTGAACCATGATGATAGGGCCACCATTCTGGATGGTGAGTGGAGCCAGTTGCTTGCCTACTTCCTTTTCGAAGATTTCAACACGCTGCATGAAGTATGGATCCTGCTCACGAAGGCGGATGTCCTTCTTCTTGAGGAGCCACCAAGGCAGACCGCCCATTTCCCATTCTGCACAAACGTATGGACCCGGACGTACGATGACGTACATGCCGTTCTTCTGAGCCAGTCGGCAGAATGCAGCCACATCGTTGTTACCCGTAAAATCGAACTTGCCTTCCTGCTGTTCGTGGATGTTCCAGAACACATAGAGGCAGACGGTATTCATGCCCAAAGCCTTGCACATCTTGATGCGATGCTCCCAGTAGGCACGAGGAATACGAGGGTAGTGCAACTCGGCAGCCTTCACCACGAAAGGTTTGCCATTGAGAAGGAATGTTTTGTCTCCAGTAGTGAAGGTGCCACCTTTCTGTGCCGCCATCATCTGAGCTGGTGCCAGTGCCAATAGCGAGGCAAAGGCTAATGTCTTGATTGTATGATTCCAATTCATGTTCATGTATTGTTATTCTATGATGATTTTTACATTGTTATTTGTTTCATTTCGACTGCAAAGGTATGCATTATTTATCAAACAGAAGGGTATAAAACGTTCTTTAATGAGGACAAATCGCTAAAAACCCCCTTATTTGCTCATTTTTCCCTGTCATTTGAATGGATATTTGTTACTTTTGCACATTCAATATCTTTTGTGCAGAAACAGTACTCATAAATGATGATTTTAGGGTAAAGAGGATAAAATCTTTGTGATTTCTGCTTGGATTTCGTTTTTTTGTAGTAACTTTGCATCGAAATTATCGATAGCAGGATTTTATATAATATATAAAGGTATAAGGATTCAGCTGATAACAGGAAACAGTGTGTACAAAATATATAATTAATTATTAACTTATTAAGGATATCAAAATGATGAAAACAGAATGGAGAGGTTTCAAGGGAAACCAGTGGCAGAGTGAAG
>ERZ1034691.458-NODE-458-length-32822-cov-6.845637_pt1 | contig 32822 bp, 23 predicted proteins | sample MGYA00520638_ERZ1034691 | MGnify/ENA primary metagenome ERZ1034691 (study PRJEB33766, sample SAMN09781763) | gut metagenome | biome: gut microbiome | host: Homo sapiens | place: Madagascar | study: EMG produced TPA metagenomics assembly of the PRJNA485056 data set...
GGCCCTCGGTTTCGGACTGCTTGACAAAAACGGCAATCCGGTTCCTTTCGGCGCTATGGGTCTTGAAGTCCTTGATAAAATTACCACCGACAATGTCCTGCCGGAATTAAAAGACTGTACGTTCCGTATTGCCTGTGATGTAACCAATACTCTGTGCGGCGAGCAGGGATGCAGTGCTATTTTCGGTCCGCAGAAAGGCGCTACGCCGGCCATGATTCTGCAAATGGATAAATGGCTGGCTTACTATGCCACACTGGCACGGGAAATTTTTCCGCACGCTAATCCGAAAGCGGCAGGAAGCGGTGCAGCAGGCGGTCTCGGTTTTGCCTTTATGACCTTTTTAAACGGCACGCTTGAATCCGGGATTAAGATTGTTCTTGAAGAAACCCGGTTAAGTGATTATATCAAAGAGGCAGATATTGTCGTAACCGGAGAAGGCCGGTTAGACGGTCAGACGGTTATGGGAAAAGCCCCGATTGGTGTCGCAAAGATTGCCAAGCAGTTTGACAAACCGGTACTTGCATTCTCAGGCTGTGTCACAAAAGATGCCACTGCCTGCAACCGCGAGGGCATTGATGCCTTTTTCCCGGTTTTAAGAAATGTTGTTTCTTTAGAAGATGCCATGAATCCTGCCAACGCCCGTCAGAATATGGCGGACACCGCAGAGCAGGTATTCCGCACAATACGGACATTTTCATCATTATAGAGAAAAATTGGAGCTTTGATTGGGCTCGTGATTGCAATTATTTTAATTATTAAGAAAGTCCACCCTGCATATAGTCTTATTCTCGGTGCGTTAATCGGCGGATTCATCGGCGGTGGCGGACTGACAAGTACGGTTGTATCTATTCTTGTTTACATTTTATAGTTGTAATAAGCACAACACTATGGGCTTCCGTTCAAGCCCCCGCATAAAGATAGCTGAAATACCAAAAGCCGCAGAAGCATATGCCCCTGCGGCTTTCATCTATACAGAACTGTTTATTCTGTCTATACTTTTGCGCCAGATAATTTACTAAATCTGTATTTTTATTCATTAAAATGTTCTTCCAGCTTCTTAGAAGACTCCTTTAAACTGTCAATTGAACCAGAAAGCTTCATGACATAATCCGTCTGATCGACAATATTATTGCCGATTTCCGCAACCATTGAAGCATTTTCTTCAGAAGTTGCAGCTACGGTATCCAGTTCTTCCTGAATATCGTCAAACTGTCTTTTAACCTCGCCGATAACATCGTATTCTTCTTTGACAACCACTGTTGCGGATTCTGCAGAGTTGTTAACCGTATCGAGCTTACCGATTAAATCTTCAATCTGTACGGAACTGTTCTTTGCCGCATCAGCACCGGCTGAAATCTTGTCTACCACACCATTGACGGTTTCTGTCAGTGTCAGAATAATTTCTTTGATACTGTCTGCCGATTTCCGGCTGTCTTCTGAAAGAACACGGATCTGGTCTGCAACCACCGCAAATCCTTTTCCATGTTCACCGGCTCTTGCGGCTTCAATTGAAGCATTTAAGGACAGGAGATTTGTCTGTCCGGCAATTGCATTAATATCATTTAAAATGCCTGTAATCGTATTCATCTGTTCTAACAACCCTGCCGTGGCATCACTTGCCTGACCGACCGTTTCAGACATTTCAAGCATAGATTTCTGAACTGTCTTTGCTTCTTTATTACCGTCATTGACTGCCTGTGTCACTTCTGCAAAGCTCTGCTCCAGCTGCTGTGCATAGTCATAATTTTTATCAATCTGTTCTTTGGCTGTATTGAGTTTCTCACTAACTGTCTGAATCGCACGGCTGGATTCATCCACAACCTGCTCCATCTGTTCTGCGGATGTCTTAACAGACTGTGCATGGGAAGTCACTTCTTCTACCTGTGTGCCACATTCAACAATTTCCCTGTTCAGATTAAAAGCAATCCGGTTGGCAACTGCTGTATTTTCCTGCACTTGGCAGAGTGCCGCTTCTGCCTGCCTTGTCTTTTTCTCCCCAAATTTCGTCCCAAGATATAAAAGCACTGCACTTATTGCAAATAAACAAATTTTTGAAATTGCACCAACAAATGCCTTATCAATAATCTTAACATTAATAAACAGACAAGCAACACATGTCGCCGTAAACGGAATCGCATAATACTTGATAATTTTCTTATCAAAATACCGGACTGCCATACATAATGTGATGAAATTTGCCAGAAATGCAATACTGTTGCCATTCACCAAGCCTGAATAAATTAATACTGCATAAGACGGGCATAAAACAATTACCATGGCCTTGACAAAATCACTAACCTGTAAAAACTGGACAATCATTACAATAATCAGCGTTGCCCATAACACACCGCATCCTTTGATTGTCCGCGTTGACATTCCATATGACATGACCGTTGTAGCCGACATTGTCAGGACACATGCCAGAATCACCAGCAGATTCGCCTTGTGTACTCTTTCCATAACCTTTTTTCCACCTTTCGTATCTATTAATTAAAATTTTCATCAAGTCACACTATTTAAGTAATTCTGGTTATACCACATTACCGTGTAAAAGTAAATAATATCAGCAATTGTTCCTGTTTTTATACCAAAACAACGGACTGCCAGTCCCTTACATTCCGCTTCTGTCTCTTCGTTCTTTTAAAATTCGTGCATTCTCTTCCACCTTAGTCTTTCCAAGCGGATATAAAAACCATAAGGACAGTGCAAGTAAAACAAATCCTGCTGCCGGTACAATACACGTAATCGTATAAATGCCGTTTACAACCTTTTCGTCATATGCCGTTGCCGTATTATAGCCAATCACTGACAGCAAAACACCGACAAGCCCTGATGATGCCGCCTGTCCCAACTTTCTTGCAAAGGAGTACACCGCATAAATTGTTCCGTCCGGGCGCTGTCCGGTACGCACCTGTGTATCGTCAATGACATCTGTAATCATCGCCCAGCACACCAGATTAAACATTGCCAGTCCGATATAGGAAATGCCGTAAAAAATAAGCCACACATACACATTTTTTGTATGCACAAAATATACCGCTATCAATGCCGCCGCACCGATAAGCGATCCGGCCGCCGACATTTCCCTTTTCCCGACCCGCTCTGCCAGCCGCACCGTAAAGGCAGACAGCACCAGCGTGACCGCCGTTCCGATCAGTGAAGCCAGCGAAAGTCCTTTGACATCACCGAAATAATTCGGATAAATGTATGCACCCATATTGGATAACGACAACTGGGAAAGCAATAACAGCAATGCACTTACCACAATTCCGATGAGCGCACGATTCTGAATCAGACTGCCAATCAGTCCCATAAATGAGAATTTCTGCTTTGTTGTTTCTGCTTTTACGCGCTCCGTTACCATAAAATAACACAACAGATAACAGATAACTGAACCTACAGAACACCAGAATGCTGCAATGCTCATACGCGTACCGGAAAGCACGGCATTCCCGTTTTCATCGGTGTAATAAACCACTAACGGCAGTACAACACCAATAACCGTTGCCGCAAGCGTAGCGCCGATTGTCCTCCAGTTCGATAGCGCCGTTCTGTCTTTTGGCTCTGCCGAAATTGCCGATGCCATCGAACCATATGGAATATTAATTGCCGTATAAAACACACTGCCCCAGAGCAGATACGTAAAAAACATCCAGATAATCTTAAATGTCATCGGCATTTCTGCAAACCACGAAGCATACATTAAAAATGAAGATACTGCCACCGGTCCGCACATTCTTAATAGCCACGGTGCAAATTTGCCTTTTTTATTTCCGCGGCTTCTATCCGCAATCTGCCCCATCGTCACATCCGTGAACGCATCAAGCAGCCGCGCTGCCATCATCATCGTACCAACGACTGCCGCCGATACGCCCATCACATCCGTATAAAATTTTAACAAAAACATAGACGATAATATAAATGCAAAGTCATTGCCAAAATCGCCAAACATATACCCAAGCTTATCCGCCATACCAAATTTTCTTTTCATAAAGCTCCTCCATTTTAACATCACAATTTCAGTATGGCGGATTCTTAAAAAAATATACAAAAAAGCTGTCAGAGAAAATGTTTTACACATCTGCTTTTTGCATAAAAACGCCTCACCGTTGTCACTTGACTTCGGCTTATTTTATGCAAAAAGCAGATAATATACATTTCTGTATCTGACAGCTTTCTATTCTATATTTTTGTATTCCTAAATTGTGCGTGTTAAAGCGCCGTTTTTGCCCCATTTACAGCCTTCCGTACAGGTAAAGTCCGCAAATCCACAGCGGGCGCATGGTTTCCCGCTTTCTGTGGTGTCTTTTAAACGTTTCTTATTGGCAGTGGACAGATTATCTGCATTCTCAACAAATTTCTGTGTGAGTTGTTCTGTAATGCGCATAATTTCAAGCTGTGCCCTGCCGCACATTCTCTCTTTGCTTTTTAATACAAAATCTTCAAACAAGCCCTGTTCCGTAACGGATACAAGTGTTCCCTGCGGATATATTTCCTTAATGCTTCGCATATCCGAAAGCCACTGTTCCTCTAACGGTGTTCCCCGAAGAATTTCCGGTACGTAAAAACCATATTCTTCTGCATCGTCCCCGCTGAAATGAATTTTTACGCGCAGGGTTCTGTGGCGCTGTTCCTGTGCTACCTGTGCAAAGGAAGCAAGGAATTTTGCCGTATAGACATCACCAAAATATTCACGGTTGTCGTTATCGTCCTCCCCGTAAGCCTGTACCGGCATAAAGCGGAAGGCTTCATTTTTATTGTCATGGAAATTCTGTTTTCCGCCGACAACTAAAAGTAACTGCTCCTCTAAGGATTCCAGTTCGTCATGCAGTCTTTTATTAAAGCCGCCGGATAATTTCTCCAGATTTTTCTTCATCTGCTCTGTCCAGTCCAGCACATAGAAAATGTTACGGAACGGCAGGGAATAGACCATTGCAGTTGGACAAAAAACAGAAATCATATATCTTGCATTTTCATAGGCAAGCTTGTCCACTTCCTTTTCATCAAATTTTCCCGGATACACCTCACAAATCCGTTCTAATACCAGTGTATGCCACTTTTCATAGAACTCCCGTTCTTTTTCGGTCTGCGGCTGCATTTTGGTGTATCTTGCACTTTTTTCTGATGTATTGGATACACCGATAGAATTTAACAACATGGCAATGATTTTCGGGCATTGGATTTCCATTGTCACCATGCAGTGCTGGAATACCGAATGATGTCCGCGTTCCGCCGTGCCTTCTGCTCTCTTTACCGCACGTTCCACCGGCTGGGTACGAATCGTCTGGTACCCTTCCTTTGCATAGCACGTACCGGCAAACTTGCCGCTTAAAATTGTCAGTTCTGTATTCATCTGCTCAGGAATTACATCATTACATTCCGTCGTTGCAGCAATCGTCTGAATTGTTGTCATATTTTTCTCCTTTTCTTGCGCCCTTTTATCGCAATCCAGCGATGAGCAATTCGCACGGGCGATTTCTCATCTGAATTCATTCAGTTCTGCGATAAAAGCATTTTGTGATGCCCGCAGCACAAAATGCCATGTGAAGCGCCTTAAATTTAAGGGTGCTTCACATTGCTCCATTCTTGAAATTTAAAAAATCTTTCTCTATAATAATACTGAAATCATTCTCATCTGTCATGTATTTTTTATAAATACATACTTATTTTAAAATATTTGGAGGCAGTTATCTATGGAAAATTTTACTTATTATACACCGACAAAGGTTGTTTTCGGCAAAGGCACTGAAAATCAGACCGGTGCGCTGGTTAAAGAACATCACTGCAAAAAGGTTTTAATTCACTACGGAAGCGGCAGTGTTGTCCGCTCCGGTCTGCTCGACCGCATTAAGACATCCCTTGACGAAGCAGCGGTTTCTTACGTAGAACTGGGCGGCGTTGTTCCAAATCCGCGCCTTTCCCTTGTTTATGAAGGTATTGAACTCTGTAAAAAAGAAAATGTAGATTTTATTCTTGCTGTCGGCGGCGGCAGTGTCATTGACTCTGCGAAAGCCATCGGTTACGGTGTCTACAACGGCGGCGATGTCTGGGATTTTTATGATTTTAAACGTCAGGCAGAAGGCTGTCTTCCAATCGGCGCAGTGCTTACCATTGCTGCTGCCGGAAGTGAAATGAGCGGTTCTTCTGTTATCACCAAAGAAGACGGTCAGATTAAACGCGGCTACAGCAGTAATTTCAGCCGTGCCCGCTTTGCCGTTATGAATCCGGAGCTGACCATGACACTCCCGCCATATCAGACGGCAAGTGGCTGTGTTGACATTTTAATGCACACCATGGAACGCTATTTTAACCAGTGTGACAATATGGAACTGACAGACGGTATCAGTGAATCTTTAATGCGCACCGTTATGAAAAATGCAAAGATTTTAAAAGACGAACCTGATAATTATGATGCGCGTGCAGAAGTCATGTGGGCCGGCAGTCTTTCCCACAACGGACTGACCGGCTGCGGCACGGACGGCGGTGACTGGGCAACCCATAAAATGGAGCATGAAGTCGGCGGTCTGTTTGACGTAGCACACGGTGCCGGACTCGCCGCTTTGTGGGGCAGCTGGGCAAGATTTGTACTGGATGCCCGTCCTGCCCGCTTTGCGCAGTTTGCCACACATGTCTTAGGCGTAACCGCCGGTGCAGATGATACGGAAACCGCTTTAAAAGGCATAAAAGCCATGGAAGACTTTTATCATTCCATTGACATGCCGGTTTCTTTATCCGAACTCGGCGTTACCCCGACACCGGAGCAGATTCGCACAATGGCTGAAAAATGTGATATTTCCACCCACCACAACGCCGGAAAAGTAAAACACCTGTCTGTTGAAGACATGGTTGCTATTTATACAACCGCTTTATAATGCTGCCGGGGCAAAGCCCACAGCTATAAGTTTTAACATCATACAGCAAAAGGCAGGAACACAAGCTATGCGGTGTCCCTGCCTTTTAATTATACAATTTTCTGCTCTTTATTTTTCAAGTTTCTTTTTCTTCATAACAAGGCATCCTGCAAAACCTGCTGCAGCTGCCATCAGAATTACATAGAACCACATTGCAAAAGAATCTCCTGTCTTTACGCCTGTATCTGTATGATCTGATACTGCTCCGCCATTCTGGCTGTTATTCTGATTATTGCTGTTCTGGTCTGCGTTATTCTGTCCACCATTATTCTGGTTATCACCGCTCTGGTTTCCGTTATTCTGTCCACCGTTGTTCTGATTGCCACCATTCTGGTTTCCGTTATTCTGTCCACCGTTGTTCTGATTGCCACCATTCTGGTTTCCGTTATTCTGTCCACCGTTGTTCTGATTGCCACCGTTCTGGTTTCCGTTATTCTGTCCACCATTATTCTGGTTGTCATCACCAGTGTTTGAATTGTCATTATCCTTGACTACTGTTTCATCCACAATTACATAATTGCTAAAATGAGCCACTGTAAATGTCATTTTACCATCTGCATAAACTGCATTTACATCTTCCATGCTTCCATCCTCTGCAACATAGAATACTTTTGCTTTTGCAGAGTCATAACCATTTGGAACTGAAATCGTAACTGTAACTGTTCCATCCGGCTGAACGACATTTCCTTCTGTATCCAGCAGTCTGATATCCAGCAGTGAGAACTTCTTATTGTCAAAAGATTTCTTTACTGCATCATATGCATTTCCTTCTCCCAATGCTGTTACTTTCAGCTGGCTTCCTGATGGAATTACACCTGCATCTGCCTTTACTGCAACCGCTATATTTGCACCGGAAGCATCTGTTACAGCAGAATCCGACTCATATCTGGCACTCAGTGTTGTGCTGATGCCCTCTACGGTCCAGTTAAAGCCTGCCATCTTATCATATGTTCCCATAGTCTGTGCGGCTTTCCACCATGTATCGCCTGCCTGAATTGTAAATGTATGGTCTTTTGTTAAATCAAGACCTGTTACTGTATAAGTTGTTTCAGCCGTTGTATAATCGCCGTTTACCGGATTGAAGTCCTTACCTTCCGGTACAACCGGTGTTCCGTCAACATATACACGGTATCCGCCGACTGCGGTGTCATCTGTTGCTGCTGTCCATGTAAGAACAACATCGTTATCCTTTACTTCTGCCGTTACTTTTGCATTTTCTGCAAATACCGGTGCTTTGTAATCATAGCTGCCAAGTGTTGTAATCTGTGCCTGTGGGTACTTGTATTCAACCCCTGCATCTGTAAATGCAACGATTTCAACGGTATTTTCTGTACCCGGTGTCAGTCTGCCAATCTGCTTTGATACGGTTTCTGCCGTTGCAAATTTCGGAATCTGATAGTTATAAACTGTATTGACAAGCTTTCCGTTTGCGTAAATCTTATAACCTCTGATTCTTGCATCACTTGAACTGATTGCTGTCCATGTTCCCTGTGCATGTGTATAAACTGCACTTGCAAGTTCTGATGTCACATTTTCCGGTGCTTCAATATCTGCTGTATCTTTTTCACCGTCTACAGTAACAGTTACTTCGCCGAGTAATGTTTTATTCTGTCCTGTAACACTCATGCTGTTTGCATTGTCACCTTTTTCACTTACATATACTTTAAATGTATAAGTTACACCGGATGATAATCTGTCCATAATGGTTTCTGTTCCTGTAATACCATCTGTAATATCAACCTTTTCACCATCTACATAAGTATCTACACCGTAGAATACTTCTTCTGCTCCATTCTCAACCGCATTCCATGAAAGCTTTACCTGACGTCCGTCAGAAGCCTTGGCGGTCTGTGCCTGTACTGCTGTCTGCGCTGCTGTACCGGCTGTCTTTGTAGCAAATGTAATCTTTAAAATATTTGCTGTTGCGCCGTTTGCATAAATGTAATAGGTCTTTCCAGCCTGTACCTGTGCAGTTAATGTTTCATATTTTGCTGCTGTATCCTTTGCATTGGTATTCTGATAGTCTACAACAACTTTACCATCTGAATCCACTACATAAAATCTCTTGGTTGCAAGCGTCTTCTGGTCAATGCTTAATACGCCGTCTTCTGCAGCTTCATATGTAAGGAAGCATCCTGATACCGGAATGGTTCCCTTAGACTGTGTTTTACCGTCTGAATCCATTGCCTTCGTCTTACCGGATACGACATATTCTGTTCCGACCGGCCATACAGCACCTTCACCTGTTGTATCGGCTTCTGCTACTGTTGCAGTCTTCCAGCCGCCGTTTGCATCATTGGCATCTGCATGTGCTGTCAGTCCGTTGGCAGTTGTTGTAGCTGCTGCAATTGCCGCTGCATCCCATGCTGCCTTTACCGTTGTTTCTTCACCTGTAGAACCTGAATCCGGTTCTGTAACAGCCGGAACAACTTCTGCCTTTACGGTTGAATCCTTTACAGTAATACCTGACATCATGTTCTGCATCTTATCGGTGCAGTTGTTGACTGAATCCCATGTTGTACCCTGGAATACAATGTCTTTGCAATACTGCATATTATTCCATGTCTTATCCGTCTTTTTATCTACTGCCTTCTTTGCATAAGATACGGTCTTAAAGTTATAGAATACTGAATTTTCACAGCCGATTAATGATTCCCAGCCGTTCTTATTCTTAAAGCCGCCATTTGTTCCGACATTACCAAAGGTAATATCCTGGAAGTATAAGTGGCTGTGTGTATGCCATGGTTTCTGTGGATTGCTGACCGGATCAACATCTGCAAGTACCTGTACGGTATTATACTGTACGCCGTATACAGACACATTGTACGATGCAAAGTTGTAGAATTTTCCGATTTCTGCAAATTCTGTTGTAGATGCACTGTTTGGGTCACTGTAGCTTGTTGTGAGTACCCATGCCTGCTGTGTATCTGCAACTGCGCAGTCACGCATTGTAATGTTGGCAATAAAACCACCGTTCGTCGGTGCAGATTTGAAACGGAATGCCATATCAATGTGGTTCATGACGGTATCTTCAAATAATACGTCCTGAATACCGTTTCCTGTGTGTGAACCTGCTGCCAGACCGCCGTGACCTTCACGAAGGAAGTTATTAAACATCCAGATTTCTGAATTGGTCTGAATATCGCTGTCTCTTGCGCCTTCACCAACAGATGCACCGAAACCTAAGTTATCATCACCTGTATCTGTGAAGTTGTTCCAGCAGATTACATTCTGTGAACAGCCAAATCCAAGTCCGTCACCGTTGTTGCCGTCATAAGAGAATACCTTGACATTTTCTGTTGAAATATTTCTGGAATCCAGAATATTAACAGAGTGGTTTGCCGGATTTTCAACGGTAATGTCACCTACATAAACGTTGCTGACATTTCTCATAATTAACAGGCTGGAACGTGTCGCATAAGCATTGGTAATATCTGCCTTTTCAATACCTGCATTATTTCCCGTTTCTACATCGATAAATTTATCCTTTCCGTTTTTATCAACCTTACCGTTATCTGCCAGATCTTTTTCAATATAGCCTGACAGCGAATTAATCAGTTCATCGGAATACTTTCTTGAACCGTCTTCGTTTGTGAGGTTGGCAAGATATTTCTTTGCAGAATCGGCAGCCTGGATACCATAGTAATAAACCTTTGTATTACTGCCGCCCATGTATCTTGGCAGACCATAGTTTTCTGTATCTGACGGATCACCTGCCTGAGTATTTACACCGGTATTGGAGGTGTAACCGTCTTCATACATTTTATCGCCTGCACCATACTTCCAGCCGTTGCCGTAAAGTGTACCGTTACCGGTAATACGGATATTCTCAAGCGGAGCATTTTCATCGGCACTTGTGGCATTCAGTAAGCCCCAGCCTCTTGTATCGGTGTAGAACGGATACATTAAGAAACCGATTTCAAAATGGTCACTGTTTGGTGATGCCCAGAGTGTACCGTCTAATTCTACTGTAATATCACTCTTTAACCAAAGTGCACCGGATACGAAGACCTTTCCGTCCTCAGCCTGCGGAATCACAACCTTTCCGCCCGGTGTACAGGCATCAATTGCTGCCTGAATTGCCTTTGTATTTTTTTCTACGAGTGCATTGACTTCATCATTGTAAGAAGTGTAACCTTCTGTTGCCACTGCACCATAATCTAAAATGTTAAACTCCTCCGGCTTAACTGTCGTTTTCTGACTGATTTCCTTTGCCGTTCCGAGTTCTTTTCCGTCCTTATCAACTGCAACAACCTTAAAGGTATACTCTGTGTCAGGTGTAAGACCTGTTGCACGATAAGAATGAATATCCACATTTACCATATCTACGTCACTATTGGTTTCATAGTATTCATAGAAGGATTTCATATATGTATCTGCCCATTTGGCATTTTCTTCATAATTCTTTCTTGCTGTTCCATCAAGTGTGCCGTTGACGTAAACGTTATAATCTGCTACATTATCATATTTTTCAGGCTTATCCCATACAAGTGCGATGCTTGTATCGTCATATGCCAGTGTTGGAACCTGTAAATTACTGATGTCACTGCTTCCCGTTGTCTTGTCAAATAAAGGGTTCTCCAATTCCTTTGTACCAAAACTATCATCAGAAATCACATTAAAGACTTCACTGTTGACATATTTGTTATGTCCGTCGGTTGTCGGCAGTCCCGCTGCATTTACTGACAGCCCCTGAAAACTGATAGAACCGACTGTCATCGCAGCCGTAAGTCCGACAGCCATCATTTTCTTCAAGCTTCTTCTCATAGCACTCCTTTCTTATCTGCGCCCAGCCACAGATAATCCCAATACATTCTATATTCCACTTAAAAAAATGCTTATGCAAAATCTACATTACAATATTTTCAGGAGTTTTTTGAAATACTTTTGCATAAACATTTTATCTAAGTTCTTTATTAAAGTAACACTTTATTGGCATTTAGTCAATGATACTTTGGTGTTGTCTTTCATTTTTGTGTATTTTCAATATGTTTCTGTTTATTTTGTCAATTTTTTAACATTTTTTTGTGCATTTCGTATGCCAAAAACGGACAAACAAAAAAAGGCAGACAGATTCTTTTCAAATCTGCCTGCGGGCTTTTGGTTCTAAATTCCTATTTTTGTGCCAGCAATATAAGAAGCTGCGTGATTTTTTCCATAGATTCTACACAACAGTATTCATACCGTCCGTGAAAATTGTGACCGCCTGCGCACAGATTCGGACACGGAACGCCCATAAAGGAAAGTCTTGCGCCGTCTGTTCCGCCCCGTATCGGCTGGATATGCGGTTCAATGTCCAGCTTTTTCATACATGTCTTTACATTTTCTATTAAAAACAGATACGGTTCAATTTTTTCTTTCATATTATAATACTGGTCCGTGATTTCTGCCGCAAAAAACGCTCCACCATGTCTTTCATTCAGTTTACTGCAAATGCTTTCCACCAGCTGCTTTTTCTTTTCAAACTTTTCACGGTCATGGTCACGGATAATATACGATAACTGTGCCGCTTCCACACTGCCGTGCATGTCGGTCAGATGGAAAAAGCCCTCATAGCTGCTTGTACGTTCAGGACATGCCTGCTTTGGCAGTTCACTGTGAAATTCCATTGCCATAACTGCGGCATTTTTCATCTTATCCTTGGCATCTCCCGGATGAACGCTTCTTCCGGTTACATGAATCACTGCCTTCGCCGCATTGAAGTTCTCATATTCCAGCTCGCCGAGCGCCCCGCCGTCAACAGTATAGGCATAGTCTGCACCGAACCGCCCCACATCAAAATGGTCCATGCCGCCGCCCACTTCTTCATCAGGTGTAAATGCAATGGTGATATCTCCGTGTATAATCTCCGGATGGCTGCACAGCTGTTCTGCCATCGTCATAATCTCTGCCACACCGGCTTTATCGTCTGCACCAAGCAGAGTTGTACCATCTGTCGTAATCAGCGTTTGTCCGGTATACTGCACAAGCTCCGGAAATTCTTCCACCGATAAGACAATATTTTTGTCTTTATTTAACACGATGTCTTTGCCGTCATACTGACGGATAATCTGCGGTTTTACATCTGCTCCCGATACTTCGGGAGAAGTATCCATATGTGCAATAAATCCAAGCACCGGCACTTTTTCTCCATCTGGCCTGTTGGATAAAATCTTTGCATAGACATAACCGTACTGTTCGTCAATTTCTACCTGCGGCACGCCCATCCGGCGTAATTCCTCCACCAGCATTTTTGCAAGTACCTTCTGCTTTTCTGTACTCGGAAATGTGTCTGAAGCCTCATCGGACTGCGTATCTACTGCCACATATTTTAAAAAACGCTGCGTAACCCGCTCTTTCATTGCTGCTTCTGCCCCTTTCTGTCTTTTATATTATTCGTTATACTGCACCTCTCCTGTTTCGGGATTGACTGAAATCCCATTGACTTCCAGATGCTCGTCAATCTGAATGACCAGGTACTGCTTTCCTTCGATTTCCATGGTTTCGACCAGGTCGGTTCTTTCAGGATTGACCTTTACCACAACATCGGGTGTCTTTACCTCAAACTTGCGTGTTTCCGCAATGTTTGCTGCCATCAGCCGTGTATTTTCTCCTACCGCCTGTTCAAAATGTTCCTCAAAATCCTGTAAACGTTCTTCTTTTACACCGCTTTTTTCCAGCAAATCCCGCATCTCGGTCTTATCAATTGTCACCGGTTCAGGATTTCCTTTCTGTTCCTGAATCATCTCATTAAGATTCTCATGAATATTTTTAATTGTTTCATAATTACATTCTTCGCCCAGTGTTTCTTCTACCAGCACCTGAAAATTCTCCTTCTGGCTGCCTGCAGAAAGCGGCACTTCACAGTTTAAAACCTGTGCCAGAAACAGCTGTTCAAACGCATTGGCATCCTTTGAATAATATAACACGCCTTCCCCGTCTTCACTCCTGTTATTAAATGCCGGAAATAAAAATCCGATATCCGGCAAATCCACCATGTGATTTTGCTGCTGGTCATGAAAGGCATGGTCTTCTTCAAAATATCCCAGTCCCGGTTTTGAAAGCGATACATGACAGATACTGCACAGCAGATAGCTGTACACCTCATCTGATGCATCTTCCATGTCAATGCCGTCACTGGTCCGTCCCGGCACGTCATACACCTGATTAATCAGCAGAATCAGATAATTTCCCGGATGACTGTATGATTCAATGACTTTATCATAAAATTTTTCAAGCAGGGCATCATCTTTTAATTCGCTGTCGCGCAGCTGATATAAAAAGGTTCTCGCGCCGCCGTCTGCATAGGAATCCATGGTAAAACGCATATCCAAAAGATTCTTGCCCGGTGTTCCCGACAATGTCTTTCTAAAAATATCGAAGTATTTATGTTTTTCTTCCTCCGGCAGATTTAAAAACGTCTGGTTAAACCGTGCCACTTTTTCTTTGTCACCGTTAACATAACAGCCACACAATCTTAAAATACCACACTCTTCCAATGTATATTGTGATTTAATTTCATTAATCTCTTTTTTAATCATTTTGTACTCCATTCCGATGTATTCTTTTTTACATTTTTTTTAATAATCTCCATTCCACAGGCATTTTAATGCCTGCGGAATCGCGAGCCAAATCTTATTTGGCTCTGCGATAAAAAGCAACTTTGTGATGCTTGCGGCACAAAGTGCTGTGTGAAAAATAAGCGCATCAGCGTTATTTTTCACACTAGCCTGCTTTTTAAAAATCTGCAATGTACTTTTTTTAATACTTTGTAGATTTTATTTGACATTTGGGCATGATAAGTATATAAATAAAAAGTTCTGTTACTTAGAACTTTACGAAATCAGTTCGCTTCTCAACATTGAAGGAGGTAAGGAAATGAACTCAGACAAGAACACTTTAACGTACCATATTCTTTTAAAAACAACAGACAATGCGGTAAAATTCGTAAACACAATTAACACGCTTGACGGTTATTTTGACATTTGTATGGGAAGTTATTTCTTCGATGCAAAATCAATGCTTGGCATTTTAAGTATGGATCCGCGTCGTGTCATGACACTTCGCGTCGTACGAAATGACCACAGCACCGATGAGCTTGAAACATTACTGAGACCATTTTGCGCATAAATATACGTCTGTAAAAAATTTCAGGGGAATCTCTTAAAGTTCCCCTGATTTTTATTTTTAAAACAGTTTATTAAATGTTTCTTCCAGTTTCTCTCCTACGCTGATTACACCGTTTTCCAGCGTTTTTCCGGCATTGATAACCTTTTTATCAATTTCATTTTCCCTGATAAAATTCTCTGTTTTGTGAACCGCTTCTTCCGCTTTTTTATCCAGTTCTTTTTCCTTTGCATAATCATGCACTTTATCTGCTGCATTATTGGCTGCATCTACGGCTTTTCCCACACCGCGCAGTACTTTTTCTTTATTAATCAGTCCCATAACTGCCTCACTTTCTGCCTGCAATCTGCATAAAACTTCATATTCAAATTCTAAAAATAGTATACGCAGCTTTGTCCTGCTCATGCAATGATTATACCACTTTCCTTGATTTTCCGATACATTTTTTTCTACTTATAATCGTGCAGAAGTTTCATACACTATTTTTGTAACCTCATCACTTGTTTTATAAAAATGGAGATTAGTGTAAAAAATCACACTGCCGTGCTGATTTTTTACACGGCACTTTGTGCCGCAGGCATCACAAAGCTGCCCTTATCGCAGAGCCGAATCTGACATTTGACTCGCGATTCCTCCGGCATTAAAATGCCTGCGGAATGGAGATTGGTGTGAATATGAATAAAGAAAAAACCGGCAGTATCCTCCCGATAATGGCAATGGACAGCATTTCCGATGCCGGACCGGACGCTTTAAAAATTACCGGACTTGTAAAATCCGGCGGCACCGTGACCGGCTATCAGCTTTCTGACGGACGGATCGTATCAAGGGAATCCGGTGTTGAACTTGCAAAAGAAAACCAAATTCAGGGTGTCGGCGTTGCCCACAACAAAGATACGGAATATTTAAAATCTATCCCTGACGGCACACAAGACAACAATTTAAGCCACCTTCCGACCGTACACGGATAACAAAAAATGCCTTGCGGCTTGTGGCAAGGCATTTTTTACATATTGTTTGTTCTGACGCGTTCTAAAAATGCGGCATCAAATTTTGAATTCAGCTCTTTATTAAAGGAAAGATATTCTTCCTTAATGGCGCTGTCCGCTATTTCATCATTGCTGCTGTATTCCAGACCATCTATAAACAGTGCTGCAATACAGGCGATATCCCGGTACTGCGCATTCTCCAGATACACCGTATAGATATCCAAGTGGCTTTTTACTTCTGTCGGCTTATGCACAATCGCCACCGTCTGTCCGTCCTGATATAAACAAAGATAATGCCGGTCCGTTCCCAGTCCGATTTCATACAGCTGATACATACCGCCGTAAAACTGTATCTCATAATAATCGTACCCCACGGATACAAACAATATCTTTTTCTGACAGACTTCCGCCGTATAAAGACCTCCCACCGGCCGGTTATGCTCTAAAATGCTATACATCAGTTCATTCTTTTCGCCTTCTCTTTCCTGTAAGACCGGCTCAAAGGACAGCGTATACGCATTTTGTCCCGCAAATACGATTTCCGTGGAAATGTGATTCAGCGATGTGCATTTTGCCAGCGTTTCCCCTGTGGCAGTATCTTCGATTTCAAATTCCGGCTCGGCACCAAACTGTGTCTGCTTAATATTTAGAATCATAATCCTCCAAAAATGAATGTTTCTGACCGTTTTGTTTATAAGCAACAATAGTATTCAGATTGACATTTTCCACGCTTCGGAAAATGTTCTTTTCAATGTACGGACTTTTCGCGCTTAATTCTTTAATCAGCGCCTTAATTTCCGCACGCTTTGAACCTTTCTCCGTTCCGCCGCAGGAAGCACAGCTTTCCGTAAAGCGGCATGCACACTGGATAAACTGTAAATGATTGTAATCTCTCCAGCGGATAATATCTTCTTCGCGCACCAGATATAACGGACGGATTAACTCCATGCCTTCAAAATTCGTACTGTGCAGCTTTGGCATCATGGTCTGAATCTGTGCCCCGTAGAGCATACCCATTAAAATGGTTTCGATAACATCATCAAAGTGGTGTCCCAGCGCAATCTTGTTACAGCCAAGCTCTTTTGCCTTGCTGTACAGGTAGCCGCGGCGCATACGCGCACACAGATAACACGGTGACTGTTCCTCTGATGCAACAATATCAAAGATTTCCGATTCAAATACCGTAATCGGCACATTTAAAAACTGTGCATTGTCTAAAATAACCTGATAATTAAACGGATTGTAGCCCGGATTCATTACCAGATATACAACTTCAAAATTCTGCTGTCCGTGGCGCTTTAATTCCTGAAAAAGCTTTGCCATCAGCATAGAATCTTTTCCGCCGGAAATGCAGACTGCAATCTTGTCGCCGTCTTTAATCAGTTCATACTCATTAATCGCCTTTGTAAACGGTCGCCAGATTTCCTTTCGGAACTTCTTTACAATACTGCGTTCCACATCGGCACAGCACTGTTCCTTTAAATCCTCCTGACGCATCACTGTGCGAAGCTTTAACCGCAGATATGCACGGAATCCGTCCTGTATACTGTATACTTCATAGCCTTCTTTTTCAAAATCCTCTGCCAGTGCATCACTTTGCTGTCCTGTATGGCACAGCAGGTAAACAGGTGTCTGATCCTTTGTGAGTTCTTTTATCTGCTGTTTGAGCGTTTCACTGTCCATATGAAGGGCTCCGGGCATCGTTTCCTTGTCAAACGCTTCTTTTTCCCGGATATCTATTACCAGTTTTTTTCTGGTATCCGCTTCGTATTCTTCCATTGTTTTCCGAAACATACTTACTCCTTACATTTGCAATTATCCACTTATCATACCACTGTGCCGGAAATAATTCAATATTACTGTACGGAAATCACCTTGTAATCCTGTGCTTCCACAGCTTCTTTTAATGCTTCATCCGAAACGGCACTTTCTAAGGTAACAACAGCTGTTCCCGCTTCATGGCTGACAACTGCTTCTTTGACTTCCGGAAGGGCTTCGAGTGCCTTCTTTACTCTTGCCTCACAGTGTCCGCACATCATTCCTTCGATTGTTAATGTTTTTTCCATTTTCTTGTCCTCTACTTTCTTTTTTGATTTTATTTTTTTATCTTTTTCTGCATTGTGTACAGAGAAAAGATTTAAGCGTAACGCATTGGTTACTACGCAGAAGCTTGATAAGCTCATTGCCGCAGCACCAAACATCGGATTTAACTTCCATCCAAAGAACGGAATCCATACGCCCGCCGCCAGCGGAATTCCGATGATATTATAAAAGAATGCCCAAAACAGGTTTTCATGAATGTTTCTAAGCGTTGCACGGCTTAAACGGATTGCCGCCGGAACATCTCTTAAACGGCTTTTCATCAGTACAACATCTGCCGCATCAATTGCAATATCCGTTCCCGCACCGATTGCAATACCGATATCGGCTCTCGTAAGCGCCGGTGCATCGTTAATGCCGTCACCGACCATTGCGACCCTGCCGTCACGCTTTAAGCGGCTGATAACGCTGTCTTTTCCGTCCGGCAGGACATCTGCGATAACCTCATCTACGCCTGCCTGTGCGCCGATTGCCTTCGCCGTCCGTTCATTGTCGCCTGTCAGCATGACAACACGGATTCCCATGTTCTGTAACTGTCTGACGGCTTCCGGGCTGTCTTCCTTGATAACGTCCGCAACCGCAATGATTCCAAGCAGTTTGTCGTCCTTTGTAAAAAACAGCGGTGTCTTTCCCGCATTTGCAAGCTTTTGTGACTGCTCCTGCATTTCCTGTGAAACCGCGGTGCGGGTACTGATAAATTTGTAATTACCGCCTGACAATACCGCATTTTCATATTCTGCCGTCAGTCCGTTTCCCGGAAGTGCCGTAAAGTTATTCACTTCAAAAATATCTGTCTGCGCTGCTTCGGCATATGCCAGTACTGCCTTTGCCAGCGGATGTTCGCTCTTTTTTTCCAGTGCATACGCAAATGAAATCAGTTCTTTTTCCGTGACACCTTTATTGCAGATAACGTCTGTGACCTTTGGTTCACCGGTTGTAATGGTTCCGGTCTTATCCAGTGCCACAATCTCAATCTTTCCCGCTTCTTCCAAGGATACCGCCGTCTTAAATAAGATACCGTTTTTTGCGCCCATGCCGTTGCCTACCATAATCGCAACCGGCGTTGCCAGTCCTAATGCACACGGACAACTGATAACCAGCACGGAAATTCCTCTTGCCAATGCAAATCCCACACTCTGTCCCGCAAGCAGCCACACAATGATGGTTACTGCCGCAATCGTAATAACTGCCGGTACAAAGATACCGGATACTTTATCGGCGACCTTTGCAATCGGTGCTTTTGTTGCCGCCGCATCGCTGACCATCTGGATAATCTGTGACAGTGCCGTATCTTCCCCGACTCTTGTCGCTTCACATTTTAAATAACCGGACTGGTTGATTGTTGCCGCGGATACCAGATCGCCTGCCGCTTTATCCACAGGAATACTCTCTCCTGTCAGTGCCGATTCATTGACTGCACTGCTGCCTTCCAATACTTTTCCGTCTACCGGAATATTTTCTCCCGGACGTACAATAAAGATGTCGCCTTTCTGTACCTGCTCAATGGAAACTTCCGTTTCCACACCGTCTTTTAACAGCACTGCCGTTTTCGGTGCTAACTTCATCAAACCCTTTAAAGCATCGGTTGTTTTCCCTTTAGAATGGGCTTCAAGCATTTTACCGACCGTAATCAGTGTCAGAATCATTGCCGCCGATTCAAAATAAAATTCGTGCATGTAGTGCATAACACCGTCCATATTGCCATGCACCTGTGCATCGGTCATGGCAAACAGCGCATATGTGCTGTATACAAATGCCGCAGCCGAGCCTAATGCCACAAGCGTATCCATATTGGGAGCTTTGTGAAACAGACTCTTGAAGCCGCTGATGAAAAACTTCTGGTTAATCACCATCACCGCAATCGTTAAAAGCATCTGAATCAGCCCCATGGCGATATGGTTATCGGCAAGCACCGCCGGAAGCGGCCAGTCCCACATCATATGCCCCATGGAAAAATACATCAGGACAATTAAAAATACCAGCGATGACAGCAGTCTTTTCTTTAAAACGGGGGTTTCCCTGTCTTTTAACAGCTCCTCATCACCAAATGAACTGCCAGCCGCCGAACTGCCGTTTTTGGTGTTTTCTGCCGCTTTGCTTCCCTTTTTGGAAGCACCGTATCCGGCATCTGTGACGGCTTTTACAATATCCTGTTCCGATGCCGTGCCTTCTACGCCCATTGAATTGGTCAGAAGACTTACGGAACACGATGTTACGCCCGGCACTTTGGATACGGCTTTTTCCACACGCGTACTGCATGCCGCACAGCTCATACCTGTTACTGTATACTGTTCCATTTTATTATTCCCTCCAGTCTTTATGATATCCGGTGGGTAGAAGTAAAAACCTTGCGCCCCGGCACCATTTTATTCACTTTATTCATGTTATTTATATCTTTTGTTACTTCATTAATTTCTGCAAAACCTTTACAAGCTCGTCTACCGTTTCTTCTTTTCCTGCACGGATATCATCTGTGACACAAGTCTTGATGTGATTGGCAAGCAGCACTTTATTAAAGCTGTTCAGCGCCGCATTGGCCGCCGCCACCTGAATCAGAATATCCGGACAATACGCATCCTTTTCAACCATGCCTTTAATTCCGCGGATCTGACCCTCTATTCTGTTTAAACGATTAATTAAATCCCGGTACTCTTTTTCAGAGCGTTCCTTATGCTTATGACAACAGCACATTTCTTCTTCCTGCATATTTTCTCCATTTCTACTACAATATATTTGAACTTTATTTTTAATCACATATTATACCCCTGTAGGGTATATGTCAAGTTCATTTTCAAGAAAATATCCACAATCGAATAAAAAAGTTCTCAAAAAAATTTGACAAATTCATTTTTTATGCTATGATAACAGACAGAGTGTTCGTCAGTAAGACCGCACGAAGGGGTACACCACCGCGGGTGTAGCTTTCCTTTCGTGCGGTCTTTTTTTATTTTATAACAAGACTTTTACCCGGATATGCCGGACACATCAGCGGGTTATCAAATCTACAGACAGGAGGTTTTTCATGATTCAGATTAACGGAAACGAAGCCATGCAGGCAGACGGCATGAGCATTGCAGATTATCTGCTGTCCGAAGGATATGTGCTGTCCCACATTGCCGTTGAACGCAATGAAGTGATTGTCAGCAAAAAAGATTATGCCGATACACGGATTCAGGACGGCGATGTTATCGAAATCGTGCAGTTTATGGGCGGCGGCTGATAAACATTTTCACAACACGGCTAAATTCTAAATTAAAACAGAGCAGTCAGACTGCTCGGAAACGGAGAAAAATTATGATTGAAAATGATACATTTACACTGGGAGGACATACCTTTTCTTCCCGCTTTATCTTAGGTTCCGGTAAATACAATCTGGATTTAATCCGCGCAGCCGTATCCGATGCCGGTGCGCAGATTATCACGCTGGCTGTCAGACGTGCCAATACCAAAGACAGCGAAAATATTCTGGACTATATCCCGGAGGGTGTCACACTGCTTCCGAATACGTCCGGTGCCAGAAATGCCGACGAGGCTGTCCGCATTGCGCGCCTTGCACGGGAAATGGGCTGCGGTGATTTTGTCAAAATCGAAATTATGCACGACTCTAAATACCTGCTTCCTGACAACTACGAAACGATTAAGGCAACTGAAATTCTTGCAAAGGAAGGCTTTATCGTTATGCCGTATATGTACCCTGACTTAAATGCCGCCAGAGATTTAGTCAATGCAGGCGCCGCTTCCATCATGCCGCTTGCCTCTCCGATTGGCTCTAATAAGGGACTTGCAACCAAAGAATTTATTCAGATTTTAATTGATGAAATTGACCTCCCGGTTATCGTAGATGCCGGTATCGGAAAGCCTTCACAGGCATGTGAAGCTATGGAAATGGGTGCCGCCGCTATCATGGCAAATACCGCGATTGCAACTGCCGGAAATATTCCTGAAATGGCTAAAGCTTTCGGTCTTGCAATTGAAGCCGGACGGCGTGCCTACCTTTCCGGTCTTGGACGTGTATTAAATAAAGGCGGCGAAGCTTCCGACCCGCTGACCGGATTTTTACATAACTAATTTTTAGAAAAGAGGTCTTATTTTATGGACACCAATCAAAAGGAAAATGATTTTATTATTCAGAACGGCAAATTAAGTCCTGCCGCTTTAAAACGAAAAACAGAACTGGAAAATAATCCGGCTTCCCGTACAGACCACATGGCATATCTGCCGGACATGGAGCAGATTTCTTCCGATATCCGTGATAAGGTGCTTGCTGCCATGAACGCTTATGAGCCGGACAAATACACGGCGCGCGATGTCTTAGCTGCACTTTCCCACGACCGCTGCAGCATTGAGGACTTTAAGGCACTGCTCTCCCCTGCCGCAGAACCGTTTCTGGAAAAAATGGCACAGCGCGCCGAGCGTGAAACGCGTAACCACTTCGGTAATTCTACCTACATTTTCACACCGCTGTATATTGCAAATTACTGTGAAAATTACTGTGTTTACTGCGGTTTTAACTGCTATAACGATATTCACAGAAAACAGCTTTCCATGGAAGAAATTGAGCATGAAATGAAGGTTATCGCCGATTCCGGCATTGAAGAAATTCTGATGCTGACGGGTGAGAGCAAATCAAAGAGCAGCATTACCTATATCGGCGATGCCTGCCGTCTTGCCAAAAAATATTTCAGAAATGTGGGTCTTGAAATTTATCCGTGCAATACAAAGGATTACGCTTATCTGCATGAATGTGGTGCAGACTATGTGACTGTTTTTCAGGAAACTTATAATGCCGACAAATATGAAACGCTTCATCTCATGGGACACAAACGTGTCTTCCCATACCGCTTTGAAGCACAGGAGCGTGCTTTAATGGGCGGTATGCGCGGTGTCGGATTTTCCGCTCTGTTAGGTCTGTCTGACTTCCGTAAGGATGCGCTTGCCACGGCACTGCACGTATATTATCTCCAGCGCAAATATCCGCATGCGGAAATGTCTTTGTCGTGTCCGCGGTTACGGCCGATTATTAATAATGAAAAAATTAATCCGCTGGATGTACATGAAAAACAGCTCTGTCAGGTTTTATGTGCATACCGCATTTTTCTGCCATATGCCGGAATTACCGTATCATCAAGGGAATCGGCTTCTTTCAGAAACGGTATTATTAAGATTGCCTGCACCAAGGTATCTGCCGGTGTCAGCACCGGTATCGGCGATCATGAAGCCAAATATGAAGGCAGTGAAGAAAAAGACTGCGGTGACGAGCAATTTGAAATTGCCGACACCCGCAGCTTAAAACAAATGTATGACGATATTAAACAGCAGGGTTTGTGGCCGGTCTTAAATGATTATCTGTATGTGTAGTACCTACGGATACACCGGTACTTTCCGACAGGAAAGCATTTTTCCAATCTTCCTGTATATCATCTGTTTCGTCTGCCGGTTCGGCAGACGAAACTTTTTTTGTCTGTTTTTTCTTTTCGGCATCTTCCTTTGTTTCGGGAAGTTCCTGATAATCCGATGTTTTCTTAAACTCCTTTAAAACATCATCATATGCGGCATACAGCATCTGCTTTGCCGGGTCATCATCGCTGATATGAAACATCGCTTCACTGTAAACGTCCTGCACTTCCTCTTTTGAATGACAGTGCTTGATTCGCTCCTCCAGTGCCTGCCGCTGAATCTGCACCCGCTCCACATACGGATACAATGCCGGATAATGAATTTTGATATAACGCATTTCCTCAGCCGACAGTTTCTTGCCGGAATACACTTTATTCATTACTTTTCTGTCATAAGAGCTTTTTTGTGCATCTGTCATGCCCGAAGTCGGATCTAGCATATCCTTAATTTTTTCTGTTATCGAACAGACCTGTTCATAAGCACATTTTTTTAACTGCAAACCGGCAACCCATCTGGCACTTTCCGCATCCGTAACTCCGGTCTGCCCTGTGCAAACACTTGTCTTTTTCTTTGTTCCGGTACTTTCTACACCTGACACCTCTGTATTCTGTGTATTTTGTGCCTTGTTTTCTGCCTCTGTATTTTCTGTCTGCATCTGCACGTTGGTTTCCTGTGTATCGGTGTTTAAAACTTTAAACTGTACTGTCTGCATGGCTTTCTCCTCTTTTTTGTAAACTGCTGTTTCTGATTCTCACTTTTATATAAAAAGTATCGGCGGAAATGACGATTTTCTTGAGTTTTTACGGCAAAAGCCTTATACTTTGAAAAAACAGCTTACACAGCAGAATGGAGTTTTTTATGGATACTCAGATTCAACAAACCTTTGAACAGTTAAAACAGACCATTTCCGTTTCCACTTCCCCGTTCCATACCGCAAAAGAAGCCATGCGCAGGCTTAATGAAGCTGGCTTTGTAACACTGGACTGGGACAGCACATGGGAACTGGTTCCGGGTGGAAAATATGCCGTCTGCCCGTTTGGCACAACGGTTCTCGGCTTCCAAATCGGCACAGACCTTTCCGATACCCCGGTATGGAAGCTTTCCTCTTCACATATTGACAATCCGGGATTTCGTATCAAATACAATCCGGTCGTTTCCTCTAAAAACGGCTGCCGCTTAAATACAGAAGTTTACGGCGGTGCAATTTACAGTACATGGCTTGACCGTCCACTCTCAATTGCCGGACGGATTGCGTTAAAAAATCCACAATCTGCACACCCGCGCCTGAAACTGGTGGATTTTAAACGTCCTGTGGCAGTTTTGCCAAATCTTGCCATTCATTTAAACCGTGCCATGAATGACGGTGTCGCCCTCAATGCACAGACCGATTTGCTTCCAATCTGCGGCATGGACGAACACATGGACACCGATACATTTCTTCAGATTCTTGCCAATGAAACCGGCGAAAAGCCGGAAGATATTTTATGCTTTGATTTGTCCGTGTACCACTATGCGGAACCGGTGCGCACCGGATTTTCCGGCGATATGTTTATGGCACCGCGCATTGACAACATTTCTTCGGTGCAGGCATGCCTGACCGGACTGATTGAAGCTAATCCGTCAGACGGTATTTCCGTGGCGGTTCTGTTTGACCATGAAGAAATCGGAAGCCGCAGTAAAAACGGTGCCAACGGCAATCTCCTTTCCTATACTTTGGAGCGTATCTGCAATGCCCTTAATATTTCAAGAGAAAACTTTTTGCAAAGCCTTGTACACAGTTATTATCTTTCTTTGGACGTTGCGCACGCGATACACCCGGCGCACCCTGAAAAATCGGATATTACATCTGCTATGCCGTTAAACCGCGGCTTTGCCATTAAGGCTTCCGCAAAACACGCATATTGCAGTGATGACGATATGACCGGCGTGATTTTACAGCTTGCCGCCCGCCATCATATTGCCTGCCAGCAAAATCATATGCGTTCTGACATACCGGGCGGCAGTACCGTCGGTCCAATGGTCGCCGCAAATCTTCCGATGTGCAGTGCCGATATCGGTATTCCAATTTATGCAATGCACTCTGCCATGGAAACTGCGGGAATGAAAGACCAGTATGACTTAGAAGCTTTTATGAAAGCATTTTATAAGGAATTGTAATGATTATAATTTACTTTTTGATATGTTTTGGGACTTTCTACATGATAATAAAACACTGTTATCGCAAAAGCCATTACAAAATGTCTTGCGGTAACAGTCTTTATCTTATTATTTATCATATCATTTATAATATTATTCACGATGACAGACTGTCATCGTAGATAAAAGATTTAAAATATAAAATTTACACAGGAAGAATAAACCTTTTTCCGTCTATATCCGATACTTTTAACGTGACGTCATACACTTTTTGTATGAGTTCACCCGTAAGTATCTGCTGGGGACTTCCCTGCGCAATACATTTTCCGGCTTTTAACGCAACAATTTCATCGCTGTAATACAACGACTGATTGACGTCATGGAGTACCATAATAATCGTAAACCCATATTCTTCATTTAACCTGCGAATCAGCCGCAGAATCTGAAGCTGATAGCGGATATCCAGATACGTTGTCGGCTCGTCCAACAGCAGAACCTTTGCATCCTGCGCCAGTGCCATTGCAATCCACACACGCTGTTTCTGTCCGCCGGAAAGCTGGCTGACCGTCTTATCCTTGTGCTTTGTGGTATTGGTAATTTCAAGCGCCCATTCAATCCGCTCCATATCCTTTGCTTTGTCAAACGGAACGCCCATTTTGTGATACGGAATCCGTCCGTAAGATACCAGCTTTTCCACAGTTAAATCCGGCGGCGCCGTATTATACTGATGTACCACGGCAACCGACTGTGCAAACTGCTTCTGCCGGATTTGTGCAATATCCTCTCCCTGTAATAAAATCTTTCCACCTGCCGGTTTTAAATTTTTCGTCATCAACTGGAGCAGCGTGGATTTTCCACAGCCGTTTGGTCCAATCATCGTTGTGACAATGCCTTCATGAAATGACAGATTCAGGTTGTTAAGCACCTCATGCTTATCATAGGCAAATGACAGATTTTCTATTTCAAATACGTTCTTTTTCTCTTTATTATTTTGCATATCCCTGCTTTGACCTCCTAAGCAACAAGATAAAAAACGGTCCGCCCACAACAGACATAATCACGGAAGCACTGATTTCATACGGTGCGGTAATCGTTCTTCCGACTGTATCCGCAAGAAGCAGTACGACCGCACCAAGCAGGGCTGAATACGGCACGAGCGTTTTGTGGCTGCTGCCCACCAGCAGTCTTGCAATATGCGGAACAATTAACCCCAAAAAGCTGATTGCCCCGATAACGGCTGTTGAAATCGCAGCAAGCAGTACCGCAATCACGGAAATCACCATACGGCTTTTTGCCACGGATACGCCGATAGAACGCGCCGTTTTATCTTCCAATGCCAGTAAATCACACTGTCCCGAAACAACCACTGCGGCAATCAGTCCAACCACCACATAGCCGATTAACGTTTTAAAATCTGTCCACGTTTTCATCGTGATATTGGCATTGACAATGCTTGCCGCTCCGGAATAACTGCTGCCCGTGCCTGAATTAAATGCACTCATCAGTCCCGTAAACATTGCATTGACCGCCACACCGACTAAGATAATGCGAAGCGGCGATAAACCGTCCTTCCACGACAGCACATATACCAGAAAAAATGCGGCAAGACCGCCTAAAAATGCCGCCGCCGGTGTGAAAAAGTACAATGACGGACAAAATGCCGTAAGCAGTACTGCCGTAAGGCTCGCACCCGAACTGACACCGATAATGCCGGGGTCTGCCAGCGGATTTTTCATGACGGCCTGCAAAAGCACACCGGATACTGCTGTTGCCGCGCCGCCCGCCATTGCGATAAAGATTCTCGGAAAACGCAAATCATAAATCGTTGCGACATTTTCATCATACGCAACAAACAGCCCGCTAAATAACTGTTTTGCAGACACCTTCAGACTTCCCGTATTTGCCGCCCACAAAAACAAAAGCAAGAGTGCTCCTGCCGTCAAAATATAAGACAACACTATTTTTTTCTTTTCCATTTTTTTCTCTACTTTCCGCTGTATTTCCAGCATTTTAAAATAACAGTGTAAATATTGCCGTACTCTCCGGCATGTGCATAATCCCCACGGAGCAGGTCATTTTCAGACACACACTTCCGTGAAAAATCCTGCCGGAATCGCTTCCGATATTGACAAATTCAAGCACACTTGCCGGAAATGAAATCAAATCGCCGTTTCGCTGTGCTTCACAAAATTTTGACCCGTCAAAATATTTCAGACATTTAATCTTTCCGCTCATTTTTCTGCCCGTCATCGCGGAATATTTCTCGACCCGCTGTGCCTTTAACAAAATCATGCCCCTGCCGTCCGTGACCGACAGCGTACAGGGATGTATAAAGCCTTCGTTGGACATGGAAATGTTGCTGCCGTTTTTCACGGTTTCCCTGTATATAATAAATGGAAGCAGATATTGACCGTCCCGCAGTCCGTTGCACAAAATCGTGCCGTCAAACCGTTCATATGTACGAAGCAGATGCTTCATGCGGTACTGTTCTTCCATACTGCAAATCACTTCAAAAGTTTCATCCGAGCAGTACATGGATAAATACAGTGCGTCATTACATGCCTGCGCCTCTGTCACGCCTTCATAAATCAGATGATTTGTTGCAATGTCCATCCGCTCCGCGTATTTACGCGCCGTCTGTTCACCCAGCTTTTCAAGCCGCGGATGTCTTGAATCCGTGCGATTCAAATAACCGTCCTTCTCCAGTGCCGTAAATACCCGGCTCACCGTATATTTTTCTACGCCAAGTGTCTTAGACAGATTGGTCACATTACAATTTTCCGGTGACATTTTTAATAAACTGACTAAGATTCGTATTTTTAAAAATTCTATTGAATCCAGTTTTCCCACTTCCCCTCTGATTGATTATTTGCGAATTTACATATTGGCTAATTTGTTAATTTGCTGATTTGTTCATTGGTTGATTCACTTACTTGCTGTTTATTGTTATTGCAGTTGGCAACGTAAATGAAAAGTCACCAAAATAGCTTGCTGTTTAATGTTCGTTGTTGTTTTCTGCGTATCGCTTGCTTGCGTCTTGTTTGCCATTGCTACTTTCTGTTAGTTATTACTAATCCATGAACAAAAAAATAGAATTCCCGATTCGGGAATTTCTGTCTTTGGAATAAGGGTTAGCTCTAGCTAACTTCTATAGTATAAATGTCTGCATTTCAACTGTCAATGCAGCTTTTGAGAACTTTTCTCATTTTCTGTTATGTAAAACAAAAACTGCCGCATAAACGCTTGTTTTTGTCCTTGATGACATTTACAACGCTTTATACGGCAGTTTGTTTTTATCTCTGATTGTTTTTACTCTGCAATTTTCTTATCTGTTTCCAGAATGTGATGTACCAGCCAGTCTGTTAAGAATGTAAGCACTTCCTGAATGACTTCTTCAGAATTTTCATCTAAATGCTCTAAATCCAGTTCATCTAACTTCTGGCAAAACTGGTCGTGCTGTACCTTCTGCATAAACATTCCCTTGTAATTAATGCTTTTCATATATTCTTCTTCATGCTGGAAATGTATCTTGGTATAATCTCTCAGTTCATTTAAAATCTTAGCGATGTGGTCATACTTATCCGGTATAAATTCATTTTTATATAACTCATATGCTTCGTCTGCGATTTCAAAAAGCTTCTTATGCTCCTCGTCAATCTGGGCAATTCCTGTATAATATTCCGGTTTCATCTCGTACATTATCTTTTCCTCCAATTCCAGCGGCTGTCAGGCTATTGATGTATTTTTACATTTATACAGCCCATCTTTACCTGCCTCTTAATGTTTTTATTACAATAACATAAATAGCCGGTGATGTCGAATGGTTTTTGTAAAAATAGAGGGTATGTTGTTTTTTATTGTTACATTTCATCAAATAGTGTTTTATTCCTTATGTTTTGGACGTTCGTGGCTTTTAATACATCTCATGTTAAAGTTAATCTCCTTGGCAGATACACAGATGAATTGCCGGACGAGTTTCAATACATCCCATGTTAAAGTTAATCGTAGTTCTGCCAGATAATCTACACCGACAAGCACGTGTTTCAATACATCCCATGTTAAAGTTAATCATTATGACACTATGCTCCCGCTCTACATTTCAACGTTTCAATACATCCCATGTTAAAGTTAATCCATAGCAGCTGCGTTGGATTGCAAAGTTAAAGATTGTTTCAATACATCCCATGTTAAAGTTAATCCCAAGCGGCGGGCATGACACAACAGGAAGTTGCGGAGTTTCAATACATCCCATGTTAAAGTTAATCGGAGAATGTAATATTTCTGAGGTTCAATGGATTTGGTTTCAATACATCCCATGTTAAAGTTAATCTCAGAAAATGTTATGCAATATGAAACAGATGTAAGGTTTCAATACATCCCATGTTAAAGTTAATCTGTTTTCTTGGCAATCCATTTGTTGATGTATGCCAGTTTCAATACATCCCATGTTAAAGTTAATCGGAAATAGCGCTATTACCATCCCCGCGTTGATTCGGTTTCAATACATCCCATGTTAAAGTTAATCCGTGCTACATTACCGGACATTTCAACCGCGGCGCGGGTTTCAATACATCCCATGTTAAAGTTAATCAAGACGAACTTCTGGCGAAGGACTGGACGGATCTGTTTCAATACATCCCATGTTAAAGTTAATCTGAATTGTCTATGTGTGGTTATACATTAAAAGATGTGTTTCAATACATCCCATGTTAAAGTTAATCCAGATACCGAACACGCCGCCTGCGGTTCCGTCATGTTTCAATACATCCCATGTTAAAGTTAATCAGTTTTCTAAGTACGAACACGCCCGCCCTGATGTGTTTCAATACATCCCATGTTAAAGTTAATCTACGCTTTTGCTTCATTACATTCTCCCGGACGGAGTTTCAATACATCCCATGTTAAAGTTAATCCAAAAATCGGCAATACTATCAATTCAGTATACGCGTTTCAATACATCCCATGTTAAAGTTAATCTAGCAACCCAGTTTCCGTTATAAACCCTTATTACGTGTTTCAATACATCCCATGTTAAAGTTAATCAATTAGAGAATTTCCAGAAGAGGGCTTTATCTACTGGTTTCAATACATCCCATGTTAAAGTTAATCGAGAACTGCTTTTTGATTAGGATAAACCTCGTCGTTTCAATACATCCCATGTTAAAGTTAATCAGATACCGAACACGCCGCCTGCGGTGCCATCATGGTTTCAATACATCCCATGTTAAAGTTAATCAATATCGACATTATCCCGGCAAATGGCTACTTGAGTTTCAATACATCCCATGTTAAAGTTAATCCAACGCATTTCCTGCATTCCATACAATACACTATACCAGATTCCCCAGTATTTATCAACGTTTTTAAAATTTTTACCAGCCACCGCGCCATTTGCCAAAAAAATTTACAAAATCACCGCAATGCCACTGTTTTTGCGGATTCACGCAATTTTACACTGATTGGCGGCTGGTAAATTTTCATTGTATTACAAAATCAACTGCTCACCATTTTCCCTATCCTTCTTTCCAAGCACCTCCTCGCCAAACACATTTTCATTAAACAGCTTAATAATACAGATAAAATCCTCGTCTTCCTGTATCACCTTTTTTAAATCCGTCTTCAACCCGATAAGCTTTGAAGGTGTAATCTCTCCACGAAAAACAGAATTTTGATAATGCAATAAATATTTTTTGCAAATTTTAAAGACCTTCTGCACCCGCTTTTCATTGACATCATAAAATACAAATGCGTAATTATAGTTCAATTTCTTTGCCATATACCCTCACTTCCTACCGATTATCCTTCAGCGAAAACGGAATAAATTCCTGCCCTTCTAATATATACTTAATCAATTTGTAGCAGTCCAGCTTTAATGCCGTCCGGTAAGTTACCTTTCGTTTCAGCCGGTCATGCACAAATACCGATTCCATGCGCGCTTCAAATGCTTCAATAAATATTTTTCGTCCTTCTTCATTCAACAAGCAATAATTGACTTTTTTGTCAAAATGCTTTTCAACCTGCAATTTCCGGTTATTTACTAAATCAAATATCGTCCGGTACACAATAACCGGCTTAAAAACCTCACTCATATCAAGGCTTAATGAAAAACGCCCTTCTGACGGCTCATGTAAAAAACTGATGCGCTGATCTAAATGTGTCTGATAAATCGCTGAAATCGTCTTTGTATACAACAGCGTATTTCCATAAGAAATCAACGCATTGATCGGATTATCCGGCGGTCTTTTCACCCGCTTATTCATCACAAAATCCTCCGGCAGAAAATACTGGAATGTCCCATAAAAACGCATCCATACTTCGCCCTCTGCCGCCATAATCTCTTTCACATTCTGTGCATTTTCCACTTTCACATAAAATTCCCTGCGAATCCAGTCTAAAACTTCCTTGACTTCCTTTTTATCATGCTTATAATAATGATACAGCACCTCGTAAATGTTTCTGCCAATTCCGCATACAATCGCTTTGGCAATTACTTCTCTGGAATTGTCATATGCCTGTACCTGTTTCACTATCAGTCTTCCGCTGTTATACTGATTTTTCGGATAAAATGTACCACTGTACCCTTCATAATAATTGAAAAAATGTACGATAACGTGATTCTGTGACAAAAAATCCAACAGCTTTGTATTTACCGTGACTTCGTTCATACAGTAAATTTCTTTCGTATTCTCGATTGGAATGTAAACATTTTTTCCTTCTTTCCGGAAACACAATGAATTGTCTTTCCTCGTCAGTTCTCCCATGGACATAATATATCTTGTACTTCCCATAATCCACCCGCTTTCCGTATTCGTCAGATATAACAATACTCATAATAAGCACATTTTTTACACTTTGATTCATTTAAAACCGGCGGTATCGTATCCTGTTCCAGCAAATCCTCTATCTTGTCCACATACGTATTTAATTGTTTTTCGATTTCCGGTGTTAATTCTAAAATAAGCGTTTTAGAATCTTTTTTATTCTTTTCGACAAATTGCAGTCTGCCCTTCCGTACGATTCCTTTTATCTTTAAAACGTACAAATAATAGTAAAGCTGCCACTTGGCGGCTTCTTCGTCTGCATCCGATTTCTTGATTTCCGTCAGATATTCCGCCGTCAGCTTGTCTAATTTAATATTTTCAATCGCGATTTCCGAGTTGGAACTCCCCGCCGCCTTTTCCTCATG
>ERZ1034691.459-NODE-459-length-32739-cov-9.687095_pt1 | contig 32739 bp, 52 predicted proteins | sample MGYA00520638_ERZ1034691 | MGnify/ENA primary metagenome ERZ1034691 (study PRJEB33766, sample SAMN09781763) | gut metagenome | biome: gut microbiome | host: Homo sapiens | place: Madagascar | study: EMG produced TPA metagenomics assembly of the PRJNA485056 data set...
ACTGCCTATCTGCGCGGAATAGCCGCTACTGCCTATCTTCGCGGAATAGCCGCTACTGCCTATCTGCGCGTAATCGCTGCTACTGCCTATCTGCGCGGAATAGCCGCTACTGCCTATCTTCGCGGAATAGCCGCTATCATCCGGCATACTGTTGACTGTTTTCTCGAAAACGAAGTCTATACACGCTCTGATGAATCCCGCAAAACTCAGCTTTGCTCCAACCTTTAACTTGGTTGTGCAATACTTCTTTTTATCGTCTGTTACAGGCTTGTCCAATGCTTCAACTTCCGCGAAATCCGTGAATTTTCCCTCATCTGTTATCAGAGGGTAATAATCCAACACATCAAACGGGCTTTCACAGAAGTGAATACCGCACTTACACGGCTCCGCTCTTTTCTCTGTTGCGATAGCGTTTTCCTCATATTGCTTGCCCTTGCAGATTAGCCCAGGCTCAAATGCTTTATATCCTTTCATCTATTCTCTCCTTTGACATTCAAATAAAAATGGTGTATATTTTAACTGATATGGGCTCCTTCGGGAGCTTTTTCTTTACTCTTCATCTTTCTTAATCAAATTTTCTACAAATTCCTTGAAAGGATTAGAAGGTCTCATTTCATTTAACTTTCTCAAAACAACTTCTTTTTGAGAAAGTTTAGCGTCTTCAAAAGCCACTTCAAGAAGTTCATTTTGAAGCTCTTTAGGAACATTGTTGCTTTCCATAGATTCTCTGATTCCCCTAATCAATGCTTCAAGTTCTGTAACGATAACCGGAAGGCTTCCCTTAATGCATACTTCCTTACTACCGGTCTTTAAATCAATTCCACATTTAATCATCTTAATTCTCCTTTCAGTTCTTCTACCATATCCGCCCATGCTTCGTTATTCGGGCAGTATGTTTTCTGCATTTTCTTTGGTGTGTCCATGCCCTTATCAGCATAGGCTTTAATCATCTTGACGAACGCTTTCGCTCCGTCCTCCGGGGTTTCGTAGGTGTAATATCTCTTACCATCACCCATGCCCCCGAAGTTGTTACTTTCAGTGAACAGCCGGGAAGTGTAATGCCCCGTTTCCAGTCGAGCAATAGCGATTGCCGTTGTCTCGTCAATGCCTAACTTCATACACTCCGCTTCAATCAGCTTGTCCATTTTGTGGCTGTACTCTGATTCAAACGGTATGTATTCGACGGTCATTCCCCCGCCCTGAAGCTGCCGAACCTCCAAATCGTCCGCACATGCGAAGCTGTATGCTCCGAGCATGAATGCAGCGGCTGTCAAGCAGATAACAGGCTTTTTTATTTTGTCAATCAAGCCGAGCAGTCCGCTACCTGTTTTCCTATACTTCTTCATTTTTCAGCTCCTCGGGATTCAAGTCCTCTTCTGCGTAAATTGCATAGAATTTCACCCCATTGCATACACTCACTTTTCTATAAGGGAAGGCTTCATCTTCCCTTTCTTCGATTGTGTAATTGTCAAAAAGCTTGTTAAACATTTTCGAATAAATGTTTACTTCCGTCTCACCGCAATCACCGTAAACTGTGATATAAGCGTCTTGCTCTTTTGTGATTGCGTCGATTACGCCGACGGCTTTAATTAACTTTTTTAACATATTTTCTTTTAACATCTTGTCTCACTTCCTTTCTTTAATCTCTCTACTACATCGGGGATAAAATAAAGTTTTGCAATCCTTTCAAGCCCCGACAGGAACTTGTCCACCGAGTGTGGGTCTCGGTAACCCATGTACTCCGCAAGCTGCATTCTTGTGATGAACTGCGGAGCACCTTTTACGGATTCGCCGTCCTCGCTTAATGACGCTTTCACATGTTGTGACATGCGTCTTATCATCTCTTGCTTGTCCATCTTTTTCCCTTTCCATATCCCCTGCATGGGCGGCTCGGTATTTGCAACTGTAGGAGGCGTTCCAAAATGTGAAAGATGTAAGATTTTATATACGGGGCGAAAGGATGAAAAACCCCGGGTGAGCCGCCTATGCAAGGGATATTCAGTTGTAATATTTTGTTGTGCTTGTCCTTTCCTGTCTGTTATAATCACTTTGGAGGTGATTACTATAGAACGACCAAAATTTTCTACTGGTGAGCATGTGCCAAAATATGTTGAGCAGTTGCAACAAAAGTCTATGGAAAAACAAGATTTACAAAACTACAACACCAAAATCTTGGTAATTTCTGTTATAGGTGCAACTGCTTCTGTTATCGCGGCGATTACTGGCATATTGTCGATATGTTTAACGCGATAATGACGATATTTATTGCCGTAATGAATATTGCGGCAACCGTAAGCGATGTGGACTTTTCTATGTCGCTTTTTTCTTTCCACCATTTCAAGAACTTTCTCATGGCTTACTCCTTTTTAGGTTCTTTTAGTAGGGTGCTAATAGATACGCCCAATGCATTGGAAACTTTCTGTAAACTCGCTAAACTTGGGCTGTAGCTTGGATTCTTCCACTTTCCAATCGTTCCATTTCCAAGACCAGCTGCGGATTCCAAGGCTTTTACGCTAATGCCCCTTTTTCCACAGAGCTTTTCAATATTTTCATAGATCATATGCTTTACCTCCCTTCTGCTTTTTTAGAAAAAAATCTAAAAATAGTTGACTGCCGTTAGAAAAAGTTCTATAATAAGGTTGCTAAACTTAATTTTATATTTTTTTCTACAACACTCCGCTTATTCGTAGATTTTTTTCAGCACCTTTACTTTCTATTATACTGATTTTTTTCTACAAGTCAAGCGTTTTGTTGAATTTTTTCTACACTTTTTTAGGAGGACTATATATGGACTTTGCAGAACGCATTACTGAACTCTGCAACAAAAAAGGAATTTCAGTAAGACAAATGGAACGAGATAATAAGATAGGCAACGGAACGGTTTCGAAGTGGAAGAATTCAATGCCGAATGCAAAGGTTTTGTTAAAATTATCTGAATACTTTGGGGTGTCTACGGATTACATTTTGACCGGTGAAGAAAGTGGAATGTCTCACAAGAATTATTACCTTGACCAAGAAATCGCGAACATTGCACAAGAAATAGCAAATAAACCCGGAATGAAGACAATGTTCGAAGCTTCCTTGCATTTATCAGAAGATGATTTGCAATATGTAAGTGATTTAATTAAAAGGTTTGTTCAAAAAGAATAGGAGGAAAATTATGGAGGAAAGAATCAATGTTATTTATCATCCTTTGCCGCTATCAATTAGGGGATTTGTTACTCAAACATTTGACGACAACGGAGAACCGTTTTACACAATCTGCTTAAATACCGCGTTTAATGCAGAAGTGCAATACCGTACATTTAGACACGAAATAGCACATATCGTACATAATGACTTCGACAGCGATATGCCTATCGGAGAAATCGAAGCCATAAGGCACGCTATGATATAGCACAAAGGGAGGAAAAAAATGAAAACATATAAACTTCCGTGGTACTTAAACACCATATTTATTGCAACATTGGCTACATTTTCAATCTTTATCATTCCGGGGATTCTTGCGATTGTTCTCACAGTCAAACAGCAAAAAATGTTAAGTGAATTTCACAAAAACATCACAAAAGATAAGAAAGAAGCCGCTGCGTTCCGCTCTAAGATTAGCGAAGAAACTTTAGACCTAATCGATACAAAAAAAGAACTCGAAAAAGTCAAAGTAGAATTGGAAGAATCAACACGAGAACTTCAAGTTACAGAAAAACAAATCTTAGTTGCGGCTGACACTATCGAACTTGAATCCTTTTCGTTGTATACCCCAAAATGGAAGTTTACAAATTCCGAAGAATACAAAGATAAGTTGTTACATATCAGAGACAAACAAAAAACAATGTTAAAAGAAGGGACTGCGGCTCGCGGAAACTTCACATGGGCGGTAAACAACAGCAAGGCGGAAGGCAAGAGATTGGTGAAAGATGTTCAGAAATTATGCCTTCGCTCTTTCAATAACGAATGTGACGCTGCCGTTTCGTCTGTCAGATTTAACAACTATGACCGTTGCGAAACGCGAATTCGTAAATCCGCAGAAACCATTGAAAAGCTTGGGAAAATCATGCAGATATTCATAAGCGAGCGGTATATTGATTTAAAAATCCAAGAATTGCAATTGGCGTTGGAATATGAAACGAAAAAGCAAGAAGAAAAAGAAGCTTTGCGCGAATTAAAGGCGCAAAGGCGTGAAGAGGAACAGGCTCGTAAAGAAATGGAGCTCGCAATGCAAAGTGCTGAAAAAGAGCGTCAGCATTATTCTAATGCATTATCTAAGCTGACTGAACAGCTTCAATCTTGCTCTGACGAGCAAAGAAAAGAACTTATCGAAAAGAAATCTGAAATTGAAAAACATCTCGAAAAAGTCATTGCGAACATCAAGGATTTAGATTACAGACAGGCAAATATTAAAGCTGGATATGTTTATGTGATTTCTAATATCGGAGCATTTGGAGAAAATGTCTATAAAATAGGAATGACGCGAAGGCTCGACCCTCAGGAGCGTGTGGACGAATTAGGCGACGCGTCAGTCCCTTTCAGGTTTGATGTTCATGCTATGATTTTTTCAGAAAATGCGCCCGCTCTTGAAGCAGCGTTGCACAGAGAATTCGAATCGAAAAAAGTAAACATGATAAACGGCAGAAAAGAGTTTTTCAAAGTTTCTTTGGACGAAATAAAAAAGGTTGTTTTTGAGAATCACGATAAAGCAGTTGAGTTCATTGATATACCGAGCGCAGAGCAGTACAGAGAATCGTTAAAATTAGCCCGGCAGTAATGTCGGGCTTTAATTGCACCGAATTCGAGGCTTTTAAGGAGGAAATGATGGAATATGTAAGAAAAACCTTCACTTATGAAGGGAAACGCTACACGGTGAGAGGAAAAACAGAAAAAGAAGCCATTATGAAGATGGCGAATAAACAAAGGGATTTGCAAGAGGGAAAAGTCGTTGTGTCGGGCGATATGACCGTAAGAGACTGGACGGAAAAGTGTATTGCAACCTACAAAACAGGACAGAACGAAGAAACACGCAAGCGGTATGAGTATCGAATGAATCATTGCATATTAGAACACATCGGCAGCCGAACCCTCAAGAGTATAAAGCCGATAGATGTTCAAACAGTATTGTCTTATCAAAACGGAAATTCACAATATCAAATAAATCAAGTGTACCAGGGCTTGCGGTTCATATTCCGAACGGCGAAAGAAAATAAGCTGATTTTAGACGATCCGACGGAAGCCCTTTACAAAATGCGCTCCGGCACAAAGGAAGAACGCCGCTCCCTCACGCCGGAAGAGGAGGAGATATTTTTGTCTGTATGCGACAACGAAAGATTCCTTGCGTTTCAGCTGATGTATTACTTAGGTCTACGCTCTTCGGAAGCACGGGAAGCGATGGGGAAAGACATCACTACACTAAAAGACGGTGACACAGAATATAATGTTTTCCATGTCAGAGGCACGAAAACAGCCAATGCCGAACGAAATATACCGATACCCGACGAACTCTATCAAAAGATAAAAAACACGCCTAAATCGTCGTATATCGCCCCAAACGAAGCAGGCAAGAAGCACGACGAGAAAAGTTTTCAGCGCGCGTTCAATTTTCTGCGCCGGGAAATGAACATTGCTATGGGCTGTGAGGTGTATCGGAACAAACTCATGCCGCCGTATCCTCTTGCCAATGATATTGTACCGTATTGTCTGCGGCACACCTATTGTACGAATTTATGCAGAAAAAAAGTTGACATCAGAATCGCTCAATACCTTATGGGGCACTCAGACATTCGATTGACGGCGAACATTTACACCCATGTTGATAATTCCGATGTAATCGAAGCGGCGCAGCTAATCGCAAAAAGTGTCACACCGAGTGTCACACCTAATACCACTATTTAGCACCATTCAGCCTTATTTTTTTACACTTTTTTACAAAAATCAAGGCAATAAAAAACGCCGAAACCTTTGAAATTTCAGCGTTTTCAATGTGGTGCGCCATAAGGGACTCGAACCCCTAACCTTCGCATTCGTAGGGGGAATCATAATGGCTATTTTTCAGCGGTTACAGCCGTTTATGTCACACCAAGTGTCACACCAAGCAAAAATCCTTAACTTTAGGATAAAGCATTACGCGATTTTTGTCAATAAAAAGCAGGGTTTCCCCTGCTTTTTACATTCTGTCAAGCATTCTTCTGATTGTCTCTCTTTCGCGGTCGTCTCTCGCGTTGCTGTACTCGCTTTCAAGCATATCGCGGTAAGACCTGTTCTCATACGGTGCATGACTGTAGTGACCTCTCACATAGTGCCTTGCTCCGCTGTAGCCGTCTCTGTAGCTTCCTTCTGCTCGCCAATCGCCGCCGGAATATCCGTCGTCCTCCATGATTTTACAGATGTTTTTGATTGAATGTGAAAGTGTGTCAATCATCTGTATATCTGCAATCGTGAGCGGAGATTTTGCAGAAGCGGAATCCAGTTCGCGCATGAGCTTATCCTTCAAATCTTCCAATCTTCTCATATCCATTTTTTACCCTCCTTATGTTTCCGATGTAATCGCCGCAAGGTCATTATTCACGCCACACAGCCCACCGAGCAGGCGGAACGAGCCGCCTGTTTGGGTTGTGTTGACACGGGTTGCGTACCGCGTCCGGGTGCGCAGCTGCCCCGCCGTAACGGGTGATCCTGTGCAGTCCAAAAGCGGAAATGTTGTCGTGCCCGTGCCTATTGTGACAACAACGGGTGCGTTAATTGTAGCGGTGTCGGGAATTGTCTGTGCAAGCACTAAACAGTATTTCTCGCGATTCCTATACGACCCGTCCGGTAAGTTCACCGTAAGTGTATCTGTCGCAAATGTGACTGTTTGTGAGAGAATCAATCTTCTGCACAATTTACAAATGTTGGAACACATCACCTACACCCCCTGAATTAGCAACATCCATTACAGTTGTTGTAACCGTACGAACCTGTTCTCGGATTGCATACCGTGTACGCCGGAACAGGATATGGATTTAACTGCTGAAGCAGATACGCGTTCTGTGCAGTCTGAGAAGCGGCAAATCTAAGAGCTTGGTTTTCGTCGCGAAGTGCCTGCGTTTTGTCAGCTGCCAAGTAGTCGATAATTCTGTCGCCGACTTTGTCGATTGCCTGTAAGGTGCTGCAATTGTACTGCGCCATGTCGAATCGGTTCTGCATAGCCTGCTTTTCGTTGTCGCAGCAGCACTGCGCCAACTGCTGTTGAATTGCATTAGTGTTCATTACGCCCTGTGTGGTGTTTGCCTGAATTCCTTCACGGATGTCACAGCAACAGCTTGCCAGCTGTGAGCCTAATCCCTGAGTTGCCAGTCTTGATTCGTAACCGTTCTGCATGATTGCCTGATTGATAGTGCCGAATCCGTTCAGCATTCCAGTATTCATCGCATAGAATCCATCACAGATTCCGTTGTTCACACCGTCTAATTTTCTTTCGATGTTTGCGAAATCGGACGCTAATACATAACCATCGGTTGCGCCGCTGTTTCCACCGAAGCCGCCGAATCCGTTTCCGCCCCATCCGAAAATCCCGAAGATTAGGAAGATAATAATCCATGCGCCCCAGTCGCCGCCCCATCCGGTGTTGTTCTTGTCGCCTGTTGCGGCGGCAATGTCTGATAATGAATAGTTTTCGTACATTTCATTTACCCCTTTCATTTATTTACAATTCTCGCGAAAAATTGTCATTTGAAGCCGAACATCTTCTTAAATCCGTCAAACTGGCTCTCCATTTGTTTCGCCTGCATTTGAACTTGATTCAGCTGCTGTTGTGTGATTCTTCCACTCGAAATCATCTGATTTAAAATCTGATTTGGGTCTTGTCCTCTCATGGACTGCATAAACTGTTGAAACATTTGCATATTAACCATTGTTCTCTTCTCCCTTCTTTTTCTTAGGCTCTAATTTTGCCCGTAGCTCATCGAATTCCTTTCGGGTGACAAATTGTTCGGACATGTCTATTTCGTCTCTCTTAGGCTCATCTGTGACCTTGTGGAACTCATAGACATCCATAGGGAACGGTCTGCCCTGTGGGTCGGTTCTCTTCTCATAGAATCTCGGTGCCTGCGCGTCCCACAGACGCACAAAGCTGTTTGGTGCCATCAAATAAGCTTCCGCCGCCTGCTGATTCGGTACATACAGGATTTCTTCCTGTTGCGGAACCATCTGCTGTGGAACCATCGGTTGCGGCATTGGTCTGTAATTTGGCATTGGCTGATAGTAGTTCATATTAACCCCTTTCCCAGTAGTACATCGGAATTTCTTCTCCGCTGTCCCATGTGTCGAAATAGTCTCCATCGATTACGCACACAACATGCCCGTCGATTGCCAGTATGAATGTGCCTTGCGGATGTTCCCGGCAAAACTCTTCTACCGTGTAACAGTCCGGGCATTCGTTTGGTATAATTTCCCGGTGCCAGCCGTTGGATTTCAGATAGGAACCCCAAACATGATTAGCCGTTGGCATGTCCTTAAGTTCGAAGGCCTTTTCTGTCAGTCCGACAAATGTTTTGTCCCAGTCCTGTTGCATAGCGGTAGCAATCGCTCTGACGGTGCAGTCGATTGTGCGCCGTGCAATCGGATTCTCATTGTGCTGTACCCACATATTAAAAACTCCTTTTTTTCTTTTAGTTTAAGGCGGGAAAGCTTCGTGAACCATGCACAAAAAATGCAAGAAAAAAGTAAAAAATATTCTCGAAAGGTATTGACAAGGTATATATCTTTTGGTATACTATAGGTACAGTAAGAGATACGAAAGGATGAGACAAAAATGAAAACATTTGAATTTGAACAGTTAGGGAAGACAATTAGAATCGAAATCGAATACAACCATAAAATGAATAAAGAAGAAGCCTGGTTGGATGGCGATGTTGTAGAAATGCCAGCGGAACCGCATGAAAGCTGCACAGCGAAGGTATATGCTAACGGAATGCTGAAATATAAAACGAATCGTGCAACAGCATACTGGTTGAAATTATCCGATACTGTAAAGGAAATGAAAGGGTACTCAGTAAGAACGATTCACGATTTAGAGCTTGCTATCATTGAACCGAAAGTATGGGAAGCGTACACGGCATGGATTAACGAAGTAATCGAAGAGGGAACAACCGACGAAGTTAAGGAATATCTGAACAAAAAACAGGAAGAAAAAGACGCTTTGGAAGTTGCCGAAGCAAAAAGAATCGTAAAACTGGCAGAGTCACAGAAAGACATCCCATCAAGAGAAGAAGCAAACCGCCGGATGAAGTGGTGGAATGACACCTATAACGAGGGTGGCGAGGGCGTTGTCCCGGAGATTATTAGCAAGGAGCAATACGATAGAGCTCAGGAAATCATTCGTAAGAAAGGAAAGTAAATGGAAAAGCGAACAGACAAAATCTATATGAAAATTCTGCCATCAGTAAAAGCGATGGCGGCAGAACGCGCAGCTGAGGAGGGCAGAACGCTCTCAAATTATATCGAGAACCTGATAAAAAAAGATTTTGAAAGGAGAAACCCAATGAAAATATACAGGGTAGAATATGCAACGCCGAAAATGATTGAAGAAAACGGCATGGGGCTTCACGATTTAACTTGGGGTGACATATACGGCTACATCGAAGCTGAAAGCGAAGAAGAAGCGATTGAGCTGGCAAAGCAGTATTTAATCGACAACGGATACGACGGAGATATTGAAAAAGTATCTTTCCGCGCAAAACCTGTTGACAGAGTTTAAAAAATATGATATTTTAATATAAAGTCGCACCGCAAGGTGCTGTGAGTAGAAGCATTTTAATAGTTTATTAAAAGCAGGAAAAAAGCAAGGTTTTACATCTTGCTTTTTTCGTTATAAAAATAAAAGGGGGTCAGAATCGACCCCTTACAATACTTTCCCTATTTTTTTATTGACTTTTACTGAATACTTTCGTGCGGTGTCTGCTGATATGTTAAGTGCTTCTGCAATTGCTTCTAAGGGAATCCCTTTCGCCCGCATTTCAAAAACCTCGGCTTCCAAGTTCACAAAATTGCAGTTTTCGCGAAGGAAGTCGAGTTCGGGCTTGGTGAAGCTACATATCTGCATACACTCTCCTATTCTTCTTTATCTTCTTTTTTTGTCGTCTGTGTGCCAAAATAGAACGCAATAATCACAGTATAAACCACCATGAATTCCTGCGTTATTCCGTTTGTAATCGCCAAGTAAACGAATGTCAGCGTGGTAAGAATTGTGACAAGTGATTTCACTTTAAGCAGCTGCACAACTGCGTCTGTAATTGTTCTCATCGTTTTGTCTCCTTTCAGTTCTCGTAGATAATCGGAAGCTTCAAGGCTTCCTCACACCATTTTTTTACTTTTGAATTGCCATGCATAGCGATATATGCGTCGTATTCGCCTTTGAATACTTCGTATTCATCTTCCGGAATTCCTCCGGCTTGGACATACCTTTTTGCGTCGGCTAACAGTTCACGCCGTCCCATTGCTAATATCATTCGGTCGCACGGGCGTTTTTTTTTCCGCCTATCATTTACCCAGTCCTTTAAGATTGCGCCGAACCACGATGACCCGAAGATTGCGACGATTAGTGCTATTGTGTTTTCGCTCATTTCTTTTTCTCCTAAATTTTAAATGGGTTATTGATTTGATGTCCGCTTCGTGAATCCCAATGCGTAAATGACTTGGAATATGTAATGCATGACCCAAAATGCGCACCCCACTTGTACAGCCCCGCTTCACCAGTTACACCGTGAGACTTGCAGATTTCTTTCCACTTTTTGGCGTACTTGATGAACTTTTCTTCCGTTAGTTCTATGTTCGTATGCCAGTCCGTAGCCGTACCTTTGAGGTGTGATGATGTGGCAATTCCTCCGGCTTTTTGATTATACCGTTTGGTTCGGTACCACGCGTTGACTTCCATTGGTCGGCTGAGCCATACCCGGAACTCTTCGAGCATTTGCGCGTGAAGCAGAGCCTCATCGGACATCGGGATTGTCCCGGTTTGGTCTTTGCCGTAATCCGATAAAGTAAAATGTTTGGTCAATCCTGTTAAATTTATTTTCATATCTTCTCCTTTCCTGTCAACTTTTATTGTATCTCATCCCATCCGTACACACCCGGCTCCCATACATTGCTCTCTGCTGTGGATATCCACTTTTTCCCGTTGTGCGTTACCTTTGCACCTTTAGCATATGCGTCATGCGCACCTGTTGGCTGAATCCATTTCGGATATTCTTCCGTCCAAACACGCTTAAACAATGCCGGCACACTGGGCGGTTCCCATCCGCTCTGCGTGGTATGGGCTTGTACTACTTCATACAGGGTTCCTTCGTAGGCTCTTCTGTCACCCACAGACAGATTTTCTCCTGTGCTCCACTGTTTATACCAGTTGACATTCTTCTGTGCGATTTCCGCCGGAGCGATCGGAAGGGTACCGGATAATAAGTCAATTAGCTCTCGCTGTTTATTTGTCCATTGCATTTTGTACCTCCTCTTGGATTGCGTCTATTGAATCATCAATAACTGTATTTACTACATTCTGCTGCAAACCGTATGAGGTCATTGTTGCTGTACTTCCGCTTAGAACGCAAACCTTTCCCGCTTTATTTTTTGTGCAAGTGGTGAGTGTAAGACCCGATATTACAGAAGTATCAAGAGAGTCTCGGACACATTCTTGTAATGTACTTAGGTCAAATCTTCCCAGTCCTCTAACATTTGTTAAATCTGAATAAGTAGCTAATCCATAATAGATATTCTCTGTAGTTTTAGCTAAACCATATCCTGCTAGCGAACTAATTGAATCCTTGAGTTTACCATATTGAGTTATTGGAGATAAATCATTAGCACTATAAACTTCAAATTGTCCTGTTGCGAACTGACTTAAAGAAAGTATTCTTTTTCTTACACTGTCATAAATTATACTACCCTCATAAGGTACTGGTACATAATAATTATAAGTTGCTGTGTTATTTAAAGATATACTGCTATCAGTGATAGTCAATAGTGCTAGACTGTCTTGTTTAAATTGAAGACAATACTTACTATTACCAAGAGATATCATATAGCCTGGATGTATACCGGTATCATAAGAACCAATAGATACAGAGGTTCCAATTTGCGTAGCAGCAGAATTCGTAATAGTCCACAAGGTTAGACTTACCTTTTTCCAGTTTGCTCCATTGTGGTACATCAATACTGCTTTTCCTGAATCTGTTAAACCTACACAGATATATATGTAGTCACTAGTTAAGTAGTCATTTACTGTATATAATAACTTAAGTGAGCCATCAGTGTTGATTGTATAAACATTCTGTATATACCTCTGGGTACTACCAGACTTAGTTCCCATTTGCATAGCTAACAATAAATCGGTTCCACACAGAGAAACTTCGAACATTGGATTTGTTGAGTTGCCATATGATGAGTACAGTTTTGTTACAGTATAATCTGAGTTTATTTTAATAACAATTTTTGTATCTGCTGTACTTGTATTATAGTCCATATTTATTCTACAAATAAAGAATCTGTTATTGCTCAGTCTTATAACTCTTATTTTTCCTGTGTAATTATATCTACTATTGTCAGAGAAGGTATGTATAATCTCGCATGTTCCGTCTGTATTTACTTTTGCAATTTTTACAACTGTATAGCTACTTGTGAAATACATCAATGCAAAATGCGTTGTGTCTATACTGAAAAATTGTGCCTGTGTTGCGTCGTCAGAACCACTATCTTTTACTATTTTGTTGTCTTGAAGCTCTGTAATCCAAGTATTCGCTTGTATATCCGCAATCGACACAAATGTGTTAGGTTTGATGGTCGTGTCATATGCAGGCAGCTCTATAGTTTCACTATTTAACGGTGGTAAACCACCTGCACCTCCTACCAATAATCCCTGTCCCATGACTACACCCCCTTTAATCTCAAGTTAATTGTACTGTCAGGAATTGTGGAAGCGTACAAGATGATGTAACCATTATAAGTTTCCACTTTGTCTATAGCTCCAAATGCCACTTTTTCCTCCACAGATACATCTGCACTTGTGATTTTCAATGCTACAATCGGATTGTAAACAGCTTTCATGCCTGACACGGTAACTCGGTTGGTGTAATAGCCGTTCGTTTGCGATGAAGACCATCCGCTTTGCGGAATTGTGACCGTCCATTCTCCGCCGATTAACCCGAGGGCTTCGCTTGGCAGCTCGCACCCGAAGCGTTCTTCATTTGCGCTGCTGAACAGCGTTGCTTTATTTATCGGCGTGCCGGTTTGTGTCGGTTCGTCCGCGCGTTCAAGCGTTGCATATTCGCTTGTGCCGTCAGCGTGTGTCAGTTTCACGCGCCCGGGCTGAGTTGGTACTCTATCTTTCATAATTCACCTCCGTACAAATCTCCGCTATAGAAGAATTGTTTTTCGATTTTTGTGATATATTCGTCGATGATTTCAAGGATTCTTTCGATGTCGTTCGCCTCTTCAAAAGTGAAGCTTTCCATGTCCTCAGGAATGACAGGCGTTCCGGGCGGCATGGCGAACTGTTCTCGAAGCTTTTTTACATTGCCGAGATACCGCTCTGCGTCCTCTAATTCCAGGAACTCATTTCTTGACCATGTGTTTTTGATGAGAAGATCTAAAGCGTCATATCCGATTATTGCGAACCTATCTTTGACATAATTGACGGCGGATTCCACACGGTTAAGGTCAGAGGCGTTATACGCCCCTTTCAGACCGTTTAAAAACTCTGTGACCTCTTCATCCGTCCAGCTTGAAAAACCCTCTCTGATTAGTTCCTGCGCTCTCGTGACATCATCCTCTGTTCGGTCAGTTATCAATTGTAACCCATAGTACAGCGTTGTTGTAAATGTCGATGTGTTACCGCGATTGTCAATCGCCGTGATTGAACAGTAGTAAACATCCGGGTTTGCGCGGTCAACCTCCGCAGTCCATGAGCTGTAATTCTCATGGACTGACTCGAGGGTGAAGGTATAGGCTTTCCCGTTGACCGTTCCTGTTACATAGGTTACATCTGTTGTTAGATTGAGAGTTACCGTTCTCATTCTTCGACCACAACCTTAAGAATCATGGACGCGCCTGTGTTTGCAGGGTTTGGCGTGATTGCAACGCTCGTAATCTGCGGAATCTTCGAGTTACGCGTTACATGACGAGTTACGGTGCTTGTCTTGCCCGCCGCGTCGGTTGCGACAATGGTTATTGTGTTCTCGCCCTCCTCAAGCGTTACCGTCGTGCTGAATGAACCGTTTGACGATACAGTTACCGACTTGCCGTTGACTGTTACGGTTGTCGGCGATGATGTTGCGTCATTTGTAGTACCGGATACAACAACCGTTTCCGAAGCGGTGATTAAGCCCTCTGCCGGTGATGTAACATTGAGTGTAGGTGGTACTGTATCAATAGTGAATGTCGTGGACTTTTCTTCTGCCGCATTGCCGTCGTTATCGCTTGCGTTAATCTTGACGGTGTGAGAACCATCAGACAACGCACTCGCCGGGGTAGCGGTTACAGAATAGCCGTTTGTGATTGCGGCCGTCTTGATGTCTGTAATCGCTGTGCCGTCAACTTTAACAGAAATCGTTGATGTCTTAACGCCTGAACCTCCCGCTTCGTCAACAACGGTGAAAGTAATCGGCTGTTTATTGTTTACGGTATATGCTCCGGATGTCGGGTTGATGATTGTAATAACAGGCTTGACTGTTTCTTTTACGACCAATTTACAGCCGTTATTGCTTGCCGCGTTTGCAGTTGTCTGCGTGCCTGCGTCGTTGGTTGCAATTACAGATACATCATAGTAGCCGCCCGTCAGGTTGAACGATGTCGAGCCGGGGGCGGTTAAATTTGCGACCCATGCGTTTTGGTCTGAATCATAGGTCAGGTTATAGGTGTTACCATTTAAGGTAGCTTGTACTGTTTTGATTGCCATTTTATACTTCTCCTGAATAGATTTCGCCGCTGTAGAACTTCTCCGGTTCATAGATTACCAGTTTATCCTCTGCGGTTACTGTGAGTGTTATTTTCTTGTTGATTGTCGTTGGATTATCAACAATCTTTATTTCCTGAAAAATAACTTTTTGTTCATAAAAACCTTCTTCGGTTTTTCCCGTCAAAGAACCCGAAACGCCCTCTTTTGCGCCCGAATATGCTTTTAAGACATATTGGTGTGTCTCGGACGGAAAAAGCCCCGTATCGGTGTATGTATCACCGCTGACGGTTGCTATTAGGCTGCCGTCTCTATATAGCCGATACCCCGAAGCTTTCGAGGTTTTTGTCCATGCGAGGGTAATAGTTTGATATTCACGCGCAGTCTGTTTGAATTCTGCCGACGGTGTTGTGAATGTGATTTCCGCCGGGTCGCTTTCGCCACTTGCGTTGTATGCAACAACACTTACTTTGTATTCCGTGTCAGCGTTGAGTCCAAGAATCTGATAACTGATGTTCGGCGTTGTTGCTATCAAATTTTCGTTTAGATATACTCGAAATCCTGGCCGCTTGTCGGAGCGGCAAAGGATTGTGTGCCGTCAATAGTTTGTGCGTCTGTTAGATAATAGGTTGTGCCAAGCAGATAGCCGCTCGGGGCGTTATCCCCAGTCCATACAAAACCTGAACCGCCTCCGCCGCCCTTGTCATCATCGCTCGAACTGTCAGGATAAGTACCGCCTCCGCCGTACCATCCGCCGCCTCCGGCTCCGCCATAACCGCTTTTGCGGTATATTCCTTCTCCGCCTTGTCCGAATGTGCCGTTGTTACTGCTTCCACCGGTTCCGCCTGCGGTCTGCGTTCCACCACCGCCGCCCGAACCGTATCCGTCAGTTGCGCTCATGCCACTTGTTCCGCCGCCTGCGCCTCCTGCTTTGCTCGAAGCACCGTCAGACCCGCCGCCTCCGGCAACAATAACACGCGCATAGAGTGAATCCTGTCCGATTCGTATGTCAGACGCGCCGCCTCCGCCGTTGTATGAGCTTCTTTTGCCGCCACCGTTGAATCCGCCGTCGGTTGTAGTCGCTTGACCGCCTACATAAACAAAAATGTCCGTTGCTTTGTCAAGCGTTAATGTTCCTATAGAATAACCGCCTTTTCCGCCTTTCTCGGCGTCTGAGCGGTAGCCGCCTTGTGCACCCCAACATTCGAGAATGTACTTGCCTTTCGGAAGCGTCAGCTGCTGAACTTCGCCTGTATATTCAAAATTCATCATGTTTCTGCCCTCGCTGACGCTTGTCCTGTTATCTTTACGCTCGCAATCCCCGTTATGAGATTGATGTCAAGGCTTTGTACTGCCCCGATGATGTCTCTTTCGTTGAGGGAATTCATGCGCCACACCTCGCCCACTCTTTGACTTCCGAGAAGGATTTCCCCCTCGTCCTCGTAGCGGTTTTGGTAGAATGAATATAAACGCTGCGCGATTTGCGGAGCGTTTACCGCAGAAACGAGTGTCGCGCCGGAATCGCAGGAAACGACATTCGGCTTTGCGTTTGCCGGAAGCTCCGAAGCGTATACGCCAACAACGGATGTATTGTCCTCGTACTGCCGACCCGTTATCGTAACCTGTCCGGCAGTCGTTACCTGAACAGTCGCATAGTTTGCGCCGCTTGCAAGAATCGTCGCGCCGACAATTGATAGATATGCATACGGCGAGCCAAAGGTCAAGGTATGCGTTCCAACCGGGAGCGTGTCCTCATAGACATTTGTTGTCTCTGTTGAAAGAACATACCGATGTGCGGTCACTTCCACGCCTGTTACTAATGCGGTCATTTTCACCTTATGCCCGTCGAATTTCTCATCGTGCGTTATTGTTCCGACCGTTGCCGTGTTCTGCGGATAAATGCGAATTGCCTTTCCTCTTGAGCAGTCCACAACTGCGCCAATCGCGAACGCTACCTGTTGCAATGCTTCGCGGTGCGTGCAAATCGGAATGTAGCCGCTGACTGTTTTTGACGCTAACAAAGAATTCAAAGAATACTCACTTGTCTCTACTCCTGCGGATGTCATAATCTCCGCCACGAGTTCACCGACATTTTTGTTTGAATAGATTCCGCCCATGAAGTCTGTCGCGTCGATAACGCCGAGGAAGTCGGTGCAGCTGAATGTCGTCGTGTCGTCGTCCTCGGATGATGGTTCATCCAAAAAGAACACGCCGAAGTTCTCGCCGTCAACCGTCGCCCCGATAGCCTGCCTTTGCTGTAGTGCCACATATGCGCCACTTGGGTCTAACAGGGCAAAATCTGTGGTGTATGCGGTGAATTCCAGCGTATTGATGGAAAGTTCCGCGCCTGTTGGGTCTGCCTCTTCCAAAATCTGCGCTGATATAATCGAATCATCGTTAAAAATCTTCACGGCTCCGTATTTCAGCTCCGTCAGCTTCAAATATCTGTGGGGGAGCGATGTGCTGTAGAATGTTATGACAATTTTTTTGTAGTTCTCCACTAACCCCTCAGCAAAGTAGGTTGTGCCATCCGGATAAAACTCTTTTTCGGTAATCAGATTACCCGAAGAGTTATAGTACTGTAGCTTCAAATGCGAAGCGTAATCGTCTGAATCCTCTCGGAAGATGAAGGTAAGCCCTACCGTGGTATGTGTGTCTGTGAAGTCGCACACGAGCGTAATAGGTGTTTCAAAATTGCCATCATCTCCGCTCTGTTGAAGTGACCACAGCCCGAAGGCTTCCTGTTTGGGTTTATCCGGGAATGTCAATTTACTGCCGTCTAACAGCCATTGGTTCGTTTCAAGTGTCGCCCACGGTTTCACCGTCAGATTATCCAAATCAGGCGTGTTAAGCACCGTGACATCTGCAAACGGCTGAACATCGGAGCAGGATTGCGTTGAATCTTCCGCGGCGGTTACATCGAATAGTCCATATTTCAGTTCAACCATTAGAACCTCCTTGCCGGAGCTTTTGCTGTGAAGCTTGCCTTTAGTTCCCCGAAGTAGTTCTTGCCCTTGTATTGTGCTAACATCTTGTCGGAAACCTTTGTGATGTATGCCTTAAATGAAAAATCTCCACTACTTGCCGGAACGGTGACATTGTGGAATTCCTTCGCTTCGGTGAGTTTGTTATATAATGAATTGTATGCTGCCGTGTTGGTAGTGAATCCGAAGGAGATTTCATAGTTATAGTAAACTCCGATTCCTTTTCGTTTCAGGTCTCCGTTCTCGGTTCGGTTTGCATATTTGTCCAATACATCCGCGTTTCTTACGACATCGCTTACGGGTACATCGTACCTTTTGCCGTCGATGATAATTCTATCTGCTAATGCCATTAGTACGCGCCCCCTCTCGCGAATGATTTACCTGCTCTTCTGTCTTCTCGCTCAACTTCCAGCTTGAGAAGCCTTATCAGCTGCCCCATTGTGCCTTTTGCGTTAATGACAATGTTTCCGTTGCCGCTCTCTTCTCGGACAATCTGACGAATCAAATCTTCTGGGGCTTCGAGGTTTCTGCCGTTTCTTTGGTCGCCGAGCATTGCCATGAATTCCGCGTTTGGCGGAATGACTGCGCCGCTTGCAAGCTTTGGCACCTTAATACGCCCCATTTTTACCTCGTTCAGAAGCGGGATATTGAAGCCGAATCCGCTCATGCCAGTTAGGTCTTCCACCCAGTCCGGAACATCTACATGGATTTTGTTCAGCTGCTTAATGCACCAGTTGACCGCCCGAATGACAAGATTCACAGCACCTTCAACGATACTTACAATCGAATTCCATATGCCTGCGAAAATCCTGCACACGCCGTTCCATGCTTTTTTCCAGTCGAGCGTAAAAATACCTGTAATAAAATCGAGAAGCCCTTGAAAAATCTCCCGAATTCCACTTGTATAAAGCGAAGTCTTCGAGAACCATTCAAAAGCCTTTGTCAAAAAGCTGTTGATTGCTTCCACGCATTCCTTGCCAAGTACGAGAATAAGAACGCTCGTGAGAATCTCTCCGAGCCCTTCCCATACTTCGCTAAGTCCATCGACGAGTTGTTCCATGCCTTCGCCCGCCATCTCAAAGTCTCCGGTAATGATTCCGATAAGCCATGTCAATGCTCCCGCAACAACATCAAGCACACCGGCAAGTGTATCAAACAATCCCGACCACAGCATGAGCTCAGCGGGGATTACATGGCTTTGGAGAAAATAGCCGATAACTTTGCCGAGCCATTCTAAAATGAACTGTACGCCTTTGGAGTTGTAGAATCTATCAAATGCGGCTTTGAGATTATTCCATGAGTTTTTGAGCCTATCCACATACGGCTGCAGCTTTGCCAAGCTGTCGCTCAGTTTATCAAAAACCCCCGTATCCACATCCGGCGTGTCAACTTCTCCGAAGCTCAAATCACCTACACCACCGCCTGCGCCGCCGCTACTTCCCGATTTTGAGGTGTCCTGCTGTAGAACATCCAGCTTATCGAAACTCGCAAGGGAAGTTTTTGCGGCTTCTCCTGCCTTCTTGGTTTCGTCTGCAAGTTCGCCTTGTGCGTCTGCCGCGCCGATGGCGGACTTTGCTGATGATTTTACCGTGGTATTTAACCCGAAGAGCTTTCCGATAGTGTTCGCAAATGCATTTGCAAGGTTAATGAGTGCCTGAAGAATCGTGTTTATAAATTTCACGATTGGGGTAAGCGTCCGAATCAGCCCTTTACCGAGTATGCCGAGCAGTTCTTTCCACCGCTCGGACAAAACTCGCGTTTGGTTTGCCCATGAATCGGATGTCCGCGCGAAGTCGCCTTGCGCGTCTGCCAAAGAATCCATAACGAAGTTGTATCTCAAAGCGACCTTCTCGGCTTGGTTCATTTCGCTGTAGGCTTTGGTGATTCCATGCGCTAAGGCGTACTGTTTCAGATTGACTTCCGTCATTACAACGCCGAGGTCTTTCAGCGTTTCTGTTTCACCTGTAAAGATAGATTTCAGCTTGACCGAAGCTAAATCGGTGCTGATGTTGTAGAACGACGCCACATCGCCTGTGAGCTTTGCGGTTTCGACTGCCATGTCGGAAGCCGCGTCCATCGAAAGCCCCATTGACTTCGCCATTGCCATGTAAGTGGAAGCGGTTTGCTTCGCTGACAACTTCGACATACCGAACTGCTCAATTGCAGTATCTGCGAATGCTTCGCACTTGTACGCCATATCGCCGAAGGCAGTATCAACGACATTCTGTACTTCGTCCAAATCAGAAGCCAGTTCGATTGCCTGATTGCCGATTCTGATTAAACTTTGAATAACTTGGCTTGCGACTTGCGCCGCGCCGAAGCCGACCGCCGTACCGAGAGCCGTCGAAAGAAGTCCGCCAATCTTTGACGATTGCTTCGAGATTTGCGCTGTTCCCTTATTAAATCCGGTAGTATCGACCTTTGTGTCAAAATTTAAATATCCGTCAACCATCAGCCTCGCCCCCTTTCAGTAGTGCGTTGAATGCGTTTAATATTTCCCGTTCGTCGCTTGTCAGTTCGACCTTCAGCTCTGCAATATCTCTGTTTTCCGCCCACCATTCTTTGTCAGCCTTCGACTGCTTCCCAGTCTTTTTCAGCTTCCGTTGGTGGACGATTGTGTTAAACACGCATTCCCCAGTCTCAAAAAATGCGCTCATGAATTCCCAAAAATGATAGAATTCTTTTGAGCGAATTGAAAAGCCTGCAGACTTGTCCACAGCCGATATGATGAATTTTAAGTCCTGCTCCCATGAGAACAGTCGCCCGAAGGACAATGCACTTTTTTTGCCATCCGCAGCTTCGCCGAGATTCAAAAACCATACGGCTTGCTCTGCGGCTTCGGTCATTAACCTATCGGGAATCTCGTCCTCGTAGAGAATCCCGACCATGCACAGAACCTTTTCTGTGTCACTGAGGTCGGTTCTCTCAAACATTCTCATAATATTAACGCAGGGTCGCCAGTCTGCGTTAATAGCATACTCTTGACCCTGCAATGATAAGGAGGACGGTAGTTTAAGAATGTCCATCATTTGTACTGCGCAACAACAGATTTAACCTTCTGCTTGCGCCTTTTTGTCTCTTTCTCGAATTCCGGGAACAGCTTCATCAGAGCGTTTGTAAAGATGAAATCTCCGTTTTTCCCCAGTCCACATACAGACTGGCTCCCAAACAGAATATCTGCTTGCCCCTCGCCGAAAGTGTTGTCGAACGCTTCACGAAGAATCTTGTCAATTTCTGCGTAAATTTTCAATTCTTCGGCAGCGCGTTCGTTATCGTCCATTTTCTTTTCTGCAAGTTTTTCAGCTTTAACGGAAAGCTGATTTAATTTCTGCGGGGTGTCTCGAACCAGTTCCAAAAAACCTTCATAAATTTTTGTATCGGTCGGATTGAACGAAAAAATCCGACCCGTGCCGTTAACATCAAGGTTAATGACACCATCATCGAAATCTAATGTTTTCATACTGTCACCTTATGCCTTTGCTGTAAACGCCTTAGTGGTCGGATTGAATGTTCCTTCGGTCTTGATTCCGGTATAATGAATATTGAACGGAATCTGATAACCTGTTGTGTCTCCGCCTGCGGAAACGACCTCAATGTAGACCTCCTCCTTTGTTGCCGGATATGCGCCGCCTGTTGCTGTCTCGTACAGCTTTACTCTAACAACATCCGTCTTGACATCATCAAGAACTTTCTCATTGTCGATAATGTCCTGCAAAAACTTGAACAGGTCGCTGTCTGTGTCGGCAATATACGGCTCAACAGACGCCTCTTTTTCATAGCCTTTGAGGTTAATAGATTCCTCGCCTAAAATGTTCTTTTTCTTTTCAATGTCCGCAGAAAATTCAACGGATAATTCTTCGAGGTCTGTGCCGAGAACCTCGTAAGACGCTGTGTTCTCGGACGGGGTGCAGTTAATGAAGTCCTGCACTAACTTTCTTGCAATTTTCGCCATTTTATACCTCTTTCTTGATTTTTAACTGGATTTGCACTTGGTAGATTCCCATGCCATCCTCTTCGATGTCCATAAGCATGCAGTTTGATACGGTCATGTCCTCAGCGGTGAACTTGCCCGGAAGCTCCGGGAGCCGTTGCTCGTCCATCCACAGGGAAAAATCTTCAAGGAAATCTTGGTTGTCCGCTCTGTCCTCTTCTTCTCGTGCGATTTCTCGTACATAGAAGATGTAATTGTTCAGATAGAACTTGTTTCCTAAGATGTCCTGTTTGTAGGTGTCATTCCCTGTTGGCTGTAACGCGTAACCGCTCTGTTTGCCCTCAAAATCGGTTAAAACAGTCATGCCGTTATAATTGCTTATGAAGTTCTGTAAAGTCTTTAAAATCGTCATTTTGTGCCTCACTTAAAGTGTTTTGCACAGCCTTTAAGGATTGATTTTTTGTGAGCGGCTTTCATTCGCTCAAACCACAGCTTTCCGCGTTGCGGCTCACCGTGGTAATGTAAATCCTCGTCTGTTGTGTGCTTCGGTGCGCTTCCGTAGAACGCGCGCCCTTGTGCGTCTCGCATAACTTTACCGTAATACAGGTATCGTGCATACGGTGACTGATAGACCACTTCGCCGCTGCCGATAACGGTTCCTATAGTGCCGCTTTGGTTCAGCGCGCCGGTCTGAAATGGAATGTACTTCGCGTTGTACCGCAACACTTCGCTATCAATGTACTTTTGGCAATCTTTGAACTGCCGCTCCCGTTCCGCTTCGAATGTCGGGTTCCATTTCAGAATCAATGTATCTTTCGGGTTGTCTATCATCGTGCCGTCACTCTCCAATGCTTGAGATTGCCGTAATCGAATGTCTCAACAGTTGTTACATACAGCCCTTCCGGGATTTCCTTTGAGGACTTCTGAATCTCCTTAAGGCAAATGCCTTTTACGATGATGTCCTTTTCCTGTACCTCAACATTCGGCATAGGGATGTAAACCTGTGCCTTGTCCTCGGGTGCTGTGCCTGTCTTTCTGAGGATTATCCCGGCAAGGTTCTCCCACAGCACGCCTTTGATTACGGTGCGCGTCCATCCGCTTTCTGCGTGATGGTACAGCGTCATGTAGTGTGGGAACATCATAATACCGCCCCCCTGTATAACAGACCCGTCATGATTAAATAGTTCTCAACGCTGTCCTGTAACTTCTGCTGAACAGTCATGCCGCTTGCGCCGTAGCTTCTCGACCAGCTTCCCACGGTCTCGGATGTTATTTCGCCGCCTTTTTCGGCCGCATAATAAACATCGCATGCCGCACAGGTCGCCAGTTTGATTTGGTCTGCATATTTATTCAATGCGGACGCTGTTATGCGATTCATCGTCACCATATCCACATAGGCGGAGGCTTTGAGGACTTCGCGATTGAAGTCCTCTTCTGCCATAGTGCCATTGTATTCATTCATATAAAAGTTATAGTCGCAGTATTTCATCATGCGACCACCTCCTTATTTTGACGCAAGTTGAATTGTCTTTGTAACTGCCGCCGTGGTGATAGTAATCTCGTCGGTTGTACCCTTATATCCGTCAGCCTTAACCTTTACGGTATAAGTGCCTGCCGGGAGGTTTACTTCTACTTTGCCGCTTGAATTTGTCAGCTTCTTTGCGCCGTCAATCAGAACGGTTGCGCCTTCGATAGCCGTGCCGCTTCCGTCGCCCGTTGGCGTATCAGTTACGGTCAGCGTCAGCTTCTTTGTGGTCTGCGCTGTTGCAGGTTCAAGGAATGCAAAAGGTACGCCTGTTCTGTCGCCGTTCATGCGTGTTACAGGGTTCGGTAATGCCCAGCCCATTCTGAATACGACACGAATCGCAATCATGTCCTGCTGTGCAAGGTTGTATACGATTTCCTTCGTGGTTGGGTCTTGGATTACGCCCTGGTCTAAAATCTTAACAGTAATGTCCTGTCTGATTGCGTAAACAGCCTTGCTGAAATCTCCGACGATTAACTGTGCAATCGAAGAATCGAAAGAGCCGTTCTGTGGGAACTGAATCGGTGCGCCGTCAAGCGTATAATTCGTGCTACCCTGCATGTCGGACTTGAAGATCGGAAGCCCGTCTGTGGTTTTGATTCCTCTCAGCTTTGCTCTCATGCCCATAGCTGCGATTGCACCGGTTACCATAGTGCCCATCTCTTCAACTTTGGAGATTACACCGCCCTCGCCAAGTAACAGGTTGTAGTAGTCCGGGGAAGAACCTGGAGCCACATTGTTTCCTGCAACTCTTGCGCGGGTTACGATGTCCAAATCCCATTCTGCCGGTCTGCCGTTTCCGAAGATTACCGCGGAATCTACTCTTTCTCCGATTGCTTCGTTGATTCTCGGCAGGATTTCGCCGATGATGTCGAACGAAGCGTCGTCAACTACCGCTTCCGGGATTGGTACGATAACAGCCAGTTCCGCAGCTGTGAGATATACATTATCCCATTCCTGCTTTGTGGTCTGCTTCATGCCTGTGTCGCCGTTTACCCAGTAAGCTGTCGGTAACATATCCAGCACTGGCATTCTCGTTGTCTTAGAGGACATGTTCGGAAGCTTTCTCGCCATGCTCATAAAAGCGGAATTTGCCGGTGCTTCCTGCTGAATTGTGTTGATTAACTGCTCCTGAATCAGGGCCTCTGCTTTTTGTCTGTCTACAATATTAACTGCCATTGTTTACTCCTTTCCTAAAAAAGAACGCAGGGCTCTGTTTGCCTCTGCGTGGTCGCTTGTGCCTTCTTTTACTTGTGTGCCGCCTTCGTGGCGGATTCCTTCTTTTCCTTTGGTTTCACCTTTGAAAAGAGACGGTGAAGATTCTCTGTAAGGCTTCAAGGTTTCATCAATTCCGACAGGCTTACCGTCTGCAAATGCGAACTTGTCAATGCCGCCATGCTTATAGATGATGTAATCCGGGTCAGTTACTCCTGCGCCTGTTAATGCTTCTTTCAAACTCTGCGATTTCACCAAATCGGAATACTTCTTCTGTTCAGCTGCGATGTCCTCGTCATACTTTTTTTGCAGATTGCCGAGCTGTGTCTTTAGTTCGGTTGGTGTCTGTCCGCCGAAGCTGTCAATCGTGGCATTCAGGTCTTTAATCTGCTGATTTGCCGCTGCAAGTTCATTTTCCTTTGCGGTTGTCTTTGCCTTCTCCGCGTCGATGTCCTTGCCATGTTCCGCAAAGATGGAATCAATGGCTTCTTTTGCCTTGTTCTCTGCCAATCCTGCTTTTGTCAGAATCTCTTTGATTTGTTCTCTTTTCATTGTTTCTCCCTTTCTGCACTTCGTTTTTTACGCGCAACGCCGCTATGTGCCTGCGTTTTACGGTCGCCACCGAATTTTAGGTATAAAAAAAGGACGGCTCGTCAGTCGTCCTCGTTTTTATTAAAATAAAAACACCCTTTCGGGTGCCTTATTTGTCGTCCTCTTCATCGTCAAAAATAATCATATCCTCAATTTTGAATCTATCTCCGATTGGTTTTTGTTCCATGTCATCACCTCACTTCTTCAACCTCAATTATAACTTTATGCACCGGTACAAATCCGCCTGTCCGGTTATCATATGATTTTAGCGTGTAAACTTCGCCAGTCATTAACTTCTTTTTTGTTTTTTCTTCTTTAGTAATATTTACAATTCTCCATGATGTGCTTGAAGGTGCGAGTACCTCGTCTTCTCCTGCGCCTACTTTTGATAAATGCCGTACTCCGACACCGGATTCATTGTTTTTACATACGAAAATTACTGAATCGTTCTGGTCGTCTATTTGCGAAAACCTATTTGCGACGGATTCACTACTTGACCATGAAGAGATGGACTTCATTTTAATTTTTTTGCCAACCTCTGCATTTTCCAGTAATGCGTCCAGCTCTCTCGGAACCAAATGCATACCTCGATAAATTTCCCCGTCGTAAGAATCCATTTTTGCGAGTGTGTCGTCAATCAGCTTCACTTCTTTTTGTTTTTTACCTGCGGTAAAATCTTTGTAATCGTTACCAAAATATTCATTCATCGCAGATTTTACACTCTTCGCTTCTTTCTCTGTTAATCCCGTTTCGTCCATCAACATTTTGATAGCGGTAGGCTCGTCTTTATAATCATCGAGTTGTTTTCGCTTTTTCTTTATTATAGCATTTTGTACAGGTTTTTCAACTATTTTCGGGATTTTCTGTATTTCTTCCCGTCCATACTGCCGTTTTAGTCCTGTCTGCCCGAGGAAGTCAGACTGGATTTCGCCCCACTTTTTTAACTTCGCTTTCGCGCGCTCCGAGGACAGCCCTGCGGCTTCCATTCCGACCTTCTCACGCTTCCAACGGCGGATTTGACGCTCGATGTACCTTTGACGCTGTGTCGCTTCGTATTCGGTCATTTTCTCGCCGTTATATGTGTATTTTGGCTCATCAAACGATTTCAGTTCTTCCTCGGTATATGTCGGCTCGTCGCCCTCAAAAAATGGGTAAAAGGTGTGTCTGCAATTCGCACCGCACAGCCCGGTAACGCTGCCGTAGCCTGTCGCTTCTGACAACTTCTCATATCCCTTTGTTTCTCCGCTGATTGAATACACTTTCCCTTGCCACTCGGCGTGTGATGGTCGCGCCCCGGAGTGCGCGGAGACCTCCACAAGGTCGGTTCCCAGTTCGTCGGCGTTTGACAGCGCAATCTTTGCAACCGTCTGATTAACGCCCGTTCTGACCGCCCGGCGAACAACTACATCTATGTAATCTTTCCGTGAGCCATAGTCGTAGGCTTCAATGCCGTTCTTCGCAAGGTCTGATATGGCATTCTTGACCGCCGTTTCCTGCGAGAATGCGCCGCTTGAGACCTGTGCATATGCACGATCTAAGGCTTGTGAGATTTGCCGCGTGCCTTGCGTTGCGGTTGTCCTTGTGAGGTTGTCAAATGTGCCAAGCGTTTTACTCAACCCCGCATTAAGAGTATTAACCGTTGACTGTGTCGGCTTCACGCCATCGTCTTTCAGCTCTTTCACGCCTGCTTCTTTTAGCAGCTTCACAATCTCGTTTTTCGTCTTTCCGCTCGCTTTCGCCAGTCGCTTTTGAATCTCCTTGTAGGTCAATCCCATTTCCTGAAGCTTCATCGCTTGCCACTCGGCAGCTGAGGAAAAGTAATCGTATTTACTAATCTTCCGCGCCATGTCGGCGATGATGTCTCGCTCTGCCTGTTCGTAGATCTCCACCAATCTGTCCGGGCATTGTTCCAGGTATTCCGGTGTAATCATAGGTTACTCCTCATTAAACCAGTCCACATTGCTTTCGGCTTGCGGAACATTTGCCTTTGCTTCCTCTTCGGTCTCGCCGAAGAACCTTGCTCTGTACTCCCACTTGTCCCGGATTCCGTCTCGGATTTCCTGCAAGAACTTTTCCTTTTCTGCGCCGGTGTCCTCGATGATGGAATCATCAAAGTTAATCGTAATCTTCGCCGGGTCAACGCTGAACCCGTCCATGTCTCCGATTGCAATTACCATTTTGCGAAGTGCTTCATTCAGTATAATCTCATGCTTTTTCAGATTACGATACAGGTCTGATTCCTCACTGACTACCTCAGTCGCCGTTTTTACGCCTGTCGTCTCAAATCTATAATAGGAATCGCCAAGCCCACACTTCTTGGCTAAGATGTTTAGCCCGGTCTTTAAACCTTGCTCGTGCGCGTCTGCTCGGATTTCCATGTTCATTTCAACAATTTTGTCCTGCCCGTCCGTTTCAGTTACGGCGTAGAATTCTGTATCGCTGGAATCAAATACAGGATAGGTCATTGTGCCGTCCTGCGATTCAATGATTCGCGCGAATTTAATCGGAATAATGATTCTCTTTTTGCCGAGTTTAAACTCATTCGCGTAAGAATCATACACAAGGTCAAGTGCTTCTAATTGGTCGATAGAGTTCGCGTATACTGAAATGCCCATAGGGTTATCCAGTTCCACATTGTTTACGATGTTCGGCTTGATGATTTGAAAGCGCGGTACAGGCGAGCCCGTGTTAATCTCCGGCACTACCCCCTCCGGCAGCTCCGTCTCTTGCAGCGCGTCATTCGTACGCTTGAAGTAGATGTTTTTGATTACATAATTCCCTTGCTCGTTGCGTTCGTGAATGTTTAGATACACGAATGAATCTTTTTTTACTTTGTGTTCCGAAGCAAAAGCGCAGTCCAGTATTTCCCCGTTTTCTGTCGCAAGCGGGTAAATCATATTTGCTCGGACATAGTCAATATTGACCTTGTCTCCGTCCATAAACTCCACAAATGCGCCTGTTCCGAGTGCCATTGCCAGCTCTACAAGCTGATTACCACGCACATAGAACCCATTAGCGTCTAAGATGTCGTTGAGCCTATTCTGAGAAGCTTCGTCGCCCGTTACGATTTCCACTTTCTCGTTCAGAAGCATGTTCGCCCAGTCCTCTGACAGCTTTTTCGCCATGTTGAGCGTTTTCCGCGTCTGTGTTGTATGCTCTACCCCGTTCCATTGTTTATAGGAATGAAAAGGGGTCTTTCCCTTGTACCATTTCTGCCACAATTCTATTGCAGAATAGAACGACTTGTCGATTGTTCCGTATCCGTTCTTGTCAAGCCATTGTATGATTCCTTGCATATCTTTCTCCTATTTTCTCAAATATAAGATGTCACTCTGCACGCTCTCGGTTGAGTATTCCATGCTGTCGAGTGAATCTATATTCACCGTGCCATCATCCAGTCTTTCGTCTTTCGTCGGGTCTTTGTCTGAATATACCGCATTCTCAAGTGCGCTTATAGTCGCTGTGCAATGGTTCATAATGAAGAACCTCTTCTGCGCCATGATTGAGTTATAAAACGCGATTCGGTCATTGATTGCACCCTTTAGCGCGTTCCTGACATCCACTCCCACGCGATTCTTCGCTGCCGCCACTTGCAGACCCTCAATCAGCGTTTGCTCCGCGCTATCGCAGAACGCTTCATATACGCGGTACTTCGTTTTCGCTCTTTTGCAAAAATCAACGAACTTTTCTTCTAACTCTTTCGGTGACAGTCTGCCTTTTTCTTTGTTGTTCCAATAGAATTCATCCAATATCACAACATCCCAGTTGTGTGTGAATCCCGTAAGGGTGAACGAATGCGCCGAGCCTGTACCCCCGAAGTCAACCCCGATTGTCGCATATCGAATCGGCGGTGCTTTGTCGATGATGTAACTTTCCTTGTTATCCACAAACAGGTCATAGATAACGCCCTCGGCAGCTACCCATAAGCCCATGATGTAACGCTTGAAGAATACTCCCGAGTACATTCCCCGGTATCTTCTCTTGATGTCCTCCGCAAGTGAAAGGTTGTCCTCCATTGTAAAATGCAAATACAGAAGGTTTTTGTCCTCTCGCTTATCTACCCATTCCTTTTTGAACCAATGCGCCGGAGTGTCCGGGTTGCAGTTAAACCAAAACTTGGAACCTTCGACTGAACATCTACCTGTGCCCTGGTTCACAAATGACTCCGGCATGAGCGCGACTTCATCAAAGAAGATCCCCGCCAAAGTAATACCTTGAATCAGGTCTTGGCTTCGCTCGTCTTTTCCGCCGAATATGTAAAAGTAATTCGTTACCTTTCCGCGTGTTATCTCAACAAGGTTGTCCGCCCGGTGGTCTGTAAGCTTGTATCCCCTCGACAGTAACATCTGCTTCATCACTACAAGCACATTACGCCGGAATGAACCGATTGTCTTTCCACACATGCCGAAATTCTGCCCGTTGAAGGTCTCCATCGCCCAAATAACAAAAGACAGTGCCATTGACACCGTCTTACCTGAACGGATTGCTCCGTCTGCAATGATTCCATCTTTGTCTGACACACCCGACTGCGAAAGCCACCATGTGAGCAGCTGTTTTTGCTTCTTACTGAACGGACTGAATTTGAATCCTATTCGTCCCATACATCAGCACTCTCCTTTAACGCGTCCATAAATCCATCGTCTTCCGTGTCCTCTGTTCCCTGTCCTTTGTCCGTCTGCCCGAGCCAGTTCTTCCCGAGGAAGATTGCCATTGCAGCACTTTTCTTGGCGAGCTGAAACTGCATTCTGCGAAGGCTTATTTTCCCCGTTCCGCGCTTTTCCCGGAATACCTCGGAGAAACTCTTTCCATATTTTTCCGCGCACCATTTATCAAGTGTCTTATCTGAGACCTCTAAGAATCCACAAATCTCTTCCTTCGTGCATTGTAAGGCACAAAGTTTCTCGAATTCTTTCTTATCTATTTTTTTAGGTGGTCTCCCCATTTTTATTTCTTCCATAATTTATCTGCCCCTTTTTGGTCTATATACAAGCTTGCTCATTCCCCTCGTATTCGCACCTTTCCCGGTTCCCGCTTCGTAATCATGTTCATTATAATTTTTATATCTCGTTTCTTGCTTTGATTTAACCTCTTTAGCTGTAAAGGTCTTGAATCCGCTTTGTGTAGCAGCTTTTCTTACAAGTGAATCAAAATTCAGTCCGCGCTTCGCTTGTCCATTCAGAAGGACGAGCCCCCCCGCACCACGCTGAATATACATCGTTCTACCGTTAGCAGTATACGAAAATGCTTGAACTCCTTTTCCAAAACTTCCGCCTCTTCCTCCTATTAGAATTTTTTCCCTCCTAAATTATAATTTTTCTCCATATTGTTTTTGCCGGCAACATATTTGTTCGTTTGCCTATCAACATAACCGTAATCGTACGACACGCTCCTTTTTGAATTTTTTCTTGTCTCGTACACCTTTATATAGGTTCTTTTTTTTCCGTAGCCTTCCCAGTCTGATAAAGAAACTCTTCGTATATAACTTCCGTCATTGCCTGACGCATTGATAATTTGATTCATTCTCTTATGAATATTCTTCTCGGAATACTTCCCGCCAAGTCCTGACGAGCCACCTCTACCACCCATTTGTTTTGCACTCCTTCCATTTATTCTGAAACGGTTTAATTCTTATAATGTTCTCTGTACATTCTTTCGGAATATCTCCATAGAATAATATAAGTGTAGGTTTTAGCCTATCCACCATTTCCTTGTATCCTAATATAAATTCATTCATACACTTGTTGCACCCGACACTACTAACAGCAATTACGCTTTCCGTCGGCTCGCCGTCGAAGCACCATTCAAAGCTTTCAGGCGTTGACCAACTAATTGTCGGGATAACTTTTATCCCATGAGCTTGCAGATATGCCCCAATCCAATGTTTTCTGTAATGGTTGTAGATTTGCAATGCCATAGGGAAGTCGGCATATGTGCTAAAATCGGGTGACATCACGCAATCGAACTTTTCGAACATTTTTACATATGTGTCTATGTTTGTCCATTCTCTGATGAATTGGTAATCGTCTACAAAATGATGAACGCCCTTTCCTTGCCCATCTTTGGTGGTTTTGGCATAATTGAACGAAATCCACTCGCAAGGTATATATCCCTCTGGTTGTATTTGTGGAATATTATACTTTCCTACACCGTCAAAGATTATCTTCTCGGCGTTCTCCCAATTCCTTGTAAATTTATAATTCATTTTTCACCCCATGAAAAAACCCGGGCGAATGTCGTCCAGGTTTCCTTTTTGAAAAAAATGTTAAGTTGCCTTTAAGAAGAACATTTCTCACTTTACATTATAGTACGGGTTTTCGTCATTGTGCATACAACTTTGTCAGTTTTCATACATTTTTACACATTTATCATGCTATCCAGCTCCGCAATCGCTTCGCATTTGACCGTAGACACCCATGTCTGCGACCGCCCCATGTCCACAGCAATCTCCTTGTTTGTCATGTTAAGTACATAGCATTTCCAAAGTACATCGAACCTGTCTTTGTTCGTCAGCTGCCGAATGCGATTGATTACTCGTTGGCGTTCGTCAAGTAAAGTCTTAAGGTCGGATTCCATTTCGATGTCTACATACTCTGCGACACTATCGCCTACCTTGTCCGATATTCCCGAGCCAAACGCCGGAGGAATCACAGTCTTTTTTACTTTTCCTGTGTTTTCATTAAACGATACAATTGTTTTCGGCTGTGATGTGATGGCGGTTGCCCGGTCGTACCATCGCTGCATGTCGGCAATAGTGCCGTTTATCTGTGCGTCGATAAGTGCTATCCGCTTTAGATACTCTTTTGTGTCAATCATTTATTCCCTCCAATCCATTTCTTTCATTTCCGTCCTCCTACATTTTTTTTATCATGAGAATAATAGCTATAGCTATTACAATCATCGACTGAAAGTAATATGTCTTTGTTTTTCGGTAATTAGAATCAAATATACATCCGATTATAAAACTCAGCAACAACATCCTGTATCCCACCATAAATATCATTCTATCCCCTCCCAGTCTATAGCTTGCCCACACTCGCAATGATGGGGTTTGCCGTCGTGATACAATACAATTACTTCCCCACATATAGGGCACTCGAATCGCCATAGTTCTTCATTGTCTATAGGCTTCATCGGTATTTGCTTTCGCATATCCTCAACCGCCAGCTCACACGCTTCTGTGATAGCCTGTATACTTGCAGTCTTAGCATTGAATCCGGCGTAATACTCAATCTCCGCGATTGCTTCCGCGGTTGTCTCCGGGTCTAATAGTCTGATAGCTTCTTCTCTTGTCATTCTTCCTCACTCCAATCTATAGCCTGTCCGCAAGAAGGACAGTATTTATAAATCTGTAGAATTGCAGTTCCGCATTTGCAATTCCCGCTTTTGTACCTTGATACGCCCGAAATCGTTAGCGTGTCACTTGGTTTCTTCGGAATCTGTTTTTCTATCGCAATATCTATTAACTCCTGTAATTCTCTGATGTTGGGATGGTCTACTTGCCCATTGTTCCTTATCTTTTTCACCTCTTCGTATTTCATTCCTGCTCACGTTCCCTTCATTCCATGCTTTTATTGCATTTTCTTTT
>ERZ1034691.460-NODE-460-length-32712-cov-8.573261_pt1 | contig 32712 bp, 55 predicted proteins | sample MGYA00520638_ERZ1034691 | MGnify/ENA primary metagenome ERZ1034691 (study PRJEB33766, sample SAMN09781763) | gut metagenome | biome: gut microbiome | host: Homo sapiens | place: Madagascar | study: EMG produced TPA metagenomics assembly of the PRJNA485056 data set...
ATCGGGAGGAGATACCGGGGGGGATACCCTGCGCCGCCAGGACTCGCCCAACGGTGTCAGTTTGTGAGTCACCCGGTCGTGCATAGCCTCATGGCTTTGCTTGCTCAACGAGACCAGATTCCAGAGGCTCCAGGCATACTCCGGGTAGTCCTCAGCGGGCCAGACGTGATGCACATAGCAGGCTTCGACCTTTCGGCCGTACCGCAAGTTTTCCCGGCATTGATATCCGTCCCGCCGCAGGGCCGCCGCCCGAAGTCGTTTCCAGCGCTGAGTCCTGTACCCGTCCCACATAGTGTCCTCCATCGTGTTGGTCATGCTTTTGGCTCCGGGCTATCACCTCCGGGCAAAACAAAAGCCACTGCCAACACGTCCGATCCGGACTTGTCAGCAGTGGCTACTAAGCGAGCACGCGCCATTTTCGATATTCACGAGGGTCGATGCTTTGCATCTCCGGCACCAGAGCACCAAATTTCTCGCTACGGTGTCGGGTCTAACGGTTTGCGTTGTTGTGCGCCCACATACTGGGCAAACAATCAATCCGTTCTTTATGCTTAGTTTACCATGTTCTCCTTGGTTTTTCAACGTTTATCACCGCCTTTTTTAAAATGTGCGTATTATCCGACTATATTTCAAGTTCCTTTAAATAAAAGAATTCCCGGGTTCCTTTTCGATGTACCAGGCGTAGTTGTAGACTCCAAATTCGTTCTGGACTTGGTTTCGCCCGCAGGCGTATGCGTCCTTTGGAATACGGATGTTTCCGCTGGTGGACATCCATTTTTTGGGCGGAGGCAGTTGCCGGGTCAGCGTCCTGCTGGAGGTCCACGGGCGCGATCCAGTCGGGATGATGATCCCGTCCGTGGACTCCTTGGTGTAGTACCGGGCCATGCGGCGGTAGCTGTCCGCCGGGCCCCGCAGCAGAGGCTCGTCATCCACAAAACCCGCCGTCCATAGGTGCTGGATCACTGCGGGCGGAAATTGCCCGTACCGGAGCACCGCGTGTAGGTGATAGCGCCGGTCGCCGTGCTTGCCCTCGATCAGCGACACCCGGTCAAACGCCTGCCCTCCGTTCCAGCGCTGGAGCTTGACCCAAAAGTTTCGGGCCGCCGACCGCACATCCCGGAACTTGAGCGGCAGGTGATCATCGTCAAAAGTCAGCGTGTAGCAGCAGCCCTCAAAACCAAACAGCGCCAGCCGCAGCTCCAGCCGGTCCACCGTGCTGTGACAGACCGCGCTGTCCCTTGGCGGCACCAGGATCTTGTTTTTCTCCCGGCGCTCCCACGGCGTATCATCAGCGGACAGCCTGGGCCTCAGTGCTCTGCACTCCTTGACCAAAGGCCCGGCCCGCTGCCTGGTGCAGTACCACAGGCGCTCACCCATGGCCGCCCTCCAGCTTGTCCAGGGCCTTGTCCACGGCCTCCCAGGTCTGCATATCCGCCTTGGTCTCTCCCGTCAACAGCCCGCGCATCAGGTGGGCGTTGACGCCTTGGGCGCCCTCCAGCGATGCAAAGCAGCCTTGCCCGTGGTCCTTTCGATACTTGGTCAGCCGGTCCAGAATCTCCCGTTTTCGTTTTGCCCCGGCACCGGTGATGATCTGCGGGCCGACCCTAAACTCAATATTTTTCTCCCGCAGAAGCTCGGTCTCCGCTTTGCCCGTCAGTCTCGGGGCGTCAACCTGCACCTGCTCGGGCAAATCCTCCACAGACCAGCTGCACCCAAGGCCCAGCACCAGTACCCCTCGTGCCAAAGACTCCACGGCAAAATCCCGCAGTTCCCGCAACTCCTCCATGGTCTGCTTGCCGCACTTGATCACCAGCACGTCCATCCACTACACCCCCAAAAACGATTCCCGGACCGGGCCGCCCGGCGTGTCAAACTCCACCAAATGGAAACGACCCAGCGGATGGATGTACACCACTCTCCCGCTCATTGGCCTCTGCTCGCTCCTGATAGCGCCCCAATCTGTGATGACCGGATACTCGATGGTAACCGGCATCCGGACCACCTTATCTCCCAATTTCATACGGCCACCCCCTTAAAACGGCAACTCGCCGTCATCATCGGGCAGCGCCTCAAACTCCTGACGGGGCGGATAGGCCTCTGCCGGTGCCGCTGCGCTCTGGCCGTCGCCCTCACGCCGGGAGTCGCCCCAGTACACGCTGTCCGCCACGATCTCGGCGCTGGTTCGCTTGATCCCGTTCTTGTCGGTCCAATCCCGCATCTGGAGCCGCCCCGACACCACAGCCATCCGGCCCTTGGTGAAATACTTGGAGACAAACTCCGCCGTATAGCTCCAGGCCGTCACGTCGATCCAGTCGGTGATCCGCTTACCGCTGGCCTTGTCCTTGAAATCCCGGTCGACTGCCAGCCGGAAGGACGCCACCGGCGTCCCTGTCTGTGTGCGCCTCAGCTCAGGGTCCCGGGCCAGACGGCCCATGATAACAATATGATTCAGCACTTAGATGCTCCTCTCGTCGTCTAACTCTTTTTCCCAGCCACGGGGAAACCGGCTCCGCCTGCTGTCTGAGCCGTCAGAGACGTACTCAGGGCACAAGATGATCTCATAGCTCTCAACAGCCTTTATCCCGTACCTCTCATACTCGCCATAGACCCGATGGACAGCCTCCCAGCCCTCCACTGGCTTAAATTGCAGCTGTCCCGTCTCCGTGTCCCGGGCCGTCCAGCTGCATCCTCCGTAATACTTTTGGCAGGTCCAACATGGTTGACTCGTCATCCTCAGTCCTCCCATCCGTACCGCTCCGACCTGCTGGCGTAGTATGGCCCCTCGGCCTCCTGCAAGCAGGCCTCAAATCGCGCGATGGCAAACATACCGTCCTTGGTATCTCCGTCCACCAGCTCGCCCACCTCCTGCGCCACCTGGTTGAGCTCAGTCATAAATCGCTTGCACCGGTCCGGGCCAAAACCAAAGGCCCGATGGAGGGCCAGCACGGCCATGTCCGCCACTTCCTGCCGCACCACCCGCCGGGTCACTTTCAACTCCGTCTCGTGACGGGCGCGGAGTCTGTCCAGCATCCCGCTCATAATCGTCCTCCCTCCATGTTCAGCGGCGTGCCCACCGTGCCCACGCTGCCGGAGTCGTCCGTGGTCTTAAAAAATTCCCCCGGCATGGGGAACATGTACCGGAACATCAGATAATTGGCGGCGTCCACCAGGTGCTCCGTGTTGTGGTCCCGCCGGAATGCGTCCAGACACAGCTGGGCCGTCGCCAGCGCATCCACACGGCCCACGCCAAAATTCTTCTGGGCCGGGCCGTACTTGTGATAGGACACGGCCACTCTGTTTTTCCGCAGCCGGTCAAACTCATCGCTATACTCAGCCATAAATCCTCCATTCTTCTGCCGCCGTCTGGGCGGCCTTGATCGTCTGAAAATACTGGCGCTGGCTACCGCCTGGATACTCCACCGCCAGACCTACCACCATGGCCACCGGCCACGCTTTTTTCACCCGGGCGGTGCTGGCCCGCACCCGGACCTCGCCCAGAGACCGCTCCAGGCTTATCTCGTCCATGTGCCGCAGGGCTGCCCGCAGCCGGAGCCAGTCGCTCTCGCTGATCAGCGCCGCCGCGGTCATTCCGGCGCTCCGCCCTTGAGCCGGTAGACCTCATCCTCCAGCCGGGCGATCTGCCGCCCCCGGTTGATGTTGACCGCCCGCAGGTAGTGGATTATGCCGATCAGCTCCTCACGGTCCAGATCATCCAGTTTGTCCTGATAGACCTGGAGAGACTTTAAGGCGCAGGCGGCCAGATCGTACATCTTCCGGGCGCCCGGCATCTCCGGCTATTCCGCCCGCTTCTCTTGTGGCGTGCGCTGCCCGCGATTATTTTTTTCTCCCGGTTTTCAAATTCAAGGTCGGTCATCTTCGTTTCCCTCCTTCACCGTCCTTTTTCTCGCTCAAACTTTTTATGATTTGTTTCTCTCGTTCTGAGAGCCGCCAGACGGTCGCCGCAGCTCTCTCCGCTGCAGACCTCTCCGCCGCAGCTCTCTCCGCCGCAGCTCTCTCCGCTGCAGACCTCTCCGCCGCAGCTCTCTCCGCTGCAGCTTTCTCCGACAACAGCAAGCCGCCCCCAAAAATAGTTTTTTTCTCTGGGATCTGGGCGTCCAGTTTGGACACCAGCACGCACTCACTGCGCCTGATCTGTAAATCCACCCCATAATGGGAGTATCGTTGAAGCATAGCAGCGGTTAAAATGTGGGGCGGATAGGTGTACTTGGGTACGGTCCTGGTTTTCTCTTTGTGCAGCATTTCCACGGCCTCGGCGATGGCGCGGCCCAGTTCCGGGGCCGTCTGAGCGACAATGTCGCCGCCGAAACTGGTTACAAAGGCCGTCCGCACGATGGCTCCGTTTTCGTACTCGATGTTAGCGTCACAAATAATGTGATTCATCCGCATAGCCACGGAGCGACCAAAAAACGCAGTGAGAGACGGGGCAAACAGGAAAAACGGGACGCAGCGATCTAAATAAAACTCGCAGATGCGCGACAGAATGGAAAAGGGCGGGTTATCCAACACCACACACCCGTCTGGATACGGGAACTCCTCATAGTCTCCTCCAGGGTAGAACGGGCGCACAATAGACGCCGGGTCAATCCCGTACTCCTTGCAGACCCAGTCACGGATGGCGTTGTAAACCAGTGGAGGCGTGTAGCAGTCGTCCGTTGTTTTTTGGGGTTTGAACTTGTCCACAAATGCGTCATACTCAGGATTGTCTGTAAATAACGATTGCTGATTCACTTATTTTTCGTCCTCCTTTTTATACCTTGCAATCAGCTGATTCAGCATGAGCATCACGCCATCTATCTAAAATCTCGCGTCGTCCATGTTGCCGGCCATCACTCTATCTCCCATTTCAGTTCGCCATACAACTCGCTGAACCGCTTGTTCCACTTTCTCAGTCCGAAGAAACAGTACACGCCCAACACGATCCACAGTCCGCTGGCGATGTTTTGCAACAAATTTTCCATCACTGCACCTCCGGCGCGTCCGGTTTTCTTTGGTTCCAGCGGTACTTCCGTGCCATCCGCTTCGCCTTCAGCCACATCAGCAGCAAAATGGGAACCTCTACCCCAGCAGACTCGTTAATGAAAGCGTTGTTCACCTTAATCGTGTGGGCATCGTAGCTCTGCATGAGGTGTTTGCCGCTGGCTTTGCTGATGATACAGACGATGTAATCATACCCCTGCGGTTCACGCTTCTTGTAGTAGGCGCCGTACCTGTTTTCGTCGGTCTTTTCGTACCCATACTTCTTCATCAATTTATCGATCATTTACTTCTCCTCCTTTTTCTCCGGCAAAAGTCTGTCTGTCAATACGTCTGGGATCCGGCACGGGGATCATGCGGCATTTATCAGAAGCAAACTCCGCAACATACCGCAAGGCAGTACAAGCGAGGGTGACATCGGCCATCCATTCGTCCGCATCCTCTTTTCCGCGACCTTCAAAATTCATGGTTCGGAAGTATGTTGCAACCAGCAAACCTGCCTGCATAAGATTTTCTGCTGCCTCGTTCCATCGTTCTTTCGGCAGTGCATAGCCGGTCTCAATTTTTACATCATCCATCTTTTACCTCCAATGCTTTCTCCGCCTCCTCGCGGGTGAGAAATACGGACTTGCCGATTTCATCAACCGGTACGCCAAAAATAGATTTATCAACAAACCCTGCTGCGATATCCCATTCAATGAATGTACAAAACAATTCCACGCGAATTGCCTTTACTCGGTATTCGCTTATGGTTTTTCGACTTGTAACCTCATACACCGTATCTCCCGCCTTGCACGGCAGCACCACTCGCGCCGAGCACGCGCCGTTATATGGGCACGGAATTTCTTTGCATTGCGCGATGTCGCAAAAATTCCCCTCAAATGTCAGCCGTTCCATCATTCAACCCTCCAATCCTCCCCACTGCTCCGCCATGGCCTGGGCGATGCCGGGGAATGTTTTACTCCTGTTTTTAGCGCGATTTTTCCCGCCTTTGTTGTACCAGTTTCCCGGCACTTTTGTGCTCTCACATTTGTCAGCAGGAATAACGTCTGTTGGCGTTAGGTTTGGCAGTCCCTTTAACCATAAGCAGGTCCTTTTTTTCATGGGGTGCCCAAATTGATACGGCTCAATAATCTGCGAGTATTTTGGCAAACAATAAATACTGCTTGCAACAGGGTTTTCTACTGCGACTTTAGGGATGTTTGCCGTATAAAACGCCATGAAAAAATCTTTTGCCTGTATGCCTTTTTTTACCCGGTCAGGGTTTAATACTCCATCCTTCCAAAGGTGCCGTGCCCCGGCGTTGCTGAGATAAGTACACGGCGGATGTGCGATCAGCAAATCCCACCGCCCCACCTCATGGGTCTGTCCGTCCATAGTGGTCACTTGCCCCCCTTGGATGGCCGTCAGCGCATCCCCCAGGATGTGCCATTCAGGATGCCCGCCGCTGGGCTCCTGGATGTCGCAGGAATAAGCCTCGTGCCCCAGATCCCGAAACGCCTTGCAGACCGTCTGCGATTCCTCGCAGGCTATTAAAACTTTCATCGGTTGGCCTCCTCATCCATCGCAGCACCCGCACGGAGCGCCGCAAAGGCAGCCGCCAGGGCTGTCCGGGAATAACTCGTCAAAGGTAATCTGTGCGTCCTCAAGCTCCTTGTTCAAAAGGAACTCGTTGTAGTAGCTCTCCCAAGACCAGTTACGTCCCAGCCCTTTGACGTTAACGTTCGTCGCTTCCGCCCCGTGCTCGATCTCCACCGCCCGACGGAACAGATCCGGATATTTCTCCCACAGGGCCTGGATCTCTTTCTTTTTCATGCTGGGGCAAAAGAAGCACGAGCTTTTCCCGGGCCTGGGCAGTCCGGCCCGCTCGATCACGCGCACGCACTCATCCCGGGTCCATCCCCACACATAGAGGGGATAGTGGTTCTCATACTTTTTGTTCGCCTCGTCCGCCGGGGCAGCGTGCTGGATGCGCCGGGTCTCCCCGGCATCGTATCCGATAAACTTTTGGACTCTCTGCCCGCTGGCCCACACATCCTTGCATGGCTGGTAGTTGTTGCAGAATTTTTCCTGCGTTCCGATCTTGTGCTTTAACGAGCAGCGCTTGAACCCGTAGGCGATGGAGGGCAGCGTCCCGCTGTTTAGGCACTCCTGCTCCAGCGTCAGCCGGTTCCCATCCTTGTCGTGGTACTCCACGGAAATGATTTTAGGCAGTCCGTGCTCCTCCAGCCACCGGTTGAATATCTCAATAAACTCATAGGTGTGGGGTTGCTCTCCGCCCGTGTCGGCAAACAGTATCAGGTCGATGGGGATCTTGTGCAGATACATTCCGATGATCATTGCGGTGCTATTTGTACCGCCGCCGAAAGATACGATGTTCACGTCTTACCTCCCTGTGCTCCCAAACCCACCGTCGCCCCGGTCTCCGCCCTGGATCTCCTCCGCCTGCTCCACTTTGACGTACAACACCGGCAGCACCACCAGCTGGGTGATCTTGTCCCCCCGGCTAAACTGCTTAGCCTCGGCGCCGTGGTTGTACAGCTTGACCTTAATGCTCCCAGTGTAGCCCTCGTCGATCACGCCCTCAGACACGATCCCGTCCTTGACGTTCAGTCCGCTCTTGCTCTTGAGCATCCCCACCGTCCCGGTCGGCATCTGGATATGCACCCCGGTATCGATCACCGTGCTGCCACCGGCCCTGATGTAGGCGTCTACCGGCGTGCGCAGGTCCAGCCCCGCGTCGGTGTCGTGGGCCCGCTGGGGAAGATAGGCCCCCTCGTCTAGGCGGACACGCAGCTTCTCCGGCCGGGCCTGCCGCAGCACGGACTCCTCCAAGATCTCCAGCCTGCGCCGCAGCAACTCGTTTTCCTCATCCAGCATCGCCCGTTTGCTGCGGCTCTCCATGCTCCGCAGCGCATTTGCAATCTCAAAATTTGTCATACTCCGTCCTCCTCAAAATGGCATCCCGTCCTTGTCCTCAGCCATGTCGTCAAAGGGCAGCGGGACGCTCCCCGGAATGTCGTAAAATGCCGTCTGCACCGGCTTGGCCTGGATAGGCTTGGCCACCTGGGCCAAAGACTCCCGGAACCTCTGGTGGGCTCCGTCAAAGGCCAGATAGTCCACGCCTCCGGCCTCGCCCTCCTTGTTTTTGGCAATTTGCAGGCACCGCCGCGCCCGCGTGTTGCCCGGCTCCTCCAGATACAGCAGCAGGATCCCGTCGGCGTCCTGCTCCAGCTGCCCTGACTGCCGCAGGGAGTGCATCCCCGGGGACTTGACCTTGCCTTGTCCGGTCTGGGGCCGCGCCAGCTGGGACAGCGCGATCACCGTCACCCCCGTGGTCTGGGCCAGGGTGTGCAGGTCCTTGGAGATCTGCGTCACCTGCTCAAAGTCCGACCGTCTCCGGTCCTCCGGCGCCACCAGCTGGATGTAGTCGATGTAAATAATCTCGTACCGGCCCGCCGCCGTCATGGCCTGGATGTCCAGCACCGACAGGCCGCCCGCCTGGATGATCTCCAGCTTGCGCCCCACCATACTGGAGGATCTGGCCTCGCAGGCCTCCCAGTCCTCCGGATCCATCCTGTGGCGCTTGATCTTTCCAAAATCCACCCCTGCGGCGGCGGACACCGCACGGTCCACGATTTTTTCCGGCTTTGTCTCCAGGCTAAAGTATCCCACCCTGTGCTTTTGCGCCTGCGTCCATGCCATTTGCAGGGACAGGGCCGTCTTGCCCGTGGACGGCTCTCCGCCCAGGATGATAAAATCCCCAAACTCCGACATCATGGCCCCGTCCACCTTGGGCAGGCCCCAGGGTATATGTACCGCCTCCGTCCGCTGGAGCTCGTAAAAGTCCAGCAGACCCTGCTCCATTGACACCACCCGCACGCTGGGACGCCCTCCGGCGATCCGGTTGGCCTGAGCCAGCAGGCTCTGTGCCTCCGCCGCGTCCACGCATCCCACCAGGGAGGCCCCCAGGTCCTTGAGCTTGGCCAGCTTGGACTGCTCCACCGTCAGGGTGATGTACTCCCGCACGTTTGCCGCCGTGGGCGTCAGGTCCATCAGGTCCAGCAGCAGCTTTTGATACTCCGGCCCCAGCAGGTGGCCGACTGTCACAGCGTCAATGGGCTTCCCGGCCTGGAACAGCTTGCGGCAAGCGTCAAATACCGCCCGGTTGGGCCCGGTAAAATCCTCTGCCTGCACCCCCTGCATCACCAGACCTGCCGTGTGGGCCCCGTCGATGAGCATGGAGCCCAGCACGCCTACCTGGGCCTCATAGTATCTGCTCGGTGTCTGGCTCATAGGTCATACACCCCCGGTCCCTGCACCAGCTCCAGCCGTTCCGGCTCCGCCTGGGCAGGCCGTCCGCCAGCCTTCAGCGGGAAAATTCCCTTGTAGCTGTTCCCAATGCTCTGTTTCAGCAGCTCAATTTTCTGCTCCCGGTTCCCGCCGCTCAGTTTCTCAAGGGCGTCCAGCTGGATCAGGATAGCCCGGGTGGAGTTGATGGCCCGCAGTTGTTTCCGGATGTCGATAAAATCCCCCAACAGCCGGGCCAGTTCTCCGTCGTCCTTGACATAGGACCGGAGGATGGGCTTGGCGTCCTCCGCCAGATCATACTTGCTCTTGCGCTCCGTCCGCGCCCCCCTCTGGGGGGTAAGGGGGGTATTTATTTCTTTATTCTTTTCTTCTTTATTATTTAGTGCCTGATTTCCCGTCGACGGTTTAACCGTTGACGGTTGAGCCGTTGACGGTTTTTCATACAACGGTTCTTTTTTTGCCTTTCCGGCGGGGGCTTCCTCCTGCAAAACGTAGGTGCAGGAGGCGAATTTCCCGTGCTCACCGTGCCGCTGCTCACGCAGGAGATAACCGGCGTCGATCAGCTCCCGCAGGATCCGGTTGACCTTCTGCCGGCCGCACCCGGCCTTGCTGGCCAGCCCCGTCTCGCTGTATGACCAGTTGTCCGGCAGGCTTGCCATCATCACCAGCAGGCCCCGGGCCTCCAGGGATAGTCTTACATCCTGGGCCGCCGACCGGTACAGCACCACAAACCCCTTGCGCGGCCCTGTGCGGATCGTCCGCTCCTCGCTCATACCCAGCCCTCCATGACCTGGATGGTCAGCCCGCCGTCCTGCCCGACCGTGGCCAGCGCCACCGCCCCGCAGGTCAGCCAGACCCGGAAAATGCGGTTGCCCAGGCGCTCCACCTGCCACACTTTCCCAGGGCCGAACCGGTCCAGGATATCGTCCGTGACGCTCTCCGCCGTGGGCAGCGTCATTGTCTTAGCCTTGCACAAAATAGATCCCTCCCGCGCCGCCGGAGCCATCTGCACCGGCAGCTGTAAAGTCGTTTAGATTGCCGCCGCCTCCAGGGCCGCCAGCAGGGCGTCCCAGAAGCATTTGCCCAAAATCACCAGCCCGATCATGGCCGCCAGATAGGCCAGCCCCACCCGGCGCTCCTCGGCCATCTGCTTTTTCTCTCGTGCTCGTCTGTCCATATGTCCTCCTTACATCGCCCAGGTGACCGCCACAGCCCCCAGAAGGGCCGTCAGCGACATGGCCAGGCATCCCGTCAGAAAGCCCCGGCGCCAGCTGGTGGACCGGTCGTCCAGGATACTGATGATCCCAAAGGTCACCCCGGCGGCGCTGAAAACAGCGGCGCCCGTGATACACAGGTCTCTCATGTCAGCACCTCACGATCTGGACGATCTCGTCCCCGCTAAACCTCAGCACCTTGTCCAGTGCCCGAATGTCGTCGCAGGTCCACGCTCCGTTCCGGAGCTTGTAGGAAAATGTCGTGGGGTAGATCCCGCAGGCCACGGCCAGGTCCGTCTGGGTCTTGATGTCCCGCATGGCCTGCTTGGCCTTGATGATGGTCCGGATGGTCTTGCAGCGCTCCGCCTGCGCGTCCCGTACAAGTTTAACTTTCGGCATCAGATATCGACCTCGCTTTCAACGCGGACTAACTGTCCGCCCAAAAAATACAGCCCGCCGACCCGCAGGGGCGCGGGCCACACCATTGTGCCCGCCCGCCTGCCGATCGTCTCAACCTCTCCGTCGTTCCGGATCCTGACCTTGCGCACCTTGTAGCACATCAGTCTTCCTCCTCCCTCAGCAGCTCATCCACGGTCACGCCGTAGAGCTTGGCGATTTCCACGATCTGGGCGGAACGAGGCTTAGTTCTTCCGTTCTCCCACATCGATATAGCACCCTGAGTTACGCCCAGAGCCTTCGCCGCATCAACTTGATTAAGTCCAGCCTTTTTCCTGGCAGCGGCAAAACTCATATTTTATCCTCCTTTAACGCTCAATTATTAGTTTTACTGATTGACAAGAGCGCCGGAAGGCTTTATTATTGGAATAGTTTTATTAGTGTAAATAATAAATTCTTTCATGTAGGCGTCTTGTCGTCTGTAATATTAGTTTACAACAGTTGTATTAGTTTGGCAAGTGCTATTTATTAGTTTTATCAGTTTTTGGATACTTGCACAATTTTGCAATATATTTTTTGGTGATTAGTATGTTTTGGAATAATTTTGTTTTTTATTGCAATGAAAAAGGCGTTGCGCCAAATGTGGCCGCCGCTGCTGTGGGTGTAAAATCATCCGGAACAGTCACAGGATGGAAAAACGGAGCAGCCCCACGGCAGGGAGTGCTCCGCAAGCTTGCTGACTATTTTGGAGTATCGACGGAAGATCTTCTGACAGGGGATAGTCCCGGAGACAAAAAAGAGCGCCCCGCCGAAAACAGCGAGACGCTCAAAGAATCTTTGCCGGAAGATATCCGACAGCTGCTATCTATTTGTCAGGAGAACCCTGAGCTTGCATCTGCTTTGCTATCTGTTGCGCGGCAGATCGAAAAAGGTCAAGCTGGGCCGGGGTCAGGCGGGAGAGAATAAGTATCAACTCTGTTTCGGTATCCATGCCACAGCCTCCTTTGTCTGGTACGTTCTATAATAGAACACTTGTTTCAGTTTGTCAAGTACAGATAGTGTCAATTTTTGAGACAGAATGGAGAGATAGCGTTATGAAAAAGAATTGGAAAGCGATTTTTGCCGGATGTGCCCTCGCCGCGTCCCTCACCGGTGCAGCTCTGGCCGCCGGATCCGCCCGCACAGAGACCTTGTATTTTAACGGAATCTCGCTCAAGGTAGACGGGGAGCTTGTCCAGATCACCGACTCCACCGGAGCGCCCACAGAGCCTTTTATCATCAATGGCACAACATATTTGCCCGTGGCCAACGTGGCCAAGCTCCTGGGTTATACCGTCCAGTGGGACGGCGCCACCCAGACCGTGAGCCTGTCGGCTCCGGAGGCCCCCGCCACCGCAAAGCAGACCTATATCACCCGCACTGGCTCCAAATATCACAATGACCCCCATTGTAACGGTGGCACTTATTGGCCCGTCCCTCTGGATACTGCTATCGGCATGGGCCTGACCCCTTGCTCTAAGTGTATCGGCTAAGCTCCGCCAGTTTGCGGAGCAGGAGGACCCCATGAAAATACCCAAAGCCAAAAAGCTCCCCTCCGGGAGCTGGAACATATACATGATGGTGGCAGGGGAGAGGATATCCATCACCGCCCCCACCAAAAAAGAGGCGGAGCAGCAGGCCGCAGCTGTCAAGGCCGGGGCCAAGATAGAGCGCGCGCCGGAGCGAATGACGCTGGACGAGGCCATCAAGGAGTATATCACCAGCAAGGCCGCTGTCCTGTCTCCCGCCACTATACGGGGCTACCGCACCACCCAAAAGCACCGCTTCGCCCAGCTTATGCAGTACGACGTCCACCAGATCACCAAAGCCCACGTTCAGCGGGCCGTCAATCAGGAGGCCCAGCTGGTCTCTGCCAAGACCGTGGCCAATGCCTACGGCCTGATCCGCCCAGTGCTCAAGGAGTGCGGAATCGATGTTTTTGGCGTCCGCCTGCCCCAGGTGGTCAAGCCGGTCAAGCAGTACCTCCAGCCGGAGGACATCGGCAAACTGATCCAGGCCATAGAGGGAGACACCTGCGAGGTGCCCATCCTCTTGGCCGTCTGGCTTGGAATGCGCCGCTCGGAGATCCTGGGCCTGTGCTGGGACTGCGTGGACCTGGACCGCAGCTTGATCCATGTCCGCCGCACCGTGGTCCCTGACGAGGATAACCGCTGGGTGCTCAAAGAGGTTGCCAAAAATACATACAGCCAGCGCACCGTGGATTGTCCCGACTATATCATGGACAAGATCCGGGCCCTGCCCCGCCGGAAAGACGGGCGGCTCTTTGGCGTCAACCCTGAGACCGTCCGTAAACACGTCCACCGGGCCTGTCAGCGGGCCGGGATCACCGACACCACAGTCCACGGCCTGCGTCATACCAATGCGGCCGTGATGAAAACCCTGGGCGTGGATGACCGGCACGCCATGGAGCGCGGCGGCTGGGCCTGCGAGTCCACCTACCGCCAGACGTACTCCTATGTTTTTGAGAGTCAAAAGTCCGCCGCAGACACGGCCATCAATAGCTTTTTCTCTGCAAAAATTACGGATGAAATTACGGATAAAAAATAAAAGCCCTTACTCCCACAACGGGTTTAGAGACTTTTTAGGAGAGTTCGAATCCCTCCTTCTGCGCCAAAATGTAAAACCCAGCAGTCTCAATGACTGCTGGGTTTTTCTTACTCTCCCAAGGCTTTCGGGCGTTCGCTTATCTTATCTTGCCTTCTCTTTTTTTGCCGTGATTTTGCAAAATTTGCGAAAAAATTACGGATGAAATTACGGATGAAATGCGGCCAATTTGCGACCGATACTCCCGCCCCACAAAATTTTATATTTTCCTATTGACTTTACGCTATTATTAGCGTATAATAAGCATGTAAACAAGAGAGGGGCACATCCCAAGGAGGACACGAAAATGTTAATGAACGCCGAAATGATTAAGAACATTAAGCAGACCGCAGAAGATATGGATCTGAGATATGATTATGACTATATTGGCGTCCGGGTGCAGGAAGTCCCCTTTGAGCTTGGCTCTATCGATCACAACTCCCACGTTTGGGACGACGGCGATGATACCGGCGTAGAACTTGATGGGATCTGCGCTTGCACGCTGGACCGTCTTGGTGCTAACAATTACTTTGGAGATCACGTCGCTATCATCTGCGGCAACGATGTGGAGTATGGAGAGGACGACGGCGAGATCATCATCCGGGACGCAGAAGTCGTCAAGGTTATCTGCTAAGGAGGCCCACAATGCGAAAAAAATACGCAGATTGTCAGCGGGAGGACGGGGACTGCACCCTCTGCTCTCTGGTCAACTACGGCAGAGACTGCCGTAACCGTCCGATCACAAAGCTGGAGTGGTCCCGCCGCATGGCGGGCATGACCCAGGCTCAGCTCGCCGAAAAGTCCGGCGTCTATATCCGGCAGATCCAGCGTGTAGAGCTGGGCGAGGCAGAGGCCGGAAACCTGACTGCCAAAAACCTCCTGTCCATCGCCGACGCCCTGGGCGTGGATGCGCGGGACCTGATATGATCCGGCGCTGTGTGGTCTGTGGGGCGGAGTTTAACACCCCACCCAGCAACAACAAAATCACCTGCTCCAAGGCCTGCTCCGATGTGCGCAGATCTCAGAGCCACCAGGACAAGCACAACCAATGGTCGCAGGCCGCCAAAGCGTCCGCCCGCAAAGCAGCGGCTCAGACCGGCAATCTCCAAAACGGGACAACGGCGGCGCTGAAACTCCCGGCGGGCCAGCGCGGCCCCCAGAACCGCGAGGCCAAGGTATGGCATTTGGTGGATCCCGATGGTAATATTATGACCGTGGTCAATCTGCTGGACTGGGCCAGACAACACGCAAAGGACTACTTTGGCATGGAGCCAACGGACGAAAACGCGAACCGGATAGCCTCCGGATTCCGCCAGATCAAGCGGTCGATCGAGGGCAAGCGGATCCGCGCCAATGGCAAGCCGTCCCCTGTATCCACTTATAAGGGGTGGGGCCTGTTGGCTTGGGAGGACAAAAAAGAGGACACACCATAGCGGTGTGCCCTCTCTTTTTACCCCATCAGCGCCTTCCGTGTCGCCGGGCCGCAGCTGCCGTCGGGCACCAGTCCCGCGCTCACTTGATAGGCCATCAGGGCCTCCTTGGTCCCAGGGCCAAAGCTGCCGTCCACGGCGCAGGCAAAGCCCCGGTCATTGAGTTCCCACTGGAGCCACCGCACGCCCTCGCCACGGTTGCCCTTGGCCAGTGTCTTGGTAGGGGCGGCGTAGGGGTTGCCCCCGAAAGTCAGCACCGTGCAGATCCGCCGGTTGCCCGCCGTGCATACGGGGGTCTTTCCCCCCGCCCGCAGGATGGTGCTGCCGCCCCCGTCCAGCTTGATGGCCTCCCGCAGCCCCAGGGCCGCCAGCTTTTTTGCCCCCTCGCCGCTGGCAATCAGGTTGCCCGTGGTGGTCCTGAGCGCCACCACCGTGATCTTGCTCCGGTCCTGGCCGTACCCGGTGAAGATGTGCCAGGTGGCGTACAGGCTGGACGCCTCCCAGCCCTGAGCCTTTGCGGTGGCCCAGCTCACCGCCTTGCCCTGACGAAGTACGGGCACGCCCGCAATGGCATAGGCGCAGCCCTCCGGGGGTGCGCTCAGCTCCCCCATGTCCGCCAGATTGCCCCGGACAAACAGGGTGGTCTCCGTCCGCCCCGGCTCGGCATAGACCAGCTTGCTGCCGGACACCTTGCCCCGCTGGGCGCAGTAGTGGTTGACCCACTTGTTGTCCGTCGCCATGGCCGCCACCGTGTGGCCCACGGGGAGGGTAAACTTGTCCCGGCCCTCGTTGTAGTTGCCAAAAAACCCGGCGTTGCAGTAGTTGCCGCTGTACGCCGTCTTTTTGGCCTTATCCACCAGCCGGACCCCAAAGTCTTTGACCGGCACCTCCACGATGTGGGCCCCGCCTCTCTTGGTGTAGCTCATCCGCTCCCGCACCTCCTTGCGCTCCGCCAAATTAAATACCTCCACCAGCGCCGCCAGCAGGCCGCTGGCCACCTGATCCGCAAAGTACGGCCCCAGGATCACCAACACATCTGTCTTGCTGTCCATAAACCCGCACTCAATGAGAATGGCGGGCATTTTCGTCCGCCGGAGCACGTACAGGCCGCTCTCTGCCATGGGGGTGGCCCGGTTGCCCACCAGCCCCGTCCGGCTCACCACGGCCCCGTAAACGGCCCGCTGGAGGGCCTTACTCTTGGCCTGACAGCCGGGGGCCGTGTACACCACGCAGCCGCCCCCGCTGCCGCCCTTAATGCCCGCGTTGTGGTGGATGCTAAGATATACGTCCGCGGGCCAGCCGTTGGCCGCCGCCACCCGGTCCTCCAGGTCGATCAGCCTGTCTCCTGTCTTGTCGTCCACCCGGAGGACCTGGCATTCATACCCCGCCAGCAGCGCCTCCAGCTTGTCCGCCACCCGGCGGTTAAGCTCCCACTCTCCCGTCTGGGCGGGGTCCAGGGCGGCTAAGCACCGCCGCCCCGGCGTCCCCTTGTAGTGGCCCGCATCAATGGCGATTTTGAGCATACGATCACTCCTTAGTCAGCTGCTTGCCCACCTGGTTGATGCCCGTGGCCGCCAGCCCGCTCACGATGCCCACCGCCACGGCGGTCATGTAGTCCGTGGCGGGGAAGCCATCCAGCCCCAGATACAGGCCCACAGGGCCTAGCACCGCCCCGCACAGGCCGCAGGCGATGGGGATGTACTTGTCCTCCATGTGGGGGATGGCCTTGACCACCATGCCCACCAGATAGCAGATGACGGTGATAGCCGCCACGCTCACGATACCAAAATCCATATTACTCCGCCTCCTTTGCGTCCTCAGAGTCCTGCTCCTCACAGGCCAGCACGACTTCTTCCATCACCGCCAAATCCCGGGCGGCGTAGGCCTCCACCAGCTCGTGGTAGTGCTTGCCCAAAAACTTGCCCAGGGCCCGCTCGTTTATGCCCTCGGGCAGGGGCTTTACCGCCTTGAGCTTGGCCATACCGATCAGCAGGTCGTTGTCCCGGTTTTTCTCGGTTGCCTTAAAGATGTCATAGATATAGCTTGCGTCCATTTTTTACTTCTCCTTTCGTTCCTGCTCCAGGTACTCCAGATCCTGGAGCCTGTGGTTGATCACCTTGATCTGTTCCTCCACCACCGGCATCCGCCGGGCGAAGTTATTATGCTCCCGTACCTCCCGGGTCAGCTCGTCCAGTCTGGCCTCCGTCACCGCCTGGGTTTTGCTGTTGGTGATGATCACCCCCAGCAGGGTCAGACCCCCGGTGATGATGGCGCAGATAATTGCCTCCGTCATTCTATCTCTCCTCTCCCACCACCCGGGCGGTCTTTATTTTTCGGCGCCCACCAGCTTGTCAAACTCCTCCTGGCTCAGCCGCCCCGCCGCCACCAGGGCCTCCAGCCGCTCCCGGTCCCAAAGGCGGGGGTAGTATTTCCGGGCCAGCTCATACACGCTCATAGCGTCACCCCCGCCATAGCCGCCAGGAAGTCCACGTCCGCCCGCAGCTGCTCCGTCTCTGTGGGCTCCGGTTCGGGCTGGGGTTCCGGGTCTGGCACCACCTTAGCCGTCATGCTTACCACCTTGTTTCTCTCCACCACCAGGTCCACAAAGGGGAACGTCTCCGGGATGGTCACGTCGGAGGGGATCTCCGCCCAGCCATCGGGGACGCGGGTGGAGGTCGTTTCCTGGTTGCGGTGTGCGCCGTTGGATAGCGGCATGATTTCAATGATTCTCATTGGATTCCTCCTTTTTTAGCCGATGGCAAGATAATGGTATGTTTGTGACTCGACATTAAACTGGATCGAGCGCGACGTGGTGGCCGATGTATTTGATGCATACCAATTCAAAACATTACCGTTAATTTTTGCATAGGTATCATTTGACACCGCCATTTCGGATGACCAGGCGAACAAATATCCGCCCGACGTATACCCTCCTCCAAGGCCGAACGCAAAGAACATGGCATAATCTTTTGACCCGTTATAAATCAGCACCAACTTCGGAGCAAACCCAAACGTCAGCGTATTGGGATTTGCTTGTCCATACGTCCCCGTCCCTACATAGCTACCCACCTCGATCTTCGGTGCCGTCACCGCATTATCAAAAGGCACGCCCAGGTATTCGTATTCATAGCCGTCCTGCGTCCCGCTGTCGGGGTAGGCGTTGCGGTTGGAGGACTGGAGGTATTGCCAGTCGGAGGCGGGGATTTGTTCTCTTTTCGTAGTGACTGTTTTTCCAAGTGGAGATCCAGAATCATTTATGTATACATAATCTTTATTTGACGATGTATAATACATAATTGTCGATTTATTAAATGAAGGATTAGCCCCCTGCCCAGCCGTTGCATCACCCGGAACATAGTAAATCGTCCCGCTTACAGAAACATACAGAGGGGCGTTGGCTACTATTGCCTCCGCCAATTCTTGCCCACTTGTTTTCGGCAAAGTCAATGCGGCTCCAAGTGCAGCGCTTCCGTTGTTTTGATCTATTGTTAGCTGCTTGGAATATATAACTTGACTTGTTTCCACATATGGGCCAAACAAACCAACAGCATTAGGGATGTCACTTTGTACCTCCACATACATCGCACCAGCAGGGATCCTTCGCCTCCACCAATGCAGTTTATACTTCCCCAGCTCCGCAAACACATCATCCGGCACCGCCCCCGTCCCCAGTCCATACAGCGCCGCCGTGGCGTCCTTCAGCAGCGTTGCTTTATTCAAGGGCGTGCCCGCCTGGGTGGGGTCGTCCGCCCGAACCATGTCAAAGGTGTTGGCCTGCCCCGCCACCGGGATCATTTTTACCCGCCCGGGGTAAAGAGGGATCCTGTCCTGCATAAACTCACTCCTTTACACTTCCCCGGCGTACAAGTCGCCGGAATAAAACCACGCCGCCGCCATGCGGGTCAGCAGCTCGTCCACGTCCAAAAGGATCTGCTCGATGTTGTTGGCCTCCTGCCAGGTCAGCCCGCTGGCGCTGTCCGGCGTGGGCGGCGTGCTGGCCATCACGGCGATGGCCCCCCGCAGGGCGGCCACGTCCCGCAGATACGCGGCCATTTGCCCCGCCGTGGGGATGTCGCTGCCCGTCCAGTCCTGCTTGGGATTGACCGTCACGGCGTATCCGTAGCCGTTCAGCCGCCCGGCCACGTAGGCCACGGCGGCCCCCACCCGGTTCAGGTCGCTGGCGTTGTAGGCCCCCTTCAGGTCGCTCTGCCACTCGGCAAGTTCTGCTGCCGTCGCCGTCCCGGCGCTCACCCGTCCGGTCAGCTGGGCCACCCGGTCAACGTCGGCCTGGGTGCGGTTGGTGATCAAATTAAGATCCATAGCCATCACTCCTTGTCCCAGTACACCACCACGCAGCCGGGAGCGCCCTGCTTGCCGGCGGTGCCCTTGCCGGGGTAGGCCGATACTCTCCACCGGGTGGTGGTGGAGCCGTCCTCGTTTACCTTGGTCTCTTGTCGGCGCTGCCCCTGTGCTCCCGCCTTGCCTGCGGCTCCGCCGTCACCGGAGCCGGGCAGGGGAGAGGCCACCCCCGTCCGGGCGAAGCTGTCCCCGCTGGCTACGTCCGTGTAGCCGTTGGCGTAGCGCTTCCCGTTGGCGCTGATGTACGCGCCAAAGGTGGTGTTTTCTCCGATGGTCACCGCAAAGCTCTGGCCGTCGTTGATGTTGATGGTCCCGGCCCATACCAGCCCGCCCAGTCCCGGCGCTCCCGGCGCTCCGGCCTCGTCCCAGCTGCCGTCCGTGCCCGCCGTGCCGTTTCCGCCGTGTCCCACCAGGATCACCCGCAGCTGAGTCTTGCCCGCCGGGGCCGTCCATGTCCCGCTCTCCGTGATCTGGGCCCGCCCCTGGAATTGGAACGACCCGTCCGCCTGGAGCAGCTGGCTCTGGCAGCCCTGGAGCACGCCCCCGGAAAACTGCATTGTCTGCATGATCAGCCGCGCCGTAGTGGCGCTGCTCTCGTTGAGCCACACCGTTTCCACGTCCCCGATCTCCCTGGTGGGGTCGCCCCGGCCTGTGGTCTCCAGCTGGTTGCCGCCGTAGGTGGACAAAATCATCCGCGCCGCCGTCAGCGCCTGGGCCTGGGTGTGGATAAACGGATTGTCAATGCTCACCGTCTCGCTGGAGGCGGTGGAGTTGCCGGACACGATGTACTGGGTGCCGCTGCCGTCGTGCAGCGTAAAGATAATGGCCGCCACGTCGCTGTTAGCCCGCAGGATGGGGTAGGCCGTCAGGTTGTCCAGCGTCAGCTTGTTGCCCTCGCTCCATAGCGGCTCCGCCGCCAGATAGCCGGTCTCCGCGTCCGCCCGGGGCCACACTCCGGCGGCCATGCAGACCCACCGCAGGATGTCCCCGCAGCTCTTGCCCGTCACGTCGGCCACGGAGGACGCCGTCACAGCCGCTCCGATGTAATTGGGGTCCACCGTGTACCGGTTGGCAAAATTGATCCCAAGCTGTCCCACCAGAGCGGCGATCCAGCCCTCCAGCGTGGTGGGCAGGGTGCTGGGCGGCAGAAACTCCCGGCTGGCCAGCAGGCCGATGATGTCCACCAGATCCCACTGCATGGTCAAGCCGTTGTCCCCGGTCCGCCAGCCCCCGGAATACTGGTAGTAGATGCCCACCCGCTTGTAGTCGTCCGTCCCGTCCGGCAGCCGTACCCCGATGGAAATATCAATGCCCTGCCGCTCCTCAATGCTCTGGAAAAAGCCGTCCTTGGCCCGTGGCTCAAACCGCCGGGACAGGTTGTCCATCTTGAGCGTGCAGGTGCCGTAAGGCAGGGCCGTGCAGGCCACGTTGCCCTGCTGCTTGACGGAAAACTCTGCAATAATGTTATTGTCCCACTGCTCATAGATCCCGGGGACGATCTCCACCAGCCGCATCCGGCGGTAGGGGAGAGACCACTTACTCACCGTCACCCGGATGGCGTCCGGGTTGTTGACCGTAAATCCGGACAAGGCCACGCTGGCCGCCTGGTTGCCCGTAAAACTCTTGGTGTAGTACGCCGTGCCGCCCTGCTTGACCTCCACAGTAAAATCCAGCGGAAGGCCGTCGTACTCGTCGTCCGGGAAGTACACGCTGCACGCCTGGAGCACCGACACACCGGAAAATTGCAGCTCCACCCACGGTGCCGCCGCAAAGCTCCCGTCCGCCCCGGCCAGTGCGTCCCCGATGTAGGCCACCTGGCCCGTCACGTCCGCCGCCTGGTCCGGGAAGATCCCGAACGTCCCGTCCAGCGTCCACCGGTTGTGCTCCAGCGTAGCGTATTTGGCGGGGGTGTCAAAAACCTTGTCGTGGATCTGGGCCAGCTGGCTCCATGGGATCTGTCCGCTGGTCTCCCCGGCGCCGTATACGATGTCCGGGGAGATCAGGTCGATAATGGCCCGCAGCAGGATCCGCCGGGCGTCGCCGGTAATGGCCGCCTGATAGGCGGCGGAGGACTTAATCATGAGGTTTCACCTCCCGCAGGGTAAAGCCCACGTTGTGCCACAGACCAACCCCGCCCTTGGAAAAGGCAAAGGTTGGCTGGGTGATGCTGTCCACCAGAAACGTGCCCGACACCATCGTGTCGCTGTCGTCCGGCAGATAGACCACCGGGAAGGCGGTGTTGCCCCGCAGCACTGCCGCCAGCTGCCTCCACAGGGTGTTGCCCATGTAGTCATAGCTCCATGTGATCATTTGCACATGGCCCCGTACCTCCCGCACCGTCCGTCCGGAGATCATCTCCACATTGACGGACAGCTCCCCGGGGTAACACTGGTATTTGTCCTTAGACGTCTCCGGCAGGTAGATGCCGTTTACGATCAGCTGTGTCATGCCCTCGCCACCTCCGGGTTATTTCTCGCCGCGTCTCTCAGGTCGGGCAGCAGCCAGCTTGCGATCTGCTGGCCGTTTTGCAGCAGAAGGTTGATGGTGTAGCTGCCCCCGCCGTTCCCGGCGTTGGCTGCCGCCAGCCCGTTGACCATTCCCGCCGCCGCGTTATACACCGCATCCACCGCCGGCGTGGGGATGGCGTCCTGGATGTTGCCGCCCATGCTGTTCAGCTGGTCCTGCACCCTCCACAGGTTGTCCTGGATGCCTCCGGCAAACAGGGACATCATATCCGGCGCATACGTGTGGAAATTAGACAGTGGCCCCTTTTTCGGTTCGGAAAAGCCGATAAAGTCCCGCACCGTCTGGGCCACGCCCTTGACTGAGTCGGCCAGGGCGGACAGCTTGGACTTGATTCCGCTGATAAAGTTGTCAATCAGGTCCTTCCCCCATTGCAGTGCCTTGCCCGGCAGGCTTCCCAGCGTGTCCACCGCCGTTCTCACCGCGTTTGGGATGGTCTGGGTAAACAGCTCCTTTGCCGCTCCACCCACGCCGACAAAAACCGCCTTGATCTTATCCCAGATGGAAATAACGGCGTTGTGGAAGTCCTCGTTTGTATGCCACAGGGTGATGACCGTCGCCGTCAGCGCCGCCACCACAGTGATGACCGCCCCGACGGGGTTGGCGTTCATTACCACGTTCAGCGCTGCCTGGGCCGCTGTCATGCCCTCGTTGGCCTTCTGTGCCGCCTGGATGGCCTTGACAAGGCCCATTACCATGGATACCACGTTCCATGCCACAAACCCGGCCCCGATACCGGAGATTAGGGAAATAATGGTGTCCCCGTTGTCAAGGATCAAAGAGACAAAGTCCGTCACCGTAGCCGCGAATCCGTCCCAGTCCACACCGTCGATCCAGGCCTGGCTCTCTGCTGTGACCTTCTGGATCAGGGGGATCAGATTCTCCAGGAATGGAGTGCCCGCCTGGGCCTGGAACTGTCTCCACGTCTCTTTCAGGTTGCCGGTCACGTTCTCCCAGCCGTCGGCCTCCCGGGCCGCCTGGCCCATAGCGCCGGATAGCCGCTGGGAGTCCTCCACCATTTTCAGCAGCGTCTCCTGCTTTTGGATCTCCGTCAGGTTGGCGTACTTGTCACCAAACAGCTCCATAGCTGCCGCGTTGCGGGTCGTTTCCGTGGCGGACAGGCCCAGGGCGGCGTCATTGGCAAAGTTGCCCTTTAAAAAGCTCTGCAAGGTCTCCGTGGCCTGTTCCACACTGGTGTCGTAATAGGCGGCGGAGTCCGCGGCTGCCCGAAGGGCGCGCTCCATCAGTGCCATGCTCTGCTCGGTGTCGCCGCCGGAGGACCGAGCAAACGCGTAAATCTTACTTCCCAAGGTGTTCAGCCGGGTCTGCAAGATTCCGGACTCTGCGGCCACCCGGCCGATGGCCGCAGAAGCAGTGTCGCCCAGGTTGCCAAACGTCTGGTCAAATGCGGAAGTTTCCGCCTTGACCTCGGCAGCGGAGGAAATAAATTCCCCGGCCATGCTTTTCACGGCGCTGGCCAGCTGCTTGACGCCGTCTATAATGATATTGCTCAGGAGATTTGCCTTGAGCACATCCCCAAAGGAGGCGGCCTGCTTTCCCGCGTCGTTCAGGGCGTCCTCGGTATCTCCCAGCCCTTTGTCCAACTGGGCCAACTGTGCCTTGGTCTTGTTTACGTCCGCCGTGGCGTTGTTCAGGGCCTGCTGCCACCGCTGCACCTCGTTGCTGTTTTCCGCGTAGTTGGCCCGGGCGTAGTCCAGGGCCTTCTGGATCTCCGCCAGCCTTGCCTCCTGGGTGCTCAGTTTTTTGGTCAGCACATCCGACTGGGCCGACAGCGCCGCCTGGCTTTTGTCGTTGGCGGAAAATGCGGACGTCACCGCCCGCATCTCCGTGTCCAGGGTTTTCAGCTGCTGCCCCATGGACTGGAGGGCCGCCCGAAACTCTTTTTCACCGTCAAGGCCAATTTTAGGGCCGATATCTGTTGCCATAGTCTCACCTCACATCTGGGATAATGTCCTCGTCCGTCAGCGTCCGCCGCCGGACAAAGCCCTCTGTCTTGATCCGCTCAATGGCCATAAAGTCCAGCAACTCCCCGTATGGGATGTCCAGGGCCTGCTCATAGGTCAGGCCCACCCGCAGCCCATACCACAAAAGCCACTCCGGCTCGCTTACGCGCCCGCCGGAGTGGCCTTTGCATTTTTTGCGGGCTCAGCCTCCACCGTGGGGTTTTTGCCGTTGGTGATCGTCTCCGTGATCTTGCTGGTCAGCTGGGTAAAATCACCCAGTTCGCACACGTCCAGCAGCTCCTCCTCCGTCAGCGGAGGCGGATTGTCCAGGCCGTTGAGCTTGGCGTATCGGGCGCCCGCGTCCATCATGGCCGCGACCATCCACACCGCCTCGTCCATAGCCTGTACAGCCGACCCACTTGTCAGCGCCTCGTCAATGTTAACGATGTCTCCGTACCGCTCCGTGCAGGCGCGGACGACGCGGGCGGAAAAACACAGCAGGTGCTCCGCCCCGTCGATGGGGATCCGCGCCGTCCTCATGCTGCCTCCGTGATGTTAAGCCGCGCCTTGATGTAGGCCTCGGCCTGGGCCTCGGTGGTAAAGGTGGCCTCCCGCTTCCACATGTGGGTGGCGCTGTCGTCCCGCATGATGGTCGCGCTCAGCTCCGGCACCTGCCACTCGATGCTCTCCCCCTGGGTAGTGGCGGCGTCCGCAGGCACGGAGAACATGACCTTGCTCAGCACCACGGCCCGCCACTTGTACGCGCCGCCCACCTTTTTCTTGACAATAAAGCCCACGCCCAGATAGGGGGTGGTCTGGGTGTCGTCGTACACCAGCTCCTTGACGGAGGTGTCCGTCACGCCCTCGATCCCAGTGATGGCGGTCTCCGTCAGGCCCAAAATGGCCTTGGCCACCTCCTGGCTCAGGTCGTCGGTGCTCAGGGTCAGGGTGCCGCCCGCAAAGCTGCGGTCGGTCTCCGCGATGGCGTTGTCCGCGTAAAGGTTGTTGTCCTCGGTGGTGTCGATCTCAATGTTGGCCTCTGTGGCCTTGCCCATCACAGCGCCGTTGGCATAGCTCACCGCGTTGCCGGTTGCGCTGTAAATGCCGTAATAGGGTTTGCTCAAACCAATAATAGCCATAGCTCAGGCTCCTTTCGTTTCAGCCTTGCCTTGACAGTGCAAGGCAGGGAAGTTAAAATGTTCTCAACAAGGAGGGATTACAATGGGTTTTTTGTTCAAGAAAAAGGGCAGTTTGGCCAGCGACTATTTTTGCCCGCAGGCCGATATCGGGCCTATCCGCAAGGGGGATATGACAGAGCTGGCCCTGTACGATGACCACCTGGAACTCTCTAATCTCGTGGTCAAAACACCTGTCACCCTGCAATACAGCCAGGTCACCGACGTGTTTTACGGTCTGAAGGAAAAGATCGTGGAGAAAAACAAGTCGGTCATTGGCCGCGCCGTGGCTGGCGGCCTGCTGTTTGGAGAGGTCGGTGCCATGGTCGGCGCGGTGAGTGGCACTGGGACCAAAGAGGTCAAAGAGCGGGACATGTATCTCATCATCAGCTATACCGCCTCCGATGGCTCGGATGGTCTCCTGTGCTTTAAGGATACCCGCTATTACCACGGCCCCAAGGTGGCGGCCAAGCTCAAAGAGCTGTGCCGCATCGAAGATCAGCAAATCACCGCGCTGTAAGCCTTTGCCTCCCCGTCTGGGGAGGCTTTTTTATTCCATAATTTTTTCCATCTCCTGGGCCAGCACCTCGGCCATCTTCGCCTCCGCCTTCTTCCGGCTCCGGGTCACGGCGGGCCGGATAAAGGGGTGCTTTAGTTTCCAGCTGGTCCCGCTCTCCACGCCCCGGGCCACCAGCTGGTTAGGCTGGCCGCCGGGAAACTGCTTGGTCTTGGTCCGGTTGTACCCGTCAAAGCCTATCTTGACGTTGAGAAATCCCCGGTCGTCCCGCAGCGGGGCGATGCCAAATCCGTCCAGCATCCCCTGCCGCTGGGTGGCCGTCACGCCTCCGGGCAGCGGGTGCTCCGCTGTGCCGTAGCCCGTCACGATGGGCAGCCCCGCAATGGCGTTGCGCACCTCGTCGGCTACAATGTCCGCTCCGGCATAGATGGCCTTGGCCGCGATCTCGTCCTTGACGGCCCGGCTCAGCCTTGACAGCTTGCGCTCATACTCCGCCAGCCCCGGAAACTTGATCTGTGCCATCACACCAGCCCCCACACCCACTCGTAGTGCAGCAGGCCGGTCTCCGCCTCATACTGCACGGAGTTGAGATACCAGGCGCACTCCAGCCTGTCCAGTACCCCACGGATGGCCGCCGTCAGCGGGTCGTCCTCCGTCTTGGTGTACAGGTCGATGGTGCCGGAGTAACCGGCCTCCGTGTGTACGTTGTCGCCCTCCAGGTCCTCGCTGCCGTCCTCCGCCCATACGATGTAGGGCGGCACGGCGTTGGGCTGGGCAAAGTAGTGATAGGCCGCCCCCAGCTCAGCCAGTGCGTCCCGTAATCTGTCCAGCATCGATCCCAGCGCTCCTCTCTAAGGTCAAGTCCGTGGCGGGCAGGTTGTCCTCGTCCAGTACGTCCTGTTTTTGGGTGATCCGGTACACGCCCTTGTCCTCGTGGTCGTAAGGGGAGAGGACCACCTTGTCCTCCGCCGGGTTTATGGTGTAGGTCCGCTGGATCCGCACCAGCAGGTCGGAGCGGTCCCCGTGCTGCTGCCCGGCGTACCAGCGGTTGATCCCCACCGTCCGCAGCCCGTAGCACCCGGCCCATATCTGGGTGTAGGTCTGCACCGGCATCCCGCCGGGCGGGGAGATATTTGCTCCCCGCCAGACGGTCAGCTCACCGGAATCAAGTACCATCCGCGCCACCTGCCTTTTGGGCAAACAGCCGGTTGTTGAGTGCCCAGCGGAGCATCCGGGGCATGGCCCCGGCCACGGAGTCGCCCCCGCTGGAGGCCCGCTTGCGCACCAGATAGGCCGCGTACATCTCCACCAGCTGCCCGTCCTCCACGCTGTCCGTCAGAGTCACGCCCTCCCGGGCGATGAACTCTTTGGCCGCGTTGACGGCCTGGGTCAGGTACGCCAGCCGCTGCTCACTGGGGTAAAGCTCCCCCAGGTCGGACCGCAGCACGGTCAGAATGTCCGCGTCCGTCATAGGCTCAGGACTTGGTCACGGCCACGGTATACACCTTGGTGGCGTTGCCGCGCTTGACGGTGATCACCAGATCCTTGGTGCCGGTCACGGGGGTCACGGTGCCGCCGTTTACCACGTTTTTGCCGTTGTAGGCCAGGGCCACGTCGGCGCCCGCCTGGGCGGGAGTGGCGGTCACAGCACCGGCAGCGCTCATGGTGGCGGTGTAGGCGGTCACGTCGGCGTCAAAGTTGGGGGTCAGGGTCAGGCCCGTGATGCCGTCCAGGTCGGCGTCGTTGGCGGTGTCGGCGGCAAAGTCCATCACCGTGGTCACGGCCACGTTGTTGATGTTGATGGCCACAAACGCGCCGGGGATAATGGGCTGACCGTCGGCCCGCTGCTTGGCCTTGTACACCGTGTTGTCCTGGATAAACTGCACCTCGCGGCTGGACTCAATGGTCATGCCGCTGCGCATGGCCAGCAGGTACAGGTCGCCGTAGCCGCCAACGACGTCGCCGTCGGGCATAAATTCCAGGATGTCCACATCGCCGTTGACGATGGGCAGCACGCCGAAGATGTTGGCCACGATGTCGCCGGTGGCAGTAAAGGTGATCAGCTTGCTCTTGAGCTTGGCGTAGGTCTTGGAGTTCATGGCCCAGAACTGCTCGCCCCGGCTGTAACGGGTGAAGGTGTTGCCGGTGGCCTCCACCAGGGCGGCCCAGAAGGCCGCGCCGGTCACGCTGTCGCCGCCGATCTGCTTGATGTTGCTGGTGTGCAGGTCCTCCCATGCGGGGGCGTTGGCGGGGTAGTTGGCGGGGGCGCTCTGCTGGGCCAGACGGGTCACGATGCCCAGAGGCATCCCGGTGCCCTTGCCGTACAGGATGGCCTTGTCCATGGCCAGGCCGATGGACTCGCTCAGCATCTCCACGATCCAGCTGGCCAGGTTGACGTCGTTGTCCTCCAGCAGGGAGTTGCACACAGGGACAAAACCGGCCACCTTGTAGCCGTCCAGAGTGATCTGGTTAAAGGCAAAGGTCAGCTCGTTGATGGCCGCGCACATCTCGGTCCACACGGCCTCGGGCACAGTACCCGCGATGGTCTGTCTGGCCTCGCCGCTCACGTTGCGGATCCGTACGCGGTTCAGCAGCTTGCTGTACCGGTACATGTTCTGGGCGATCAGGTCCAGGAATACCACGGGGATGGTCAGCTCGCCGCCGGTCACGGCCCGGCTCTGGCCCTTCATGCTGCGCAGCTGGGTCAGGAAAGTCTTGGTGTCCTCCTGGGCCAGAATGGCGGCGCGGCGCTCGCCGCTCAGGGCGTCAAAGGCCCGCTGGTTGCGGGGCAGGGCCCGGATGTTGATGTTCTCCATGTGCATGTCACCTCTCACTTTCTCCCCGTGCTTGGGGTCGTTCTCCTGGGGCTTGGGGGCGCTGCGCTCCAGCTCCTCCAGCTCGTCCTCCATGTGCTGGACCTCCTCAGTCAGGGCCTGCTTCTGGCCCTGGTGGGCGGTCCGCTCGTTCTCAAACGTTTCGATCTCGGCGGTCACAGCCGCCTCCTGCTCCTGGTTGCCGGGCTCTACCTCGTTGATGGCGGCCTCCAGTGCCGCCTCACGGGTGACAAACTCGGCGTCCTTTTCCTCCAGCGCGGCCAGCTCCGCCTTCTTGGCGTCAATGGAGCGCCGGAGCATCAGTGCTTTCAGCATGGTTGCTCTCCTTTCTTGTCTTAGGGTTTATTGTGCAGGCGCTCCAGCGCCTGGGCTTTCCATACCTCGCTGCGTTTCTTCCGCAGCTCGTCCAGGTCCCGCTTCCGGGCAGACACGGAAGTGTCCTCGTAGGCGGGGAAGGTGCAGGGGGAGACCTCATACAGGGGCTTGACCTTTGTGATCGTCCAATGGACGGTTCCGTCCTCCCGGTATTCCGTTTCCTGGGCCGCGATGTCAAAACCAAAGGAGCACCCGGTAATGTCACCCCGGTTGATCCTGGCGTAGGCGTTCATCGCCTCCGTGTCCTCACGGTTGATCTGCACCCGGCCCCAAAGGCCCTTGCTGTCCTGCCGCAGCTCCAGCGTCCGGGCGGTGGTCCGTCCCAGCACCAGGTCGCTGTTGTGGTTGTACAGACAGCGGACATCGTCGGTCACGCTCTCGTCAAAGGCTCCGGGGGCGATGCTCTCTGTGGCCCCGGGCCACAGCTCATAGATGGCATTAAATACGGAAAAGTAACCCTCCAGGTACAGGTCTCCGTTTTCCTCCCGGGTCTCCATCTTGTCCATAAAGATAAATCTGTGCTCCACGCTATTCCCCCTCCTTTGGGTTCAATTTCTTCTGGTCGCCCAGCCGGTCCTCCGGCAGGTAGTTTTCCAGCGCCAGCAGATCCTGCATATCCTCGTCCGGGGGCAGGTTCAGCCAACTGCGCCACTCGTTCCGCCGCAGGGCCATGCGGTCCACCATCTCGGCCCCCGCCGACACCAGCTCTGTAATGGAGTAGCTATACAGGCTTCGGCTGTTAAACCGGTAAAACAGCTCCGGCGATCCCAGCAGCTTCCGGGAAAACTCCTGCTCCATGGCCTTGGCCAAAGGCATCAGTGTGCTGTTTACAAAGTTGTTCCACGCGTCCCGGCTGAACTCGCCCACCCCCAGCACAAAGGGCGGTATCCCCAGCACGGAGGCCACCGTCCGCTTGTCCAGGGTGACCATGGCGTCCAGGGCCAAATCTGACAAGGTCAGCGGCTTTACCTGCTCCACGGAAAATTGTTCCGCCGGAATCATCCAAGGCTCCCCGGCCTGTCCGCTCATGGCGTAGGACTCCAGCAGTTTCTGCCGCCCGGCGGGGCTGGCAAACTCCTCCGTCAGTGCGTCCACCTTGACAATCAAAGAGGGCTTCCATTTGCTCTCCATAAAGCCCTTTTCCGTCTTGGCCGCCTGTTTCAAATTGTTTGCCACCTCGCCCAGGGATACCCGATATCCAGTCCCCAGCCAGGGGTAGAGACTGTCCGATCCAATGGTAAAATGGAGCACCTCGTCCGGTCGGTGGGCCTGCCCGTTGATGTACACTTGATAGCCCCAGCCGTCCGGCACAAAAGACGCGTAGGCCGGGGGAATGGGGATCAGATCCCCCAGCCGCCCGTTTTCCGTCTGGGGCCAGACCACCGCGTTTCCGTTGCCCTCCAGATACATGGTCCGCACGATCCAAGCCATGAAGGCCGACCGGGTCATGTTGGCGTTTGGGTCGATGTCCAGCTTCCGGGCCAGCCCATCAAACACCCGCAGGTCCCCGTCCGTGCTGTTGCGCAGCAGATGGATGCTCATGGAGCCGATGGCCCGGGCGATGGCGTCCACCCCGGCGATGATCTCCGGGTTTTGGGCCAGACTGGTGTAGCCCTGACAGGTCAGGGTGTCAAAGGCGTCCGCTCCGCACAGCCAGGCCATGCAGGCGCTGGTGGGCTTGTCCCTCGCCTTGGGTGGAGTTTTTCGCTGTCGCTTGCTCACTCTTTCTCGTCACCTCCAAACCAGGCGGCGGACTTGCCGCCCGCCTCCAGATCCTCCAGATAGGTACAGGCCGCAAATACTGCGCAGTCAAATACATCAATGCGCAGGTGCGGCTCCAGCTTCTCATACATCACCATGTCGTCGCTCTTTTCGATACCCCGCACGTTCTGCACGCAGTATTCAAACGGCTCCGCGTGGCAGTAGTACAGGGTGCCCCGCTTGGCGCTGGCCTCAAGGTATCGAAAGCCCTCGCTTTTCCGGGTGAACAGCTGGGGCTGGTCCTTGATGGGAAAATGCTGCTTTTTCATTTCCACGTAGTATTCCCGGCAGAACTTCCGGTCGTGGCCGATCCGGCGGATCTTAAAGCCCTCCGCCCGCCGGGCCATGTACCACTTGACCACGTCGGAGTGGTTGAGCACCTTGTCATTGCACATGTCCAACCAGCCGTCGTCCTTCCAGCCAAACAGGGGGATCTGGTCCTCGTTGGCCTTGACCATGGCCGCCGTCACCGGGAACCAGCAGTGGGGGATGATGATGTCCACCCCCTTGTAGTGCCCAAACAAACAAGCCGCCGTCAGGTCGTGGAGCTTGGATAGGTCGCTGCCGCCGTACCACCGGATGGGCAGCCGCCGCAGCTCATCCAGCGTCCAGCTGTACTGCCGGTCACTGGCCCGGAACTCCTCCACGTCAAACCAGGCTTTCAGCTCCGCCGTGAATACGTTCAGGGACTTCTGCAAAAACTCGGGCCGCAGTTGTGGGTCGTCCTTGGCCTGGGCCGCGTCGTTCAGCATGTCCTGGGGCCGGATGGACTGGCCCCAGCCTGGGTTGCACCCGGCCAATACCTGCTCATTGGTGTAGTCCACGTCCCCGTTGTCCATCCTCGGGGCGCAGGCCAGAAAGATAAACAGACTGTCCGCAGCATCCCCGGTAATGGAGCCGTTCAGCACCTTCCGGCAGTAATCCACGCGCCGGGCCAGGAATCCGTGGGCCAGCTTGCCGCCGGAGGATATCCCGATCACCAGCTTGTTGGAGTATGCCTTGGTTGCGTCTTTCAGGACCTGATACTGCTGGGGGCTCTTGTAGGTGTGCTCCTCGTCGGCAATGACGATGTTGCAGTTAAAGCTGTCCTGCTTGTCCACACTGGCCGCCAGGGCGTTGATGCTGATAAAACCGGCGTCGCCCAGGTCTCCGGTGATGGACCGCTCCATATTGTTGTTGATGACCCGCAGGCCGTTTTCCTGGTCGTCCTCCACCGTCAGATGCAAACGCTTGATGTTGTACTTGATGAAGTCAAAGCCCTCCAGGGCCTGCTTCAGCGCGCCGCCCACCTCGTACACCTTGGAGCCGGAGGGCGCGTAGTACAGGGCCAGCGCCCAGGCCAGGGCAGCGGCAAAGGTGGTCTTGATATTTTTCCGGGGGATAAAGTCCTGGGCCTCGGTAAACCGCCGCAGCTGGGTGCCCTTTTGGTAAAAGCCCATGATGTTGGCCACGATGAACTTGTGGTAGGGGAGCAGCAGGAAGGGCGTGCCCCGCAAAGGCGTGCCGTCCATAAATTCCCCCTGCTGGTGGCACATCATGGTCTCGATGATGGCGATGATCTCGCAGGCCGGATCAAACCGAAAATCCCACTTGGGGTTTTCCAGGTCCCGCACATAGCGCTTGCAGGCCAGCACGATCTCCTCGCAGGCCACCGTCTCCCCGGACAGCACCCCGTTGACGTATCCGTCAACCTCCGCCTGGTAATCTCCGGCGTGAGTCATGGCGTGCTCATGGGCCGCGTCCATCAGCTCGGCCAGTCGGCTGCGCTTTCCGCTGGCCGTCTCCGCCAGCTTGGTCTGCACGGCCTTCAGCGCCTTTGGCGTCAGCCCCAGCTGAGTGCGCAGGGACTGCACATCCGCCCGCAGCTTGTCCACCGCCGCCCAGTACGGGTCCCGGGCCAGATACTCGGCCCCGGCCTTGTTCACCTGCTTGGCCACCAGCTGCGCCCCGTTCTCCCTCCAGGTCTTTTCTGCCCGTGACAGCTCGCGCTCCGTCCGGGCCAGGGCCTTGATGGTCTTGTCAAAAATCGGGTTGTAGGTGCCGACGGCTTCCATGTCGGCTTTGATCATGGCCTCCCGGCCCATCGGCTCACCTCCGGTCAGATCAGCGGGGCAGGGGAGTGGACCTCGCGCCCGCCCGCGTCGTTCGCGCCCGCGTCGCGCTCATCCGCGCCCGCGTGGGTCTCTGCGATCTCGTTTACCCCTCCCCGGGTTTT
>ERZ1034691.464-NODE-464-length-32481-cov-10.076235_pt1 | contig 32481 bp, 26 predicted proteins | sample MGYA00520638_ERZ1034691 | MGnify/ENA primary metagenome ERZ1034691 (study PRJEB33766, sample SAMN09781763) | gut metagenome | biome: gut microbiome | host: Homo sapiens | place: Madagascar | study: EMG produced TPA metagenomics assembly of the PRJNA485056 data...
CGCCGTAACTGAATAATTTTTATAAATTTGTGTCCAAAATATGTTGACTAGTGCACCAGATTGTCAATATTGCATATAGAGTCACTTTCCACCACTTCAATGTGGAAATATGCATAGGGGATGGTGGTTGTTCTTGCAAGATTTAATAAAAAGCACCAGACACAGGAAATAAGAGAGGTTGTGAATGAAGATATTTGATACACATGCTCATTATGATGATGAAGCATTTGATAAAGACCGCGATGAATTATTAACAAGTCTTTTCAGCGGTGATATAGGAGCAGTTGTAAATGTAGGTGCAAGTCTTGAAGGATGTATAGAAAGTGTCAGGCTTGCAGAAAAATATGATAATATATATGCAGCTATAGGTGTGCATCCGGATGACTATGAGAGGCTTGAACGTGGGGAGAACCCAAGGAATTCAGTGATAGATGATAGTAATATATATGGTGAAAGCTTCATGGACTGGCTTAAGAAGGAAGCACTTACGAACAACAAGGTTGTTGCGATTGGAGAAATCGGACTTGATTATTATTATGATGAGCCGGGAAGAGAGCTTCAGAAAAAGTGGTTTGCAAGACAGTTAGAGCTGGCAAGAGAGGTCAGCAAGCCGGTTATTATCCATTCAAGAGATGCATGTGCTGATACCATAGATATATTAAAAAGCGGACATGCCAGTGAGGTTGGAGGCATAATCCACTGCTATTCATATTCTAAAGAAACAGTTAAGACATTTTATGATATGAACTTCTACTTTGGTATAGGTGGAGTGCTTACCTTTAAGAACGCGAAAAAGCTTGTGGAAGCAGCAAATGTCATACCGCTTGAGAGGATAGTGCTTGAAACAGACTGTCCATATCTTGCACCAGTGCCTAACAGAGGAAAAAGAAATGACAGCAGTAACATACAGTATGTTATAGAAAAGCTTGCTGATATAAAGGGTGTTACGAAGGAGCAGATAGCAGAGGTGACATACCAGAATGCATGCAGAGTATATGGACTGCATCTGTGATTTACGTGTGATTTTAGTATTTTGTTATCCGATTGACATACTTATTCAGAAAATGTATATTTGTTGTTAAGGTTTGTTAAAAAACAGTGCAGGCTGTGTTAATAAACATAAGCAGTCTATGTTATGTGTGATACAGGAATGGAGATAAATATATATATGAATAATAAGAATTATGATAACGTCATGCATCTTGGGAATCCGACTAATACGATAGCTGTCCTTAACAGGTATGGCTTTAATTTCCAGAAGAAATTCGGACAGAACTTTCTTATAGATGAGAATGTTGTTCAGAAAATAGTAAGAGAGGCTGGCGTTACAGAGGATGATTTCGTGCTTGAGGTAGGCCCTGGAATCGGAACTATGACACAGATTCTGTGCGAGAATGCAAGAGAGGTCGTAGCGGTTGAGATAGATAAGAAGCTTATACCGATACTTACAGAAGATACACTTTCGTGGTATGACAACGTGACAGTTATCAACGAAGATATATTAAAGCTTGATATAAAAAAGCTTGCAGAGCAGAAGAATGGAGGAAAGCCTATAAAGGTGGTTGCTAATCTTCCATACTATATAACGACACCTATTATTATGGGACTTTTCGAGAGTGGAGTTCCTCTTGACAGCATAACTATCATGGTTCAGAAGGAAGTGGCTGACAGGATGCAGGTAGGTCCTGGAACTAAGGATTATGGTGCACTTTCACTGGCAGTACAGTACTATGCCAGACCTAGAATCGTGCTTAATGTTCCGGCAAGCTGTTTTATGCCAAGACCAAACGTGGATTCGGCTGTAATCAAGCTTGAAAGATATGAGAAACCACCGGTAGATGTAGCTGATGAACATCTTATGTTCAGAATAATAAGGGCATCCTTTAACCAGCGCAGAAAAACTATGATGAACAGTGTTGGCAACAGCGGTGATGTTAATGTTTCCAAGGAAAAGCTTGCTGCGGCACTTGAAAAATGTGGCCTGCCTCTGACTATAAGAGGTGAGGCGCTTACACTGGAGCAGTTTGCACAGGTTGCGAATGCGATAGTGGAATAATATTATATCAATATACATATTTAGCTCCTGGCAGTCATAAGATTACATATCAATCTTATATTGTCAGGAGGTTTTTTATGGCTGACTATCAGCGGTTTGTTTCATACATTTATTCTTATCCGGGAGGTGTAAAGGATAAGAATGTAGGGTTTGCAAAGGTAGAGGTCAGGGCAGGTGAGATGAGGCTTAATATTAATCTTAGGGGTGTGTATACAGACACACCGCAGATGTTTGGAGTACATATGCTTATAGACAGGGATGCATCTATTCCTGGAAGATACAGGCTTATGAAAGTGGGGGATTGTATAGTAAACAATGGAATGGCATCATATGCTGGAATATTTAATGCCAGTAATATAGATAATACTGGCTATGCATCAGCAGATATATGTGGAATAGCTGTTGCAAACAAGGGTGACAGATATTATATGATGTTTTCTATGTGGGAGGATTATGATGTTAATCCTGATGTTATAGAATTCGCGGGAAGTGATGTAAGAAAGTACAGGATAAGTGACACTAAGGAGAATGTTAAAAAAGCCTCTGAAGAAAATGCTGGATGTGTGAGTAAAGAAGGCTTAGATACTGCATATAAAGATACGGAAAGCAAATACAGTGAAAGCCAGAATAGCAGAATTAAAGCTGCTGCATACAAAGATGAAAAAAACAGACATAACGAAGCCGCAGCGGATGTTAACGTAAGAGAAAGTATGGAAAAGATAGAAGAATTACATGCTATGGAATGTATGGACAACACAGACAATACAGACAATGCAGAAAATACATACAACACTGATAATGTAGATAATACATACAACACAGACAATACAGATAATGCAGATAAAACAGCAGTAGTGAATACTTCTGTAAAAAAGAAATGTGCGGATAGCAATGAGCACTTATATAAAAAGCTGTACTCAAAGGCTGATTATGTGGATGCATTTGATGATGATTACTTTTATGATTGTATAGAAGTGACACCACAGATGTTATCAAAGCTGCCACTTAAGGATAAGGAGATTATAAACAACAGCTTTCTGATACATGGGTATTATAATTTCCACCATCTTTTGTTTGGAAGAGTGTGTGATAATGAGAACAATACGAATTATTTTATAGGGGTTCCAGGTATGTACTGCAACAGGGAGCGCTATATGGCATCCATGTTTGGATTCTGTAACTTTAAGAAGAGCCACAGGAGTGACTACAATAATCCATACTTTGGATACTGGTATCAGGAAATATAGACAAAGCGCCTGTGATCCTGCCATATACCATTTAGTCTGACATATGAGTGGGCTATGCCTTCATCGATAAAGCCGAATTTCTCCATGAGATGAAGCGATGTAGAATTATCCGGATGGATATAACATTCAGTGCGGTGAAGCCCGATATCAGGAACGATATCTTCAAGGGCTGTGGCTATTATAAGGGATGCCAGTCCTTCGTTGCGATGATATTCATCTATCTTATATCCCATATTGGCAGAAGGGGATGAGCCTCTGCTTATATGGGAGAAGGACAGAGAGCCAAGAATATAATCAGGTTCGTGTCTGTCCATCAGAAAGAATCTTACAAATGTCATAGAAAGCAGGCCTTTCATTTCAGCCTCAAGCATGCGGCTGATAAAGTTTTCAGTATAGAAGGAAGCCGGCTTATCTGATTCATACTTATCAAAGTCCCTTCGGTTACGATAGTAGAAGTCAAGAACATCTATAGAGCGGCTTTTGTTAAGAACTTTGAGAGAGTATCTGCCAAGGTTGTATTCGAGTTTCATGTTAATCCTCATTTCTGTATATATCTATGTTAAATGGCTGTGTTTTATCATGTCCGATTATTTCAATAATTATATTGGTGTGTAAATCTAAATCAGCTTTATAATGAAATTATTCGTTAGTTTTCAGAGCTCCTTTTATGATGGCTTTTTCAGCTTTCTTTTTCTGGCGTAGTTCTTTGAAAAATGTGCTTAACATAGTAGAACATTCTTCATCACATACTCCACGTACAACTTCAGCCTGATGGTTGAATTGTGGCATATTAAGAAGATTTATTATAGAACCTGCACACCCAGCTTTGGAATTCATAGAGCCTATGACAACTCGTGGAATACGTGCCTGTACGATGGCACCTGCACACATCTGGCAGGGCTCTAAAGTAACGTATATAGTACAGTCTTCAAGCCTCCAGTCGTTCATATAACGGCTGGCTTTTTTAATAGCAGTAATCTCAGCATGACCGAGCGTTGTTTTATCGGTGTTTCTTCTGTTGTACCCACGTCCTATGATTTTTCCATCATAGACGATTATACATCCTATAGGAACTTCATCAAGCAAAGCGGCCTTTTTAGCCTGTTTGATGGCAAGCTTCATATAGTGTATGTCTTCACTGGAAAATGTAGTATTCGTATTTATATTATTATTGATGCCCTGGCTATTGTCACAGCTGCCCTTGCAGTTATCATTGTTATTCATATTATAATCAGTCCTTGTATTTATACAATGCTTTTGGTACACCTCAAGCATATGGTTTATATAATGATTAATTCATGCAGCTATTATCTTATCATAATTAAAAAAGGAATTCTATAATGAGATTATTTGCCTATACTTAAAATGTAGTGAAGTAAGAACTAAAAAGTTATAAGTTATAACTGATGTTTTTGAGTAAAACAACAATTTTATAAGTTATAACTTATAAAAATAATATTTTACAATTCATAATAAGATATAAATATGATATAATGAGTGCAAAGGAAAAGGAAGCGTCTGCGAAGCAGACATTTACTTTTCCTGCGCCATTAACGAACGAACAGCCATGCGTAAGCAGGGCGAGATAGCGAGATAGCGCGAGTTCGTGAGTGTACGGATTAAGAAAGAGTAAATTAAGATATACTGAGCGCAAAGAAAAAGAAATCGGCTGTAAAGCATAAAGCAAAAGGAGGATGAAAACTATGATTAAAAGAGAACTATATATGAGCCGTATACGTCCGTTCATTGGATCGGATCTTATAAAAGTTATGACAGGTATTCGTCGTTGTGGGAAGTCTGTTATGCTGGAACTGATTAAGCAGGAACTCATGGAATCAGGTGTTAGTCCAACACAGTTTATATCTATCAACTTTGAAGATATGAATTATTCCCATCTGCAAAATGCACAGGCTTTACATGATGAGATTACAAAAAAAGCTACAGAGATTGAAGGTAAAGTATATTTGTTTTTTGATGAAATACAAGAGGTCAAAGACTGGGAGAAGTGTATAAATTCTTTCCGTGTTTCATTGGACTGCGATATCTATATCACCGGCTCAAACGCAAAGCTGCTGTCTGGTGAACTCGCAACTTATCTGGGTGGACGTTATGTGGAATTTGTAATCTATCCATTTTCATTTGGAGAGTTTATGGAGTTGTATCGTTCTATAGAACCAGACGAGCCAACCCGAAAGTGCTTCCAGAAGTATTTGACTGTCGGTGGTATGCCATATCTTGCTAATCTTTATTATGCAGAGGATCCATCCAAGCAATATCTTCACGACTTATTTAACTCTGTACAGCTCAAGGACATTGTGAAAAGGAATAAAATCCGGGATGTTGACTTGTTGGAACGAATCATTTCATATGTAACAGCCAATGTAGGAACGACTTTCTCCGCAAGCTCTCTTGCAAAGTTTTTAAAAAGTGAGCAGCGTAGAGTTGCTCCGGAAACAATTCTGAACTATATCAAATACTGTTGTGAGGCATACCTGTTTTATCAGGTGAAGCGTGAAGACCTGCAAGGTAAACAGATTCTTGCTTCCAATGAGAAGTATTATATTGCTGATCATGGTATTCGTGAAGCTGTTTTTGGTGGTAATATGCGAGATATCAATCTCATTTTAGAAAATATCGTTTATCTGGAATTGTTACGCCGTGGTTATGTAGTAACTGTTGGCAGATCAGGTGATAAGGAAATTGATTTTGTATGTGATAAGCGTGGTGAAAAGCTGTATGTACAGGTTACTTATCTGTTGGCATCGGAGGAAACGATTATACGTGAGTTTGGTGCATATGATAATATCCATGACAATTATCCAAAGTACGTTGTTTCTCTTGATGAACTTGATATGAGTCGAAACGGTATTAAACACCGAAATATCTGCGATTTCCTCTTAGCAGAGGAATGGAACTAAATACAATTTAACTGGTTGACATGCAAAGGTCTAACGTGTTAGACTTGAGTCATAAGATGATTCTGAAAAGAGGTTTTAATATGCAGCCAGTAATATATGAAAGTGAGTATAATTTCTGTGAAATATTATGGGAAAATGAGCCAGTCAAAAGTACAGAGCTTGTAAAGCTGTGCAAAGAAAAGCTTGAGTGGAAGAAATCAACAACATACACAGTAATAAAACGACTTAGTGAAAGAGGAATCATAAAGTCGGAAAATGCAATAGTTACATCACTCGTTAAGAAGGAAGATGCACAGACCATAGAAAGTGTCAATATGGTGGATACAAGATTCGATGGTTCACTGCCAGAGTTCGTAGCAGCTTTCATACGTGCCAGGGGAATAACAGACGAGGAAAAACAGGCAATAATAAAGGAATTTGACTTAGATAAATAACAAATCATAGGGGTAAAGATATATACGAATGATTATATCGGATAGAGAGGTTATATGAGAATACAGTTTCCATTATGGCTTTATATTGTATGTGAAATTATATTTGCAGTTTTTGTGTTAAGTATATTATATAAGGTATGGAAATATGGTGTTTATCAACATATTTTTTCAAAAAAGAAAAGTGTAAAAGCAACACTTGTATCAAAAGTGCAGGAAAGATATAGGGAAATAAAGGTTTATAACACTACGTTGACATCGAATAGACCAGCACCTGGATTTGGTGCTACATCAAAGAATAATATAGCATACCGATTGTATTTTGATGTTGCTGGAAAAAATATAAAACTGGATGTAGATAAAAAAATCTTTGATGAGGTTCAGGAAGGAAGTACGGGCATGTTGACGTATAAAGGGTGTGTGTTTTATTCATTTGATAGTGGTGTAAATGGTAATAAAAGATTATAGTCAAAAATGTTGAAACAATACAAGGTATAATGTATTAATAAAAAGGGGTGTAGTATGAAGAAAAAAATATGTATTTTTTTAGTAGGCATAGTAGTAATAGCTGCATTAGCATTGTTTGTGGTTCCGCAGATTCCAGTAAGAAAATTCGAGCCGGTTACACATACTATGTTAGAAGAAGATGAAGCGTATGAGCGTGCATATAATCTGTATGGAAAAGTAATATTCAAGGATAGGAGAAAAGCTCTGGATAAATTTAAAACAGATTATAAATCAGCATTAGAATACATAGAGGATAATACTGATTATGGAAAGTTTAATACCAGTTATAAGACGTTGTCAGAATATTTTCTGTACGGACTTAATGGTTTGAAAAACAGAGATGTGGACAATGCAGATGTATTAAATAAGCAGTTACATGGTGTTGCTGCTTTTTGTAAAACATATAGGAAAAGCAGCTATAGGGAATACGTATATCTGCCTTAAAGTAATATTGTTGATTGCCAGAGTTCATGGTGGATATCGTATGTGCAAGGGATAAAGTGTCTTTAATGTATGGGGTGAGCATATGATGGGGTTATGTAAGATAATATTGGAGAATAACATCAGAATTACAGCAGCAATTTTAATATGTTTTATTATATGCAGTATAATGCATATAAATTCGGTTAAGATTAAGCTGTTGTTAATGTCTTTAGTATGGGTCAGGATTCTGATACCATTATCTATTAATTACAATATGTCAATAGCACCTGATAAGCTGCCTGAAAGACTTTCACAAACAGCAGATGTTAATGCTGTTTATGGGATGAAGATGAATTTAGTATTGGCAGGTATATGGCTTGCTGGAATTATAATGATATTTTTTCATAACATGCTGGAGAATATAAGATTAAGAAACAGATTGTCTACAAGTATTCCACATGAATTAGCGATTGAAAACAAAAGAGTGAAAATATATATGAATGATTATATCGATTCGGCTATTGTATATGGGATTCTTAAACCTAAGATATATATGTCCTATAGTGTTGATTATAGTGAGATAAAGTACCTATACGAGCATGAATGTATGCATATACGTCATAAGCATCATATAATTAAGTTGATAGTGAGTATGGCTGTAATAGTTAACTGGTTTAATCCTCTGTTATGGATGTTCTATAAACGATATATGGAATATATAGAGCTTGTATGTGATTATGATTGTTGCAAAAAACACAGATGTGAAGAAAACTGGCATAGTGAATATGCTAAAGTATTGCTTGGATTATCGTGTGTAAGCAATGAGAAGAAAGTAAGAGTGTTGGGTTTTAGCAATGATTATATAATTATCCAGAACAGAATAAAAAATATAATGAGTCAGCAAAAGATTCATATCAGAAGTACAGTTGTTGCTTTTTTGTTACTGACATTTGTTATCGTGATACTATCCATAAAACCTAAGATGCAGATTGCAGCAGCTGTAGATAATGAGCGGCTTAATATAAACGGTAGTGAAGAACAAGCTGAACAGGAAGATGTAAAGCATGATAAGAATAAAACATATGAAACTACAAAAGGAACAGATGGTGGATATGTTCGGTCGTATAAGGAAGAATATGACGAAGATATAAAGACTTATGGAGAAACAATAACAATAATGATTCCAGGCAGATAGGAGAAATAGCATATGAATAGAAAAATAGGATTAAGAATTTGTTGTATATCAATAATGATATTTTTTTGTGGCGTTTCAATTAAATATGTAGGTGCTGCAGAAAGTACATATGTAAGTTCATATTCAGAATATAATATTCAAGAAATGAGAATTTATAAAGATACAATAACTCATATAGTGCAATTTGTTGATTAATATGGAAGCGTGAATTATTACGTTGAAGATTAAAAATAATTAATATTGAACGCTGGTTTGTTAACAAATCAGCGTTCTTACAAAAGGTGTAGAGAGGAGTGTGGCAATCATGAAGGGACTTATTACGATATTGATTATGGCAATGCTTTTTGTGACCAGTGGGTGTGGGACAGGAGCAGACTATTCAAGTGAAGAAATAACTACAGAAGCTATAAGTCAGAATAAGAATCAACAGAATGAACAGGAAGAAGTACCCCGAATAGACTATAACTTTGATAAGAACCCATATTATCAGAAAGATAATCACAATGTTGTCGTCGCTGAGGATGGATATTATTTTGTAAGAAACACAACATCAAGCGGAATGATGGATAATTTTACAAGCAATCATTATGGAAGTATATTTTCACATAGTGATGTTAAGAAGGCTCAAAATGAGAGTGATGAACGTGGTAAGATAATATATTATTATGATATTAACACACAGAAGGTAACACCGTTATGCAGTAAGATTAATTGTGGACATAATTCCGAAGAGTGTGAGGCATATTTTGGAGATGTACCAGACGAAGGTTTTGTGTACTACAATAAACATTTATATATGAGAACATATGATGAAACAGCAGGGTTAAGGCTGGTATCTTATGATAAAAACGGAAAGAATAAAAAAGAAGAATGTGTTATAAGCGCTGATCCGGAATATCAGCCTTGTGTAGGAAATAACAATGATGTATGTATATTGAATGATAAGGTATATAGCTGGGCAAAGAAAAATACAATAATCGGTTCGGATGCGGGATATGAGATTGTATTATATAAAACAGATATTAAATCAGGAAAAACAGATGTGCTGCTTAACTATGATGAAACATTGCTGCAGTATAAAGCTACTCGTAGTTACACGTGTGATATACAGGTAGCTAATAATGAGCTTTATGCTAAAATATGTACCTATGATGAAAAAGAGGATATGTATACATTTGTTTTATATAAGATAGATGAGCAGTCTGGAAAACTTACAGAGCTATTAAAGACAAAGGCACCAAGAGATTGTAATAAAAGAAGTGATGGTGATTCATATGCATATATGAGAGGTTTTGCTGTTGATACAACTGGAAACGTTTTTTTTGTAGATGAGTTATCAGCAGATGGTCTTAAGAAAAAAGTGAAATTATGCAGATATAATATTGCTGCAGGAGATATAAAAGATGTATATGATATGGGAGTTTTAATATCGTATTGTGTTATGTGTGATGATGATAAAATTTATCTTGATACTCAGGACAATGATACTACAGGCAAGCTGGTAATATTAGATAAAGAGGGAAATCACATTTACTCTAAGGAATTCAGTAGATATGGGCGCCTTTTGGGTCTGGATGACAGATATGTGGTAGTAAGCCTTATGGGAGGAAATGATTTTAAAGATGATCCACAGGATTCAGGATGGACAGAATGTTACAGATATGCCATTCTGCAGAAGGATACAATAGGAACAGGCAATGAAAAGTGGAAACAGATGTATAATGGCATGATTCGTCAATAAACGGTATATTATTATATGATTACGTAAGGATTGTGTGAATTGCAAAGCAATGGAGCAATCCGTATGTATCATCAATTAGGATGAATAATCGTTAACATGGGTTGTGATTGGGGGGGGGAAGCCTATGAGTGAATTTCGTAGAATAATAAACAGATGGATGCTGGCTCTGGTTGTTATAATATGTTTTTTCTGCAGTATTATATTTTATCAGTTAAATAAGGAAACAGAGTACGAAGAGCATAAGGTGTCAACCAGGACGGTATATAGTTATTATAATCAGATGTTAAAAGATTATTATGACAGTCTTGATGCTATGGATGAAATCCATGCAAAGGTTAATGCAAGGGCAAAGCTGTATATGATATATAACATGGAGCAGTGGAGCCGTTTAAAGTCAGAAGATGAAGAATTATATAACGCGGGCAGATATGAAGAGAAGATACAGCGTTATAGGAATTCACAGCCAGAGATTGTCGCGTATTATGAAGACTTACAGCAGAATCATAAAGATGTACTGGATAAATATATTGAGGATTCGGATGCTATTAATATGGCGCTTGATATATATGATGCCACTTATGATTATGTCGGAGGCTATGATGAGCTGATTAATGGATATATAGAGCAGGGTAACTCAATGCTTATGACAGAGATATATTCAGATAAGTCATCATTTGAGCATATCAATATATTAAAATCAAAGTACGATTTTCGTAAGCTGCTGGATATAGATGTCAGTCCTGATAACAGTAAGGCAGTGGATGCAGTTGTTACGTCAGGTTCGTATATTAATATATTTATATTATTAGTTGTATTTATATGCGTATTCAGGTATTTTGATGACAGAAAAAATGGACTTGGTTATATTATATATGCAGCAAGAAAAGGCAGAGCATATCTTTCATTGGTCAGAATACTTATTCTTGCATTTGTAAGTGCTATAAGTACCTTATGTGCTTATATATGTGTTTTTATCATTTCGTTCAGAATATATGGCGGCTTTGAGTATATGGGCAATTCCTTGCAGAGCTATGAAAAGTATGCAACAATCTGTTTTACTGACAGCAAGTGGGTGTTTGTAGCGGCTATGCTGGCATTGTCAGCATTGGCAGTATTCATAACCGGACTTATAGTGTGGCTTTTGGTGAGTCTGTCTGATAATGTGTCTGCCGGAATGGGAATAGCTGTAATAATACTTGGTATATCGTATGTGATGTATATGGGGATTTCAGATAAAAGCAGATTCGTGGCTTTAAAGAATATAAATATATGGAACTGGATAATACCATCTGGTATCATTGCCAGCTATAAAAACATAGGAGTTGGAAAGTATATTATAAGCCATATAAGGGCAGACGTGGCTGTAGAAGTTATACTTGTGCTTGTATTATGTGCTGGAGGTATATGTGTAAACAGTCTTTTAAAGCATGGTAAAAAAATTACATTATTCAGTAAGTTAAAATATAAACTGACAGCCTGGTGTCAGTCAGTGTTAAGTCATATGCCCGTACTTGTCATGGAGTTGTATAAGCTGTTATGGATTAAAAAAGGAATAGTTGTGTTAGCAATAGCGGTTGTTATTGTTTCCAATACTGGTATAAAAAAGGGATATACATATGATTCAGATTTGGCTGTAGCTATGAAATATTATAGTGAAGCAAAAGACATGCAGTTATCAGATGAGCTTTCGGATATAGTATACAGATATGAGCAGGAGAGTGAGTACTGGAATGACAGGCTTAAGCAGATAAATACAGCATTTGCCAATGAAACCAAAGAATTCACCAGGGAAGATATGAACGAAGCTACAATGCAGGTGTCGTTATATAAAAAAGGATTGGAAGAGATACACCGGAATATAAACAATCTTGAATATCTTAAGGAAAAAAATATAACCGGAGAGGTAACAATGCCTTTTGCTGTTGAAGAGATGCTTGGCGAAAAGAAACAGAATATGCTTATATCTATACATACAGCCAAAAGGGGAAGACTTAGCTGGTGTATGATGAAGCTGTGTGCAGTACTTATAGTTTCGATATGCATAGGGGTAGTGATATTCATTCCGGATATCGTGAATATTACAAGGGTATATAAGATAGATGATATGCAGACAGCCATACAGAATTATCCCAAGTTTTCATTTGTTCCATTTAAAATGTCACTTATGGCTTATCTTATCTGTAATATAATATGGAAGCTTGTATTACTTATGGCAATAGCCGGTATAGTAGTACTTATATCAACAATGTCTGGTTATGTGTTATCGCTTGTTGTATCGCTGGCACTTGTGCTGCCACAACTGTTATATATGCTGGGATTTAATCTTATGTACTATATTTCAATCGTATCCCCTCTTCTTGTTGAGGAAAACTGGGGACGTGGCATTAATCAGCTGAATGGTATTATGCTTGTTGCTGTCGGACTGGTCTGCTGGGTGATAAGCGCCAGAAGAATTGTAAAAAATGGACATTGATTATTGATTACAGTAAAAAAGTGTGACTGGAATATATCGGGAAATGGAGCGTGGATAGTATGGAACTCAGGATTGATAATTTAAAGAAAACCTATGGCAGCGTAAAAGCATTAAAGGGAATAAGCTATAGCTTCACGCCAGGAGTGTATGGCATACTTGGAGCCAATGGTGCAGGAAAGAGCACAATGATTAACCTTATAACTGATAACGTGAGCAGGGATAAGGATGGTGGAAGTATAACATACTGTGATGGCTATAATACATGTGAAAAAAGTCAGGAATATAACTGTGATGATAATGAGAAAACAATATCAGGTGAGCCGCTGGATATATTAAAGTTAGGTGCTAAGTTTCGTGGTATTGTAGGATATATGCCACAGCAGCAGGGATTCTATGAAGATTTTTCACCGAAGGCATTTCTTAAGTATATGGCAGAGATAAAAGGTGTGAAAGCCATAAAATCAGTGGATGATAATGGCAGGGTGACTGTGAAAAAGGTCGGACAGCAGATAGATGAGCTTCTTGGAATAGTGAATCTTACATCCGTCGCATATAAGAAAATAGGTGGCTTTTCTGGAGGCATGAAGCAGAGAGTGCTTCTGGCACAGGCATTGCTTGGCAATCCAAAGATACTTATACTTGATGAACCGACAGCCGGACTGGACCCTAAGGAAAGGATAGCTATCAGGAACTATATTGCTGAGTTATCTAAGGATAAGATTATATTATTTGCTACGCACGTTGTAAGTGATATAGAATGTATAGCAGATAAGGTTCTTCTGTTAAAGAATGGCGAGATTATAGCAACAGGAACTCCATCACAGCTTATTGAGCAAATGCAGGGAAAGGTTGGGGAACTTACATGCACGTTGGATGATGTTGCCAGCCTTCAGGAAAAGTATCATATAGGAAATATAAGACAAAGAAAGGATGGGCTGGTGTTAAGACTTGTTGGAGATGAACTGCCAGGGGAAGCGGTAAAGGTTGATAATGATATTGACCTTGAGGATGTATATCTGTACTATTTTGAATAAGTTTTTGACCGCAAATGCAGATAGTTACTGTGTTTGCGGTTATATTTTTTGGAGTGATATGGTTTATAGAAAATTAAAAGTCTGTTAGATTGTGTCAATTGTATAAATTACAATACAATATTAAAAAATTGATATTTGCTGGTTTTGGTGTATAATAACAGAGTATTCTTGTATGTAAGTCTTAAAAGGAGAAGTATACTTTTCTTCTGATGTTATAAGGATAATTGAAAAAATCAGACATAATGGAGGCGCAATAAAGATGGGATATATATCCAGAGATGAAGCATTTACATTACTAAAGAAGTATAACAAATCTCTTTTTCATATCCAGCATGCGCTTACAGGCCTTATATGGGCAGCGGCACTTATGAGACCATCTAAGAGTACAAAGGACATGGAGCTTAAGTCTTTAAAGAAGAAGTATAAGAGCAAAGGCTTTGCAGCAGGCTGTTCAAGAGAGGTTATAGAAAAAGGTGCAAAACAGCTTGGATGGGAACTTGAAAAGCTGCTTACAATGACTCTTGCGGCTATGGCAGCCTCAGAAGATACTATCAATGAAGAGCTGTCAGATGAGTCAGCTGCACAGTAGACAAGTAAAGAAAGGACGTATAGTAATGAAGGTTTTATTAATTAACGGAAGCAGGAGAGATGCAGGTTGTACATATACAGCACTTTCAAAGGCAGCTGAGGCCATTGAAAGTGAGGGTGTAGAAACAGAGATTATCAATGTAGGAAGCAGAGTGCTTAAGGGAGAAGTCGATGAGGTAGTCAAAGAAGCTGGTGAAAAGGTTAAAACAGCAGATGGTGTTATAGTAGGTTCGCCGGTATATTACGCATCAGCCAGTGGAGAAATCATGATGTTTCTTGACAGATTCTTTGGAGCTTTTGGTGCAGATATGAAGTATAAGCCGGGCTCAGCAGTGGCATCAGCACGTAGAGGTGGCACAACGTCAACTATTGATGATCTTAACAAGTATTTCCAGATTAACCAGATGCCTGTTGTATCATCTAACTACTGGAACATAGTTCATGGAAACACACCTGAAGAAGTTGTAAGGGATGAGGAAGGCATGCAGACTATGAGGCTTCTTGGAAAGAATATGGCATGGCTTGTTAAGTCTATAGATGCTGCAAAGAAGCAGGGTGTTGAGCTTCCTTGTGGTGAGGATAAGATAAAAACTAACTTTATAAGATAGTCTGCGTGAGTTGCTATAAGAAAACGATTGACAGAGTTAGTATAAAACATATATAATAAAAGAACCGTGCAGCCGGGGAGTTAGCGGCACCTTGTACCTGCAATCCGCTATAGCAGGGGTGATGTTCGGCAGAGGGCGAGATTTTATGGAGCCGCCCGATATAAGTGGTGATGACATTTGGGTCTTTCGCAACAGGAATTCATGAACCATGTCAGGTCAGGAATGAAGCAGCATTAAGTGAAACCTTCTGTGTGCCGGAAGGCAGCCTGGATCGAGCTAACTGTATCGGTAACGTCTGTGGATGATCATTCGAAGCCGGGCGCACGGTTTCGTGCGTTTTAAAACAACATGACAGAAAGGAAGTCCTAAGTTATGTCATATCAGGCATTATACAGAAAGTGGAGACCAGACAACTTTGAAGATGTCAAAGGTCAGGAACATATTGTTACAACTTTAAAGAATCAGATTAATGCCGACAGAATAGGACATGCTTACCTGTTTTGTGGAACCAGGGGTACTGGTAAGACAAGTGTGGCAAAGATATTTGCAAAGGCAGTTAACTGTGAACACCCGGTAAATGGGAGCCCCTGTGGGGAGTGTCCTACATGCAGGGCAATAGCTTCTGGTACTTCCATGAATGTTATAGAGATAGATGCGGCATCAAACAATGGTGTCGATAATATAAGGGAAATCAGGGATGAAGTGCAGTATTCCCCAACAGAAGGAAAGTATAAAGTATATATAATCGATGAGGTTCATATGCTTTCCATAGGAGCGTTTAATGCACTCCTTAAAACACTTGAGGAACCACCGGCTTATGTTATATTTATACTTGCTACGACAGAGGTGGCAAAGATACCTATAACTATTATGTCAAGATGCCAGCGATATGATTTCCATAGAATATCTATAGAAACAATAGCTGACAGGTTGTCAGAGCTGATGAGGGCAGAGAATATAGTGGTTGAAGATAAGGCTGTCAGGTATGTGGCTAAAGCAGCGGATGGTTCTATGCGAGATGCACTAAGCCTTCTTGACCAGTGCATAGCCTTTCATCTTGAGGAAGAGCTTAAGTATGATGATGTGCTTGATGTACTTGGCGCAGTCGATACAGCTATATTCAGTAATATGTATAAGACGATAAGGGAAAATGATGTGGCACGCTGTATGAGCCTTATGGAAGATATTATCATGCAGGGACGTGATTTATCACAGTTTGTCACAGATTTTATATGGTATCTGAGGAATCTTTTGCTTATAAAGACTACTAAAGATACTGATAAGATAGAGGATGTAATCGAGGTATCTAAGGATAACATAGTTGATATGATAGAAGCTGCTAAAGAAGCTGATGCAGATACACTCATGAGACATATAAGAGTGTTATCAGAGCTATCAAACGATATGAAGACATCAACACAGAAGAGAGTAAAGGCAGAGGTTACATTTATAAAGCTGATGAGACCAGCTATGGAGAATCCAGCTGATATGACGGAGCTTGCAGGACGTATCAACACACTTGAGACACAGCTTGGTGATGCCATGCAGGTTATAGATAAGCTTAAGTCAGGTGAACTTATCCCTGCTGGTATGCTTAATGCCATAAGTCAGGGCGCGGCTATAATGCCGGGTGGAGTGAATGGCAGCGACATGACAGGAGCTGGTGCTGACGGATTCGTGGCAGCTGAAGTTAATAATAACGATAACAAGCCAGTTATTAAAAGAAACTATGATGCAGTGACTGATGATATAAAGCAGATAGCATCACAGTGGAATGTCATAATCTCATCCATAGATGATGCACTTCTTATGAATTTCTTAAAACAGGCATATGTTACTGTAACAGAGGATGGCAATAGTCTTGAGATTATGATAAAATCACTTAGTGGTTACAATGCTATAAGCAGGGAAGAAACAGTTACCATGTTAGAGGAGCTTATAGAAGAAAGGACAGGGGTATCTGTCAGAATCGTAGTAACCAAGATGGATGAAGATGAAGATTTTAACAAGCGTTATGTAGCACTTGAGGAGCTTGTTGGGATGAATATAGAAATAGATGATAAGGAGGAATTTATATAATGGCTAAAAGAGGTGGATTTCCAGGAGGAATGCCTGGCAATATGAACAATCTTATGAAGCAGGCACAGAGAATGCAAAGACAGATGGAGGAGCAGCAGGCTGCCCTTGAAACAAAGGAATTCACAGCAACAGCAGGCGGTGGAGTTGTCGAAGTAACTGTAACAGGCAAGAGAGAAGTTACTAAGGTTAAGATTGATCCTGAGGCAGTTGATCCAGATGATGTAGAAATGTTAGAGGACTTAATAGTTGCTGCAACTAACGAAGCACTTCGTAAGTGCGAGGAAGAGTCACAGGCATCTATGTCTAAGATTACAGGCAGTCTTTCAGGACTTGGCGGAGGCCTTTTCTAATGGACATATACAGCGGTCATATTAATAAATTAATAGAACAGTTGTCAAGATTACCAGGGGTTGGGGCTAAGAGCGCCCAACGCCTGGCATTTCACATTATAAACATGCCTAAGGAGGATGTGCAGTCAATAGCGGATGCTATGGTAAGTGCAAAGGAGAATGTACACTACTGTAAGGAATGTTTTACACTCACTGATGATGAGTTATGCCCTATATGTAAGGATCCTAAGAGAAATCATAAGCAGATTATGGTTGTTGAGCATACAAGGGATATGGCAGCATATGAAAAGACAGGTAAGTATGAGGGTGTATATCATGTCCTTCATGGTGCGATAAGTCCTATGCTTGGAATAGGACCATCAGATATCAAGCTTGCAGAACTTATGAAAAGACTTCAGAAGGATGTTGATGAGGTTATCATAGCAACGAATTCCAACCTGGAGGGTGAGACAACAGCTATGTATATAAGCAAGATGATAAAACAGGCAGGAATCAGGGTTACACGAATAGCAAGCGGTGTGCCGGTAGGAGGAGACCTTGAATATATAGATGAGGTTACACTTCTTAGGGCATTGGATGGAAGAACTGAGTTATAGTGTGGCTTTGAATCTGTCTGGTGCAGCCGGATTGCAGCATTGCTTTACAATCCACAGAATCATATCATGTATATAAAGCAGAATTGTTATAAAGAATATAGAATCAACAAAACAGATACTTAAAGAATGAGGTGTGTTATGGCAGGAAGTATGATAGGAGAGATAATCACAGATCATAGGGAAAGAATGCTTAATCTTAAGAAGTATTATCCATTTTTCAGGCTCATGGACGCTTCATTTGACCAGTATAAGGATGGAAAGTACTGTGCGCTTGATATGGGTTATATTCTTATGGCTGTTCTGCGTTTTTTTATTGAGGAGAATAACTTTAAGGAAAAGGATATTACATATAATGAATATCTTGATTTCTTTAAGCTGCTTGTTAAAAGAGATTTTGGTCTTGAACTTTCGGAAGAAGAATGCAGGGAAGCGGCGGATTATGTGTTCGATAAGATAAAAAATGAAGGCAGGCCTTTTGAGTTCAGGTATTATGATCCGGTTGAACATAAGAAAAGGGTGTCAAGAATGAAGCTTATTGAAAGCACAATAAGAGATAACAGTGTGTGGTATTCGATAAGCTCTGATGCTGTGGAATTCTATCTTGATACTAAGGAGATAAAAGATGAAAGCAGGATAAGTGTTTCACAGCTTCTGCTTGAAAAGATGATTAATTCGAATAACTTTAAAGGCGGAGTAGAGGTTGTTGAAAGAATCAACGAAGAGGTAGGACGCTTAAAGCTTCGCAAGGCAGAGGTTATGGAAGTCCTTTCGCAGGATGTGAATGCAGGTATAGATGCATATGAGGATTTCGTAAGCACTGGCATGAAGTGGTTTAATGATGAGGAGAAGCTTTTTAAGAAGAACAAGGAGCTTATAGATAAGGCAATATCAAGACTTGAAGGCTTTTCATCGGGAACAGACAGCTATTACAGGACGATGAAGGAGATACATTATCTTGAGGATCAGCTAAAGATAGCCATGAACAGGCATGCAGAACTGCTTCGTGACTGCACGCAGATGCAGAATACAACGGATGAGGCAGTAAGAAGGGCTAAGCTGTCAAGGCTGCGTCTGCATATGGATTTTTCAACGGCACTGTCGGATATGATAAAGAAGGATAATGCGGAAGCACTTAAGTATCTGATAGATCCTTTATTTAAGCTGAATATTAAAAAGACTATAGATCTTAGGACGATAGATGAAGCACTTATGGTAAAGCCTGAGAAATATGAGAAGAAAGAATATGTTAATGATAAAGAACCAGAGAAGATAGTCTATGAGGATGAAGTAGAGGATGAAAGAATCCGTCACAACTATATATTCATAATGACGAATCTTCTTACGTGTATAGATAAGGTGTGTTTGAAAAAATCGGACATATTAACACTTGATGAATTCGGAGAATACATGAGCAGGGCTTATGGTGATACTATACTTAAAAATGCAGACTATTATGCATTTTTTGTTAATCTGTGTCAGAGAGATGAGTATGTTATAGGTGGAGATGACATGCACAGCGAAACATTTCTTGATGGCATACTTGAAGAGGGCTTTGGTGGTAAAGAGGTCAGACATTTTAAGATAATAAAAGGTGGGACTTTATCAGAGAGTGAACAGGCTGACAGTGAATACATGCAGGTTACTAATGTAGCATTTATGAAGGCTTATGATGATGCTTTGTCATAGCTGGCATGGTGAACACAGTAAAATGAACATAGTATGGTGAACACAGTAAAATGAACATAGTATGATGAATACAGTATGATGAACATAGTACGATGAAACGATGCTGTAAGAATTCAGCTAGGATAACATGGAGGATATATGGAAAACAGGAATCTGGACAAGGCACTGGATATAGTATCAAAGCTTATAATGGGTGAACAGATAAGCGAAAGTAAAGATAACAGCCAGCTTTATCAGGAATACAATACTAACGCCGAGGTGTATGACATAGTTCATATGTCGCTTAAGAAGTTCAATCTTAATATATATGAATATAACAACAGCTTATATGTCAGTGCAGGGGATAATAACAAGGTGTTTGGCTACACTAACGAAGAGTTAAGAAATAAGCTTGGATTAAGGGTGAACAGGGAGTTATATCTTGTATATTTTATAATATATAACATAATTACAGAATTCTATACTGATTCGGCAAGCACAACATACGCAGAGTTTGTGAGAGTTGAGGATATAGTGAAAAATGTAGACTCATCCGTATCTGCCATAATAGATAAGAAGCTTGGCATGATTATAGATGATGTTGAAGAAAACAGCTTCAAGCAGATAGCACTAAGCTGGGATGCACTTCCAGTAATAACAGTAGCTGATACGGCAGATGTAAGGGCAGCTAAGAATTCTAAAACAGGCTTTGTAAAGATAGCACTGAATTTCTGTGTATCACAGGAGCTTCTTATGGAAGCACAGAACAGATTCTACCCAACTGACAGGTTCAAGGCACTTATAGAGAACTATTTTGACGGCTATAAGGGACGCATGGCAGAACTTATGCAGGAACAGTCGTAAATTTACTTCGTAAAAACAAGGAGGTATATATGCCACAGATTAACAGAGTTAGGGTTAATAATGTAAAATATAATTTTGGTACTCAGTTTTATGATGATTTTATGATGCGTTTTAACTGCAGGAATACCATATATGATCTTGCTAATGGTGGTGGCAAGAGTCTTCTTATGCTTCTTCTTATGCAGAATATGATACCAAACTGCACACTTGATGAAAAACAGCCGATAGAAAAGCTGTTCAGGAAAGGCAGTGGCAACACATGCATACATTCTCTTGTGGAGTGGAAGCTTGATTCACATTGCCAGAGGGATGGCTACAGATATATGACGACAGGCTTCTGTGCAAGAAGGGCAAGGAGTGCAGAAGAAAGAGAAGATGCACAAGACAAAGAGGCTTACATGGAAGCAGCTTTAGATACAGAAAGCATGACAGCCAGGAGCAGTACAGCTTCAGATAATACAAGTATAGAGTACTTTAACTACTGCATATTCTATAAGAAGTTCGGACCTGATGATATAAAGAACCTTCCGCTGGTGCACAATGGTGAAAGAGTAACTTATAATGGATTAAAGGCATATCTGAGAGATGTAACTAAAGAAGATAAGGACATAGAGGTTCATATATTTGACAGGAAAGGCGACTATCAGAGCTTCATATCAAAGTATGGCATATATGAAAGTGCATGGGAAATAGTAAGAGGTATTAACAAAACTGAGGGCCATGTAAGAACATATTTTGAAACCAACTACAGAACAAGCCGCAAGGTCGTTGAGGATCTTCTTATAGAAGAAATCATACAGAAATCTTACAATAACAGGCTGTCTGTTGAAAATGATGACTCAATGATGGCTAAGACGCTTCTTGATATAAAGGATAAGCTTATAGAGCTTTCAAGAAAGAACAGTCAGATAAGCAGTTATGATAACCAGATGGAAGTGCTGGAACGGTTCAAGGAGTATGCAGATACATATACAGAATTCTACAAGAATAAGAAAAATAAAGAAGAAGCTTTATATTCAATGCTTGCATCGGCAGTACATATGGCAGCAGACAAGCAGTCAGAGCTTGAAGCACATGACGAAAGGAATACTGACCTTGTAAACAGGCTTGAAGATAAAAAGAAGAGTATTGCTGTTGCCAAAGTATTATCAGAAAAGAAGTCACTTAAGGATGTTGAGGGGCTTGTAAAGAAGTCAAAAGAACTTCTTTCACAGAAGCAAAGCAGGATAGCTGCTGTAAAGAAGCGCCTTATGCTTATGGAATCAGCCAATGATTATTATGATTATATAGAGTATGAGAAAGAACTGTTAAAGGTTGATACAGCACTTGATAACAGAATGAGGGAAGATGAAGACATAACCTCTGAGCTTGAAAGGCTTGCAGGCGTGTACAGGATATACTATGAAAAGCATGTAGGTGAACTTGAGGATATGACACATGCCGCAGCAGAGGATGAAAAACAGGCATATGACATACTTGCAGAGGCAAAGGATAATCATAGAAATGCAGAAAAAGACTGCGCAGTTGTTCTTGGCTTAAGGGATAACATGCAGGAAAAAATAAGCAGGGATGAGATAAGACAGCAGGAGCTTTGCAGACAGTACGGAGTACTTGTTGCAGATACAGCTTTGTCTGAGCTTGAAAAATGCAATAACCATATATCAGATATAAGCGGTGATATACATAGTGTAAAGAGCGGGCTTGAAGAGGACACAAAGCAGATATATAAAGTACAGGAGCAGATTAATCTGTTAAAGACCAAAAAGGTTATGCTGCAGGAAAATATCAGCAGAATGGATGAACAGTCACAGCTGTTAAGGGATAATGCCGACAGACTTGCAGATATAGAGAAGGTATATGGTGTAAGATTAGCCGATGATCTTGATGAGGCTGTACTTAAAGCATATACAAAGATGAATACAGAGTACAACGAAAAATCCAGGGAGTATGATAAGCTTAACCAGTATATAGAAGCACTTAATTCCGGCTCATATTATATGGATAGCCCGGATAGAATGGCGTTTAAGGATTATCTTTACAATACATATGGCACAGATGTCATAGAAGGTCATGTATGGGTTTCACAGCTTGATGATGTCCAAAGAGAAAATGTCTTAAAAAGAATTCCGTTTGTTGAATACAGCTTTATAATAAAAAATGATTTTGACAGAGTTAAGAATAATAATGTTTTAAATACATTTGGAAGAGGTACACAGATATATCCAGTCATAAGTGAGAAGGTACTTGATAGCCAGCAGGCTGCCATAGATAAGGATATGATGGTATTCGCACTTAAAGATATGAGCTTTTTAAGGGATGATACGAAACGCAGACTTGAGATTAAGACAGCGCAGGAAGAACTCGACAACCTGAATGAAGATATGCAGAAGCTTGAAGGCAGAAAGCAGATAGTATGGGAGGATTATACATTTGTTGTAAAATACGAAGCTATTTCAGGAAATACCCATACTAAAGCAGTTGAAAATGCAAGGCAGGAGCTTGACCAGGTTATAGAACAGCTTTCACAGGTGGATGGAAGCATAGACATATACAAAGAAAAAAAGGCAGAGGATGCCAATAAACTTGAGAATCTAAAAAAACAGCTTGACAGTGCACTAGGTCAGGCAGAAGGGTTAAAGAAGATATCAGACCTGTATGCGGAAATATCAGAAGAGAGGAACAGCCTGAAAGCATACAATGACAAGCTTGCCAAGGCAGAACGTGCGATAATCGGGTATGCAGCACAGCTTGATAAGTCAAGGGAAGAGTATCTTAGGATTAACGAATACAAGGATAATGTTGATAAGAAATACACAGAACTTGTATACAACTGGGAAAATATTTTCTCAAAGTATTATGTGCAGGATGATACACCAGCAGATGAAAACAAAAAGCCAGATACTACAGAGTATGATGAAGAAAATATAAGGGAGATTACAGGACGTTTCGCAGGACTTAAAGATATTCTTATGAATAAGAATGCAGACCTTACAGATAAGGAAGCGCTTAAGAGTCATCTTGAAGCATCAATGAAAAAATGTATTGATTCTATCATCTACAGAGGTGAAGAACCTGAAAAACTTAAAGAGCTGTATCTTCAGGGAAAGATATCGGTAAGCAGCCAGGAAAAGCTTCATGAGATATCAGATGAATTAACTGAACTTAACAAACAGTATAATGATTCAGACCGTGAACTTGGCATGCAGGAGGCTATGCTTAACAGACTTGAGGGAAGTGTTTCATATGCTATATCACAGATTGAAGAAAGGTATGGAACATATGAAGAGTTTGAGTGTGACGATCCGGATGTATACGTTAAGAATAATACTGTCATAACAAGAGAGCTTGAGGATGGTATAAAGAAGGAAGCGGCAGCAGGAAAGAAGCTTGAGAATGAGCTTAAAGATATCCAGGTATGCAGAAAAGATATTGAAAGAATCATGTCAGGTGCAGGAATAAATATACCTGATGAAGAAATATTGAAAAAAACGGACACAAAGTATCGGGATTATAATAACCTGAATAAGGAATATGAGCAGACTGCAAAAGAATATTCAGCAATACTTAAGCTGGAGTATAAAAAAACAGATGAATTCGTAAAATATAAGAGTAAGCTTATAGATTCACTTAAGAGCTATAATGCAGAGGATCTTGCTGTGCAGATAAGTATGTCAGTAAACATGCCAAAGGATGAGCAGCAGACAAGTGCACTGATTGCTTCTCTTGATGAGACGAATAGTTATATTGAACTTGAAAAGACAAGAGTACACAAGGGAATCGAAGATATGGAGAGAATAAAGGATAACTTCGAAAACCGTTGTATACAGACATGCAGCAATATACGTACGGAGCTTGAAAGACTTCCTAAGCTTTCACATATTAAGATGGATAAAGAAGATATATCTATAATAGGTCTTAATATTCCATATGTTAAGGAGAGCGTATACAAGGAAAGAATGTCAGAGTATATAGATGAGACTATAGAGGCAGCAGAGAGCTTTAAAGATCCTGAGGAAAGGTTCAGATATATACGAAACAGACTTACATGGAAAAGACTTTTCTCTGTTATAGTAACAGATATGAATTCAATAAGGATTAATCTGTATAAGAGAGAACGTATAAAAGATCAGAGCAGGTACTTAAGATATGAGGAAGCCGTAGGCTCAACAGGACAGTCACAGGGTATTTATATACAGTTCCTTATTGCAATCATAAACTATATATCGAATATTAATACAGTTATGGATGGCGGAATTGTGGGAAATACTATATTTATAGATAATCCTTTTGGCGCTGCAAAGGATATATATATATGGGAGCCTATATTTAAGCTTCTGAAGGCTAATCATATACAGCTTATAGTTCCGGCAAGAGGTGCAACGCCTGCTATAACAGCACGCTTTGATGTCAACTACATATTAGGACAGAAGATGGCAGATAACAGGCAGCAGACAGTTGTTGTTGATTATTACAGCAACGTAAAACAACAGGAGTTAGAATACACCAGAATGAATTATGAGCAGGCAAGCTTTGATTTCTTATAGTCTGTATGTGTTATAACAGCTTGCTTTTCAAGCCGGATTCGAGCCGGATTTAAGCCTTTTTTTACATTAACTGGCGGTTTACAACAATACTCTGCTGTGATAAAATTATATGGAGTGTTTAGATATGAGGGTCAATTTATTGACACATTGGAGGTCTTTAACGTGGATAAATACGAGTTTAATATAAAGTTGGAACAGATTAAGAAGCTTGCCGCTAAGAAAGAGTATAAGCAGGCTGCACAGATAGCTAAAGAAATGAACTGGAATAAGGTCAAAGACTGGTCTACTCTAGCAACAGTCATCAATGTGCAGGAGGCAGCCGGAGATTACGAGGAAGCAAGGGATATGGCTATACTTGCTTACAACCGTAACCTTGGTGGAAGAAAGCTTATATACAAGCTTACAGAGTTTTTCATAAAGGTAAATGATTTTGAAAATGCAGAAGAATTATATAAAGAATATGCTAAGATATCAGCACATGATGTTAACAGATATATTTTATATTATGATTTAAGAAGGGCACAGGGAGCACCAGATACTGAGCTTGTAAAGATACTGGAAGATTATAAGGAATCAGAGATAGACGAGAAGTATATGTATGAGCTTGCTAACCTATATTATAAAACAGGACGCAGGGAAGACTGTATTAAGACATGCGATAACCTTGTTTTATGGTTCCAGGATGGCGTATATGTTGAGAATGCAGTCAAACTTAAGGAAAAGCTTGGAGTTAATCTTTCTAATACACAAAGAAGGATACTAGGAGAGATCAATGCAAGAAAGTCTGACGAAGAGGCTAACAAGGAAAGAATGTTCATGGAACAGAAGGAACTTGCACGGCTTAAAAAGGATGAGGTTGGAGATGTGCTTGAAGCAGATGAGCTTAAGAAAACTGAGCCTGACAGTGTAAAAGAGCAGCCTGCATCCGAAGCCAAAGAGAATATAGCTTCAGAACATGATAATGACAGCTCAGAAGATAGTGATGAACTGTCAATAGACCTTGTGCAGAATAACCAGAACAGTGCATTAAAGGAATCGATTGTAAAAGCTATTGAAAGACAGAACGAAGCGAATAAAGAAGCAGCAGCTGCAATAGCTGAGAATAAAGAAAAGCAGAAAGCCGCAGAGGATAATCCAGCTGGCGGTCTGCCGGATAGTTTGTCAGACAGTCTGTCAGATAGTTCGGATAACAGCTTCTCAGAGAATGTAAGTAAAGCTTCGTTATCGCTTAAAGAGCTTATCGAAAATGCTAAGAAAAAGATAGAAAACAGCTGTGAGAAAATAAGCAGGGAAGATGAAGAAGAAGCCAGACGTGTAGCTCAGAAGCGTATAGATGAACAGGCTGATGCCATGAATATAGAAGTTTCAGTTCCTAATTACAGTATATACGATACACATAATATTCAGGAAGAGCTTGCAAAGAATGTAAAGAATCTTTTTGAAGATGAGCAGGAAGAAACATTCAGACCACCTTTTGAAAGAAAGGATAGTAGAAATAACGAGAATGTTGATAATACCTTAGCAAAGACTGCATCAGCAGATACAGACAGTGAGCAGCCATATAATGATGACCAGACAGAGGATGAGCAGATAGAAGGCCAGCTAAGTATCACAGACTGGATAGAATCTGTAAGGGAAGAAAAGTATGGAAAGCAGGATACGAAGGAGTTCTCTAAGGCAGAGCTTGAACGTATGCTTGATGAAAAGGATGAGAAGAGCAAGGCTTATGAACGTATAATCGCAAGGAAGAAGGAAGAGGCTTTAAACAAAGGCACAGAATTCGATGAAGCAGAGGCGAAAAGACTTGCAGAGGCAGAGGTTGCACTTGATTCAGCCAGACGTGACCTTGCCATGAGAACAGGCAAAGCAGCATTTATCCTTGAACAGAATACAGTAAAAGAACTTAAGAATGCAGAACAAGAGGCTGCTAAAGAGGTTATCAATACATCTGATATGGCTGCACAGACACCACAGAATAACTCTAAGGTAGTGAACTTTGACAGTCTGGTGGATAAAGATAACGAAGATAACAAAGATGATTTAAATGAAGAGCTTTCACTTGATACAGCAAAGTTAAGTCCTGTAACTGACGAAATGCTTAAGGAATACGAACAGAAACAGGATAAGGTAGATGAAGCTTCATATGCAGCTGATAGCATAGCAGTGCAGGTAAATGAAACAGCAGCATCATATTCAGAAACAACAGCTGTTTATTCTGATAGCGACAGCAAGGATGGTAAGCAGATGGATGATATGGATGAAGAACAGTCAGAGAAGAAGCTTTCTGGAGAATTAGCAAAGATATTCAGAAAGTACAGAGAAATGCCAGGACTTGAGGCACAGCTCGTCGAGCTGTTTGAGTCACTTGATAAAGAGATGAATATGAAAACATCAGCATGCGGTAATATTCTTATATCTGGTAACTCAAGCTCTGACAAGACAGATCTTGCAAGAACAATAGTAAGGGCGATTAATTATGTATACCCTGACAAGCCTAAGAAGATAGCCAAAACATCTGGCGAAAGTATCAACCAGAGAGGTATAGTAAAGGCGATGGGTAAGCTTAAGGGAACAGCTCTTATCGTAGAAGGAGCAGGAACTATCCAGCCTAAGAGGATAAATGAGATAGTTTCATGTATGCATGAAGAGACAGACAGAATGATAGTTATATTTGAAGATTCAGATGCAGAAATGAATGTGCTTCTTAACTTTAACCCAGAGCTTACTAAAACATTTAACCATAAGATAACTCTTAAGCAGTATAATGTTAATGAGCTTGTGGAAATGGCTAAAAGATTTGCAAGAAAGAGACAGTATGAAGTAGGTGATGATGCACTTCTTGAGCTTTATCTTAAGATAGATAAGCTTCATAACATAAATGATAATATCAAGCTTGATGATATTAAAGAAGTTGTTAATAAAGCAATCGCAAACTCTGAAAGGAGAGCATCAAGAAAGTTCTTTGGTGGTCTTAAGAAGAAGCGCAGTGATACTGGTGATGTGATATTCCTTACAGAGGCAGACTTTAAGGATTGAAAAAAAGAGTAAACATAAGATGTGGAAATACATCATAGAAATGGAGGATTAATATGAATATTGAAGAAATGTCAGTAAACGCGATCAGGGTGTTATCCGCTGATGCTATCCAGAAGGCTAATTCAGGACATCCTGGCCTGCCACTTGGAACAGCACCTATAGCTTATGAGTTATTCTCAAAGCATATGAACTATAATCCACAGAATCCTGAATGGATCAACAGGGACAGATTCGTTCTTTCAGGTGGACATGGTTCTATGTTACTTTACTCATTATTCCACCTTTTTGGAATAGGTAATCTCTCACTTGATGAGGTTAAGAACTTCAGACAGTTTGGTTCTTTAACACCAGGACATCCAGAGTATGGACATACAGTAGGTGTTGAGGCTACAACAGGTCCACTTGGACAGGGTATGGCTATGGCAGTAGGTATGGCTATGGCAGAAGCACATCTTGCATCGGTATTCAACAAGGAAGGATATCCTGTAGTTGACCACTATACATATGTTTTAGGAGGAGATGGCTGCATGATGGAAGGTATTTCATCTGAATGCTTCTCACTCGCAGGAACATTAGGACTTTCAAAGCTGATTGTATTTTACGATTCTAACAATATATCTATTGAAGGAAGCACAGATATAGCATTCACTGAGGATGTTGTGACAAGATTCAAGGCATTTGGTTTCCAGACAATAGAAGTAGAGGATGGCAACGATCTTTGTGCAATAGGAAAGGCTATAGAAGAAGCTAAGGCTGATAAGACAAGACCATCACTTATTAAAGTTAATACTCTTATCGGATACGGCTGTCCTGCTAAGCAGGGTAAGGCTAGTGCACACGGTGAGCCACTTGGTGTTGATAATGTTGCAGCACTTAAGGAAAATATCGGATGGCCATGCAAGGGTGACTTCGAGGTTCCACAGGAAGTATATGATCATTATAAAGAGCTTTCAGCTAATATGGCAAAGGCAGAGGATAAGTGGAATGAACTTTTCGCTTCTTATGTAGAGAAATATCCAGAAATGAAAGAATTATGGGATAACTACTTTGATGGATATGATATGTCTGATTTATTCAATTCTGATGAATATTGGGCAAAGGGAGATAAAGCTGAAGCTACAAGAAATACAAGTGGAACTATCCTTAATATGATAAAGAAGGCTATGCCTAATCTTATAGGTGGTTCAGCAGATCTCGCACCATCTAACAAGACTAACCTAAAGGATGCAGGAGATTTTTCTAAGGATAATTATGCAGGAAGCAATCTTCACTTTGGTGTAAGAGAGCAGGCTATGGCAGCAATAGGAAACGGACTTATGCTTCACGGTGGACTTAAGGCGTTTGTTGCGACCTTCTTTGTGTTTAGTGATTATGTTAAGCCAATGGCAAGACTTACAGCACTTATGCAGCTTCCATTAACATATGTATTCACTCATGACAGCATAGGTGTAGGTGAGGATGGACCAACACATGAACCTATCGAGCAGCTCGCAGCATTCCGTTCACTTCCAGGCTTTACAGTATTCAGACCTTGCGACAGAACAGAAACAGCAGCAGCATGGATGTATGCAGTTGAGAACGAGTGCGGACCAACAGGACTTGTACTTACAAGACAGAATCTTCCACAGATGGAGGGTTCATCTAAGGGTGCACTTAAGGGTGGCTATGTTATAGCTGACTCACAGAAGGAAGTTCCAGATGCTATTATAATCGCCAGCGGTTCAGAAGTAAGCCTTGCAGTAAATGCAAAGGAAGAACTTAAGAAGGATGGCATAGATGTAAGAGTTGTAAGTATGCCAAGCATGGAGCTGTTCGATAAGCAGTCAGCAGAATATAAGGAAAGCGTGCTTCCTAATGCTGTAAGAAAGAGAGTTGCAGTTGAGGCACTTTCAGACTTTGGCTGGTATAAGTATGTAGGACTTGATGGCAGGGTTATTGCTATGGAGGGCTTTGGTGCTTCTGGTCCAGCAGCTACATTGTTCGAGCACTTTGGCTTCACAGTTGATAATGTTGTTAAGACAGTAAAGGAAGTTATAGGATAAATATCTGGATAAATCTATCTCTGGATTAATCTTATGAAATAATAAAACAGATAACAATTAAACAACAATCAAACAACAATCAAATAGATAATAATAAGGCTCTGGTTTGACCAGCAGTACTGCAATATTGTATATATCGCATTGTGCTGCTGGCTGAATCAGGGCTTTTAGCATATTAGGAGCTTTTATTTGTAAGATAATTCTTATGCCTGAAAAGCTATATGTAATAAATACAAATAAAATACATATAAAATACAATAAATTAACATATAATTACTTGAAATAACAAAAAAAGGGGTATATACTATTGATATAAAGATTGTTAGAGTATTAACAATCTAATCAAACAAATGAATGATTGCATTGTGGGGTGCAACCGGTGGATTATTACATTAATCCATATTAATCACATATTATTTAATTCTATTTTTAGGAGGTACAGGATTATGGTACGTTTTACATTACCAAGAGATTTATATCATGGTAAGGGAGCTCTTGAAGCACTTAAAACTCTTAAAGGAAAGAAGGCTATCATCTGTGTTGGTGGTGGTTCTATGAAGCGTTTCGGATTCCTTCAGAGAGCTGAGGATTATCTTAAGGAAGCAGGAATGGAAGTTAAGTTATTCGAGGGTATCGAATCAGATCCTTCAGTTGATACAGTTATGAAGGGTGCTAAGGTTATGGAAGAATATCAGCCAGACTGGATAGTAGCTATTGGTGGTGGTTCTCCTATCGATGCAGCAAAGGCTATGTGGATTAAGTACGAATATCCAGAAACAACATTTGAAGATATGTGTAAGGTATTCGGTTTACCAAAACTTCGTACTAAAGCTCATTTCTGTGCTGTTTCATCTACATCAGGTACAGCTACAGAGGTTACAGCATTCTCAGTTATAACAGATTATGAGAAAGGTATTAAGTATCCTTTAGCAGACTTTGAGATTACTCCTGATGTTGCTATTGTTGACCCAGAGCTTGCAGAGACTATGCCTAAGAAGCTTGTAGCACATACAGGTATGGATGCTATGACACATGCTATTGAAGCTTATGTATCAACAGCTAACTGTGATTATACAGATGCACTTGCTCTTCATGCTATGAAGATGATTAAGGATGATCTTGTTGGTTCATATAACGAAGATATGGAGAAGAGAGATGCAATGCACAACGCACAGTGTCTTGCAGGTATGGCATTCTCTAACGCATTACTTGGTATTGTACATTCTATGGCACATAAGACAGGTGCAGCATTTGAAGGTGGACATATTATCCATGGTGCAGCTAATGCTATGTATCTTCCTAAGGTTATCAAGTTTAACTCTAAGGACGAGACAGCAGCTAAGCGTTATGCATACATAGCTGATTTCTTAGGCTTAGGTGGAGATACAACTGAAGCTAAGATTGATAACTTAATCGCTATGCTTCGTAAGATGAATGACGAGCTTAACATACCACAGTGCATTAAGAACTATGGTGAGGGTGGACTTCCAGCAGAACAGGGAATCGTTCCAGAAGATGAATTCCTTGCTAAGCTTCCAGATGTTGCAGCTAATGCTATCAAGGATGCATGTACAGGCTCTAACCCACGTCAGCCAAGCCAGGAAGAGATGGAGAAGCTTCTTAAGTGCTGCTACTATGATACAGAAGTAGATTTCTAGAAATATAATGATGTATAGTGTTATAATATAATACTGTTAAAGGCGGAGCGATACTAGGGTCTAAGGTGTCGGTCCGCCTTTGATGTGTGCATGGTGACATATGTTTCTAAAGGACCAGAACTTCTTAAGGAACATTACGATGCGAAAGAATATGGTGTTAAGAGCAAGAAAGGTTTCTATGATTATTCTGATGGTAAGGATGACGAAACAATAGCAAAAAGAGATGAAAAGTTCTTAAAGCTGTATCATGCGTTATATCAGTAGATGTAATGGATAAACATATTGAATAAAATCTTTTAGAATTCATATAATTAATAAAAAAGGATGCAACAATTTATCTTAAAATGTTGCATCCTTTGAATGTTTGTTCTACTCAATTACATATTCTATATCGTCATATAATAATAATACTTAACTGCAATTACT
>ERZ1034691.465-NODE-465-length-32455-cov-69.441728_pt1 | contig 32455 bp, 28 predicted proteins | sample MGYA00520638_ERZ1034691 | MGnify/ENA primary metagenome ERZ1034691 (study PRJEB33766, sample SAMN09781763) | gut metagenome | biome: gut microbiome | host: Homo sapiens | place: Madagascar | study: EMG produced TPA metagenomics assembly of the PRJNA485056 data...
CCTTCCTGCCGTAAGGTATCCAGAATATCCGACATTTGTACAAACACCTCGATCTTGTGACCGGGCGGGAATGAACTGCCCGGTTTCACGCTTATCATAGCACAATCGCGGCCATTTGTGTAGAGGGTGTGCGGGGCAAAAACACAAAGAGGGGCAGCCCCAAGACTGGGGCTGCCCCTCTTCACATGAAAAAGAAGAAAAGAAGAAACGCTTAGAGTATGCCGGAAAACCGCACTTTATCAGGCGTTCTCCAGACCCGCCATCTGCTTGACAGCCTTCATGGCGTAGGTCAGGGTACGACCCATAGCCACACCGGCCATCAGGCAGGGGTAGTTGTTGGCGAAGAAGCTGCCGGACATATCGCCGGTGATGTACAGACCCTCCATGGGCTGGTTGTTGGTGTCCAGAGCCTGACCCTTTTCGTTGATGGCGATGCCCTGCTCGGTGGTCAGCAGAGAAGCACCCAGCCAGCAGCCGTAGAAGGGCGCGGTGCGGATGGCGCTCAGACGGTAAGCAGGCTTGCCGAAGTCCTCGTCGTTCTGCTTATCGTACAGCTCGTTGTAGCGCTCCACGGTAGCAAGGAAGGTATCTTTGGCAGCGCCGGTAAAGCCCATCTTGTCGGCCAGCTCGTCCAACGTATCGCACTTGAACAGTGCACCGGCCTCGATCGCCTCGTCCATCTTGCCCTGAATGTACTTTTCACCGCCGTTGCGGGTCTGGGCAGAGCAGCCGATGGTGTGGAAACGCTTTGCGTCCTCCAGCATGTTGGCATCGCAGATCTGTGCGTAAACGCGGCCCGGCTGGTGGGCAGCGGCGTAGACGATATCGTTGTAGGGGCAGCTCTCGTTGGCAAAACGTTCGCCGTTGCGGTTCACCTTCAGGAAGGGCTGGGTACCGGGGTTGTACTGGCGGATCTTACCGGGGAAAGCCTTGCTGCCAAAGGCGGAGTCGCTGTCCACATAACCGGCATCCACACCGGGGGCAACGATGCCGCGGTCAAACAGCATGGGAGCGGCTTCCTTGTCCAGATTAGCGCCGGCCCACACTGCTGCACGGATGCCGTAGCCCTTGTCGGCGGGGGAGTAGGAGCAGGCGGTGGTCACGCTGGTGCCCAGCGGGTCCAGCTGCTCCATCATGTAGGGGTTGCCGGGGAAGCCGCCGCAGGCCAGCAGCACGCCCTGATTGGCGTTGTAACGGATGAAATGGTCATCTTCGGTGCTCTGGGCGATGATACCGGTAATGCGGCCATCGCTGTTCTTTTCCAGCTTGGCAAGGCTGGTCTTGAAGTCTACATCGTAGCCCAGCTCCTGGATGTACTGCAGCAGCAGCTCATTGCGAGCCAGACCGGACTCGCGCTCGCTGGCCATGTAGTTATGCTCCTGCACAGGGAAGAGGTAGTCGGTGTTGTGCTCGGCATTCTCTGCAGGCCATGCAGCCTCGCTGCCGGAGGTGAAATCGCACACCCAGCCGTACTTATCCTCCAGAATGCTGCGCATGAAGTCGTGCATAGCGGCAGACTCGTTGATCCAGGTCTTGACAACGCGCTGGTCGCACTTGCCGGAGGCATAGCGGGAAATCTCGCTCAGCAGCTTGGCGCGGTCGGCGGGCTTCTCACCGGCAGCCTTGGCGGCAGCGGAGTCGATTGCCCCGTACCAGTGACGGGTGTCCTGCACGTTGGCGTTCTGTTCGATAACACGGAAGTTCAGGCCGTTGGCAGCAGCATAGGCGGCAGCGAACATACCGCCGTTGCCTGCACCTACGATCAGGATGTCGGTGTCCACGGTCTCGGTGATGGCGGCCTCGTCGATGTCGGGCTCTTTGCCCAGCCAGTCGTTTGCGTCGCCGGTGGGCAGCTGCACGCTGGAGACCACGGCCTCGCCCTTAGCCTGTGCGTAGCAGCTCTTGGCAGCCTTCATCACGGCGTCGGAGGTGATGGTAGAACCGGAAACACCGTCGATCTCGGCAGAACCAGCAGCCAACAGCTGCTCGCGCAGCTCATCGGCAGCGGCAGCGCCGAAGGAAGCGGTCTCGCCGGAGGTATCCACCACCACGTCGGTGACAGCGCTGTCGGAGAAGGTCATGGTGACCTTGACGGTAGAGGAAATACCCTCGGCAGTGCCCTCGTAGGTGCCGGGGATGTACTGACCGGCAGCACCGGAAGTGGAAGCGGAAGCAGAACCGGAGGCGGCATTGCAGGCAGCCAGAGCACCGGCGGTCACACCGCTCATGGCGGCGGCAGCGGCAATCTTGATAAAGCCCTTACGGGAGATCTTGTTCATAGGTACGCTCTCTTTCTTTTTGTTCTTCTTTGTGTTCCTTCTTATCGTGCAGCAAAGCAAAAAGCACTTTGCCGAATCCTTAACAATTGTATCGTAGAAGGGTGCTGTTTACAATTCATGTTTTTTATATTATAATTTAGGATAACCTAATGTATCGCGGGAGGGAGAAACGCATGAACGAGAGCGCACTGGAAGGCTTTGTAAAGATCGTGGAAATGAACAGTTTTTCTGCGGCGGCAGAGGCACTGTATCTTTCGCAGTCGGCACTTTCGCAGCAGATTCGCACGCTGGAAGGGCAATTGCAGTTCGAGCTGTTCCAACATGTGCCCCGCCGGGTGGTGCTGACCCCGGCGGGACAGGATTTTTACCCCAAGGCAAAGCAGCTGGTAGCCCTGTATCAGCAGGCAGTGTGCCATGCCCGCGCGGTGCAGCAGCAGGAAAAACCGCCGGAAAGACATCTAATCATCGCAGGGTGTCATGAGGCAATGCGGATGTTCGCATACGACCTGTTTTCCCTGACAAGTGACTTGTGCCTGCGGTATACCCCCATTCTGGGGTGGTGTGCCAACCGCAGCGAGGTCTGGCGCAGCCTGAAAAAAGGGGAGATGGATCTTTCCTTCCAGCTGGAAAGTGCAGAGTTCTACGCGCAGGGGCTTACCTTTGTGCCGCTGTTCTATATGCCAGAACTTTGCATCCCCATCCACCCGCCCGCTGATATGCCGGTGGGCAGACTGACCTTGGAACAGGCATTACAATACCGCTGGCTGCCCATCAAGGAGATGTACCAGACTGTCTACGAAACAAGCCTGCTGCAGGAGGGAATGGACCGAGGGGTGGAGTTTACGCCGGTGGGCGGCATCCGCAGTGCAGCCTACGGCGATCCGGCACTCAAGATGGTCCCGGCGGTCTATTACCGCAGGCCGGACCTCAGTTTTGTGCGGGTACTGGACTGGGGCAGGGGACACCGCTTCGGCGTTGTGCTGGGGCAAAAGCGCGAGGACCCGGTGGTGATGGCTTATGTCCGCGCGTTGCAGCAACAGCTGCCGTCCCTCTCGGAAAAGCTGTTCGGCCTGAAGCTGGAACCGGTGGAGGAATCATAAAGAAAAGACGAAAACCCTCTCAGGCACTTTCGTGCCAGCTCTCCCGAAGGGAGAGCTTGACCGACAGATGTAGAAAAGCTCCCCCCTCTCGGGGGAGCCGGCATCGCGCAGCGATGACTGAGAGGGTAAAACAAAGAGCACCTATTGCCCTAAAAAGGCGACAGGTGCTCTTTTTGCAATTATATTGCGATGACAGGTGCTTTAATCCACAACATCTTCGAACTGGCTGTTGTACAGGTCAGCGTAGAAGCCGCCTGCCTCGATCAGCTGGTCGTGGGTGCCCTGCTCCACAATGTCGCCGTCCCGCATCACAAGGATGAGGTCGGCATCCCGGATGGTGGAAAGGCGGTGGGCGATGACAAAGCTGGTGCGCCCCTCCATCAGGCGGTCCATAGCGGTCTGGATGCGCTGCTCGGTGCGGGTATCCACGCTGCTGGTAGCCTCGTCCAAAATCAGGATGCGGTTGTCTGCCAGAATGGTGCGGGCGATGGTGAGCAGCTGCTTTTGTCCCTGACTGACGTTGGAGGCGTCCTCGTTCAGTTCCATCTGGTAGCCGCCGGGCAGGGTGCGGATAAAGTGGTCGGCGTTGGCGGCCTTTGCGGCGGCGATCACCTCTTCATCGGTGGCGTCCAGCCGGCCGTAGCGGATGTTCTCCATGATGGTGCCCTTGAACAGCCATGTGTCCTGCAGCACCATGCCAAAGCCCTCGCGCAGGGCGCTGCGGTCAAAGTCCCGCACATTGTGGCCGTTCAGGGTGATGGAACCGGCGTCCACATCGTAAAAGCGCATCAGCAGCTTGACCATGGTGGTCTTGCCCGCGCCGGTGGGGCCTACGATGGCTACCTTCTGGCCGGGCTGCACCGTGCAGCTGAAGTCGTGGATAACAGTCTTGTCCGGGGTGTAGCCGAAGCGCACATGGTCAAAGGTGACCTGTCCGTCAATGTCGGCGGGGTCGGCGCGGCGGGCAGGGTCTGCCAGCTGCTCTTCCTCCGGCTCATTCAAAAACTCGAACACCCGCTCGGCGGCAGCGGCCATGCTCTGCAGCATATTGGATACCTGCGAAAGCTGCTGGATGGGCTGGGTAAAGTTTTTGACATACTGGATAAAGGCCTGAATATCACCAATGGTGATAACGCCGTTTGCAGCAAAAATGCTGCCCACGATGGCCACTGCCACATAGCCCAAGTTGCCCACAAAGTTCATGATGGGCATCATCAGGCCGGAGAGGAACTGGCTCTTCCATGCGGATTCGTACAGTTTATCGTTGGCAGCGTTGAAGTCTGCCAGTACCACGGCTTCGCGGTTGAAGGCCTTGACCACGTTGTGGCCGGCGTAGACCTCCTCGACCTGACCGTTGACCACGCCCAGCGTGGCCTGCTGTGCCTTGAAGTACTTCTGGCTGAACTTGACTACCACCAGCACCAGCGCCAGCGATACCGGTAAGATCAGCAGGGCAATCAGGGTCATGCGGGGGCTGATGGAAAGCATCATCACCAACACACCGATCATGGTGGTCACGCTGGTGATCAGCTGGGTGATGCTTTGGTTCAGGCTCTGGCCCAGTGTGTCCACATCGTTGGTGATGCGGGAGAGCACCTCGCCCACGGTGCGCTTTTCAAAGTACGCCAGCGGCAGGCGGTTGATCTTTTCGCTGATCTGGCGGCGGAAGTCGTAGCAGACCTTCTGGGAAAGGCCGGTCATCAGCCAGCCCTGAATAAAGCTGAAAGCGCTGCTCAGCAGGTACATCCCCAGCAAAAACAGCAGAATGCGGCCGATATACACAAAATCAATGCTGCCGGTGCCGCGCAGCCGGGCAATCCAGCCAGTAGCAAGGGCGGTGGTGGCTTTTGCCAGCACCTTAGGGCCTGCAATGTTGAAGATGGTGGACAGAACAGCAAACAGCATGGCTGCCGCAAGGGGCAGCTTGTAGTGGCTCATGGTGCGGATGAGCTGCCGCAGCGTGCCTTTAAAGTCCTTGGCGCGCTCGGTGGTGGGACGTCCGGGTCTGGGCATATCACTCACCCTCCTTTTCTGTATTCAGGGTATCCAGCGCCAGCTCCTTCTGGCTCAGCTGGCTGCGGGCGATCTCCTGATATTCCGGGCAGCTGACCATCAGCTGGGCGTGAGTGCCCTTGCCCACCAGCCTGCCTTCGTCCAGTACAAGGATCTGGTTTGCGTGCAGCACGGTGGAAATGCGCTGCGCCACAATGATCACAGTGGCGTTGTCGGTCTGTGCCTTCAAAGCGCGGCGCAGGGCTACATCGGTCTTGTAGTCCAGTGCCGAGAAGCTGTCGTCAAACAGATAGACCTTGGGGTCCTTGGCAATTGCCCGGGCAATGGAAAGCCGCTGCTTCTGGCCGCCGGATACGTTGGAGCCGCCCTGTGCAATGGGACTTTGGTAACCCTCGGGTTTTGCCTCGATAAAATCTGTGGCCTGTGCAATGGAGGCGGCCTTGTGCACCTGTGCGTCGGTGATATCCTCGCCGCCGAATTTCAGGTTGCTGTCAATGGTGCCGCTGAACAGCACACCCTTCTGGGGCACATAGCCCAGCAGGTCGTGCAGCTGTGCCTGTGGCATCTCGCGCACGTCAATGCCGTCCACGGTCACCTTGCCGCCGGTCACATCGTAAAAGCGGGGGATCAGGTTGAGCAGGGTGGACTTGCCGCAGCCGGTGGAGCCGATGATGGCGGTGGTCTCGCCGGGCTTTGCGGTAAAGCTGATGTGCTCCAGCGCATCGCTGTCTGCACCGGGGTAACGGAAGCTTACGTCCTCGAACTGCACAACGCCCTGCCAGTCGGTGTGCGCCTGTGCAGCTTTTGCGGTGGCTTCGTCCGGGTCGCGGATGGTGGCCTTGGTGCGGATGACCTCGTCAATACGATCCGCAGCCACACCGGCGCGGGGCAGCATGACGGCCACCATGGCCAGCATCAGGAAGGACATGACGATCTGCATGGTGTAGGTGATAAAGGCGATCATCTCGCCCACCTGCATGGTGCCGGCATCCATGGCCTTGCCGCCGAACCAGACGATGAGCAGGCTGGTGCCGTTCATGATCAGGGTCATAAAGGGCATCATGGCCACCATAGCGCGGTTGGTGAACAGCTGGGTGCCCATCAGTTCCCGGTTGGCCTTGTCAAAGCGCTGCTCCTCAAACTTTTCGCGGCTGAAGGCGCGCACCGGCATGATACCGGTCAAAATTTCGCGGCTGACCAGATTCAGCCGGTCCACCAGCTGCTGCATCACCTTGAATTTGGGCATGGCAACGCTCATCAGGAAGAGCAGCAGCAACAAAAGCAGAGCCACGTCCAGCACCACGATCCAGGAAAGGCCGGAGCTGCTGCCTACAACGTGCAGCACGCCGCCAATGCCCAGAATGGGCGCGTAGGCCACCATGCGCAGCAGGATGACGCAGACGAACTGCACCTGCTGGATATCGTTGGTGGTGCGGGTGATGAGGGAGGCAGTGGAGAAATTCTCAATCTCCGCATTGGAAAAGCCGATAACGCTGGAGAAGGTCTCCCGGCGCAGGTCACGACCAATGGCGGCGGATACCCGGGAGGCAAGGAAGCCTACGGCCACAGCCACGGCCACCATCAGCAGGGTGAGCGCCAGCATCTGGCCGCCCACCCGGAAGAGGTAACCCATCTGCACATCCTGCGCAACGCCCTGCGCCTCGTATTCCAGCTGCACCAGCAGCAAAGACTGGCTTTTCAGGTTTTCCAGCAGGGTGCTGTCCAGCTGGCTCATGGCACCGTCCAGCTGCTTTTGCAGCATGCTGCGGTCAAAGCCGGGCATCTGGCTCATGGCGGCAAACTGGCTGCAAACGGTGTCCAGATCCGCTGCCGTAGGGGTGACGGTCTCAGTGTCCGCGTCCGCAGCGGCAGAGGGCGTCTCGGCAAGGCCGGTCATGCCCATGCTGTTCTGCCCGGCGGGGGTGTTGGCGGCCTGTGCGGCAGCCATATACAGCACGATGTCCGGGGTGGTCACAGCATCTTCCAGTGCGGTGCGCTCGTCCTCGGTCAGGTCGGAGCGCAGCTGCAATACACCATCGTCCTGCAGATAGTACTGGTAGGCGTTTTGCAGCTTCCGCGCATCCTCCTCGCTCATCAGCAGGCTCAGCGCGTCCAGCGTACTCTGGCGCACCGTCTGGGGCAGGGGGCTTTCAATGCCGCCCTGCTGGATGCCGGTGTCCACGATCTTGCTGGTGTAGTCCGGCAGGGCAAGGTCGCAGTACGCCTGCACGAACAGCAGCGCGAACACCACAAGGCAGACCGCCCAGTGCCGGGCCAGCTGTTTAAAGATCTTTGTCATGGTTCGTTTCTCCCTTCGGGTCAATGTTGCGCGCGGCATTTTCCGCAAGAATGGCATCCATCAGCGCGCCGCGCAGCGCGTCCATCTGGGCTACCTGCTCCGGCTCTAACCGTGCCAGCACGCTGGCAAAGTAGTTGCGCAGAGCCTGCTCACACTGGTGGCACAGATCGTACCCCTTGGGGGTGATGCGCACCAGCGTTTTGCGGCGGTCGGCGGGGTCCGGTTCCCGCACCACAGTGCCGTCCTGCTCCATGAGCCGCAGCCCGCGCGAGACCGCCGGCAGCGGCTGTCGGATCTCCCGGGCAAGGTCAGAGACATAAATGGCGCCGTCCCTTCCGTGACAGTTGATGGCGTGCAGCAGGCCTTCCAGCATATTGAAGTGGCATTTGGGGCAATCGGCCAGCGCCGCCCGCATCCCGGCCTTGGATGCCTTGCTCAGCTGCCCGATATAGTGGCACATCCCCTGAAAGCTGGGGGTGCTTGGCTCGGACACGACAGTCCCTCCTCGTTTGCATTTTTTAAATACTTAACAGCTGTTAAGTATTAACGCTTGATAAGCATATTCCTTTTGCTGCCGGATTGCAAGGGAATAGGGAAATATTAAACAAAAATTCACAAAAAACTTGTAGGCTTTGTCAATGCGCAAACCGGCTCTCGCTGCATAAAAATAAAGGACAGGCAGAAACGGAGGGTGCAGATGGAGCAGGGATTCCAAGTGTTGTTGCAGGTATTCGGCGGATTGGCGCTGTTTTTATACGGGACGGACAGCCTGTGCAGGGCAGTACAGCAGGGGGCGGGCAGGCGGCTGCGCAGCCTGCTGGCGCGGTGCACCGCAAACCCGGCGGCAGGGCTGCTGACCGGTGCTGCGGTAACGGCGGCGCTGCAAAGCAGCTCGGCGGTCACGGTTATGGTCATTGCCTTTCTGGCGGCGGGGCTGTTGCAGCTGCGGCAGGCGGTTCCGGTGGTGTTCGGGGCGAACATCGGCACAACGGTCACGGCGCAGCTGCTGGCGTTCCGGGTGGAAAGCTGGCGGTATCTGCTGCTGTTTGGCGGGGTGCTGCTCTGTCTGGCCTGTAAAGGCTGGCGGGGCCGCTGCGTGGGCGAGGCAGTATTCGGCTTTGGGCTGCTGTTCGAGGGCGTCACTGTGATGCGCAACGCCATGGAGCCGCTGCTGCAAAGCCCGCTGCTCCGGCTGGAGCTTGCCCGGGTGCAGCAAAGTCCCATGCACGGGCTGCTGGCGGGCGTTTGCATGACCTTAACGGTGCAAAGCAGTTCTGCCACGGTGGCACTGCTGCAAAGCATGGCGGCACAGCCCGGGGCAGACGGCGTGCACAGCCTGCTGGGGCTGACGGCGGCCATTCCCATTCTGCTGGGGGATAACATCGGCACCACCATCACGGCGGTGCTTGCCGCCATCGGGCAGGGAAGAGACGCCAAGCGGGTGGCGGCAGCCCACGCCATTTTTAACCTGAGCGGAGCGGCGGTGTGTTGCGCACTGCTGCAGCCCTTTGCAGCGCTGGTGCGGCTGTGCTCGCCCGCAGGGGTGGAGTGCGCCGTGATCGCCCGGCAGATCGCCAACGCACACACCTTATTCAACGTATTGTGCGCGCTGGTGTGGCTGCCCCTGACCGGGCAGATGGTGCGGCTGGTCTGCGCGCTGCTGCCCGATAAAAAACGCCCGGAAGAACGGTTGTAAACCGGAGCGGGGAATGGTATACTGAAGCAGACGATACTATTATATATAAAGGATGGAATGCAATGAAACGGAAAATCGGCAGGCTGTGCATGGTGCTGGGCGCGGTGCTGATCTTATGCGCCGCCGGGTTGCTTGGCTACAACCGGTGGGATGCCGCCCGGGCGGAAAAGGCCTCGCAGGAAGTATTGGGCGAGCTGGAGCAGACCATGCAAAAGACCATTACGGAGCACCAGCAGGAAAACGAGACTGCAGCCCCGCAGCCGGTGCTGGACCCGACGCAGGAGATGACCACCGTGGAGGTTGAAGGGCGGGACTACATCGGGGTGCTTTCCATCCCGGCGGTAGAACGGGAGCTGCCGGTGATGGCGCAGTGGAGCTACGCCGGGCTGAAGATCGCCCCCGGGCGGTACAGCGGCACCACCTATGGCGATGATCTTGTGATCTGCGGTCACAACTACGCAATGCACTTCAGCCCCATCAAGTGGCTGGCCATCGGCAGCTCGGTCTATTTTACGGATGCAGACGGTCTGCGCTGGAGCTACGAGGTGGAGAGCGTGGAGACTTTGCGCCCCACCCAGATTGAGGAGATGACCACCGCTACCGAGACGGATAACTGGGATCTGACCCTGTTTACCTGCACCTCCGGCGGCGGTTCCCGCTATGCGGTGCGCTGTGTGCGGAAAGGCTACCCCGTCCGTGTGACGGGCGCGGCAGAATAATGCTTTGCATAGCAGGATGATTTGGAAGGGCTTCCGCTTTGCTATAGCCATTATCAGCGGAAAATTTATTTTTAATTTCGGGATAGCGGAGCATCTGCGGACGCTCCGCTATCCCATTTTCACAGGAGGGGGTCGTGACGGAAAACGGCAGCTCCAGCACCTGTTTCCTGCGGAAATGCGGCGCTGTGTGGGACTGCCAAAGACCTGATCTCCGAGGAAAATGGCCGTGTACGGCGTGAGCAGACTGGGGGAGCATACGCTGTTTTTTACGCAAAAAATCCGCAAAAACGTTTGAAAGTCCTTTTTATGGTATCTGAATTGTGCGATACTGTGTTCACCGGGAAAGCCCCGGGTACAAAACAGACACACAGGAGGGAGACACCATGAAGGATTTTGAGCTGCGTTATGTGGGCAATCATGTGGAGGTATACACCGGCAGTGGTGTGTTCCTGTTTTCGGCCGACACAGTGCGGGAGGCCATGGAAGAGCTGGCCGGGTAAGCGGCGGCATACTTCATCTGGGAAAGCTAAATGTAAAATGTATGTAAAATAGCGGAAAGCTTTTTGTTTGCCACCCGGAAATATGTTGCGAAATGTGTGGAAAAAGTAACTTTCCTGTAAAATAAACCTTGTTGAGACGCCCCCTTTGATGGTATAATAAAAGTAAGCGGCTTCCGGAACCGGGCAGGCATTGCGCGTGCAAGGTTCCGGCGGCTGTGTGCTGTAAAGGATTAAAAGGGAAGTTTCATATTAGGAGTATCGTTATGGATATCACACACATTACCTCTCTGCTGGGCGGCGTTGCGCTGTTCCTGTACGGCATGTCCATCATGGGCGCCGGTCTGGAAAAGCTGGCAGGCGGCAAGATGCAGGGCGTATTGCAAAAGCTTACCTCCTCTACCATCAAAGGCGTGATCTTCGGCACACTGATCACCGGCGTCATCCAGTCGTCGGCTGGTACGGTGGTTATTTGTGTCGGTCTGGTCAACTCCGGTATCATGACACTGACGCAGTCGGTAGGCGTGATCATGGGTGCAAATATTGGTACTACGGTAACAGGTCAGTTGATCCGCATGGCGGATATCTCAGGCGACAGCCTGTGGCTGACCTTGATCCAGCCCAAGACCTTTGCCCCCGTGGTGGCGTTTATTGGCTGCATTTTTTATGTGTTCCTGCGCAATGCCAAAAAGAAGAATATCGGCCAGATCATGCTGGGCTTCGGCATTCTGTTTACCGGCATGAGCCTGATGGATACCGGCGTTGCTCCCCTGCGGGAGAGCGCCGTCTTTCAGAATCTGTTCGTCACCATGACCAACCCCATTCTGGGCGTTCTGGTGGGCGTGGTGGTCACCGTGATCATCCAGTCCTCCTCCGCTTCGGTGGGTATTCTGCAGGCACTGTCCAGCACAGGGCTTGTCACCTTCAGTTCTGCCATTCCCATCATTCTGGGTGCACATATCGGTACGGCGTTCACCCCGCTGCTCACCATCGGCGGCTCCTCCAAGGATGGTAAGCGGGCAGCGCTCATCCACCTGTACTTCAACGTCATCGGCAGTGTGATCCTGCTGGCACTGATCTATGCGGTGCAGTTCACCATCGGCATCCCCATGTGGGGCGATGTGATGAACAAGAGCTCTATTGCAAACATCCATACTTTGTCCAGCGTATGCGCCATGCTGCTGTTCCTGCCTTGCAGCGGGCTGCTGAGCCGCTTGGCGATGCTCACGGTGCCCAGCAGCGTGGAGGAAGCACAGGAGCTGAGCATGCCGGTGCTGGACGAGCGTCTGTACAAGAGCCCGGCTGTGGCTTTGCAGCAGGCTAAGAACGCGGTGATCAAGATGTCCCGCCGCGCCGCCCGCAACGTGGGTCTGGCCGCGCCGCTGCTTTTGAAGATGGACGAGGAGACCGTGAGCGCCATTAAGGTACGCGAGAACCTGATCGACCGCATGGAGGTGGAGATCACCAACTACCTGATCAAACTGACCGATCAAGAACTGGGCGACGACGAAAGCCACGCGGTGACCGAGCTGCTGAACTTTGTTACCGAGTTCGAGCGTATCGGCGACTATGCCGTGAACATTATGGAAAAGGCCGAGGAGCTGTACGACAAGGAAGCCAGCTTCAGCGAGAGCGCCATAAAGGAACTGCAATTGCTGGATGCCGCATTGGAGCGCATTCTGGTTCTGACGGACGAGGCCTTTGAAAACGATGATGTCCAGAAGGCTGCACAGGTGGAGCCGCTGGAGGAGATCATTGACGTGATGGTGGAGCGCCTGCGCGACCAGCACATCCGCCGTCTGAAGGACGGGATCTGCTCCATCGACACCGGCGTGGTGTTCCTTGATGTGCTGAACAACGCTGAGCGTATCTCCGACCACTGCTCCAACATCGCAGTGCGCATGGTGGGCATGGAAGCCGGCGAGGACTACGACTCCCACACCCTGAAAAGCATTATGCACCACAACCCCAGCAAGGACTATATGCTGGAGTACGAGCAGTGCCGCAAGGAGTACCTTGTGCCGCTGGAAGAAATGGAAGCATAAAATATTTTTTGTTTTTAAATAAGCCGGGCCTGCGGGTCTGGCTTATTTTGCGTTTTCACGCAGGAATATGCAGTAGGCGCTGCCGTATATCTTTGCAATTCCCCTCGTGAAAATGGGATAGCGGAGCGTCCGCAGACGCTCCGCTATCCCGAAATTAAAAATATATTTTCCGCTGAATATGGCCAGAGCGCAAGCGGAGGCCATTGAAAATCGTTAGCCCTGCCGGGCATTTATTCCCCCAGGTCCTCCAGCAGCAGGTCCAGCTCCCGGGGGCTGTTGACCACAAGCCCGCGCTTGATGCGTAAGGCGTCGTTTTCGGGCAGAAGATTGGTGTAGATGCCGGTCACGCGGATCAGGGTGCCCGGGGTGCCGTCGGCGCGGCAGGTGTACACCGCCACCCGCCCGCCGCTGTCTTGCAGGCAGTAGCGGGCGGTGTCAGTCTGGGGCACTGCCTGCGCGGCAAGGCTCAGGGGAGAGGCGGGGTCGGTCTCGGACCCGGCGGGGCTTTGAGACAGCGGCAGCTTTGGCAGCGCCATCCAGAACAGACTGAATACAATGGTGAATACGCAAAGCCCGTAGAACAGGCAGACAGACAGCTTGCGCATAAAAAACACTCCCTTCACCGGTAAGTATGCCCCGTTTTGGCGGATGGCAGACAATTTTCACACGCAGATACTGTACTTTCCACAAGAGAGTGTGTTATACTATTTATATCTGCTCAGCGCGCAAAGATTGGTTCTTGCCCGGCTGGGGCTTGCGTGCTATAATATGGTATTGCAGTTTAAAATTTCGTGTCACAAACGATGTGGATAAAGCCCGGTGCAGCTATGCCCGGCAACAGTCTTGAAATGTCAGGAGGCGATCCCTATCTCCAACAATGAGATGAGAAAGATCCACCGGGGCGGCGAGGAGCAGCCTGCCCGCCCGGTGGGACGTAAGGTCAATGTTTCCCAGAGCCGCCGCGAAGCACGCCCCGCAGTGGAAAACCGTACCCGCGCGCCCAAGGCACCCAAAAGCCCCAAGCCGCCAAAGGAAAAGAGCAAGCATCCCATGCTGCGGTTCATTGGCCGCACCCTTGCTACGGTGCTCTGCCTTGGCATCATGCTGGGCAGCGTGGTGGCCGTGGGCATGGTGTTCTATGTGGTGCAGGCTACGGCCAACGACGGCGACCTGCTGGACCTGGACAACATTCAACTGAGCCAGTCCAGTATGGTGGTAGCTACCGACCCGGATACCGGCGCACAGGTGGAGTATGCTACCCTGCGCTCCTCCAACAGCCACCGCGTATGGGCAGACCTTGAGCAGATTCCCTCCAATTTGCAGTATGCGTTCATCTGCACCGAGGATAAGGACTTCTACTCAGAGCCTGGCGTCAACTTCAAGCGCACCATCGGCGCAATGATCAACGAGTATCTGCTGCCCATTTACAGCTCCAAGCAGGGCGCATCCACACTGGAACAGCAGCTCATCAAGAACCTGACCGATGACAACAGCGCCAGCGGTATCGATGGCGCATTGCGCAAGGTGCGCGAGATCTACCGCGCCCTCTGCCTGAGCCGCAGCTATTCCAAGGAGACCATTCTGGAGGCGTACCTGAACACCATCAGTTTTACCGGCACCATTCAGGGTGTGCAGACGGCGGCCAACGAGTACTTCAACAAGGACGTCAGCCAGCTGAGCCTGTGGGAGTGCGCTACCATTGCCTCTATTACCAAAAACCCCACCAACTATAACCCCTATACGAACCCCGAAAATCTGATTAACCGCCGCAACTTCATCATGTACAATATGTGGCAGCAGGGTGTGATCAGCGAGGAGGACTACCGCAACGGCGCTGCACAGCCCCTTGTGCTGGCCGAAGAAGACAGCGGCAAAAAGCCCAGCACCGTCACCTCCTACTTCACCGATGCACTGTTCAATGAGGTCGTGCAGGACATCATGACCAAGGAGGGCATCAGCGAGTCCGAGGCGCAGAAGCTGCTCTACACCGGCGGCTTTACCATTGAAGCCACTGTCAACACCAAGCTGCAGTCCCAGATGGAAAACCTGATGCTGAACACCGATGATGCCTACTTCCCGGCGGGCTGGCATGAGGAAGAGGTCACCTCCATTTCGGACGATGATGTGCAGGTGTTCAACGAGGACGGCACCCCCAAGACCCGCACCGGCGAGGATGGCACCGTCTACTATTACCGCAACGTGCGCACGCAGGCTGCTATGGTCACGCTGGACTATGACGGCAACGTGCTGGCCATTGCGGGCGGCCTGGGCGAAAAGACCAAGAGCCTTTCCCTGAACCGCGCCTATAATGTGGAGCGGCAGACCGGTTCTACCATCAAGCCCATCGGTGCCTATGCGCTGGGCATTGAGTACGGTCTGGTCAACTGGTCCACCATGCTCAACAACTCCCCCCTGTACCAGAAGCAGGATATGATTATCCGGGACGAGGACTACTGCCGCAAGAATGGCCTGATGGGGCTCTCCGACAAGCAGCTCCGCGCTTACCCCAACGCATGGCGCAGCTGGCCGCGCAACTACGGCGGCAACTATGGCGACGGCAGCGATCTCCCGCTGTGGAACGGCCTTGCCCGCTCGCTGAATACCATCGCAGTCCGCGTGGGCGACCTTGTGGGCGCAAGCAATATCTTCAACTTCGTCTACAACACCCTGCAACTGAATACGCTGGACCCCACCAACGACGTGGGTCTGGCGCAGATGGTTATGGGCAGCCAGACCAAGGGCGTTACGCCCATGGCGCTGGCCGCAGCCTTCCAGATCTTCTATGACGGCGAGTACACCACCCCGCACCTGTACACCCGTGTGCTGGACCGGGACGGCAACATCTATCTGGAAAACAACGCCACCAGCTATCAGGCACTGACCCCGGATACCGCTTATGTCATGAACCGCCTGCTGAAGAACGTTCTGTTCTCCAGCGTAGGTACTGCCAGCGGCCGCTACCCCAACTCCAACGGCATGGAGGCCTTTGGTAAGACCGGTACTGCCAGCGACGAAAAGGATCTGTGGTTCGTGGGCGGCACGCCCTACTATGTCACCGCTGTGTGGTGGGGCTACGATGCACCTTACGATATGACCAAGACTCTGTCCAAGCAGCAGGCCAAGACCCGCACCTGTGTTATGGCGTGGAAGGCACTGATGGAGCAGGCACAGGCAGACCTGCCCTATAAGGCATTCCCCACCTCCGCAGGCGTGGTGGAGCGCCGCTACTGCACCCAGAGCGGATTGCTGGCCGGTGCAGGCTGCCCGAGCACTGCTGTGGGCTACTACCGTGCCGATGATCTGCCCGATACCTGCACCTATTCCCATGCCGCACCGCAGGCTGCTGCCCCTGCCGAGAACACAGACGATGCTGTGCCCACCCAGCCGGTCATCCCCACCGATACCAGCGCACTGGACACGGAATAAGGACAAAAATCGTACTTTTTCACCCCGCTGCTGAAAAATCCGGCAAGGACAGGGTGCACTTCACAAGACAAAACTGGACAAAGTGACAAAATAGCATCCGGGCTCTTGCATTGCAGGGGTTCGGATGCTATTATATTTTCTGCAAGAACACTTGTGTTTGAGAGGTGAACAAGTTGGAACGCCGTTTTTATCTGGTGGATGCGCAGGTGCTGCCGGAGGTTTTTCTCAAGGTGGTACGCGCCAAGGAGCTGCTGGCCAGCGGCGAAGCCCGCAGCATTTCGGCTGCGACCCGCGCCGTAGAGCTTTCGCGCAGTGCATTTTATAAGTATAAGGATTGTATCTTTGATTCAGAGAACGGCCGTGAGGTCATCACGGTCATGGCCACCCTGCGGGACGAGACCGGTGCGCTGCAAAGCCTTCTGGCCGGCATCAGCGCCGCAGGTGCCAGTATTGTGACCATCAACCAGTCCACCCCGGAGAATGGGGCTGCGCTGGTGGCGGTCACCATCCGCACCGATACCATGCAGATGTCCCCGGAGGAGCTGACCGAAAAGCTTTCGCGCCAGCGCATGGTCGTGGGTGTGCGCTGTGGGTATAACCTGTAACAAAACAGGAAACGAGGGAAAGAGAGTATGGCTAAAATTGCAATTCTGGGCTTTGGCACGGTGGGCAGCGGCGTATACGAGGTGCTGTGCCACAATGCTGCAAGCGTCTCCCGCCGGGCTGGCGAACCGGTGGAGGTAAAATATATTCTGGACCCGAAGGATTTTACCGGCAACCCGGTGGAGCCCTTGGTGGTCAAGAATATCGACGTGATCCTGCAGGACCCGGAGATCCGGGTGGTGGTGGAGACCATCGGCGGTACCCGCTTTGCTTACCCCTACGTCAAGGCGTGTCTGGAGAGCGGCCGCAGCGTGTGCACCTCCAACAAGGAGATGGTGGCCACCTACGGTGCAGAGTTGCTGGCACTGGCCAAGGAGCACGGCTGCGCCTTCCTGTTCGAGGCCTCTGTGGGCGGCGGTACGCCCATCATCACCCCCATGCACCAGTGCCTGGCGGCCAACGTCATCACCGAGGTGGAGGGCATCGTGAACGGTACCACCAACTTCATGCTCACCAAGATGGTGCGGGAGGGACTGGGCTTTGAGGATGCGCTGCAAATTGCGCAGGAGCTGGGTTACGCAGAGACCAAGGACCCCAGCGATGACGTGGACGGCCGTGACGCCTGCCGCAAGATCGCCATCCTGTCCTCCATGGTGTGCGGCCACCAGATCTACCCCCAGAACATCCCCACCCGGGGCATCCGCGCCATTACCGCCGCCGATGTGGCCAGCGCCGAAAAGCTGGGCTGCGTTATCAAGCTGATCGCATGGATGAAGCTTGGCAAGGACGGCAGCGTGGCCGCCGGTGTAGAGCCGTGTCTGGTGCCCAAGGCAAACCAGCTGGCCAGCGTGGATGATGTGTTCAACGCGGTGCTGGTCAAGGGCGATATGCTGGGCGATGTGGTGTTCTACGGCAAGGGCGCAGGCAAGCTGCCTACCGCCAGCGCTGTGGTGGCAGACGTGGTGGATGCCCTGAAAAACGGTGCACAGGTGCACGACAGCCTGTTCTGGCAGCCCGCAGATCCGGTGGACGGCATGCTCACCGACCCGGCTCCCGCTGCATATTATGTGCGTGTGGCGGGCATTGCACCCGCTGTGGTGGAGGCCATCTACGGCTACGGCAAGGTGGTGGATGAGCGGTACGAGGGCTGCGCCTACTTTGTGAAGCGCGCCGATGAGCGTGCGCTGACAGAGGCCGCGCGCAAGGTGGAGGCCGTGGGCGGCAGCGTGAAGCTGGTGCTCAAGCGTCTGCCCGAGGAAGTGTAACGGAAAGGAACTGCGGCAATGAAGATCAAGGTTTCGGTCCCTGCCACCAGCGCTAACGTAGGCTCCGGCTTCGATGCGCTGGGTCTGGCAGTTACGTTGTACAACACGGTCACCTTTGAGGACAGCGAGGTGCTGGAGATCTCGGCATCGGACGGCACCCGCATCCCCCGGGGCGAGTCGAATCTCGTGTACCGCTCCGCCAAGGGTCTGTTCGAAAAGGTTGGCAAGCAGATCCCGCCCCTTAAGATCACCCAGACGAACCCCATCCCCATGGCACGGGGTCTGGGCTCTTCTTCGGCCTGCATCATCGCGGGTCTGCTGGGCGCAAACCGGATGCTGGGCGATGTGCTCAACACGCAGGAGCTGCTCACGCTGGCAACTGCCATTGAGGGACACCCCGATAACGTGGCTCCGGCCCTGCTGGGCGGCCTGACCAGCAGCGTGTTCGAGGACGGCAAGGTGTATTCGGTCAAGCGGAATGTGGACGAAAGCCTCTGCTTTGCTGCCATCGTGCCGGACTACAAGCTGCTGACCGAGGCAGCCCGCGCTGCCCTGCCTAAAGAGGTGTCCCATAAGGACGCGGTGTATAACCTGTCCCGTGCGGCGCTGGTGCCCGCAGCTTTCTGCGAGGGACGGCACGACCTGCTGGCCATTGCCACCGAGGATAAGCTGCACCAGCAGTACCGCATGCCCCTGATGCCCGGCTCCCGCGAGGTATTCGATATGGCGCGGCTGTGCGGCGCAAAGGCCGTGTATGTGTCCGGTGCAGGCAGCACGGTCATGGCAGTGGCAGAAAAGGCCGAGGCCGAAAAGTTCTATTCCAAGCTGGAAAAAGGTCTGGAGCTGCTGGAAGGTCTGGACGGATGTGAAGCATTTACACTGTTGCAGCTGGATGCCGATAACACCGGCGCAACCGTGGAATGATAAATGGGTAAGGGAAGTGCAAGAACGCTTCCGCCCGGCAAGCCCCCGCAAGCGCGGGGCGTTAAAGAGGAGAGTGACAAGATATGGCGTTGATCGTACAGAAATTCGGCGGTTCTTCCGTAAAGGACCGTGACCGTATCTTCAACGTTGCGCGGATCGTGGCCAACACCCACAACGCGGGCAATGACGTAGTGGTGGTAGTCTCCGCACAGGGCGACACCACCGATGACCTGATCGCCAAGGCAGGGGAGATCACCCATAACCCCTCGGCGCGTGAGATGGATATGCTGCTGGCCTCCGGCGAGCAGATCAGCATCGCACTGCTGGCCATGGCGCTGAACGAGCTGGGCTGCCATGCCATCAGCCTGACCGGCTGGCAGGCGGGCTTCCGCACCGACCGTGCCTACACTAAGGCGCGCATCACCCGGCTGGAGACCGAGCGGATCTCCTCCGAGCTGGAGCGCAACCGCGTGGTGGTGGTGGCAGGCTTCCAGGGCTTGAACAAGCTGGATGACATCACCACTCTGGGACGCGGCGGCTCCGACACCAGTGCTGTGGCGATTGCCGCTGCCCTGCACGCTGACCGCTGCCAGATCTACACGGATGTGGAGGGCGTTTATACCGCCGACCCGCGCAAGGTGCGCAACACCCGCAAGCTGGAGGAGATCACCTTTGACGAGATGCTGGAACTGGCATCTCTGGGCGCACAGGTGCTGAACAACCGCAGCGTGGAGCTGGCTAAAAAGTACAATGTGGAGCTGGAGGTGCTCTCCAGCCTGAACCCCATCCCGGGTACGGTGGTTAAGGAGGTTACAAAGGACATGGAAGGTATGCTGATCAAGGGTGTCGCCAAGGACACCGATGTTGCCGTTATCACGATTCTCAACGTTCCCGATGAGCCGGGCATGAGCTTTAGAATCTTCGGTCTGCTGGCACAGAAGAACATCAACGTGGACATCATTCTGCAGTCCACCGGCCGCGACGGCAAGAAGGACATCAGCTTTACCTGTTCCGAAGGCGAAGCCGAGCTGGCCATGCGTGTGCTGAAGGAAAGTGCACACTTCAGCGATGTCAGCGTGGACACCACCTGCGCCAAGGTCTCCATTGTGGGTGCCGGTATGCAGAGCCACAGCGGCGTTGCTTCCAAGATGTTCGAGGCACTGTCCAACAACAACATCAACATCAAGATGATCTCCACCAGCGAGATCAAGATCTCCTGCATCATCGACCGTGCAGACGCCGACAAGGCTGTCGGTGCCATCCACGATATGCTGTTTGACTGATCTGCGTAAAATTTTTGATTGTGGCCTGTCTGCTCCCTGCCGGGGGCGGGCGGGTCATAATTTTTTTACACACGGCGGCGTTTACACAAATTGCAAAGGGGTGTATAATATAGTTTGAATCTGTGCGGCGCACCGGCGCTGCAACAATGCCGAAAAGGAGCCCCGCCGCATGAGTGAACCCACCCGTACCTCCAGAGCGCCTGCTGAGAAGCGTCTGACCTATCAACAATGGAAGCGCCGCAAAATGCTGCGGCTGGCCCGCAACTGGGTGCTGTTTCTGGCCGGCTGCGCTGCGGTGGTAGCGCTGCTGACCGGCGGCATCCTGTGGCTGCTGCCCAAGGTGCACGGCCTGCTGGCCGGGCCAAAGGTATTTGCAGCCAGCGTGTACGACGGCACAGACTATGTATTTAACGCCGCAGATGCCCGGCTGGTACTGGTGAACGCCAACCTGCCCTATACCGCCGAGCCTGCCCCGCTGTTGGATACCGCCGACGAGGCCACCGGCCAGCAGCTGGAGGCCGAAGCTGCCATGCAGTATCGCAGTATGGCCGCCGCCGCGCAGGCGGATGGCATCAGCCTGACCCTTGTGGCCGGTTATCAGGACGCCGACACCCGGCAGGCCGCCTACGAGGCCCGGGTGCAGACCTACCGCGATAAGCGCAAGAGCGAGGAGGAAGCCGCCCGTCTGGCGGCTACCATCCAGCCCGCCGCCAACGCCAACGAGCACGGCACCGGCTACGCGGCAGATATCCTCAGCGCGGACGATCCGCAGCAGGACACCAGTTTTGCCGAGACCCGCGCCTACGAGTGGCTTACGGCCTACGCGGCGGAATACGGCTTTATCCTGCGCTACCCGCAGGACCGGCAGGCCGCGACCGGCATCGTGTTCGAGCCGTGGCACTGGCGCTATGTCGGGGTGGAAAACGCCCTTGCCATCCGCGCCAGCGGCCTGAGCCTGGAAGAGTTCATCGCCCTGCAGAGGGCAGACTGAATCAAATGCTCTGTGCTGCGGCACAGAGAGAAGGGAACTATCATTGGAACGTACTCTCATTGCACCGGGCGTGCATCTTTCCTGCGACCCGGCTTCTAAATTCAACCGCTGCCGCATCAGCATCCACTTTGCCTTCCCGGCAGAGCGTAAAACGGCCACTGCCCATGCGCTGCTGCCGCTGGTGATGGAGCGCGGCTATGCGGACTGCCCGGATATGACCCGCCTCACCAAAAAGCTGGCAAAGCTTTACGGCGCAGACCTGACCGTGGACGCCCGCCCCATGGGCTGCAACCACAACCTCTGCGTCAGCGTGACCGGCATCAAGGATGCCTTTGCGCTGGAGGGCGAGGCGCTGACCGCCGAGTACACGGAAATCGCGCTGGGTGCGGCTTTCCATCCCTATCTTGTGGACGGCTGCTTTGACCCGCAGGCCGTCAGCATTGAAAAGCAGATGCTGAAAAAGGGCCTTGAGGATGAAATCAACGATAAACGCATCTACTGCCTGCATCAGGCCAACCGGGAGTTCTTTGGCGACAGCCCGGCGGGCGTGCGGCAGGAAGGTTATCTGGAAGAGGTGGACGGTCTTACCCCCGCCATGCTGACCGCTGTATATCACCAGATGCTGCGTACTGCAAACATCGAGCTGCTGGTGCTGGGCTGCGACGCCGCCCAGACCGCCGCCATCCGGGACGCCCTGCTGGCTGAGCTTGCCTGCATCGACCGCGCCCCGCTGCCGCTGGTGGAAAACATGGCCATGCCTGCCATTGCACCGGTGCATAAGACCGAAAACTACGATATGGTGCAGGCAAAGCTGTGTATGCTGTTCACGTTGGGGCAGCCCATGCAGCCGCAGCAGCTGGCAGCGGTGCGTCTTGCCATGGCGCTGTACGGCGGCAGCGTGACCAGCCGCCTGTTCCTCAATGTGCGGGAGCGGGACCATCTGTGCTACTACTGCTCCTCCTCCTTCCAAAGCTTTACCGGCAGCATGGCGGTGAACAGCGGTGTGGAGCACGCCGATGCCGCCCGCGCAGAGCAGGCTATTTTGAAGGAACTTGCAGACCTGTGCACCGGCCCTATCACCGACGAGGAATTTGAGGACTGCCGCCGGGGGCTGCTCAGCGGCATGAACGGGGTAGAGGACAGCCTTGGCGGCATCGAAAGCTGGTACTACATCGAGGTGCTGCGCGCCGGTGCCAACAGCGCTGCACCCATCCAGAGCCCGGAGCAGGCGCGGAATGCTCTACGCGCCGTGACCAAAGACGAGGTGCGGGATATCCTGCGCCGCCTGACCCTCTCGGTCAGCTATCTGCTTACAAAGGAGGATGCTGCCCATGCCGCAGAATAACCAGACCCTGCTGGAAAAGACCGTGGCCGACCAGTGGCAGACCCTGCCCTCCGGCCTGACGGTGCTGGTGCGCCCCATGCCGGGCTATTCCAGCACCCATGTGATCTATGCCACAAAGTTCGGCTCCATCGACCGGGATTTCTGCCTGAACGGCCAAACGGTGCATCTGCCGGCGGGTGTAGCGCATTTTCTGGAACACAAGATGTTTGAGGACGAGGACGGCGATGCCTTTGCCAAGTACGCAAAGACCGGTGCCAACGCCAACGCCTTTACCAGCTTTGACCGCACCTGCTACCTGTTCACCGCCACCCAGCAGCTGGACGAAAGTCTGGATGTGCTGCTGGGCATGGTGGGGCACCCCTACTTTACCGAGCAGACCATCGCCAAGGAGCAGGGCATCATCGGGCAGGAAATCAAAATGTACGATGACAGCCCGGATTGGCGGCTCATCACCGGCCTGTTCGAGTGCCTGTACCACAGCCACCCCATCCGCAGCGATATCGCGGGCACGGTGGAGAGCATTGCCGAGATCACGCCCGATATGCTGTACGACAGCTGCAAGGCCTTTTATGCCCCGGGCAATATGGTGCTGGCTGCGGCCGGCAACACCACTATGGAACAGATCCTTGCCGCCTGCAAGCGGCACGGCCTGATGGAGCCCCGCCCGGCGCAGAAGGTGCAGCGGTTGTGGGCCACGGAGCCTATGACCCTTGCCGCTACGGAAAAAACGCTGACCATGCCGGTTTCCAAGCCCTGCTTCGGCGTAGGCTTTAAGGAAGAGCCGCTGCCTGCGGACGATCTGCGCACCGAGGCGCTGTACGACCTTGTGCTCAGCTGCATCGTGGGCGGGATGTCGCCCCTGTACCGCCGCCTGTATGACGAAGGCCTTGTGAACCCCGGCTTTGGCGGCGAGGTGCTGCGGGTGGACGGCTGCTGCTGCATCCTGTTCACTGGCGAAAGCGATGTGCCGGACACTGTGCGGCAGCTGCTGCTGGACGAGATCGCCCGGGTGCGCGCCGCCGGTGTGGACAGGGAAGTGTTTACCCTGTGCAAGAACGAAAAATACGGCCAGCTGATCGAAAATCTGGAAAACGTGGAGGACTCGGCCAGCCAGATGGCAGACTTTGCCCTCAGCGGCCAGACGGTGGCGCAACAGATCTCCATGCTGGCAGGGCTGACCGCAGAGGATGCGGACGCTGCTTTGCAGCACATCCTGTGCACCGACCGCATGGCTACCATGTACATCCTGCCGGATGGCACGGCGCAGGCGGCTGAAGAGGACGAGGAGGAAGAAGAATGAACTATCTGACAAATCTGGTGCAGTTCCCGGGCCTTGGCCTGAGCTTTCATCTGAACCGTGTGGCCTTTACCATCGGCGGGGTCAGCATCTACTGGTACGGCGTGTGCATTGCGGTGGGTCTGTGTCTGGCGCTGATCTTTGCCTTCCGGCACAGTCTGGAATTTGGCGTAGACCCGGACAGCATGGTGGATGTGATCCTCATCGGTGTGGTGCTGGGCATCATCAGCGCCCGCGCCTATTATGTGGCTATGGCACCTTTTAAATACGAGAGCATCTGGGAGATGATCGCCATCCGGGATGGCGGCCTTGCCATCTACGGCGGCATCATCGGCGGCTTTCTGTTCGGCGGCCTGGCCTGTAAGTGGCGGGGCGTGCCGGTGCTGCCTATGTTCGACCTGACCGCTATGGGCTTTCTCCTCGGGCAGGGCTGCGGCCGCTGGGGCAACTTTTTCAATCAGGAGGCCTTTGGCTGCAACACCACCCTGCCTTGGGGTATGTACAGCGAGGCTACCCGTGCTTACCTGATGAGCAGCACGGTCACGGTGCCCAAGGGCGTGGTCATCGACCCCAACCTGCCGGTGCACCCCACCTTTTTGTACGAGAGCATCTGGTGCTTTGTGGGCTTTTTCCTGCTGTTCCGTTACATCAAAAAGCGCAAGTTCAACGGCGATATCACCCTGCGGTATCTGATCTGGTACGGCGCAGGCCGTTTCTGGATCGAGGGCCTGCGCACCGACAGCCTGATGCTGGTGCCCTCCATCGGGCTGCGGGCTTCCCAGCTGGTGGCAGGCATCGCCGTGGTGGCGGGCATTGCGGCAGAGGTGTATTTTACCCGCAAGCTCAAGGACAAGCCCCTGTTTGTACCGCTGGCGCTGAACGCTGAGAATAAGGCGGCTCAAAAGAAGCTGGACGGTCCCATTGCCTTTGCAGGTAAGGACACCCAGCTGCTGGCCTCCAGCCCGCGCAAGCTGTTTCTGGAAAAGACCGAGGCCTATAATGCGCAGGTAAAAGCCGCCATAGAACAGGCTGGACAGAAAAAAGCGTAAAAATATGCGCAAAAGGGGAAATTTCCTCTTGCAATCTGGTTGGGTTTTTGCTATAATATTCTAGCCGCATGGTGTGGGCGCCTGAAATGGCCCGCAGTAAGGGTCTGCCTTTACGACCAGCGAGTACAACGAAAAGGAATGAACAAAATGTACGCAATCATTGTTACCGGCGGTAAGCAGTACCGCGTGGAGCAGGGCGACATCGTCTACATCGAAAAGCTGGACGTTGAGGCCGACTCCGAAGTGAAGTTTGATCAGGTTCTCGCTATTGGCGAGGAGGGTTCTGTGAAGGTTGGCGCTCCTGTTGTTGAGGGGGCTACCGTTTCTGCCAAGGTCATCAAGAATGGCAAGGGCAAGAAGCTGAACATCATCACCTATCGCGCAAAGAAGCACAGTGCTCGCCGTATGGGCCATCGTCAGCCCTACACCAAGGTTGAGATCACTGCGATCAACGGCTAAGGAGGTAAATTACAATGGCACATAAAAAGGGCGTAGGCAGCACCAAGAACGGCCGCGATTCCGCAGCACAGCGTCTGGGCACCAAGCGTGCAGACGGTCAGTTCGTTCTGGCCGGCAACATCCTGGTTCGTCAGCGTGGCACCCACATCATGCCGGGTGAGAACGTTGGCAAGGGCAGCGATGATACCCTGTTTGCTCTGGTGGACGGCACCGTCCGTTTCGAGCGCGTGGGCAAGAGCGGCAAGAAGTGCAGCGTTAAGCAGTAACTTCTTTCTGAATAACTGCAATCGTAGAGCCGGACCCTCGTGGCCCGGCTCTTTTTGATGAAATAAGGCTATGCGTTCGTGTAGCGCTGTTTGCAAGCCTTCCCCCGGTCGGGGGAAGGTGGCACGAAGTGCCGGATGAGGGCGCTGAAACGCAAAGGCCTATAAAGCTAAGGAGGGGCTGTATGGCAGCACAAACTAACTTTATCGACATCGCCACGATATGGCTCCATGCGGGCAAGGGCGGCGATGGTGCGGTGAGCTTCCACCGCGAAAAATTCGTGGCCGCAGGCGGCCCGGACGGCGGCGACGGCGGCCGGGGCGGCGACATCATCTTTGTGGCGGACGATCATCTGTCCACCCTGATGGATTTCCGCTATAAACGCAAGTATGTGGCCCCGGAGGGCGGCAAGGGCGGCGCAAGCCTGTGCCACGGCAAAAATGCCGAAAATCTGGTCATCAAGGTGCCGCTGGGCACCGTGATCAAGGACGCAGAGAGCGGCCTTGTCATCGCAGACCTGTCCGACCACACCCCGGTCACCATTGCCAAGGGCGGCCGCGGCGGCTACGGCAACGCACACTTTGCCACCCCCACCCGCCAGATCCCCAAGTTTGCAAAACCCGGTATGCCCGGCGAGGATCTGCAGGTGACCTTGGAACTGAAGCTGATCGCAGACGTGGGCCTGATCGGCTTCCCCAACGTGGGCAAGTCCACCCTCATCTCCACCATCAGCGCCGCTAAGCCCAAGATCGCCAACTATCACTTTACCACCCTTGTGCCCACGCTGGGCGTTGTGTCGGTGGGCGAGGGCGCAAGCTTTGTCTGCGCCGACATCCCCGGCCTGATCGAGGGTGCCAGCGAAGGCGTTGGTCTGGGACACGATTTCCTGCGCCATGTGGAGCGCTGCCGCCTGCTGCTGCACGTTGTGGATGTTTCCGGCAGCGAGTGCCGCGACCCCATCGAGGATTTTGAAAAGATCAACGAGGAACTGGCAAAGTTCAGCCCCGTGCTGGCCGAGCGCCCGCAGATCGTGGTTGGCAACAAGTGCGACCTTGCCACCGAGGAGCAGATCGAGACCTTCCGCCAGTATGTGGAGGGCAAGGGGCTGACCTTCGTACCAATCTCTGCCGCCACCATGCAGGGCGTAAAGCAGCTGCCGGGGCTCGTGTACAACCGCCTCAAGGATATCCCGCAGGTGCCGGTGTTCACCCCCGAGTACAAAAAGCCGGAGGCCAAAAAGAACGGCCGCGACTTCACCATCCAGCGCATGGAAGCCCATGTGTGGAGTGTGGATGCCCCGTGGCTGGAGTATATTCTGGCCGGCAGCAACGTGGACGACTACGAGAGCCTGCAGTTCTTCCAGCGTCAGCTGGGCGAGAGCGGCATTCTGGACGCGCTGGTGCAGAAGGGCGTGGAAGAGAACGATACCATCCTCATCGGCGAGTATCAGTTCGACTATATCTTCTAAGGATAAAGCATCATGAACGAATCAGAAAAGATCGACCCGCGGGAGCTCAGCCCGCTGGCGCTGGCCTTTGTAGGGGACAGCGTGCTGGAGCTGCTGGTGCGTCAGCGTCTGGTGGAGCACCACCGCCTTTCAGCCGGAAAGCTGAACGCTGAAAAGGTCAAGTATGTCTCTGCCAAGGCGCAGTTCAGAGAGGAGCAGCTGCTGGAGCCGCTGTTCACCGAGGACGAGCTGGCCGTATTCAAGCGCGGCCGCAACGCCAGCAAGGCCAGTGTCGCTAAGCACGCCTCCCCGGAGGAATACCGTGCCTCCACCGGCTTCGAGTGCCTGTTGGGCTGGCTGTACCTGAACGGACAGCTGGAGCGCGTGCACCAACTGTTTGAGGTGCTGTGGCAGCAGTTTGACCCTGACCAGAAATAAGAATGCGAAAGCCCGCTGCTTTCCACACTGGAAACCAGTGGTGGAGGGCAGCGGGCTTTGCTTGTTGGCATCTGTGGTCCGTCAGATGCTGCTTACGCCATCAGCGGCTGTTTTTTGCGTTGGTGGAACGGCTGTTGGTGGAGTTCTTGGCGCTCTCGTCATCGGCACCCTTGGTGTACTGGTTGGGGTGCTTGTGCTCGTTGGTTGCGCTGTTGGTGGTCTTGTTGCTGGTACGGTTAGAGGTCTGGTTTTTGCAATTGGTACTGCGGTTCTCACTGCGGTTTTCCATGGTGTGAATGCTCCTTTCGGTCGTTGCTGTGGGGGCGGGGCCGCCCTCACAGTCCATAGTGTGGCCGCAGTCGGCGACTTTATACATCCCATGGGAGGAAAAGAATATGCCTACGGAATATTTTGAGCAGCGGGAACGTGCCCTGCTGGGCCAGCGGTACGAGCAGCTGTATGCCGCCCCGCAGCAGACGGCAGAGCGCGGTGTAACCGTGTCGGCGCTGCGCACCACACCGGAGCAGTTTGCGCAGAAGGCAGATTTCCCGCTGGAACCTTCGCCCTTCTGCAAGGCGGCTTTTGTGGTGCATCAGCCGGATTTTAAGCCCGGGCGGCATCCGTACCACCATGCGGGGGTGTTCTACTCGCAGGAGCCCTCGGCCTCCTCGGCAGCACCGCTGCTGGGGGTACAGCCGGGGATGCGGGTGCTGGATCTGTGCGCCGCGCCCGGCGGCAAAAGCAGCCAGCTGGCGGCGGCATTGCAGGGGCGCGGTGTGCTGGTAAGCAACGAGTATGTGGCCGCGCGCGCCGAAATTTTAAAAAGCAACCTTGAGCGCATGGGCGTTTCCAACGCCGTAGTGCTCAACGAGACCCCCGCCCGCATTGCCGAGGCGCTGCCGGAGTTTTTCGACCGGGTGCTGGTGGACGCGCCCTGCTCCGGCGAGGGAATGTTCCGCAAGGAGCCGGTAGCGCTGCAGCAGCACTGCGAGGCACTGGTAAAGCAGTGCGCAGAGCTGGGCGCGCAGATTCTGGACTGCGCCGCAGCGGCACTGGCTCCCGGCGGGCAGCTGGTGTACTCCACCTGCACCTTTGCGCCGGAGGAGGACGAAGGACAGGTGGCGGCCTTTTTGCAGCGCCACCCGGAGTTTGCACTGGCAGATGTGCTGGGCAACGTGGACTACACCTTTGGCAGCGCAGGTGAGGAAAACCGCACCGGCGGCCTGCCGCTGGATGTGAGCAAGGTGCGCCGCATCTGGCCCTGTCAGGGCGGCGAGGGGCACTTTATGGCCCGGCTGGTCAAGGCCGGCACGCCCCGCGCCCTGCCGCCGGAAGGGGAATACACCCCGGAGGAACAGCTCTGGCTTGCCGCTGCTGCGGAGGCGGGCAAAAAGGGCAAGGGCAAGGCAAAGCCTGCCAAGACCGCAGATGCCCGCAGCGCACGCCGCGCGGACAGTCGCGCCTGCCGGGACGCCGTGCAGGGCACGAGCCGCCGCACCCGGGATACCGGGGCAGGGGAGGCTACCCCGGCGCAGAGTCTTGCCGCATGGCAGGAGTTTGCCCGGCAGTATTTCCCCGCGCTGGCGCAGCGCCCGGCTGTGGTGCACGGCGGCGGTGTGCTGCTGCCGGTGGCCTTTCCGCAGACGGGACTTCATGTGCTGCGGGCAGGGGTGTTCGTGGGCAGCGTGCAGAAGGGCCGCTTTGTGCCGGAGCATCATCTGTTTACGGCCTTTGGCAGCCTGTGCACGAACTGCGAGCAGCTGACCCTTGCCGACTGCCGCTGCACAGAGTACCTCTCCGGCCGCGAGGTGGAAGCCCGCACGGCAGCGGACGGCTGGTGCTGCGTGACCGTGGACGGCTGGCCGCTGGGCGGCGGCAAGGTGTCCGGCGGGCGGGTGAAAAACCACTATCCCAAGGCGCTGCGGCTGCTGTAAACCGCAGATTTACACGCATCCGGGCGAAAATCGGGCTTTTCAGGCTTGAACGTGCCGGTGGATTGTGATAAAATAATAGAGTTAGATTTTGTGTGCTGCCACAAGCGGGCGACCACAGCCCGTCTGCCCGCAGGCGGAGATACCGATAAATTTAGGAGGCTCTTTCCCATGTCTGGACATAGCAAATGGAACAACATTAAGCGCAAGAAGGAAAAGACTGACGGCGCCCGCGCCAAGGTCTTTACCAAGATCGGCCGCGAGATCAGCGTTGCCGTCCGTGACGGCGGCCCCAACCCGGCTTCCAACAGCAAACTGGCAGACCTGATCGCCAAGGCAAAGCGCATGAGCGTGCCCAACGATAACATCCAGCGTATCATCAAGAAGGCCGAGGGCGGCGACAAGACCGAGTTCGAGGCCATCACCTACGAAGGCTACGGCCCCGGCGGCGTGGCAGTCATGGTGGAGACCCTGACCGATAACCGCAACCGTACCGCTGCTGATCTGCGCCACTACTTCGATAAGAACGGCGGCAATCTGGGCGCTATGGGCTGCGTGGCCTTCCTGTTCAACCAGAAGGGCGTCATCGACATCTCTCTGGAGGATAAGGACGCCGACGAGGCCATGATGGATGCTCTGGATGCCGGTGCCGAGGACTTTGATGCCAGCGAGGACGCAGCTGAGGTCACCACCGACCCCGAGAACTACTCCGCTGTGGTCAAGGCTCTGGAGGAGAAGGGCTACGAGATCCTGTCCGACGATCTGGCCATGGTGCCCATGACCACCACCCGCCTGACCGACCCCGATCAGCTGAAGCAGATGGGCAAGCTGCTGGATTCTCTGGAAGATAACGATGACGTCCAGAATGTCTGGCACTCTCTGGAGAACGAAGAGGATCTGCCGGAATAAGCTTTCGCAAGGCTCTTTGATCTTAAAATAGAACGATAAAAAGCCGCTTTTTGTGCTGGTTGGCACGAAAGGCGGCTTTTGTTTGTTATTGCTGCGCCAGCGCCTTGCCTTTTGCGTAGTAGCGCTGCATTTTTTCCCGGGGAACCATATTTCCGCCGGTGGCCCAGACCAGATGGGTGGCGTTTGCCAGCGCACCGGCAGGCAGGGCGGCTTTGGTGTAAGCGCCAAGCAGCTGCCCGGGCTGGGTGAGCACCGGGCCGTACATTCCCGCCAGAGCGCTGGGCTCAAGGAAAAGCGCTTCGGCATCAGCCAGCTGTGCCAGAAGGGTGTACATCCGCTCGTCCTGCAGGGTGTAGCAGCCGCTCATAAAGGGGCGCATCAGCCCGCCCACAAAGCCGGAAGCACGTCCCACGGCAAGACCATCGGCGGCGGTGCGGTTGTCGATGCCAAAGTCCTGCACGCAAACGCTGCTGTTTTCGCCGGTGGCCATGCCCAGCATCATGCAGGGGGAGTGGGTGGGCTCGGCAAAGAAGCAATGTGCGGCATCGCCGAACAGCATCTTCAGACCAAAGGCCACGCCGCCGGGGCCGCCGCCCACGCCGCAGGGCAGATAGGCGAAAAGGGGATGCTCTGCATCCACGGTGACGCCCTGCGCATCCAGCTGCTTTTTCAGCCGCAGCGCAGCCACGGCATAGCCCAGAAAGAGGGTCTTGGAGTTTTCGTCATCCACAAAGTGGCAGTAGGGGTCACCCGCCGCCAGCTTGCGTCCCTCGGTCACGGCGATGCTGTAATCGGAGGCATACTCCACCACCTTAACGCCCCGGCTGCGGAGCAGGTCCTTCTTCCACTGCCGCGCATCGGCAGACATGTGCACAGTGACCTGAAAGCCCAGCTTCGCGCTCATGATGCCAATGGAAAGCCCCAGATTGCCGGTGGAGCCTACCGCAATGGAATATTGCGAGAACAGCTTGCGGAAGCACTCTTCTGCCAGAACGGCGTAGTTGTCGGTCAGATGCAGCATTCCGCTGTGCAGGGCAATGTCCTCGGCGGTTTTCAGCACCTCGTAAATGCCGCCCCGCGCCTTGATGGAGCCGGAAATGGGCAGATGACTGTCCAACTTGACCCATACCTGTCCGGCGATGGGGGTACCGCTGCGCTCCTCCAGCACTTTTTGCATCCGGGGGATGGGCTGAACAGGGGACTCGATGATGCCGCCCGCCGCGGCAGTCTCGGGAAAGACGGCGGCAAGATAGGGCGCAAACCGCTCCAGCCGTGCGGCGGCGTCCTCAATGTCGGCCAAAGTCAGCGGGCAGGCAGCCGCAGCCTGTGCAAAGGGCAGCTTGTCCGGGTTTACCCATGCAGTCTCCTTCAGGGCGCAGAGGTCAGAGACCACGGGATATGCCGCGATCCAATCGGCAACAGAACGCCCGGCGATGCACTTGGCAGGTGAAACCATAGCGGATCCTCCTTTATATATAAAAGTAAAAGCAGATGGCGCGCCCGGCGGTTTTTGCGGAGCGCTGCGTGTCTTGAATATAAAGGTTTTTACAGGAATTGTCAACCGGCTGCGCTTTGCGCCGGGCGGATCAGAGCGCCACGATCTCGGTGGTCACCAGCTGCTGCTCTGCGCCGTAGTTCAGCTTCATGGCATAGTCGGTCAGGGCGCAGAATTCCTCTGCCTCCTTCCGGGTGGCAAAATAGTTTTCGGTAAGTACCTCGGAGCTGCCGCGGGCGTGGAAGATGGTCTTTACCACAAAGTTGCTTTCGTCCATAGTGTGCCTCTCTTTTCCAGTAGATGAGGGAGACGCTGCCGTCCCTCGGTGTAATTGCAGTATAACAGGGCAAATGTCCCACAGAACGGGCTTTTAACGGAAGCAGGGTATATTTTTGCGCAAACCGGTCAAAAAGCCGCACCAGCCGGAAAAGCAGGACAAGATTGGAAAGGGAGCAGCACACTGCCCAAAAACCTTGTTAAAAAACTGGCATTTTGCCGTTTTTGTATAAAGTATACAAGAATAAACACAAAAAAATGGCATTGTGCGTATTGCTATTTTAAAACTGATATATTAGAATATAAGCAAGAAGAACGTGCAGGCGTTCTGCGCGTGCCATAAGATAAATAACGACAGGAGGAACTTCTCTATGCCTATGAAAATGGGTTGGCGCTGGTATGGCG
>ERZ1034691.466-NODE-466-length-32446-cov-24.637183_pt1 | contig 32446 bp, 56 predicted proteins | sample MGYA00520638_ERZ1034691 | MGnify/ENA primary metagenome ERZ1034691 (study PRJEB33766, sample SAMN09781763) | gut metagenome | biome: gut microbiome | host: Homo sapiens | place: Madagascar | study: EMG produced TPA metagenomics assembly of the PRJNA485056 data...
CGGCGAGATAATCAATCGTGCCGTCGGTCAATCCGGCTTTCTGCCGGATGGTCTTTTTTGCTTCTTCAACCTCGGCGTCGATTTTCACAGTGTCGTACTCGACCCACGGGAGCTTTCCGTGCTTCTGCCACTTGCGGGTGTGGTAGCCTGCCTTCGTGCCGATGTTCTGCACAGCGGTAATCTGCACGCCGTTATCCCAGATGGGCGTACACTCGACCGCCAGACCGTCGCCGATGTACATGCCCCAGTGACCGGGCATCCAGAGACCTTCGCCGGGAATCAGCTTGTCCCAGCCGGTCGTGGACACGTCCTTGCACTTTGCAATCATGCCGTCGGCGGAGACATCCGGCACGCTGTTCGAGGCGTATCTTGCACCGCCGTAGTAGGCGTTTTTGTTGCCGTTCCAGCCCCAGAGAATGCCCTTTGTCAGGTTTACGCAGTCAAAGCCATAGACGATCTTCCCGATGAGGCTGCGCAGATATGTGACTCTGCCGCCGGTGTACCAGTCCGGGTACTGGGCGGATTTCTCGTCAATGATCGTTTCGCTCACGGGGGAGCCGAAGCAGCCCCACATGTAGACGGTCTTGTAGTTCTTCGCAACGTCAATGTGCCTGCGCACAAGTTCGGATGCTTTCATCATTTCTGTTCACCCTCCTGCGGCGTACCCGCACTGTCAAGCACGTCCTGCGTCTTCTGGGACTGGGTCCCGAAATAAAACGCTATGATGACCGCATAAATGGTCATGAAGTCCTGTGAGATTTTGCCCACGACTGCCATGTAGGCGAACACGCAGGTCAGAATCATCGTGACCAGGCTCTTGACGCTGAGCAGGTTGCCCAGCCGCTTTTTGATATTATCCATATGTACCCCTTTCATTCTACCGGTTCATTTGGTTTTGCAAATACTCTCTTGCACAGCAGGAGCAGCAGCTCCCCTCCGAACGCCGCTGCCGCGAAGATCAGCACGTCGGAGAGGTCGGCGGGATGGTCTGTGAAGATGGCAAGCGTTTTGATGATGACCGCCCACGCGAGCGTAAGCGTCAGGGCGTAAATGCAGTAGTAGACTAACTCTCGTGCCATGCGCCCCTTCGTCTTCCGCTGCGGCTTTTTCTGCTCGTCCGCCATACTAGCCTCCCAGCCCCGCCAGAGCCAGCGCGTAGCCGACCAGCCCCGCGACGATCGCTGTCACGGCTGCCTTGATAAGCCCCTCCCAGCGGCTCGCTGGGACGCTCTGGAGGCGTTTGACGGCAGTGTCCATGCTGTCAACTTTGCTGCTCATGGTCTTCATCTGCTCTGCCATGACCGCAACGGACGTTGATAAGTCCAGCAAAGCTTTGTTATCGGTTTCCAAATCTCCGATGCGCCGTTCATTTCCCTTCGCAAGCTTTTCAACGGCAGTGATTCTGTGTTCCATTTCTACTTCATTCATGCATGCTCCTTTCCTGCCATTGGCAGTCCGTTATTCCTCAACTTCCCAGTCCGCCGGATAATCCTTCGGGCTGAAATTGGTATCTCTCTTTGCCTTGCACGCCTTGCCCTCGAAGATGCACCACTCGCCGGTGTGATAGATGTCGACCGTACCCGCCTGCGGCTGGATAAACTCCCGCGCAGTTTCTCTTGTCGTGCCGTGGAGCGGCTTATTGAACGTGTACCACGCAGCGTTTCCGGGCGCGATGTCCGGATGGACGGCGTTGTCGTAGCTCTGGTAGACTTTCCACGGGTCGCCGTCTACGGTGAAGATTTCATCGACCGTGTGCTTTCCGGGCTCCCACTCGTCCCAGAGCGCCGAGCATTTAATAATCTCGTCTGCCGTCTCGGGCTTTTTCTCGCTCATGAGCAGCTTCACCGCAAACGCCGTGGACGTGTTCAGATCGTAGGCAACAGGCGTTGCAACGACCGGCTGCGGCTCCGGCAGCGGCGTATTCGTCAGCAGCCAGTTCCCATCCTTGATGTCCTGCCGCAGAAAGTCTCCCGGCGTATAGGTCTGCATCTGGAAGCCGTTGTCGGCAAAGACGGCAATCTCGCCGGTAAGCTCGGTAAGCCCTGCCAAACTCTCGCCCGTAAACCGGACCGAGCCGGAGGTGCTGTATACCTGGACGTTCGCGTATGTTTGATTGTTATGTGTGATGTACATAGATAGTCTCCTGAATCAATTTTCCGTGATGGTGCAGGTCGGTGTCCACACAACGTTGCCGTTTCCGTCATGTGTTTTCTTTTGTTCGAATAAAATGCGTGTGTTTGTTGTGGCTACAAATTCGTAAGTACCTTCTTTTTCGTTTGATACAGTTACACCATTCAAAATAACATTGCCGTGGCTGTTTCGTGCCTTATATGATATGGTGATCGGAACTTTACTTCCAGCATGAAACGTTAGTGCTGTAGTATCCGTTAGTTTTTCGCCGTTAACTACGGCATACATGGAATAGGTACTGCTGTAAGAAACAGGGGCGCTCAGAATTACCGTGAATTTGCTGGGAAGTCCCCTTCGTAAAAACATTCCCATGATGCACCCCCTAGAAGCAGAAGCAGAAGGGCACGCCAAGCGCAGCGCCGCCCCGGATAGTTCCCTTAGTGCCGGCGGATGATACGAAGATAAAATTTGTGGTGCCGTTTATAGACGGGGAACGTGTCCACCATCTGGATTCCGCGCCGTCTAGCATTTTTATTTTGCTTCCGTTTTCTTTGTAATACTGATATTGTTTACCTTCGCCTGGCGCGGAAGAATCAACATCACCAAACACTTCCACATCGCTTGGAAAAAACAGTTTGTCTGCCGTTGTTACGATGGTTGTGCTTTTGTTGCCCGCAGATGTCAGTTTATTCACATTCTGGATGCCATTTTGCACTTCCAGCGGCAATTGAACCAAGATGGCAGGAAGATGTGTTTGCCGCATGGCGCAGCCAGCCCAACCGTTTCTGTTTGTGTTGCTGCCCTCCATTTCGTTTTTTCCGTAGCAGTCGTGCAACTGGAAGGTAAACGGGGCTTTGCCGAAGCCATCGGAATAGTCGTCGTGATTGATACCGATAATGTCAACCAGATAGTCCGTGGAGCCAATCATCATCGCCTTCTGATCTCCAATCTTCCACGTTGAGGGGACAACCTTTTTCTGGCAGATAGCAATGATCTGTTCCCAGGTATTATCCGAAAAATTTGCCTCATATGAAGGCTTAATTCCAGTAAACCATCTTGGGCTCCTTCCGCTCATCCGAACACCACCACCTTCACGGGGACATTCACCGTCGGCGCTTTGCCGATGCACTGTGCGGTCAGGCTGTTCGCGCCAGTTACGTAGTTGTGGATTAGCGCAAAGCCTTCCAAAAGTGCTGCGTCCGCATCCGGGTCCGTGCCGGAGAGCGCAACGTCCCATTGCGGATCTACGTCGTAGGACGCTTTCAGCCCCGTGATCGTGATCGTCTGTGCCTGGTAGCCGTGCGAATCCGCAGCCCAGCCCGAGGCGAGGAGGGTGCCGGTGTACTGTTTTATGTTCATAGGCTCATACACTCCTGTAATCAGCTCGCCCGCCGCGTTGTGCGCCGTCTTCCCCTTGAGAAGCGTCTCCGGCGTTACGGTGTCGGCGGTCAGGTCGAGCTTGACTTCGCCGTTAAGGGCGACTTTGTTGACTGCCATATCAGCCTCCGATCTGGAGCGTCTGCCCTCCTGCGGCGTTGTCGGTGTAGGTTACGGGGATTGCAGCGACTGTCACCTGCGACAGATAGTCAAAATCGGGGTCTGGCGTGACGACCTGCTCGGCAAAGCTCGGCGTGACGTTCTTGTTTGCCTGTGCCTTGACCGCCTCGCCGCCGTAGCTGCCCACCACGCCGAGAATGGTAATGCCGGACTTGATATTGCCGGGAATGATCTTTGCTTTTTCGGTCGCCTTGATGCGCGCTTTGCCGGAGCCGTCGTGGAAGCCCATCGGAATGGCAGGTTCTTCGTCCTTGTCGGCAATGTCCAGCGTCTGGCCGCCGTTATCCGGCATGGTGCCGGTCAGCTTCGAGCCTCGCGCGTAAAATGTCTTATCCTTGAGCACCTCCGCCACGGCGGCGGTCGCGTCCTGCGAGTTTACGTCAAACTCATTCGAGCCCACAATCGGCGCGCCAGACTTGTCGTGCGCGGTGACCCCCTTTTTGAGATCGCTCGGGACGATGGTGTCCGCCGACAGGTCGAGCTTTACCTCCGTCCCCACAACGATTTTGTTTACGTACTTGTTTGCCATATGCTCACTCCTAACTGTTCATATACTCGTCGCCCATGATGAGTGTCAGCCCACCGGCGGCATTGGATACTTCGTACTGTGGAATCTTTGCGACGTTCACGTCGCGGGACAAAAGCCGGTTTCTGGTCGGCAAGACCACCGGCTCGTAAGTCTTCGGCGTTACGTCGTATACGCCCTCATACGGCTTGCTATCTCCCGTGTAAACCACCTTCGCCGGGTCAATTCTCATCTTGATCTCCGGCTGGGAAAGCGTCATTTTAATCATATCCCGCCTCCTTCAAGAACTTTTTCGCGTCCGTCTGCACGATTTCAGCCGCCATCGGGTTTCCGTCTCCATCCGTTAAGGCAAGCTGTAGCCTTACGGTGCTTGCTTGCAGCCGCATTGCGTCTGCATATGGGATTTTTACAAGCAGGTGCGTTTCGTCGACTACTGTAGGTTCGTACTGAAAAAAGGAGCATCCCTGCCTTACGTAAAACTCGATCTTCGTCGCTTTCGTCAGGTCAGTTCCATCTACTTCCACGGATAAAGCGTTCGCGATTTTCTGAAACACTTAATCACCCCCTATGTTTTCGGGCTTCCGACGACGTAATCCACCACGTAAGAGCCGGAAATCTTCGAAATCTTCACACGGTCGCCCGCCTTGAACGAAATCGACGTGTTGCATTTGTAATGCTTTTCGCTTGCCGTCGTGCTGCCGTCAAAAATCAGGCTCAAACCGTCGGAATACACCGCGCCGACCGTCGCGATGTCAAATGTCGGCGCTGTTACCTTTTTTTCTTTCTGCTTCGATAAACCGGGAATCATGCAATCACCGTCCTTTTCGCTGTGTGTTTCATCAACTCTCCCGCTCCAAGCGTGATGCTCCAAGCAGTTTCCTCATAGATTCCGCCGATATCCGGATGGTCAATGGAAATCGCGTCCCCGATGCCGTGATTTCCCTCAGAAAATGTCTCGAAACTGATTGTTTTTACCGTCTGCTGCGACTCGCTCATCAGCCGGTTCGCGATGGTCTGCAATTCTTCCTGAGATGCAACATTGTCGACCTTCGTCACCTGAACGATTCGCATATTCCGCTTGAATGTCGAGGTCGCGGACGACGGCGATTCGTTTACCGCCGTCGCCACAAGCGCATCTTCCAAGTCCGGATTCGAGCAGACGCACACAAAAACATTCGGCGTAGAAAAGATGTCCGTTTCCTCCGAAGCGTCTGCCGAAATCGGTCTCAGAATCTCCGCCCCGCCGTATCGGTGCTTGATATTTGCCGCAAGCGCCTGTGTGTAAGGCTCAATATGGGCGATGCCCTGTACATCGAACCACACGGGCTTGTAGTTGATCTCCGCCAGAAGGTCATTGCAGATCGTCAGATAATCTGTTCCGATCTCCCAGTCCTCGCGGTCTGTGGCAAGCGTTGCCGCAGAAGCTGTCGTGATAGCCAGTGCCACGCCGCACGCCGTCAAAATCTGCTGCACGACCGTCAAGTAAGACGTGCCCTTTGCATAATGCACCCGCGTCTGCGTTTTGTTGCTTTCGAGCAGCCAGCACCGGTCATACGCCTCTACCTTGACCGTCTTTCCGTATTTTGTGACCGCTGTGGTCACCGTCGCGGCGCGGAACACCCCGAGGGGATATTCCGTGCCGTCCACGGTCAAAATCGGCTGGATTTCGTCTGACAGCAGGTCGACAATGGGATTCACATAGAACTCGCCGGAAAAGCTCGACTTGATCTCGCCGGACGCATCGAAATAAACCGTTGGGTCATTTCCCGCCGCCCACGAAAGCGCCGATACCTCGCCGCCCTTTCGTAAAACCGCTACGCGGTAGGATACGTCACGAATCAATGTCAATCACCTCCGCGTAGTCGATCTGCTGAATTGAGAAGTTGACGACGGATTTGTCCGGGTTCACTCTCGACGTGTCGCTCGTCTCGTTCAAGTATCCGATGACCATCTCGCCGGACTGCGTTTTCAGGCACACCAATTCGCCAATCAGCGCGTCAAATCCCGCTTTGTCTTCGTCCGGAAGGAAAACCGCCGTGCCGCCGACCTTCTTTGTCACAAACTCGCTTCTTTCCGCGTGCGGGTACGTGCTGCCATACATGAAAATATACTGAATGTCGCGGTTGACCGCGTTCTGCACCGGCTGATTCTTGAGTCCGCAATGCTTGAGTGTCACTTTCTTCCCGGACGCGATGCCGTAGAGCGTCACATACTGTCCGGTCGTGATCGTTACCGTGACCGCCGAAGACAGCCCATAGTTGCTGGAACCGTCAAAGCAGCCGCGCACCTGGTACGTTGTGCTGCCGGAAGACAGCTCGTCGGTATACTGCGTCTGGGTGATCTTTGCAATCGGCTTGCCGTTTCGGTAAACCAGATAAAAGTCATAGCTTCCGGAGGTCTGCCAGCTTAAGTCCGCCACGCTGGAGGCTTGCACGGTCAGCGTGATACTCGCGCCCGGCGTGTTGGTCACGGGAAGCGCCGCCGCGCCCCAGTTGGACCACATGCCGTACTGGTTCTGCACGCGCACGCGCACTGTGTGACTGCCGTCCGCAAGATACGCCGGGCTTGTCCACGTTTTGTCCGTGCCGTAGTGCGTGCCGCCGGAAAGCTTTCCGTCCAGCTCTACCTGGTACGCCTCCTGCTCGGAGGTCTGCCAGCTGATGGACGGGCGCGGACCGGTCGACTTGATCTGGATGCTCGGAGCCGTCGGCGCGGCAATCACAACGATCTGTGCCGCATCGCTCCATGCGCTCGCAATGCCGTCGGCATTGTAGGTGCGCACGCGCCAGTATTTGATGCTGGATGTGAGCGTCCCGGCAGGGCACGTCCACTGCCGCGCAGCGCCTGTCACGGTTGCAAGCGTCTGCCATGTGCTGCCGTCGGTGCTTTTTTGCAGGTCTGCCTTGCTCTGCGCCGTTCCGGTTGAGATCGAGTGCTTCCACTGGAACACTACGTCCTTTGAGCCGTCAATCACCGTGTCGACCGGGCTCAGAGGCGCGGCGGTCGGCGTTGCGTCGGCGGTTGAGAGCGTCATCCAGTTGGATGTTGTGACCACGCCGCTGTTTGCCGTGACGGCTACCTGCCACTGGATGCTCGTCGTGCCTGCAAAGGTGTTGGCGGGTACCGTGACGCTCTGCGTGTTGCCGGAGACGTTGATCGTGTGAATGGTGCCGCTCGTGCCGGAGCGCCAGCGGAAGACGGCAGAGGCTTGTTCCAGCGCAGGGGCGCACTGATTATCAGAATCTTCCGCTACACGCCACGTGAAAGTGTTATCCTGCGTTTTTATGATTGTACCTGAGGTGGGGGACGTTTCGCGTAATGTCAGCCCTATCGTGTCACTTTCATCAACCGTAACTGTTAAATATGGGGCATTAGTGCCACTTGTTACTACGGCGACGGAGCCATCAGCGTATTTGTTGAGGTAGAAAACAATACCATACCTAATCCCGTACATAGTTACGTAATCATCAATTTCGTTCCACCCGCGTGAGATAGTCACCTTAGTGTCACCATACGAAGAAGAAAGGTGATTAGGTTTCGTGTTGTACGTAATAGATTCCGCATCAAATTGGTCGAACATCACACTTGTGTATGCCTCATTCACACCTGTTACACTGCTTAAATATGCATGTGCAGTTGCGTCGGTGATTCGCTTAAAACGCATATTTTGGGGGAGCTCTTGTACGGACATAATCAAATAGTCCCCGTGGTTAAGAGTGACTGGATTTGATGTATGGTCGTTTACGCCTCTTGCCGACTCATCCAAAAACGCAAAATCTTTGATTTTTACAGTAGCCGTAATGCTCAATCACGTCACCCCCATTCTGGCCACTCGTCTCTGGTTTTTCATGCGGCGGATAAAGTCGTCGATCTCGCGAATTTCATTTGCCTGCACGATAAAGTTGTAGGTATCGCCGCCGGAGAGGCTGCGCCCTTCCTGATTGGTGCCGATGAAGTTTTCGCTTCTCATGCAGATACCCCCATCCGCGAAGTCAAACGCTCATTTTCTGTAATCCGGATGATGTCGTTGAATTGCTTCACCCGGTCGGCATTGATGTTGTAGTAGTTGTTCGTCGTGCCAGCTCCGGCAAGAGCCGGAAGATGCCCGAAGGAAGACATTCCAAAGGTCATCGTGCCGAAATCGAGTTGGCTTTGAATTCCACGCTTGACATTTGAGAATTCCTTGTCAAAGCCCTGCCCGAGTCCTTCCGCCATATATCCGCCAATACCGGCGAAAACCTTAGACGGGGACGCGATGCCGAGGAAGCTTTTCACACCGTCTACAAGCCCCGTGAAGACGTTTTCAACCGTCTGCTTGAAACTGTTCCACATATTCACGAAACCGTTTTTAATGCCCTCGACAATGTTCTTGCCGATGCTTCCCCAGTCAAACGAAAGGAATGTGTCCACGATAGACCGAATCAACTGCGGGATGACCATGACGATATCCGGAATCGCTTCAATCAAGCCAGTTGCCAGAGCCGCAATGATTTTGGGACCTGCCATGATGATCTCCGGCAGATTGTCAATAATGCCCTGCACGATACCGAGAATCAGGTTCGGAATCGCCGCGATCAGCTCCGGCAGAGCTTTGATAAGCCCATCTGCAAGCGCCATTGTGATTTCTACGCCTGCTTCAAGAATTTTCGGCATATTTGCAATGATCGCCGTGACAAGGTTCGCGATAACGTCCGGGACTGCTGCAATCAGTTTCGGAGTCGCATCTACAAGCCCATCAACAAGAGCCAGAATGATAGCAAGCGCTGCGTCAATCAGGTTCCCGAGGTTTTCCGGGCTGCTCAAAACCTCTACGATTTTAATAATTGCATCCGTTGCGGCGGGAATCAGCTGCGGGAGCGCGTCTGCAATACCCTGTGCAAGCGATACAATGACATCAATGCCAGTCTGTGTGATCTGCGGCAAAAGCTCAATGAGAGCTGGAACAAGCGTGTTGATGACCGTCGGCGCAACGTCCGCCAAAACCGACAACACAGACGGCAAAGCCGCCATAAGACCGGTTACAAGGTTTGTGGCGCCCTCTACAAGAGACGGCAGTACCGTGCCCAGGATCGCCGGTAACTGTTCGCTTACAGTTCCGATAAGGGACGTTGTCGCTTCGACGATACGCGGCAAAAGCTCCTGAATCCGAGGAATCAGATTGTTCCCCGCGATGACCACAGAATCCGTAAAGTTCCCTACCAAAACGCCCAAATCTTGGTCAGGGTCTGCCATGCCTGTCACAAGGTTCTGCCATGCGGATTTCATCATACCGAACGAGCCCTGAATCGTGCTTGCCGCTTCCTCTGCCGTCGTGCCCGTGATGCCCATTTCCGTCTGCACCACGTGGATAGCATCCACGATGTCCGCATAGCTTGAAATATCGTACTTGATGCCGGAAATCTTCTCTGCGTCCGCAAGCAGCCGCTCCATTTCCGCCTGTGTGCCGCCATAACCGAGCTTGAGGTTATCCAGCATTGTATAGTTTGCTTTCGCAAAGCCTTGATAAGCATTTTGGATGGATGTCATGTCCGTGCCCATCTTGTTTGCGTTATCGGACATATCGGTAATTGCCAAGTTCGCCTTGTCCGCTGCCGCGCTTGTGTCTCCATCGAGAGATTGCAGCAGAGAGGCCGAGAAACTCGTTACCGTCTCCATATATTCATTTGCGGACAGGCCAGCGGTCTTATATGCGTTGTTCGCATAATCCATAACCTGATCTTGGCTGTCCTTGAAAAGCGTTTCTACACCGCCCACAAGCTGTTCATAGTCAGCGTAAGCGGTAACCGCTTTCGTCCCGAGCGCTCCGATTGCGGTGGCGCCAGCCGCGACACCAGCAACAGCCACTTTACTAGCCGTAGCAAGCCCTGATTTCAGTTTTTCGCCGAGCCCGGATGTTTTCTGCCCAACTTCATCAATGCCTTTATTCGCTTCGGTCGTATCCGCACCGATTTTTACAAAAAGTTCAAATAGATTCATCTTTCACCACCAGTCCGCACCGCTTAACAACCTCGGCGGTGATTTCTTCGCAGGTTCGGTTGTCCTGCGGCTTCGGGTCTATCAGGTCGGAATATTTCGCCTGCACGAAGCTGCCGCCCGCGAATTTCGCTGTGTTTTCCGTCATTGTGCGCAAACACTCCGTCGTATAAATGCGGAAGGCTGATTCCTCCTGCTGCCGCTTTACCAAAATCGGCAAAAGGCGAATCAGCCCTCCCGCGCTTATCTTTGGAGCCGCCAGAAGCGCAAGCGTTACGCTTTCGCCTCCGACGCGCACGATTTGAAAAAATCCAGCATATCTTTGTCCCTGACGATCTCCTGAATCTGCCGCATGGTCTTGATAATACTCTGCTTTTTGATCGCCTCGACGTTCGTTTCGTTGACCGCAGCCAGAATACCAAGCGTATCTTCCCGGTGCTTTTTCAGAATCAGGGGAATCCACTGCCCGATCTTCTGCGCACCGATCGCGTACCGTTCTCCCGCCGTCTGCGGCTTCTCCGCGTCGATCTGTGCTTTCAGGCTCTCCCGAAGCTCGTCGTCCGTCAGGATGTTGAGCGCGTACACGCTGACCTCGCAAAGAACGTCAGCCGCCCTATCCGTGCTAAGTTCCGAAAATTTCATACTTTCTTCTCCTTACGTTTCAGCCGTACCTGCTTTGATATAAACCTCATACGGCACAACGTCCTGCTTCGACATCGAATAGTGCGCCGTGTACTCAAACGCCATCTGCCCCTTGTTCTTGTCCGCCGTTTTCAACTGGAATCCGCCGGTCGACAGCGCGTTCATAAGCCGAATAGCAATGAAACCGCCATTCGTTGCACCGTTCTTGTCGGAATAATCGCCCACAAGCCAGATGTCCGAAAAGTCGGACGCCGAAAGATCGCGCCGAGGAACAACCTTCGTCGTATCCGTGCCGTCGATGTCAGCCGCCGCCATGAGAGATTTCGCGGAGGCAGTCGTAGCCGTTACAAATGTACCGGAAAGCTTCACTTCGGCATCGTCCAGCCGCTTCATTTCCATTGTGTTCTTGGGGCAGTTGTCCACGTCTGAGCCATAGTCAGAATACGTCGGTGTCGCGGAAAACGTAACGCCGCCGGTAGTCGCGCCGATCTGGTTCTCCGGTTCAAACGTTCCGGTTGCAGGCGTAAATTCGCTCAAAACAACGCCAGCGTTGATTTGCAACTGTTTGAATGTATCCGCCGGAATTTTTGTAAATTTCGCCATGAAATCAGTCCTTTCAGTTCGCGGTAATGTATTCGACCGTTACGTTCAAATACCGCCGCTTGATGTATTTGTCGGAATCGTCCGCGATGTTCTGGCACCACGGCGTTCCGCGCTTAATCCAAATTGCGCCGCCGTCGCACGGAACGAACACGCCACCCAAGCCGATCGCGTCCGAAATTTCCTGTGCTTTGGCATTCGGTTCTGCTTCCTTTTCCGTGTAGTACCACAGATTCACCGTAAGCCCGATTTCTCCGCTGTCCCACGCGCCCGTAATAAGCTCATACGTGAGCCACGGGAAAACAGCATCGTCCGGCACGCTGGACGTAGAATAGGCTGTCAGGAACTGCGAAAACCATTCTTGTAGAGCCTGTCCTTTTGTCATGCCGGTAACGCCTTCTTTTCTGCCGTGAAATACTTGAGCGCGAAACTCGCCGAGCGTGGGGTTTTCTTTGCCATCGGCTCCGATGTTACACGGTACGTCTCGCCGGTCGTTTTATCCCGGAAGAAGTCGTTATACTCAATCGGAACGCTTTGCTGAACCAGAACCGAGTAAACGCTTGTAACGCCCTCTTTTTCGGCTCTTCTGGCCTCCATCGATGTATCAAGCGCCTGATAGTTGTAAAACTCCGCGCCTTCCGCCCACGTCGTGATATAGCCGCTCTCGCCGTCCGGAACACGGCTTTTATCCAAGAGGACACACGGTCTTGCAAAATCGTCAAGTAAGCTCATATCTTCCTCCATTGGTTCAGGCGCGACTTAAAAACAGACTGCCATGTTACCATTCCAGCGCCGGTTGCAGACCCGCTTGTCGTTTTCGAATAGCTGTACCCGCCGAAACTCTCCGACGTGTACGGGCTCGCGGCGATGTCTCCGTTCTTTTTCTGCCACGCCTTGATTTCCTCTCCCAAGCAGAGAAGTGCGGGAGGAACAGACATCGGCCAGATAGAGCCGTCAAATGTCTCGTCTGCCATCGCGTAATCCGGGTATTGGTGAACTCCGTCGTTGAAAACAGAGCCCACCACACGGAAAAACTGTCCGTTTTGCAAAAACGGCAGTGTGATGCTGCCGTTTTCGACCGTGTACGTGCCACTGATTCTGTCAGTTTCGAACCAGTTCCGAAGCACGCCACATAATTCAGTCAGCATCACACCGCCACCTCCATTACTTCGCCGTTACCGTAGCGTTACCGGACTTCTGCGCCTTGTAAGTCGCGTCAGCCTCAACGACTGTGATCTTCTTGCCCGTCGCTGCCGTGATATCGGATTTGCCGTCCCACGTCGACCACGTTCTGACATTCTGACCATAGGTCACAGTCTCAGCCGAATCGCCTACCTTGTACTTGTAGACGTTCCCAGACACTTCCTTTGCCGGGGTAACCGTGATCTTCGTGTCGCCGGTTGCGGTTCCAGCTGCCGAAGTAACGGTCAGCGTGCCGAGCGACGGGGTCTCGTCGATGTCAGCAACGGCAATGCCGTCCTGATACTCCGCGAACAGGGTCATGCCCATGATCGCGAAGGACTCGGATACCGCCGTGGAGTAGTTGCCCTGCACGTGGAAACCGACAAGGTTCGTTTCGCCATCAGTTCTGTAGTCAAGACCGGCACGGGCGAAATCGCTGTCAGCCGGGTCGATGTAGTACAGAACGATGTTCTCAACCGGAGTCGCAATGACGCGACCACGCTTGATTTCTTCGTCAGACAGCAGGAACACAGTGCTGTAGCCCATGAAGTTCTTGATGTACTGGAAGCCGAATTCGGTCTGGATGGTGATATCGGCGCCGCCGAGGTAATCATACAAGTCCATGACGTTCACGAAGCCGACAACGTTTGTCGCGGTTCTGTGCATCTGCTTGAACTTGTTGATAACAGCGCCCTTCGCCATCGCAAGCGCACGCTGCCAGTTGGTTTCGCTGACGCTCAGAAGACCGGTGTTCAGGTAGTCGTAGAACCGGTTCGTTACGTTGGTCTGAAGCTCATACAGGAAAGCTTCGTCGGTCATCGCGACTGCGACATCATAGCCGTATTCCTTGATTGCCTCGATGGAAACCGCCTTCGCGTACTTTTCGACGTTGATGTTCGCATAGTCCTTCTCAATGACCGTCGCTTTGGAGTAGGGGATCTCTTCGCCCTCGCCGACGCTCTGCGCGAGCGTGACGCTCGCAGTCTTGGATTTCAGAACGGTGCCCGGCTGCTTTTTGATGGGGCGCATAATGCCGAGAATGTCGCGCAGATGCTGCCAGTTCCGCGCAAAGCGGGTTACAAAATCGATTTCACGAGCGGTTACCTGAACGTCGCTCGTCATGGTCAGGTTGGTTTTTGCTGCCATATTATTCTTCCTTTCCGAACAAATTGAGATTTGCGGCAATTGCTGCCTGCCGTTCAGACGCGTCCCTGATTTTGAAGATGTCGTCCCGGCTCATAGCGCCGCCGTTGTTTGTGGGCGGGTCTTTGGTGTCCGCGCCCTTCTGTTTCGTGGTAACAACGAAATCTGCCCACTCTTCCTTGATGGACTTCTTCAAATCATCTGCGTTCTTGATCTTTCCGTCTTCCAATTCAACCGAAGAAAGATCGGTGACCTTCAAAACAGAATCGATGCGCTTTTCGCTGATACCCGCAGACTTCAAAAGCTCCCGATACGCGGATTCTTTCGCGCTCTTGGTTTCCTTCTGCATCTGCTCTCTTTTGTAGTCGTCAAATTCCTTTTTGACCTTGTCGTGCTTATCCTTCCAGCCATCGTCGCCTTTGGCTTTCAGGTTTTCCAACTCCGCCTGTACTCCGGGGAGCTTTTCAGCGTCTGCCTTATACCGCGCGAGATCGCTTTTCAGCCCATCTACGGTATCGGTGTGCGCCTCAATGATCGTGTCCATCTGCTCTTCCGTCAGCCCCATGCCCTTTAGGAGCTTCCTTGTTAATGCCATGTTCTATCTCCCTTTCCCTTGTCGGCGGTTCTTTGCCGCGACAGAACAAAAAATGTGGCAACAGTCGTTTCTTCACTGTTACCACATTTATACCGCATATTTAAGGCTCTCTTACGCAAACTTTCAGCCATTTTTCAATTCATCCTCTACGATCTGTCGGTATTCGGATGCATGGTCAGCCGCTGCGGGCTTCAAATACGGCTGTGCTTTATTGCCCGCCGTCCAGTGCCAGTTCCCCTTTGCGTCCTGATACGCCCACGGCGTAGGTCTCCCGCCCGGATAATACTTCCCGGTTCCGAGTTCGACGTATGCGGCATATTCCGTGTCACTTCCGATGTATGCAGCCGGTTCCCCTTCATCTACGCGGTGAGTGATACTGTTCCTCAGATTGCCGGTGTCCACCGGGCAAAGCCGCTTCGCGTACTTTTCAGCCGTCATGCCGATCTTTTCGAGGGCGCGAATCAGCGCGTCGTGCATAGCGGACTTCACTTCTTCGGAATTGTCTATAAATTCAACGTTCATCGCTTTTTAGCTCTTTTCAAAATTTCAACAATCCCCCTCGCGATTTCACTTGCCGTCCCATCAAAATATTGTGCAATGCACTCTGCCACCAGTTCTTGATTGTTTATCGTTGCGTAATATGATACCTCAGATACGACATTAACATTCTTATCTCTCATATATGCAATTATTTCTCTATCCAGCTTTGTGGCCGCTGTATCAGAAGAACCGCCAAGAGAAAAGTGTATGACATGCCCTATTTCGTGCTGAATTGTATGTAAATTTCCATTTGCAGAAAAGTACATCATCCCACCATACATATTGTTGGCTTTTCTTGTTTTGTCCCCCATTTTTTCAAGTGCGTTTTTCCCGCGAACGCCAGTAAGTGAAAGTTTTCCAGTAAATTCGTCAAACCCTCCTGCCCGTTTCTTTCCTGTTGTATCAGTCCCAATTTCCTTTAGTGCGCAGATTGCATCTTGCCCAAATTCTTCTTTTGCTCTTTCGAGTGTTGCATTTACCGCATTAGCTACACTAAGATCAAATTTTTTATAATCAGCAAAAACCCCAAGCGATTCGGAAAATTTTTCCGCTTGCTCGATAGTTCCAGCAGGAACATACTGCGGTTTAGTTTCTTTCTTTTTCCACCCTGCCCATTCGGCATATGTCATGTTCTCGATCAGATCATTTTGCCCTGTCTCTTGATTTCTGGCGCGGCGCTGTCCTCCGGACGTATCAATCCCCTCTATCACAGATACCAGCGTGCAGCGGCAGTTGTATATTTCTTCCGGTCTTCCTTGCGGGTCTCCTGGGAAACGGCAACCATTAGAAAACTTCTTATCGTTATCCACGACTTCACCATCGAGCATCGCGTGAGAATGGCGCGTCCTTCCGTCCAGCGTCGCCATCCACTCTTTGCGGCATTTAATCCCCATCTTTTCAGCTGCAAAGTAAGAATCCATCCGTCCGGCGTTCTGCGCGCCGGTAACTGCCGTTCGAGCCGTCCGGATAGCGGAATCGCGGTTCATGGTGACAATTCTGGATTGTAGATCATCTGCCATGTGCTTAATGCTCTTGCCCTGCAAAATGGAGCTTGTGACGCTGGCTGTGATCTGCTTTTTGCCCCATGCAAGATCAATGCCACGTTTTAACGCTCTTTTCGGCGGGTAATACGGCATAAGATCCGGCTGTTCCACAATCAAGCGCTTTACAGTCTGTTCGTCCCATAAGTCAAAGCCGACATCGCCGGTCACCTGCTCAATGGTGTACGCCGCGAAATTCCGATTCAAACTGTAAATGCCCGGCGTTGCATCGTTGACATACGCAACAGCAGCAGCGTTTGCATTTGTCATGCGCTCTGCGACCTTATCCCGTAGCGCCTCAAAGCGCTTTCCACGCCCGATCTGCGCAAGCCGCCATTGCTTGTATTGTTCCTCGGTGATCTCGCCAGCGTCCAGCCGTGCCTTTTCGGAAGCGTCACGGTCTGCGAACTTTGCGAAATACTCCTTGATGATATCCGTCAGACCGTCATACGCTTCTTTGTAAGAATCATATATCCGCTTTTCGAGCGCCTTTAACTCTTTTTCGGTGAGGTCGTATCCCTTATCAGGTCTCATCGTTCACCATCTCCGGCGGCTCGAAGCTGCGCTCAATATCCTCTGTCGCTTTTCTTTTCAGAATTTCTGCGACTTCTTCCTGCGTCAGCCAAGGAAGCTTGTTCAAAATCGTCTCATCATCGAGGTAGTTTGCCGCAAGAAGCACCATCTGCGTTTGTTCCAGCTGATTTGTTACCTTAGAGCGAGTAAAAGACGGCTCATCCTCAATCCCAACGATTTCGAAAAGCGCCTGTAAGAAATCAATTATGCAGTATTCAAATTGATCGACCTTGTTATCCATCGGCTGATATGCCGCATTGATCTCCGTCGCTGTTTTCTGCCCGCCTTGCAGTTTTGTAACGTCCAACATCTGAAAATCTCGGTACAGATCGTCGCTGATTCTGGAAAGAAGCGCTTCCCGAGCTTCAACCGGGATTGTGAGCGTATGAGCCTCCGCCTTCGCGCCGTCATCGTCCACAAGACCTACGCCAATTCGCCGCATGGACTCTTTGAACCGTGCCATATCGATCTCGTCCATGCCACCGGCATTGGAAATCGTCCAGTAAATAACGGAGGCATCATCAACCGTATTTGCAAAGCCGGATTTGATCAAATCGTAGCAGTCAATCGCCTCGCGCTGTCCGACCAGTTCAGACTGCTTTGCGCGGTTCCCGTACATGGGAATAATAGGGAAGCCCGGATAATTCTGATACGCCAGAAGTTCAGTCCCGTCAATCTCAGAAGTCGCTTCCACAGCCACATAGCCGCGCTTCGGCTCCAAGATCATCATTTCTTCCCCGCTTCGTCGGATGTACTGTGTAAATCCGTCAGGTTCGAAGAGAGTAGCACGCAGCGGCTTGCTTGTGCATACTTGCCAGAAACGAATGCCCGACCGAAGCGCTCCGTTTTCCTCATCCAGAAGCGGAACAAATTCTGTCACATCAAACACTTCAAGGTGATCGAGATTCCAGAAACCATAGGAAACGCCGCCGACAAGCGCGTCGTGTGCTGCGTCTTGGAGCCGTGTGTCAAACCCAGCGCCCAACTTCGCTTTGTTTTCCTCTTTTTTCAGTGTCACGCCGTTTCCAAGCAAATACTGCGTTTCCTGCGTGATGAAATTTGCAAAGAAATTGCTCCGAAGCTTATAGTTCGGACTGTAGTTGTCCGGAATGACTTTCCCGTTGAGCGTATAAAGCAGCTTTTGAAAATTAGCAATCGTCACATTCCTGTGCGCGTCATACTCCTTCGCAATAACCGCCTGTTTGTATAAATCCGAGTCTTTGTGATTATTTATCGCGGACAGAACAAATTCCATCCGTTCCCGGTCAGACTTTTCTGCAACCTCTAAAAAATCCTGATATGTTTTCATCTTTTACCTCACCGCGCCAGTTCCGGCACAAATCTGTGTTCTTTGAAGTGCTTTTTCAAGACCGTCATCACCATGTACCTGATTTCGTCCATAGCGTGGTCGTTTTCCTTCACGACGCGGTCAGATTCTGCTTTTTCATCCCATCTGTAAAGCCCGAATTCGCGGATGGCGTCCTCGCAGCTCTCATGGATTTTGAGCTTCCCGGACGCGATCATCTCAGCCGTTGTCTGTATGCCGGGCAGTACATCATTCACAGCCCCACGCACTTTGAACTCATGGTGCTTCTTTACGGTGGCAATGAAAGCGTCCGCAGACGGGTCTACAATCAGACATTTTATATCTCTCCCACCCGCAAGACGCTTTACCTCTGAATAATACTCTTCCGGCGTTTTTTCTTTCCGTTCTTCTCGCCCGCAGTAATAATACTCTCCAATGCGCACCGCTTCCGTTTTCGTCACGCACCACAAGCCAGCCGAAAACGGATTGTGCGTGCCGTAGTCAATGGAAATGTAATAATCGCCGGTGTCCGGTATGTCCTGCACGATGCAGGGATCGCCGAACATAGGGTATACAAGTCCTTCTGCCAGCGTCCATTTTCCAAGAATGTATCTATCGTAGAAAACCGTTCCGGCATATTCCTTCTTTAGGTTTTCTACGAAGGAAGGCGGCAAGAACGGATTGTCATCAATTGTATAAACTTGGCTGAAAATATCGGCATTGCTGTCCAAGAACTTTTTCAGCCAATGGTTCGGATATTGCGGGTTATACGTTCCGTCAAAGCATGAATACTCTTTATCAAGTCGACTTTTCAGAAGTGCAAAGACTTCTTCCGACCAATCTGCAACCTCGTCACCGTAGCAATACTTGATTGACGCACCACGGATTTTCGAGACCTGAGATACCTTTTCCGCACCGAGGCAATAGCACTTCTCGCCAAATATCCAAGCCGTGTTATCGCTTGATATCGTTCCTACCAGCTTATCGCCGTAAAGATTCCGCATCGGCTCGAGCACGTTTCGCTCGATTGTGGATTTTGTGACACCGAGGATGACGGCAAGCCCATCTTTACCGGCACGCTCCCGAATACGAAGTGGGATAATCCATTTAAAATCAAGATACGTCTTCCCACTTCGGGTTGCTCCGCCCTTAAAGTTCCAGCGGTGATTTGCGTACCTCGCAAATTCAAGTTGTTTCTGACTTAACAGCATCTCTAAACTCCCTAAGCAGCCCATCCAGCTTATTCAGGCTGTCATTGCTGCTGGCCGTGTTCTTCGTTGCCTTGTCAACGATAATACCAAATGATGTCGCGATCTGGCTCAGCGTCGCTGTAGAGATTTTTTCTGGGTCAGTCAGCGCTTTCAGGTGCAAAACGATAGCTTCCTGCATCGCGCCTTTCTGCGATTCCATGAAAGCCAGCATCTCAGCCGTGTTTTCCTCTTTTTTCTGCTGTACTTTTTCGCTGATATCTGGTGATGCGTCAACAATTCTCTTCACAGTCTGGTGCGTGACGCCATGCTTCTTCGCAACAGCGTTGTACGACTGCATTTCTACCCAGTCGGCAACTATTTTCTTTTTTTGCCGGTCTGTCAGCCTCGCAGCCATAATCACCACCTCGTTACCCTGCCAGCGACGTAAATTCTGGCAGGTAAGCGAACCTCATTATCTGTTCCCCGTTCGCCTTGCAAATTTTGTAGATTTCCTTGTAGTGAGTTCCTTTTTGCATTTCTTCTGAAACTGTGTGCAAAATCATATCTTCAAGAAACCCAATTACTGATATCGTTTTGAAGGGGACGCTGTCGCGCTGGCCGCCTTGAATCCCGACAAGGTCGTTTACCAATTTCGAGTAAATCGTGTATACCTGCTTTCTCATATTTCGGCTGCCTTGTGCTTCTGCATAGTCAACCAGATCGGCAAGCGTGTCCGTCTCTGCTCTCCGCACGAGTTTCCCTTGTTTTCTTGTCATCAACCATTCGGAAGACTTTCTTTCACGGATAAAAGCTTCCATGCGGTTAAACGCTGCGATATATTTTAGTTTCCACTCAAGCGCTTCTTTCCCGGTGAACCCCATTACCAAGAGAGAAAATCCATCGCGGTTCATAAGGTATTCTTTGTATGAGCGCCCGCGTTCCGTGTCATAGTGGCTCTTGATGAACATATTTTTCACCGAGCAATTTTGCGCAGTGAGATTTTCAATGCTGCGAGTCACGCTTCTGTGGTCTTTGCTGAAGCGATCGGCAATCGTCCTGCTGCTCACAACAGCCTGTTCTTTGCGTTCAAAAATCATCAAATCTTCATTCATGGTATAATCTCCTTGTATTTTATTCGCAGCTGTGGAGAACGAGCCGCATTTTTTATATTTCTATCTCCTTCGTGCCCCACCGGATTGCGGTTTCCGGTGGAGCTAAGAAAAAGGAGGTTCCGCAGTACGCTGCGTAGCCGTAAGAAGGATGAAAGCGCAGAGGATACACCTCTACGCTCTCAACGATACACTATGTTTAAGGCTCTCTTACGCAAACTTTTGAATATAAACCACGTTTTTCTGCTACTAAGTAGATAAACTGCCTATGCCATTCCTGAGCGGTACGCTCCGAAACATATACCACCATAGCAGCGCCCTGTAGGGTATGTGTACGCTTCCAAAGTACCAGATCAATAAGCTTCAGCCGTTCCGCGCCATCTGGAAGCTGCTTTGTTTCCTCGACGGCAGCATCTACTGCGTCGATTTCCTCGCGCGTCATAAGCGTACCGCCCTTGTAGCTTCGTACCATCCATTTTGCGTAGCCCCACCACCCATAGCGCGGTTTGCTCACCACATCAACCTCCTATCTCCCCGAACTCCCGAACCCATTTTCCCCGCGTTCCGTCTGCTCGAGTGAGCTGACCACTTCCAGCTCCGGCAGGATGCAGGGCAGTATAACAAGCTGCGAAATCTTATCGCCCCTACAGACCTTGTAAGGCTTGCTTCCGTGGTTGTATAGCTTGACCATGATGCTTCCGGTGTAGCCGACGTCTATGACTCCTTCGCTTGTGATTCCGTGCTTGACGTTCAGACCGCTTTTGCTCTTGAGAAATCCCACGGTGTTTTTCGGCAGCTGGACATGCACGCCTGTATCAAACAATTCGCTTTCTCCGGGGTAGATGTAAACGTCGTCGTTCGCGGAATACAGGTCTAACCCCGCATCATATTCATGCGCCCTTGTTGGCATGAACGCCAACAGATCTAAAACAATTTTCATTTTTCCCACCAATCCTTAATTGTATCGTTCCGTTCGAAAAACGGCTGAAAAAACGGACCGCAGAGCTTCTTAAGGCTCGAGTCCAGCCGGTGAATTGCATCGTCGGATTCCTTCTTGCCCAGCCATGCCACGCCGTACTCTGCGTCCAGCTGCTCCATTTTGTCCAGAAGTTCCTTTGCCTTCGCCGGGCTTTTGAGCATGCCCAGTTCATGCGCCGCCACAAAGAAAAGGTCCGTCACCTTCTGCTTTCCGGCTTCCATACCGGCGGCAAAATATGCCTTGTTGCTTCTGCGAATACGCTTTGCCAGATCGTTCATTGTACTCATAGCTGTATCCCCCTCTCACAAGAAAACGGTTTCATCGGTTACTTGTCCGTTGTCTGTTATTTCAACGCGCATGTTTTCTGTGATCTTGATTTTAAGCGGCGTCGTATCAGCCGCGAACGGAGCAAACGCTGACCTGTATGCATCGCAAACCAACCATCCAGATTCCATCTTGAACTGATTTCCAACCACATCTTTGTACGCGCACTCCGGATTGCAGGTTGCAATCTTCGCATATCTGCCGATACAATCTGGCTGCATTTCCCCATATTCTGGGTGCTCTGCAAGAAGCGCGGTATATTGTTCCGGAAATAGTTTTCGCAGCTGGTGCAGGAAGTCTGGAACTTCTCTATCCCGATAGGCTTTGACAGGTGTATCAAAGAAACCTCGCGGCTTGTAGCTCAAAATATGATGCAGGTTTTCGGGAGTCAGCACATCCTTCTCTACCGTTATCTCCCGATTCCCCCCAATTGCAGATTCTACGCGCAAATAGCCGCTGTCCATCCTCAAATCCACATACGGAATATTCAGCATCGCCAGATTTCCAACCCGTATCACTCTCCAGTCGTTTGGATAATTGAGCTTCCGATACGCAGCTTCCTCGCGTGCCTGTTTTGTCAGTTCGTAATACTTCTTTCCTCTGCTTGTTCCGCCGTCTACGCTCCTGACTTTCCCAATCGCACAGTGCTTCCCAAACGGCGTTGTGACGTTCACGCACATTCCTTCACGATACGCCGAGCATTCTCCTGCGCGGTCGCAGTAGATATACTCCGCTCTTAACCTACAATCTCTGCTACCATTTCCGTATAAGTGCACACAAATGCAGTTATCGTTCATATCTGTATCCCCCCTATGTACTTATCGAAATACGTTGTTGCTACCGCCATAGCCGCCCACATGTCCGCTGCGAACCCGTAAAAGAAGCCGGGGTTCTTCTTTGTTCCTTTCCCGAAATTCGTCTGTCCGGGCGCGTAGCGGTCGACGAGGGCTTGTCGGATGTTCGCATCCTTCGCCGACGCTCTGCCGCAAAGGTAGAGCTTTTCTTCCCGGCGGAAGATCTTTTGTATCTGGTAGCACTGCCGGTAAATCTCGGCATATTCCCAGAACCGCCCAATCCAAAAGCAGGTGTCAAACACCTCTTGACCGACTGGCATTCCCATTCCGGCAACCATTTCGATTGCCAGGTGCTGATACTCCCGGCAGAGAACGGGGAATATCTCCCCGTTCAGAACTTTACCAACGTCCAGCACCTTCCGGATTTCCTTCCCGTCGTGCTCTACGAGGACATACCCTGATTCCATATTCCCCGGGTCAATCGCAAGAATTGTTCCCACCTTGCAGCCTCCTTCCGGTCTCGCACGGCTTCATTTCAGGGCAATCGCCGTATTTCGTGCAATGCGGCTCGAGCAGCCCTTCAAATTCCGGGCAATGATTGACCACCAACCAGCGCATCATTAAGACAACTTCCCGCGTTTCTTTCGCCGCCAGTTTGCATATCCGCTTTTCTGCAATGGTCATCAGCTCTTCGGCATTCATGTACCAGATCATGTCTACCGGCGCGTCCTGCCGCGCTGCGTTCCGGTCGTATTCGTCCTGCCGGTCATTCCGCTGTGACCGGATAAACGGCTGTGCGTGGACGTGGCGGGCTAAATGGGTGCTTACCCAGTACGGCACGCCCTCGAGGTAAAACGCAAACTGTAACGTCCGAATGGGGCTGTGCCTCGCCCGGAGGATGGAGTGCTTCCACTCCATGTCCGGCGCCGTTTTCATCTCCTTGCCGATGGTAACTAAAGCGCACTGTTTGGCAAACGCCCAGTCCTCATCGGTGGGATATTTCAAAAGTGTAATGTTCACTCTTCCCTCCGTTCTCCGTAGCTGCAAAAATCGTCAGGTTTCGGTGCGTCCTCTGGGGTAATCCGAACGACATGAAGCATCTTGCAGCCATACCACTCTCCACCGTTGTTGTCCGCAAACCACTTGCAGTCCTTGCACCGCACCACTTCTTCAACATCCGCCGTTTTGGAAGCCCCAAGCGCGTCTATGATCTCCTGCCATGCATCAAAGCGCTCTCTGTCCGTTCCATACACGTAATGTCTGCTGTAACGTCCAACCGGGCAAAGTTCCTTTTGCTTTTCTTCAATGATGGCAATCGCCGCATCACAGGAAATGTATTCACTCATGCGTCACGCCTCCCGTATTTGTCTGATATTCTCCGTAGCTGCAAAAGTCCGTTTCCTTCCGCCAGAAGCCATCGTTCGTTCTCAGACAGACCATAGCGCCGTTCGGCTTGCTGTCGTAGTCGCCGTATTTGCAGTCCTTGCAACGCACTACGGGTACGGCATCAACGGTAGGAGCCGCGTTTACAATGGGCAAAGCAATCTCGTCTCTATCTGCATTATGCTCCCACGGTTCATAGTTAAGGCGCTCCCATAGCTCGTCGCCATCAATCAGCCTCATCGTCTTTTCCTCCATCCATCTTCGCCCCGCAGTTTGGGCAGTGCTTGTAATTCAGAAGGCTCACGTCATCATCCGTCTCGAAACACCATTCTTCACCGCAAATGGAGCACTGGATTGTTGTGAGACTGTTCCAATCATCGTCAGATCGCAGCCATTCCCCATGCACCACCTCCGCAACGTCGGCGGCGGGCAGTCTCTTGATAACGTCCATCGCTGCGTAAGCATAGTCGTTGTATAGAGCTTTCAACGCATCCTCGCGCCGGATATAATCAGTCATAAGCCATATACTCCCTTACGATTCTGCTTTGCATTTCCGGCTTAAAGACATAAAGCGGTGTGCATCTACTCAAGATCTCTGCTTTCAAAAGCCGCTCCGCCTGCCGCTTGGTCAGCCGCCGCTCTCGCTTCTTCGGTGGCAGCTCGCCTTTTGCCGCCGCAATGGCGGTCGGGTTGTGCTTATGTTGACCCATCGTCCCGCACCTCCACGCCAGCCTCGTCCAGCAGGTCAGAAAGATCGGTGTCCACGCTGCTACCAATAAACTCGCCATTTTCGTCGTAGTGGTTGTACTCCGTGGTCGGCCGGGATTCTATCCCTGCAAACTCTTTTAAAAGTCTCAGATATTCGTCGTTATCGATGAGCTGAGCCTGATAGAGTTGTCTCAACTGCGCTTTGGTTATGTACTTAGCCATCCTTCTTGCCCTCCTTCTCTCCGAGAACCTCCTCTAACAGTGTGTCATAAAGCTCATGCTGTTTAGGGTTCTGAAAGCGTTTTTTGATAAACGACGGGCACGTCGGCACGAAACATCCAGATTCCGGGTACCCTTTCTTCCTCCACTCTCGCCTCCATAGCGCAGAAGCCCACTCCATGACGTTCCCGTAGCCGTATTTCTCACAGATTCTCTTGATTTCAAGGCACTCATCGTCATATGGTCCCAGACTAACCATCCTTCTTTCCCTCCTCTACACGCGACTTAAGCCATTCTTTGATTTGCATCGCGCAGGAGCAGCAAAGCTCAATATCAGGTGATTCCTCATGGAACGCGCTTCGTACGTTTACATACGTCGCAGAGCTTGTGGGGTTTATCTCCGCCCCGCATCGGTCACATACTCGTTTTGTTGCCATCCTTCTTGCCCTCCTACGGCTTGACATCCACGTTTACCGGGAACTCGGTGTGGAACTCGATCAAATAATGGTACGGGTCGGCATGCGTGCCTGTGATGTCCTCGACAACGTAGAGCGTGTAGTCGTTGAGGTAAATGTAATTCTTCTTATACTCGTTTGCACCGACCTTGCACGTTACGACCAGCTCCGAAGAGGAGTTGTTGCTGATGGACATATATCCCTCGGCGTAGAGGATGATTTTGTCAGTTCTCGCGTTGTAGACCGTGATCCGGCGCTCACAGCTGAAATTGTCAGCGGCAACGTTCATGTTGTGGTTTACCTTGTCCGCTTCCCTCGTCATACATCCTGCGAGACTTGCAATAAGCATGATGGCCGCCAGAAGCAAAGCCATTCGTTTTTTCATTTTTCAGTGTCTCCTTTCATTTCCTGCAAAGCCTTCTCGGCTTCCTCGCGGCTCAAAAATACGGTCTCGCCGAATTTCTCGAGCCAGATAAGCTCGAACTTGATAGGAACAACGCCAACTGTAAAACGTCCCGGCGTTTGCTCGATGTATTGCAGCCGATAAATCGTATCGCCCACCTTGCACGGCAGCACAACGACGCGCCCGGCTCTGTCGGCTTCGGCAAGCTCGCGCAGTCTGTCGTAGCTTCCGATGCTGTTCAGTACAGACATCATAGCGTTCCACTCCCCATACATACTGTGTACCTCCGCAGGGGTCAGCCTTGTGTCTTCGTAGCGGGCGAGGCGCTCCCACACCTGTTTCTGTGTGCAGGTGTCTCCATACTTACACGGCAGTTCGCGGCACTGCGCGATATCGCAGAAATTGCCATCAAACGTTAATCGCTCCAAAATCTCATCTCCTTCCCGATGTATTCACAATATGCTTTCTCAAGGCGCGCGCCTGCGCTGTCCTTCGCGTCTGGCAGGAAAACGACCACGTCAGCCGCATCAATCATCGCAAAGCAGACGCGCATGTAGTCTTTCGGGCGCATCCCTTTTGGCAGGTCGGCTGGGTTGAGAGGGATGTGGGCTCCTCGGGCTATATCCGCCGCCGCTTCCTTAAATTTCTCCCGGTATTTCGGGTCTCCGGTGATTTTACCGGCTATGTAAACCTTCACAGCAATTCCTCCACATAGCGCCAGCTCTGCGGCGGGCGCGTGATCGGCACCGGTTCTGCTCCGAATTTTGTCTGTCGCAAGCCGGTAAATTCGCGCAGTTCTCGCGGCGTGTCGTAGATTTTCAGGTCGGAGATATGCCAGCCGTAGCCCTGGCAATGTCCAAGATAGCCGTGCAACTCATCGTCTGTCATAGCCACACGCAGGCCACACTTTTCTTCGGCAGCTTGCTTGTAAACGGATAGCCCCCCGGCCTTAAAAAGAAAATCCGTACTATCCTTGTCAATCTTGTAAATCCGGTCACAGGTAAATTCACCGATGACTTTGCCGTTTCCTTTATTTGCGCCTTCTGGGGTCTCTAAGTAAGCAGACACCGCCATAAACGAGTATTGTTCTCTTGTTGGAGTGTCCAAAACCCAGAGTGCATCATACCCAGCCATTTCCACTGTGCAGTAGATATAGCACCTAAACGGCGTATCCAGCTTTGGGCGCGTCTTTCTGACCTCGATGGTCTTTTCACCGCTGGTAATCTTCTCGCACCACTTCGGGCGAATGCTGATTAAAACAGCTTTCATGCCTATTCTCCTTCCTCCGGCTCTTCCGGCAAGCCGCGCCATTCCCAGTTAATCAGTCCTAACCTGCAGCTCATGCACTTGCAATTTTGCTTTTTGTTGCAATCACAGCAAAAAGTTATATCACTACAGTGATATTTGCAGGAAGTGCATCCGGAAGATATCTTCAGGTCAGCAATCGCCGCGTCCCTCTCGGCGGTCAGGCGCTCGATCATGGTGATAGCTTCATCCGCCAGCCGCTCCGTGCAACGCACATACTTCATTTGTGGACAGAGCCCGCAACCCTTCTCTATATGCGTCGCGCAGATACGCAGTACCTGTATAATTTCCTTGTCTGTCATAGCGCGTTCTCCAATCCTTTCCACTCAAATTTCGGGTGCGATAAGCAGTTTGAGCAAGGGCAAACTCTGTATTGATAACAGTCATCGCAGGTGTTCTCGGTACACCGAGCATCGAAACAATACGAATCATTTTTGCAGATCTCACACAGTTTTCTGGAATTTGCAGCTTCGATCAAAGCATTCCTTTCCTTTTCCAGCCGCTCGATGAGGTCGGCGGCAGCAAGTTTCAACGGGTCATAACATACAATCTCTCCCTCACCTGGTTCAGGGCGTGGCGTACCATTGGCATCCTCTCCACACCGCAGCGTCTGTATAATTTCCTTTTCTGTCATGTCGTCTCCTTCCAAAATTCGTTGAACTTTTTCCCAGTGATGATCGGGCGGCACCATTCGCGCTGGAATCTCCGCCATTCAGAATCGTACTTTCCATCCTCTCCGCGAAACAGCATGGCATACGGCACAAATCCTGCCTGCATGGTCTGCATCAAGCGTGTTTCTGCTTCCTCAAAGCTGTCACCTTCGTAACCGCAAAGCACATAGCAGCACATGGTATGGCTCGCCGGGCGAAATCCTGCAGATCGAAGTTTCTTGCCCATCTCTACCAGCGGTTCCAGATCGTCACGAGTGTCATATGCCGTGTATAGCCTCGCCGGTTTTACCTCATGTAAAATGTCCGCTTGCCATTGCTGCAATAGTGCCGGTTCTAAGCCTCCCGTAAAAATTGCCCTGTGTTTCTGCCTCTTAAGCATGTCACAAACTGCCCGAAAATGCGTTTCTGACGTTCCCAGAATGTTATCATCAAGGATGTTCCAGCCGTCCACGATCGGAAGCTCCCGAATTACGCCATGCGCGCAGCGCGGTACGGAGCAAAACCAGCAGTCCTTTGTGCATCCCCGCGAGGTAAAAATCAACCCGTCACGCAGGTAAAGCCCCGGTGTGAAGTCTCCCATTCGGTCATCAAATGCAGGACCGCCGACTTCTATCGGTACGCCGAGAATCTGCCATGTGTCGTATAGTTCCTCTGCACGTTCCAAATCCCATGTGAACGTCACGGAAATATGTACCTTTGTCACTCCCGCCTTGATGCAGTCCGAGATGTTCTCAATCGTCGGCTCACTGAAGAACGCCAGCACATCAGTCGGCGAAGCGTTAGTTTTGCGCGGGAAGACGCGGGCGATCATAGCGCGTCCTCCATTCCTTCAAAAACCATTTGTCCCGGCAAAACGCCGTCCTCCATCCACCAGTGCATAACGTCATCACCTGTTTGCCAGTCGCAAGGCAAGCCTCGCTTTTGCCGTTCCGCAAGCATCCTGTCAAACGCTCGGACATACGCCGCCTTGATCTTCGGATAGCGCGAGAACTCCGTGTTTCTGTGTTTCCTTGCCATTGGGCACCCGATGCACCCCACGCGTTTCCATCCGCATTCATACAGCGGATTCATGCAGATTTCTTCCTCTTTCGCGTACCCCCAAACGTCAGCGTCCGTCCAGTCAATGATTGGATTTACAATCCGTTTCCCTTTGAGCTGGCAATTCTCCATCATCCTGCGGCTTTCGTCGTTGTCGTTCATCAGCGTTAGGCGTTTTGATATATCCCAATGCAAAACTTCCAGCGCACCGCGGTCCTTCCGTTTCACTGATTCCGCCCAGCGAACGCCCGTCGCAATAAACCGTCCTTTTCCGCCACCCTCTTTTAGTTCCGAGCAACAGTATCGCATCAGACGTGTCGGCGGCATAAGCTTTCTCGGTATCAGATTCCACATTGTTGTGCGTGTTCCATCTGGCTTGACGTGCGCATCGATGTCGCATTTTACGCCGGTCAGTTCCATCCGTCGGAAGGTATCGAGCACATGGCGTACCGTCTCCGGCGCATCCGCCGTGGTCAGCGAGTGCAAAACCTCATACTGGATACCGGCTTTGCCCGCCAGATGCAAAAGCACGTCCGAGTCCTTGCCGCCCGAGTAGGTAATCACAAGCGGCTGCTTGTATACCCGCAGGGACATTTCAGCTGCAAACCGTAGCCGCTCTATCGCGGTCTGCTCTAAATCGCTCACGTCACATTTCCCCTCCTATTTTCCGTTTCCCTCTTGCCGCCCTCCGGCAGTTTCTCGCCCCGCCATCGGTCATCTGGCTTATGTCGATGATCTCGGCGCGCCTACCGTAGCTTTTCAGCCGTTCTCCCTTCACGGCGTTCCAAGCCTCACAGGACGCGCTGCAACCGGCTTTCCGGTTTGGGCAGTCCTTCGCGCACGGTCCGAAATTATTCATTCCTTCCTCCTGACCTGCACCGTCACTTCCGCCTCCCAGCACTCCGGTTCCCGGACGGTGATAATCTTCCGCCGCCCGTCCTCCGGGTCCTTGACGCTGACGAGGTAAAACGTCTTGTTCTGCATCTTCTGCGGATACTTCCGCGCCCTTAAAGGCGTTCTGAGCTTCGGCATAAGCCGAGGGTAAATCGGCAGCGGCTCCGGTATGACAATCCAGACCTCGACTCCCTGCTTCATCATGCTTCCTCCCCCAACATCCGCTGAATCGCCGCCCGCTGCACATCGGACAGCTCGTCCCCGTGGTGCTGCACGTTGTACCCCGGCTTCTTGGCAGGCGTGGCTTTCTCGTCACGGCTCCGCTCCCAGTTCCTCACAGCAGCTTTCCAGTCCTTCATCCTCGACTGCCCGACCATCCAGCCCTTTGAGCTATAAAAGTCGACAAATCGAGCCGCATCAACGCCGTTTTCGCGTTCTTGGCAATAAGCCGCCACTTCCTCGACTCTCGGTGGGGTAAAGCGCGCCGCGCGCGCGTCTAACCCTGGATTCGGATTCGGATTAGGATTCGGATTAGGATTCGGATTAAGGCCGCAGTCCGCCGCAGCTTGCCGCAACTCGCCGCAACTCGCCGCAGGACTCTGCGAACCGTCGCAAGCGTCCGCATTTTCCATCCCCGGGAACTTCGGTTTGCATTCTCGGATTCTCTGATGTCTCGCCCAGCTTGGGAACAAAAAGTAGGGCTTCCCGCCTACAGTGTAGAGGGCAACGCAGCCTTTTGCCGCCAGCGCGTGGAGCGCAGACTCAATATCCTTCGCAGTAACCCGTTCTCTGAATGGGAAAACGTGGCCTTTTATGTATGCAGGGCGGGCGTCTCCTCGCCCTGCATCGTCCGCTTGCGTGATCAATCCAACCCAAAGCCGAAACTCAAAATCCGTCAAAGACGCGATCCGCTCCGAATCACATAAGCTTTCTTTGATGATCCTGTTCGGCATATCTCAGCCCCCTAGAACGGCAAGTCTGAATCGTCGTCCATCATCGTAAACCCGCCGGGGTTTTCCTGGTTCTGCGGTTCGGTGTTTCGCTTTCCTTCGCCGAAGTAAACGCGGTTCGCCACAACCTCTGTTGACCGGCGCTTGTTGCCGTCCTTGTCCTTCCAGTCTCTGAGCTGCAATCTGCCGTCCACGGCCGCCATACTGCCCTTGAAGAAGTATCCGCTTACAAAATCAGCGGTTCCCTCCCACGCAACGCAATCAATGAAATCCGTCTCTTTCTCTCCGCCCTTCGGCGTGAAGTCGCGATCGACCGCCAGCGTGAAGGATGCGACCGACGTCCCGCCCTGTGTCTTTCTCAGTTCCGGGTCCCGTGTGAGCCTGCCCATAATAACAATGTGGTTCAGCATTTGCCGTCCTCCGTATCCCCCTCGTTCTCTTCCGGAGCGCCAAAAATGACTTTCAGGATAACGTCAATCTCATACGATTTCAGTTCCTTGTACGCTCTCTCAAGCATCGAAAGCTGCATACTTTTTTCCAACATTTCCTTGTACTGAACTGCATCCAGATAAACAAACGATTTGCGTTCTTCCATGCTTACATCCCTTTCTTATAAACCAATTCTGCTTCATCCCAATCGGGATATTTCATCTTGAGATACCGCCTGATATACTCTCTCAGGCTTTTGCGCTTCGGTGATTGATCAAATGCCATATGGCAGCTATCGCATAGCGTCACGATGTTCTGCTCGATTCCAAGCCCGCCCTGCGAGCGTGGGATGAAGTGGCACCACGGATTGCCGGGGCGAAGGCAGACAATGCAGCGCCCGCCGTCGCGCGCCCAGACGGCTTTCTTGACCTTCTCAGGTATCTTCGTTTTGCTCGTTTCCTTACGCATCCCATTCCCCCTTGAGCCGTTCCAGCTCCTCCGGTGTCAGATACTCTACGCCGACCTGCTTGCAGTCCTCAATGATAAGATCGAGCAGCACGCCCATTTGCTTCTGGTTGAACGTGGAGCTTCCGTAGTACAAAACAACGTTCGTACAGCCGGGGAGCTTTGACTTTAGCGTATCGCTGCACCAGCCAATGCCGTTGCGCTCCCATCCGCTTTGCAGCTTCTCGACCGCTTCCGTCGGCACGCAGACCACCTGGCTGTTTCCCGGGATGTCCGGGATGTAGTGCCGGTACAAGTCGCGCACGCCCATGTTCAGCTTGTCTGCCAGTTTGTTCATCAAAACCCACGCATAAGCGTTGGCGTCCAGACTCCGCTTCTTGCGAAATTCCTTGATCGTGACCATGTACTTCTTCTGTGGGTCAATCTCCCCGGCTACCATCTGGGCTTGCGCCGGGAATTCAGGCTTGAGCTTCAGCCAGCTCCCCGAAGCGTCCATGCTCCACGAAGCTTCAATGATGTTCAGTTCTATCAACCGGAATGACCCCCTTTCTAAGACACTTCGCAAGATATCGAAGCCGTGGTAGATACTCGCTTTCTACCCATTCCCGATCATACGGTATCGGATGATAGGACAATCTATCGTCCTCAATCTCCCGAAACCAGTTTCTGTAGTCTTCCGGTTCCAGGTGGTACGCCACGATACGCAGATTCTTTTTCGCCGCGAACATTTCAACCTGTGCTTGCATCCAGTACGCGCGAGACACCTTGAAGGATTCTCCCTTGTGCGTCTTTACCTCTGATATTTCCTGCGCGTCCTCGCCATCCAAATTCACCCGAAGCCGGAGCCGTCGAATCCTGATCTGCCTGTCCATCTTTCGGATGCCAATATGCTCCAGAATTCTGTGCTCGTAAGCACTTCCGGTATCCATTTCCAGTGTTGAAAAGTGGTCGCGGTTCACACCGAGCTTTTGCAGCCAAAAGCTGCGGAATGTCTTTGTGTCCCATCTTCCCATGATCGCCGCCGTATCCGACGCGCCGAACCACCCGCTTCTGTCGTGGTCGTGTATCATAAGCGTTTCAGCGTATTTTCCAGATACTGAATGTTACCGAACGACGCCATCAGCTGATCGAATTTCTTCTGATTCAGCCCAAGCCCCGAGAGGATATAGCTCATATCCGCCCCGTTTTGCAGCTTCAAAGTAATCAGCTGTTCGATTCTCTGCTTGATCGCCATAATACTGTGCTGGGAAAGGTCATCGTCTGCGCGCTCCGTGTCCTTGTCGTTCAGCCAAAGCTTGAAGCCAAGCCCTGTGTGAATTGCCA
>ERZ1034691.468-NODE-468-length-32384-cov-8.656995_pt1 | contig 32384 bp, 26 predicted proteins | sample MGYA00520638_ERZ1034691 | MGnify/ENA primary metagenome ERZ1034691 (study PRJEB33766, sample SAMN09781763) | gut metagenome | biome: gut microbiome | host: Homo sapiens | place: Madagascar | study: EMG produced TPA metagenomics assembly of the PRJNA485056 data set...
GAGCCGCAACTCATTTAGAATACCATGAGTTCTTTCGTTTGTCAACAACTTTTTTTGAAAACTTTTTATTTTCTTTTTTGTTGTTGGCTTCTTATTGGCTATCGCCTCAAAGCAAAACTGAGTATAGCACCCTCTCCCCGGGTTGTCAATACATTATTTTTCATTTTTTTGCTATTTTTTATAAAAACAGACACAATAAGCAAAATTGCCCATTGTGCCTGTTTGAAATCATCATGCAATTATATGACAGATACCCTATTGCAGCTCTGTTACCGTTGTCCTATCCCCCGCCGTTACGGAAAGCTTCAGTGTTTCTATACTGTCCGCTTTCTCCTCCGGAATTTCCGCTATCATAACAAGCTGTACTGCAGCACCTGCTTCCATAGTGCCGTGATAGGTGGTAATATCGTCGTTTAACAGTGTGGTCTGGATAAAGTATTTGTCCGTATCGTTTATCTTCAAAACACAGTACGGTTTCCTGCTGTTAATATCTATGTCCACACTTTCCGTTCCGTTATTAGTGACGGTAAAAGACAGTACCAGCAGCTTTTTATTCTGGGACGCATCAATCACAAACGCCATTTCCTCCGTCTGCGGATAAGAGTCCGTTACTTCATAACCTGAATACTCCATGGAAAAGCCTTCCGGCAACAGAACCTGTGCCAGATTATAGGATGCCGGTTCTTCGCTCTTATCAATAACCGTTGTTTCCACAGTGGGATCCATGGCACTTGCAGGCTCTTTCGTCTCCTGCGGTTTCTCTTCTTTTTCTTCATATAAGGATAAATCCGCCAGCCGGTTATTATAGGTATTCACATGCCGCATAACCGCATCCGCCGCATATTTTACAATCTGGTTCTCCTGCTCCTCGGTCAGTGAAGGCATCGCCGTAGCGCCGCAGCCGGAAAGCATCGCAGCTCCTATGAAAAGAAACACTGCGCGTATAAGAAATCGATTCGGTCGTTTCATATTAATCCTCACTTCTGCACATGCTTTTTATACATATCAAGTTTGTGTCAAGTGTGCGCAGACACAAATCTTGCGTGTGAAAATTTATTTTCACACTTTCCTCATTTCTCCCATCTATTCCGACAGGCTTTTCTCCAATGCGATATATATAGCGGAAATAGCAAGTACAATGACACCTGCCACCATGAACAAAATCATCTTTTCGGTCGTTGCCGCCCCCGGGAAATCATACAGTGCCAGTTTGGCGCAGACGGAAAGTGTCAGTATCAGTCCGCCGATACGCAGCTTCTTTTCCTTAAACAGGAAGCCCATTACTATGGTTCCGATGGCAATGACCATTAAAATAATACTTTTTATCACCGCCTGATGGGAGAAAGGCATCTTCCACACAAGCGTCATATAGCATAAAAATCCCACGGTGATCAGATGCTTTATCCGGAAGTTCATGCCAAAGTTTTCCTGGAAGCAGACCACCAGATAAGCAATACCGATTATCAGCATCAGAATGCAGTTTAAGCTTGAAAAACTGAATAGCAGGGAGAAATACAGCAGGGCAATCAGTCCTAAATTGATATAGTTGATGACCTTGGTATACCGGCTCTTAAACAGTGGAATGCAGTTAAATGCCAGTGTTCCCATAAAGAAAAGCGCCATAACCACTGCCTGCTGCAATTCGTTGTGGAATTCTCCGATTATATACAATACAAACAAAAGCAGAACCGTCTCCTCGTAAAACTGTTTGAAATAATATACTGCAAAAAGGGACAACAGAAATGCTCCCAGGAAACAATAACTGTATATATGCTCTTCCAATACGAAGAAATGGATTGCCTGTATTGCCGTAAACAAGGTAATTATGATTTCACTGACCTGCAGATATTTTACTCTGGAAAGGCACTTGGACAATAAAAACACGCCGAGTACCGCTACGGTTCCCGCCACCATAAAGTAAGTGTCCTCTTTCTGGTTGACCCGCTGGCCAAAATAGGAAAACGTAATCAAGGTTGTTCCCACAAACATAAGGTAAAAAAACCACTTTTCCTTCCCTTTCCGGAAAAGCAGGAATCCAAGCAGGCAGACAGCAAAGAAAATCCCCGCAGTCACAAAGGCTTCCCCTGTTTTTTCGTGGAACAGTATAATTTCCAATATTATGTAGAGTAAAAGAAGCCATGCCTGTGTACAGAAATATATAACAAGCGCACCGGTCCTGTGCTGTTCAGCCTTAGACATGCGGTAGAGAATAAGAAGGTGTACCGCCATTTCCGCCAACAGATAATACAGTGCTGCCCAGGAATCTATCAGAATTGCCGCACCGGTTGCCATAATCAGGGTAAAAATCATATGGGTGACACAGTGTATGTTGTCCACTGCATAACGGTTCCGTTTTACGGGAAGGAAAACCGTCATCAGATTGACTACTACCATAATCGCCGCCACAACGGCAAAAACCGGCATGTCAAACAGATTGCGGATGGGAAAAGCGCACACATAACAGCCGATAAAGCTGATAACCTTCATGACTCCGGAGTCTCTTTTACGGCTGATGACAAGAGCCAGTATGCTGACTGCCACAGCTATTCCCATAGCCCAGTAGCCGTTGAAATTCTGTAAATACGAACAGTTTATCATCGTGGAAGCATACATGCCGCATATGCCGAGCGCCGTAATGCCCACGGCAAACTTTGGCATTTTTCTTCTGAGCAGGAGTTCGGAAACCAGCAGGATTACCACCGACATGCCATACAGGCACATTCCTTTCACGAAACCGTCCATATAGGTAATGCCCAGCATTACAAAAGCGACTAAAACGAAAACCACGCCGACCACACTTAAAAGTCCGGCGCCGATGGTAAATTCCATGCTGTTCTTCTTCTGCGGCGGTGCTGGCTGCCATGCCGGAGCTCCCTGCACCGGCTGTGCAAAGCTGCCCTGTGCTGTCTGCGGATTGACTCCCTGCACCGGCTGCGTGAAACCGCCCTGCGCTGCCTGCATCGGCTGCATATTCTGCCGGCGGAATTCTCCCCTAAGCATCCGCTGCTGGTATACGTTCCAGGTGCGGTTTACTTCCTGCTGTGCGTACTCTGCGGAAACCATGCGGTTCCGATACTGCCCTAAAAGAGTGTTTAAGTATTCCGTATACTGCCTGTCGGCAGATATTGACATGATATATAAAATCTGGTTTTCCAGTCTGTCCTGTACCATCTCACAATCCCCTTTTCTTTCCGTCCGCGATATCCCTCGGAACCGTCTGCCGGTAAATACACCGGACCTATTTACTCGCTAATATACATCCTGTATTTACTTTGTTCTTTCTCACTGCATTTTACCACAAGTCGGACTCCGTTTTCAACGTAATCCTGTGAAAGCACTTCTGCATTTTCTCGAAGCTCGGATACAATGCCGCCTTTATCGTACGGGATTAAAAATTCGGTTTCTATCCGGTGGGCATACAAAGTGTCCGTAACCAGGGTAAGAAGAGTTCTGATACAGGTTTCATCCTGTGCCGACATATAAATCCGGTTGTCCGTACATCTGGGGATTTCCGGCATGCATAGATCCGCCTTATTATACACATAAATGACAGGAATGTGCCCCGCATCCAGTTCTTTTAAGGTTTCCTCCGTTACTTCCATATGCTTTTTGTAATTAACATCGGAAAAGTCAATCACCTGCAAAATCAAATCCGCTTCTTTTATTTCTTCCAGTGTGGAGCGGAATGCCTTGACCAGACCATGGGGCAGATTGTTGATAAATCCAACCGTATCCGCCAGATAAAAAGGCTTCCGGCTGCCGTCGTCGATTTTGCGCACCGCCGTTTCGAGGGTGGCAAACAGCATGTCCTTTTCCAGAACCTTCTTCTCCTCGGGAAGTCCGTAAGTATCCACAAATTTATTTAACAGGGTGGATTTGCCGGCATTGGTATAACCCGCTAAGGAAACCTGTGGAATGCCGGAATTCCTTCTCCGCTTTCTCTGGGTCCGGCGCTCCGTGGACACGGTTTCCAGCTCCTTGGAAAGCTCCGTAATGCGGTGTTCAATCTTTCGTCTGTCCAGTTCCAGTTTCTTTTCACCGGCACCCTTATTACTCATGCTGCCGCTGGCGCCGCCCTGCCTGCTTAAGGCATCGTGCAGTCCCACCAGCCGCGGCAGAAGGTACTTAAGTCTTGCCACCTCTACCTGCAGCTTGGCTTCCCTTGTCTTGGCACGGCTTGCAAAAATATCCAGTATCAGATTGGTTCTGTCCATTACGGGCAGCTTGCATTCGTCCTTTAAGTTGCGGAGCTGGGACGGCGTCAGGCTGTCTTCAAAAACAATCAGCTCCGCATCCGTCATTTTTGCCAGTTCCCGCAGTTCTTCCACTTTGCCGGTGCCAATATAAAGTGCCTTGTTGGCAGCCTCCATTTTCTGGGTCAGAATGCCCACCACCTGCATGTGGCATGCCTCTGCCAGACTTTTCAATTCCTGCATGCAGACATCATAGTCATCCGCTACGCCGGTGTCCACTCCCACCAGGATTACTTTTTCTCTTATATCTTCCAAAATCAGCTTCCTTCCTTTTCCACCATTTCCAGTTCAAAATAAAAAGCCACGCCGTTTTCGTAATTCTCCACACCGTATTTCTGGTTCATGGACTCCATAATTGCCTTTACAATGGAAAGTCCCACGCCGCTTCCGCCGTATTCCCGGGTTCTTGCCTTATCCACTTTGTAAAATTTATCCCAAAGATAAGGAATAGACTCCTCCGGTATTTTATTGCCGGTGTTGAAAATACTGATGCGCACCTTGCCTTTTTCCTTGCCGAAGCGGATTTCCACAATCTTTTCCCCGCCGCAGTAATGCAGGGCGTTGGTAAAGTAATTGGTAAACACTTCCTCCGTCATGTACTCATCCGCCCAGACATAAATAGGGTCACTGGGCTCCATGCGTATCTGAATATCCTGACCGTTTGCCAGAATACCGGCGGACTGGATATGGTTGCGGATAAGAGCAACCACATCGAAACGTTCGAAGTTCACCGTTTCCTTACCGAATTCCAATTCATTCAGGGTCATGAGCTTCTTTACCATCTGGTTCATTTTATTCGCTTCATCCACAATGACGCTGCAGTAAAATTCCCTGCTTTCCGCATCGTCGTTGATACCCTCCTGCAAGCCCTCCGCATAGCCCTGGATAAGCGCAATAGGGGTCTTTAACTCATGAGAAACATTGGACAGGAATTCCTTTCGCATGGAATCGATTTTCTCTTTGTTCTCAATATCCTTGTGGAGTTCGATATTGGCGTTTTTCAGCTCCTGTATAGTGCTCTCAAGGGTCTCGGACAACGTATTCATATGCTCACCCAGAAGGCCGATTTCACTCTTCTGCTCCCCTTCGTACTTGGCATCAAAATCCAGCTTTGTCATCCGCTCTGAAATCTCCGCCAGCTTTAAGATGGGCTGTGTAATCTTTCCGGTCACATAAAAAATAATAACACTGCTTATGGCAATACAGATAAGACCCGCGTAAAACAGAAACCGGTTGGCGATTTTTACACTTTCCCGGATGTTTTCCAGTGGCGTACGGATATAAAATGCCTGTCCTTCCGACAGCCAGCCCACCATTTCCATATATTCCGTCCTCGTCTTGGAGTCCTCGACCTTCTGGACGGTGTAACGGTCCGTTTCCTCTAAAATATAAGGATCCTTAATCGGTGTGTATATCCGGTCCCACAAAAGACCTTTGAGCATGTCCATGTCGTTGCCGAAGGTTGCGATAATGCGTGCTTCCGTATCCTGTACCACGCCCATGATGTTGTACTTGCCCGATATTTTTTCCATTTCAATTTCAAACGAATCCTCGCTGAAAGAATTGCTCTGCATATTGGTGTTCAAAATTTCATAGGTGTGGATGAGTGCCTTTTTGCGCTCCTCTTCGTAATATTTCTGTAGAAAGGTATTGTTGATCATCCAACAGATTAACAGTGTTGCCGCCATAAGCCCTATAAAAATCAGTGCCACCTGTCTTTTAATGGAATGCTTCATTTATTCCTCACGTCCTGCTTCAAATTTGTACCCCATCCCCCAGATGGTCTTGATTAAATCACCCTTGCTACCCAGTTTGCTGCGGAGTTTTTTCACATGGGTGTCAATGGTTCTGGCATCTCCGAAATAATCATAGTTCCAGACATGGTTTAAGATTTTTTCACGGGAAAGGGCAATTCCCTGATTTTCCATGAAATACGTCAGAAGTTCAAATTCCTTGTAGCTTAAGTCCACGCTTTCCCCGTCAATCTTGACCATATGGGCTGATTTGTTTAATTCAATACCGCCCGCGGAAAGGATTTCCTCTTCGTTATGCTGCACGGTTCTTCTCAAAATAGCCTCAATGCGCGCCACAAGTATCTTGGGGCTGAAGGGCTTGCTGATGTACTCGTCAATCCCCAGCTCAAATCCCAGCAATTCGTCGCTTTCGGCGCTCTTTGCCGTCAGCATGATAATGGGTACCTTGGAATATCTGCGGATTTCCTTGCAGACCTCCCATCCGTCCATTTTAGGCATCATTACATCCAGTACAATCAGGGCTATATCCTTCTGTTCAAAGAAAATGCCCACAGCTTCCTCTCCGTCCCCTGCTTCCAGGACTTCAAAATTGTCCTTTACCAAAAAGTCGCGTATGAGCTTGCGCATCCTGCTTTCGTCATCTACCACCAGTATTTTCAGTCTGTCCATATCCGTACCCTGCCTTTTCTTACCTGTCTTTATGTTTCTGTTCCGGTTGTTCTGTCTTATCCGGCTTCCGTCATTGTATATTCAGTTCCCGTTCTTTTTCCCTGACCGCATTTTCCCGTTCCGTAAGCTCCTGCTCCCAGGAGGCATAGCGGTTGGTGATTGCTTTTTCGTAGTTCAGGATATTCGGGCTCTTGCCGTTTACAGCTATGGCAAACATGGCTGCCACCGCCATGGCAAGCAGTATATTGAGTATCACGGAATACATCATAAGCCTGGGCTGCCCGGATGCTTTCTCCTGCTTCTTCTTCGGCACCGGTGTATAACTGTTTTTTCTGAGCTGGTAGGATATCTGCAACGGAATAGGCTTTAATTCCCCCTCAGGGATACCGTTTTCCAAAAGAAAATTCCTTAATTCCCACAAAAAGCCGTAGCCTACCGGAGTCCTGAAGGTATGCTCCGTCACAGCTTTTTCATATATCTGCTTTACCTTTTCCGGGTTGTCATAGGACAAGTGCATCCTGAGGTATTCTGTTTTTTTCAGTTCCTGTGAGGCCAGTGCAGCGTCTTCCGTTGTCTGGAACACAAAGCCTCCCACCGTACGCTCTCCTCTTGTATCGGTATAGGTATCCATGAGTATCTCCTTTCTATTCTCTGCCAAAAAGAAAAGGCCGGCCTAAAACAGACCGACCCTTCATTGTTAAGAAGTGGACCAGACGGGAGTCGAACCCGTGTCCAAAAGCCCATTCCCTGTCCTTCTACTATCATAGTCAATTATCTCGGACGAATGTCCCGTTCCCTCATACAGTAGGAAATTGACAGCCTGCCGTACTCAGTAGCTTCATGATACGCCCACGGCTGCAAAGCTTAGACCGTGTCGTTTCTCACATAGTCGATGCCCGGATTCTAAAGTGTGAGTGCCTTAGAGCGGACAGCTGCCATTAGGCAGCGTATGCTAAATTATCTTCAGCGTTTATATTTATTTTTGCGATTTGACGCATCGCCTGCGGATAGCTTCTCCAGCTGCAAGACTCCTGTCGAAACCTTGACTAGCCCTTATTGTTACCTATATTATATGCACTCTTCTTTCTTCCGTCAAGAAACGTATAAAAAATTAATACAAATTTAATATAGGTTTTTTACCTTAAATTCTTTTTCCGCTTCCCTGCGCTGGTCTTTCTTGGCAATGTCCTGCCGCTTGTCGTACAACTTCTTACCTCTGGCAAGACCGATTTCAATTTTAGCTCTTCCATCCTTAAAATAAACCTGCAGCGGCACAATGGTAAACCCTTTTTCGGAAATCTTACCGGTCAGCTTGCGGATTTCATCCTTATGCATCAGAAGCTTTTTGGGGCGGAGCGGATCCCTGTTAAAAATATTTCCTTTTTCATAGGGGCTGATATGCATACCGTAAATCCACACTTCGGAATTTTCAATACGCACAAAAGCTTCCTTTACACTGCATTTTCCCAGGCGAAGGCTCTTTACCTCCGTGCCGTGCAGCACCAGTCCCGCTTCGTATTTTTCATCTATAAAATAATCATGGTACGCCTTTTTATTGTTGGCAACCAGTTTCATGGCTTCCTGTTTCATAGCTGTCCCGCCTTTCTGTTTCCGGATTCGCACTTTGCGGCATTATTCCTCCGCATCGTCCTCTCCGGTATCTTCCACTATATCAAAATCAATGGCTTTTGTCATGCTGTCCGTGCCGGTTACTTTAATTTTTACCGGCTCTCCCAGACAATAGCTTCTGCCGGTATGTTCGCCTATCATTTCGCAAAGGTTCTCATCGTAGAAATAATAGTCCCCCGGCAGTCTGGATACATGCACCATGCCCTCCACAGTATTGGGAAGCTCCACATAGATGCCCCATGCCGTGATGCCGGAGATAATACCCTCGTATTCCTCTCCGATTCTTTCCGCCATATATTCCATTTTCTTTAACTTATCTGTTTCTCTTTCGGCTTCGTCCGCCCGTCTTTCTGTTTCGGAGGAGTGCTTTGCCACCTCCGGCAGAATGCTTTCATAGTGCAGCACCTTTTCCTCACTCATGCGGTTGCGGAGCTGGTCCTTTATAATACGGTGAATCTGTAAATCCGGGTACCTGCGGATAGGCGAGGTAAAATGACAGTAATAATCGCAGGCAAGTCCGAAGTGCCCCTCACAGACCGTACTGTATCTTGCCTGCTTCATACTGCGCAGCGTCAGCCGGCTCACCAGCGCTTCTTCCGGCGTACCCGCAATTTTCTTTAAGAGCTTCTGGATTTCCTTGGGATGGATTTCCTCTTCCGCCACTCTGCGGTGTGCCTTCCCCACGGATTTCATGTAGTAGCCCAGATTGTTGATGAAGATGTTTAATTTCTGCATCTTATCCCCGTCCGGCTTTTCATGGATACGGTATACAAACGGAAGCTCCTGCCAGTAAAAATGCTGCGCCACCGTTTCGTTTGCCGCCAGCATAAAATCCTCAATCAGCATATTGGCAAGATTTCTCTCATAAGGCTTTATTTCGAGCGGTCTGCCTTCGGCATCCAGTGTGATTTTGCTCTCCGGGAAATCGAAGTCAATGGCGCCTCTCTGCATTCTCTTTTCCCGAAGCAACATGGAAAGCTCCTTCATGGAAAGAAGCATGGGCACCAGTTCCTCATACTTTTTGCAGGTTTCTTCGTCATTATTCACAATGATTTTAGCAACATCCGTATATGTCATGCGCCTGTTTACCCTGATGACGGACTCGGTTATTTTATAATCCGCAATATTGCCCTCTTTGTCAATCTCCATAAGACAGCTTAAGGTCAGCCTGTCCTCGCCTTCGTTTAAGGAGCAGATGCCGTTTGACAGTGCATGGGGCAGCATGGGAATAACCCGGTCCACCAGATAGACACTGGTGCCCCTTTTCAGAGCCTCCCTGTCCAGTGCGGAATTTTCCTGCACATAGTTGGACACATCCGCAATGTGCACGCCTAAGTGGTACCTGCCCGTTTCTTCGTCCACGGTAAGACTGACCGCATCGTCCAGATCCTTGGCATCCTCGCCGTCTATGGTCACCATAAGAAGATTGCGTAAATCCAGTCTGCCCACTCTGTCGGCTTCCTCCACCTCTTTCACTGCACGCTCCGCCTGATTTAAGACCTTTTCCGGGAATGCAACCGGCAGATCAAAGCCCTTTACAATGGAAAGGATATCCACGCCGGGGTCATTGATATGACCGATAATCTCTGTGATTTTTCCTTCGGGGCTGCGTCTGCCTCTGCCGTAATCGGTAATTTCCGCCACAACCTTGTGTCCGGTCACGGCGCCCTTGGAACGTTCCAGGGGAATAAAAATATCCTTCGCTATTTTAGCGGAATCCGGCACCACAAAGCCGAAGTTTTTGGAACGCTCAAAGGTACCGACCACTTTTGTAATACCACGTTCCAGTATGTTTGTGATTTTAACCTCCGGACGCCTTCCTTCGGTGTCCGGTAAAAGAACCGCCTCCACCCGGTCCATGTGGAAGGCTCCGTTTGTCATGTCCTCCGGTACAAAATAATCCGCCTTCTTATTTCCGTCCTCTGCATCCTCCCGCAAAAAACCGTAGCCTTTGGCATGTCCTATGAAAGTACCTGTAATTATTTTTTCTGTGTTTCTTTTCTTTTTCATATCAATCCTCATGCCTTTCCGTAACAGGGCTTCTCCGCCTGCGGATGCAGAAACTACCATGTAAAAAAAGCACTCTTCTTACAAAGAGTGCTTTCGTTCATCATGCATTAAAAAACATTCAGGTTTAAGACAATCGCCATAAGGAAGAACAGAACCGCTAAAACTCTGGTAATCTTTACCAGATTTCCTTCCATGGAACGTCCTTTATTTTTGCCCCAGTAGGTTTCAGCCGCACCACTGATGGCTCCCAGTCCTTCATCTTTGCCTTCCTGCATTAAAACAAGCACTGTCAGTGCAAGACATATAATAATAAAAATAATCGTTAAAGTTATTCTCAAAGCTCCCATATCACACCTCCGTGGGATAGATTATATTCAATCAAACAAAAGTGATTGTACCATAGAGTAAACAGTTTTTCAACCTCTTTTTCCAAAACAGGTCTATTTTTTCCATGTCTGTGGAGAAAACAGTACCAAAATCGGAATGAGCTCCAGCCTTCCCGCCAGCATGTCGAAAATCATCACTACCTTCGATACATCCGAAAAGGCGGAAAAATTACCGGTGGGTCCTACCACATCAAGCCCGGGACCGATGTTGTTCAGTGTCGCCATAACTGCAGAAACATTGGTTTCAAAGCTGAAATTGTCCAGACTGACGATCAGGATGGACGCAAAGGACAACAGGACATATATGCCGGTGTACACCAGAATGGAACGGATTAAATCCTCCGGAAGCGCCCTTCCGTCCATATGCAGCTTTTTAATGCTGCGTGGATGAATAACCTTCTGAATTTCATTTTTTACGCTCTTTACAAGCACCACCAGTCTGGATACCTTAAAGCCGCCACCCGTACTGCCGGCACTGGCGCCCACAATCATCAGAAGAAACAGTATCGTCTTACTGAAGGACGGCCACAGATTAAAATCACAGCCTGACAGACCTGTGGTCGTGATGATGGAAGTTACGTGGAATGCGGATTGGAACAGGGCTTCTCCGAAATTGGCAAAATAGCCTCTCACATTGACGGCAATTAACAGAGTTGCTCCCGCCACTATTCCCACGTAAGCCTTAAGCTCCGTATTCTTCAGCACATCCCCCGGCTTTTTTGCAATCAGAAGATAGTATACGCTGAAATTGATGCCGCACAAAAACATGAAAATCATGATAATTGTCTGCACTGCCCTGCTATAGGTCGCTGTACCGGTATTTAAAATACTGTAGCCGCCGGTACCCACCGTGGAAAATGTCATGGTAACGGAATCAAACAGGGGCATACCTGCTATTAACAGGCAGATGATTTCTGCCACCGTAATGGCAATATAAATAATGTATAAAATCCGGGCGGTGTTTTTTACCCGCGGAACCAGCTTTCCGACGGAGGGTCCCGGACTTTCCGCCCTGACTAAATGCATATTATAGCTGCCGGACAGAGGTACAATGGACAAAATAAATACCAGAACGCCCATACCGCCTACCCAGTGTGTGGACAACCGGAAGAACTGGGTACAACGTGCCAGTGCTTCCACATCCGTAAGAATGGTAGCACCCGTTGTGGTAAAACCGGACGCCGTTTCAAAAACCGCATCCACATAAGAAGGGATTTCTCCGGTAAGCACAAAGGGAACCGCCCCGATAAGACTTAATATAATCCAGCTTAAGGAAACGGTGACAAAACCTTCCCTCGCATAAAACACCTTGCTTTTTGGCTTAAACAGTCTGCCCGCAAAACCAATCAGCAGGCACGCCGCTGCAATCAGAAGAAATGCATATCTTTCTTTTTCTCCGTAAAGCAATCCCACGAAATAAGGAATCAGCAGAAAAAAGCCCGCAAATTCCAATACACTGACCAGTGTATATCGGATAATGGAATGATTCATTCTAATAAACCGGCCTTTCTTAAATCAGCACCTTTTGCAACGTTATCTTAAAATATCCTTGATATCATGAAATCCGGTAGCGGAGGTTACCACCACCACAGTATCACCTACCTGGATAATACTATGACCTCTCGGTGTCATGATGGTTCCCCTGTGGTTGATGCTGCAGATCAGAATATTTTTCTTGAGCTTCAAATCCTGCAGGGGAATTCCCACTAACGGGCAATCCTCCCTTATGTAGAATTCCAGAGCTTCTACCCGGTTGTCGTTTAATTTATACAGAGTCTCAATATTGCTGCCCATGGAATTATGCATGGCGCGTACAAACTCGATAATGGTTTCCGCCGTAACATACTTGGGATAAATAATGCTTCCCAGATCCATGCTTTCAATGATTTCATCATAGGACAGCCGGTGCACACGGGTAATAATTTTGGCCTTGGTCTGGCTCTTGGCAAACAGGGAAAGCATAATGTTTTCTTCGTCGAAGTTTGTCATGGAAACAAAGGCTTCCGTCTGTAAAAGCCCCTCTTCCATCAGAAGCTCCCTGTCGGTGCCGTCGCCGCAGATAATCATTGCCTGGGGCAGAATTTCTCCTAATTCCTCGCAGCGTTCCTTGGATTTATCAATAATCTTGATGTGAATACCCATATCCGACAGAATCTGCGTCAGATAATAAGATGTTTCTCCGCCGCCGATAATCATGGCATCCTTGGCACGGGTGGTAGGCACCTTTAATTTCCGGAAGAAAGCGGCAATCTTGGCGGAAGCGGCTACCAGTGTAATTTCGTCTCCTGCTTTCAGGACAAAATCACCGTCGGGAATGTAAATCTCCTCGCCTCTCTCTACCACGCAGACCAGCACATCGCTCTTAAACTCCGTGCTGACATCCTTTAAAGATAAATTACATAAAACAGACTGCTCGCCGATGCGGTATTTTACAAGCTCCACCCTGCCCTTGGAGAAGGTATCAATCTTTAAGGCGGAAGGGAATTTAAGGAGTCTTGCGATTTCGGATGCTACCGCATATTCCGGATTGATAACTAAGGAAAGTCCCAGTTCCTCTTTAATATAGGCGATTTCCTTGTAGTAGACCGGATTGGATACTCTCGCAATGGTATGACAGCCGCCGGTTTTTCTGGCAATAAGACAACAAAGCAGGTTCAATTCATCTTTTCCGGTAACGGCAATTACCAGATCTGCTTCATCAACTCCTGCTTCCATCTGCACACTGTATACGGCGCCGTTTCCCACGATGCCCATGACATCATAGGTATTGGCTATGTTATTTACAATATTTTCCTTTTCATCAATTATCGTAATATTATGTCCTTCGCTGCTTAACTGCTCGGCAAGGGCAGTACCTACATTTCCGCAGCCGACTATTACAATTTTCATAATTGCTACACCTTTCTATTCTATTTCAGCCATACATAGGAGCAAAACAGAATAAATAAAAAAAATACAAGAAGGAACAGTGCTGCAATTAACAATGCAGCACCTAAAATCCCTCTCATCATGGCACGTTTTTCCTTAAAGGTCAGGTCTGCGAAATCGTTTTCCCTTTTGTTTTCCGTTTTGTTTTTTTCTCCGGAGTACCAGGGCATACCTTCCACATTCATATTGGCAATGGTTCTGCCGTCATCTACAAAAGAAGGTTTCTTCTTATTTCTTGCCATCTTCTTCCTTCTTTGCCTCATTCATTTCTTTTTCGAATGCTTTATTCATTTCCGGTGTATTGTACAAATGGCAGGCAACAAAGTGACCGTCTTCCACTTCTCTGTACCGGGGTGCGATGCACTTACACATTTCCATGCAGTCCTTACATCTTGTGTGGAACTTGCATCCTGCGGGCGGATTGGCGGGAGAAGGAATGCTTCCTTCCAGCACAATTCGTTCCATCTTGGCATCCGGGTCGGGGATGGGAATGGCGGAGAACAATGCTTTCGTATACGGATGCAGCGGATGATTGAATATCTTTTCCGTTTCGGAATATTCTACCATATTTCCCAGATACATAACGCCTACCGTATCGGAGATATGCTCTACAACGGAAAGGTCGTGGGAAATAAACAGGTAGGTCAGATCAAATTCCTTCTGCAGGTTACGGAGCAGGTTGATAATCTGCGCCTGAATGGAAACATCCAGTGCGGATACCGGTTCGTCGCAGACAATGAAGTCCGGGTTTAAGGCAAGCGCACGGGCAATGCAGATACGCTGTCTCTGACCGCCGGAAAATTCATGTGGATAACGGTCTTTGTGATATTCCTGCAGACCGCAGGCTTCCATAATTCTGGTAATATAATCGTCAAATTCTTCGGGAGGAACAATGCCGTGCTCTCTGACACCTTCACCGATGATTTCACCTACCGGCAGTCTCGGAGAAAGGCTGGAAAACGGGTCCTGGAATACAATCTGGATTGTAGGACGGATTTTCCGCAGTTCTTCCTTGCTTAAGGAGAAAATTTCCTGTCCGTTGATATATACTTCACCGGAGGTCTTTTCCTGCAGACGAAGCAGGGTTCTGCCGGTGGTGGACTTACCGCAGCCGGACTCTCCCACGAGACCCATGGTGGTACCTCTTTTAATGGTAAAGGAAACACCATCCACAGCCTTTACATAGGAAGTCTTGCCGGAAACGATGCTTTTCTTTATCGGGAAATATTTCTTCAAATCCTTCACAATTAAAAGATTATCCTTATTTTCCAATTCTTCTTTGGATACTAACGGGTCCTGTATATGCTTTTTATCTTTATCCATACCATACACACCTTTCTACAGCTTCTTCACATCCACAGACTGCGGATATCCCATTACTTCTCCTTCATCAAAGTAACGATAGCAGCTTACAGAGTGGGTATCGCTGATTTTGATTTCGGGCGGGTATTTGCCGTTGCATTTTTCTACACACATTTCACATCTGTCTTTGAAGTAACAGTAATCCGGCATGTTGATGGGATTCGGTACACTGCCGGGAATATTGTAAAGCTCTTCTACCTTACGTCCTACCACGGGCTTACTCTTCATAAGACCGATGGTATAGGGATGGCAGGGATTGCTGAAAATATCCCTTGCAGTGCCTCTTTCAATTACACGGCCTGCATACATAACCACCACGTAGTCCGCCATATTTGCCACCACGCCCAGGTCGTGGGTGATCAGCATAATGGAACTGCTCATCTTGTCCTTCAGTTCCTTTAACAGATCCAGAATCTGTGCCTGGATGGTAACATCCAGTGCAGTGGTCGGCTCGTCGGCAATAATCAGCTCCGGGTTACAGGACAATGCTATGGCTATCATGATACGCTGACGCATACCGCCGGAAAGCTCGTGAGGATACATCTCGTAAACGCCTTCTTTGTTGGCGATGCCGACTAATTCCAGCATCTCTAAGGTACGCTTCTTCACATCTTCCTTGCTCATTTCCGGATTGTGAAGCTTAATTACTTCATCTACCTGGAAGCCGATACGGAATACCGGGTTTAAGCTGGTCATGGGCTCCTGGAAAATCATAGCCATGCGGTTGCCTCGCATATGCTGTACCACTTCGTTGGGAGCCTTGGCAATGTCAATGGCATCTCCGCTGTCCCCTTCGCCTACGTTGAAACGGATTTCTCCGCCTACGGTCTGTCCGTGGGGTCTCTGCAGAAGCTGCATTAAGGAAAGGCTGGTAACAGATTTACCGCAGCCTGACTCTCCTACGATGCCGACAGTGGAACATTTCGGAACCACAAAGCTGGCGCCGTCTACCGCCTTAACCGTACCGATGTCGGTAAAGAAATAGGAGCAGACATTGTCAAATTCCACTACGTTACCGGAGTCCTTCATTTTGGTCATGTAGGTATCCGGGTTTACTTTCTTTCTGTTTCTCTGCTTTTCCAGACGCTTGGTAAGCTTACGGTTAAATCTGGAAATCCTGGCAGATTCTTTACTGGATATATAATTTGCTTTCTTACTCTTATGCTCTGACATAATCTATAAACCCTCCGCATTGTTATCTCTTCATTTTCGGGTCGAAGGCATCACGCAGACCGTCACCCACAAAGTTGAAGGCGATAACGGTAAGACAGATCAACATTCCCACGGGAACCCAGATATAGGTATAGCTCTTCATCGCCTCTGCGGTGGATACGGAGTTAATCATGGTACCCCAGGTTGCCAGAGGATGCTTTACACCAAGACCTAAGAAGGAAAGAGTGGATTCTGTTAAAATAACGCTGCCGAGACCGGAGGTTGCGGTCACGATCAGCTGGGGCATAACATTCGGTACCAGATGCTTAAAAATACGTCTTCTGGTCTTTAAGCCGATTGCTTCTGCCGCTACCATGAATTCCTGCTCACGCAAGGAAAGGATCTGACCTCTGACGAGACGTGCCACACCTGCCCAGCCCAGGATACCGAGTACGGCCATCAGCCACATAACACGCACATAAGGCTTCATCTTCATGGCATCGAACATGGCTCCCATGATAATCAGGATTGGCATGGAAGGAATACAGTAGAAAATATCTACCATTCTCATGATAAGGTTATCAATCCAGCCGCCGAAGTAGCCGGCAATACCACCCATGATAACACCTAAAATTGTTTCAATGATGATAACCACAAAAGCAACCAGCAGGGAAACACGGCCGCCGTACATCATACGTGCCAGCACATCCATACCGTCACCGTCCGTACCGAATACATGCTCTCTGGTAGGCTTTGCAAAAATATCGATCAGGTAAACCACCTGTTCGCAGGTCATGACATAGGAACCGTTTTTATCGGTTATGGTAACGGTTTTTGTTTCCGTGGTATAGTTGCCGTTTTCATCCAGGGTGTAGTTACCGTTTTCGTCTACCTGGGCAATCTCCCATTCGAAAGTTGCGGTTCTTACGTTCTGTGCCACCATGTCCTCAATGACTTCATGCACCTTTTCCTTGAAGGCAAAGCCCAGTACATCTTCACCGCTGTAGGAACGGATAACCAGGTTGGAAAATGCGGCTACCGGTGTCCCGATATCCTTTGCTTTGTCAAAAATTTCGATTTCGTCGGTATCGGGAACTTCCACAATATAGTATCCGTTTCCGTCCGCTTCAAAATCGGTTTTGCTGACGTAAGCAATCACGGCATTTTTCTTGAATTCATCGCTGATCTTGAAAGTATCGTCATAGCTGTCGAATACATAATCGGTCAGGTAACCGAGGGCTGTGCTATCCCCCAGACGGTATACATGTACGCCATCGGAAGCCTTGTTTACCACATATTCCGCATTTCCGAAGGTAAAACGGCTGTTGTCCATATTCTCCTGCAGGGCTGCTTCAAAATCCGCCCCCAGCTTACTGCCGGTATAAGTGATACCGCCGCCGCTTTTCTTTACGGTATAGGTTTTCTTCTTGCCTGCGGTTACAGTAAAGGTTTCGCCGCCTGCCTTAAATTCGGACTTTCCGGAGGCAATGGCTTTTTCAAGAGCACTCTGTACCCCTTCTGTTTCTTCCACTCCGGAGGCAAGCTTAATTTCCTTCTTAATCGAATCATAAGTACCGTAGGTGGTCTCATCTCCGATAAAGCACACCTCTTCTCTCTCATCCTTCAGAAGGGAATATACATGGTCTGACATCTTTTCCACCAGATAGCTGTTGCCGTCCGTATCGGTCAGGGCGCTTTCCTGCTCACCTGCCGCACTCATCTTATTGATGGTGGAAGTCAGATTGTTTTTAACGGAATAATGCAGGTCCGTGCTTTCATCCAGTAAGAACAGGGAAAACTCCGTTCTCTTGGATGCCATGGCATAATCAATTACGGAATTGTCATATTTGTAGAAAATCTGTGTCTGGCTGTACGGATAAAAAATCGGCACCAGAAAGGAAAATACAAACATGAATATCAGGACTACGGACCCCACGATAGCCAGACGGTTGTTGATGAAACGCTTGAATACCAGCTGTCCCGGGCTTAAGACCTTGATACGTTCCGTGCTGTCCAGTGTCATTTTGTCTTCTTTATGCAGTTCGTTCTTTGCTTCTCTCTCTTTTAAGACTTCGTTGAAATTCTTTTTACTCATTTCGCACTGACCTCCTAATTTACACGTACACGGGGGTCAACCACCGCATAAAGAATATCTGCAATCAGATTACCGAGCAGAGTCAGGATGGATACAAATGCCAGATAGAACATGGTGAAAGGAATATCACCGCCGATCATGGCATAATAGGAATAATAACCGATACCGCGGATACCGAATAAGGTTTCGGTAATCAGCGCACCGGAGAAAAGTCCCGGTAAGGAACCGCCAAGCATGGTTACCAGAGGAATGAGGGTATTGCGGAACGCATGTCTGCTGATAACCTTGTTTTCCGGTAGGCCCTTGGCTCTTGCGGTACGGATATAGTCGGAATTCAGAACCTCGAGCATGTTGGTTCTGGTGTAACGCATCAGACCTCCGACACTGACAACGGTAAGGGTGGCAATGGGCAGCACCAGATGTGCCGCTAAGTCCATGGTCTTACCGAAGCCGGAAAGGGATGCATAGTTTCTGCCCTGCATACCTACTAATTCAAACCATCCGAGCTTGACGGAGAAAATCAACTTAAATACGGTTGCCACAAAGAATGTGGGCATGGATATACCAATGAGACCGAATACCGTGACGGCATAGTCGGTCAGACTATATTGTTTACGCGCAGCCACTACACCGAGCGGTATGGCGATTATAATCTCAAGAATAAAGGAGATGGCTCCCATTACGAAACTGTACCAGATACACTTGTCAAAAAGCTTAAGAACAGGCATCGTCTGGCTCCAACTGTCACCAAAGTTACCCTGTACGGCATTGCCAAGCCAGATAAAGTACCCCTGTACGATACCCTTGTCCATTCCGTACTGAGCATTCAATTCATCAATCCATTCCTGCGCACTTTTGGTTGCGCCGGGACGGGTGGCAAGCTCTCTTGCCGTCTGCTCTACATAGCTGGTAGGCAGATTACACTCCAATGCATAGATAATAAATGTTACAAAGAAAAAAATAACCGCACTGAATGCCAGTCTTTTTGCAATAAACTTTCCCATAAAACACCGCCTATAAAATTATATCAGTTACAGAAGCCTGCATACGCAGGCTCCTGCTCTGATATTGATTTGGTTTGCACCAATTAGTTCATCTCTAATTTTTCGATGTCGTTCGTCCATCCCCAGAAGGTGGTGATATCGGGAGTCATGGTAGAAACATTGACACGTTCGGTACTGATGACTACCGCATTCTGTCTCTGGTAGGTAGGAATTTCCACACCCCAGTCAAGAATGGTTTCCAGACATTCCTTGTAAGTTGCCTTACGGTAGGACTGGTCTGCACTGTTACGTGCTGCAATAATCATTTCGTCTAAATCAGCATCTTCAATGCTGTAGTGGTTGGAGTTGGTTCCCTTACCGTTAGCATTGTCGGAATGGTATACCTGATACATATCCGGGTCAACGGTTGCACCCCATGCTCCTGCCCACATTTCAGCAGTGTTAGCTTCCAGTGCGTTGTTCCATACGCTGGAATCGGAAGGGTCGTTGATCTGGAGCGTAATACCGATGGTAGCTAAAGCTTCCTTTGCTGCAGTCAGAATACCGAATGCAGGGTGGTCGCCGGTACCGCCGCCGGGGATAATTACTTCGTAGGTCATTTCTGCACCTTCGGGAGCTGCGGTGAACTTACCAGTTGCTTCGTCGAAGGTGTAACCTGCTGCTTTGAAGAAGCTGATACTTGCCTGAAGAGCTGCTTCGTACTTCTGCTCGTCAGTCATATCTGCTGTGTAAATGGAGTTGCCGTCAGCATCTACAGAATAGGCAATCTGATAGCCTTCGTCTGCAGGCTTGGGAGCTGCCCAGGAAGTATTGGACATAGGATACTGGATTACAGTAGCCATTTCGCCGTAGTAGGAATTGATAACGGTATCTCTGTAAGCTGCAAAGATGGTTGCAAATGCTTTTCTTAAATCCTTGGAAGCTTCGCTTGCCTTGTCGTCGCCAACCTTAACTACATTAGCGTTGATACCGATGTAGCCGTAGCCTAAGTTGTCAACTAAGTCGGTGGTCAGAACGTCACCGGTAACTTCTCCGTTGGAGTTGTAATTCTTGATGTTCTTTAATACATCCACGCTCATGGAAGGATCGGAAATATCAAAGGTTCCGGATGCTACACCCGTCAGCTTGTCACTTTCGGGAGTTTCCTTGAACAGAATGGTCTTAATCTTGGGTTCACCCTTGAAGTAATTTTCGTTTGCGGTGAAGGTAACGACACCGTTTTCATAGCTGTCGAACTTGTAAGGACCTGCACCTAAAGGCTGGGTGGTCTTATCTTTTACGCTGCTTAAATCACCCTTGGTGAAACCAAACATGTTGTTGTCATAATCATACTTGGAGGTATCGCCATAGTAATGAAGAGGTGCTACGGCTACGCCTAACTGGTAAATAGCAACCGCATCAAACTTATCCATGGTAACACGCAGGCTGTAGTCGCCGGTCTTTTCGATACCGGAAATGTTGGCAGCGGAATCACCGGTGGTAATACCCTGTGTAAATTCAGGATAGTCTTCGTTTAACATGGCAAACAGGTCGTCGCCTGCCGCTTCTGTCTCAGACATGGTAACTAAATCATTTTCATATTTAGCCTGTAATTCAGTCCAGTAGTCAGCGATGGTCAGATCTGCAATGTTGTATTCGGTACCGGTGCCTGCACCTGTCAGAACGGTGCCGTCATCGTTTACATCACCGAATCCCCATGCAAACATACCGAGAGCCACTTCACTGTTTCCAACGGATTCCAGATAATCCGGGTAATTTGCTACACAGTAATCTACGATATCCTGTGCGAACTTTTCGCCTTCTTCATCAACAGCAGCCCAGTATGCGTTCATCTGATCCTCTGTGAAGGTTGTGAAATCGGTATTGTCACGGCCTGCGGCAAGAATTATGTTGCCAAGGCTGTCCATACCGCTTCTGTAATCTTCCATACCCTTGATAGGCAGTGTATAGAAGGTAGCTGCGCCGTCATAAGTCGGGTCAGCAAATACATACATGGAGAAAATAACATCATCTGCGGTAAGAGGTTCACCGTCAGAAAACTTGATATCATCTCTTAAAGTAAAATCATAAACTACGGTACCGTCATCGTTCTGTGTAATGTCACAGTCAGCGATACCGGTATAGGTATAGTCGGTGCCATTGTAAGCAATGGTTTCGCCTTCAATACCTTTCATGACAATATTGCCTTCGCGGTCAGAAGCAAGTAAACCGATGGAAACCATATCGGATACGTCCTGGTCATATGCAAGAGTCGCAAAGAAAGGGCTGAACTTGGAACCGAAGGTGTCTTTACCGACAACTAAGGTATCAGCGCCTGTGGATGTGGAAACTTCTGTGGATTCAGAAGCGCCTGTTTCTGTGTTAGCGCCGTCGGAAGAAGTGTTGTCTTTGCCGCAGGCACTGAGGGAAGCTACAGTCATAACGGCTGCTAAACCGAGAGAGAGCTTCTTCAAGAAACTTTTTTTCATAACTTTATCCTCCTTATGTGATAATGGGTAGAATCCCTTGCGGGTATTCCCTGTTTATATCAAACAGCCTGTGCTGCCGATATCGTGTTCAGGCAGTCTCCTCTTTTTTATCCGCTTCCGGATTTTCCGTCTCCGTCACCTGTATGTCTTTTATAAACAAAAAGCCCGCTGCAAAAAAAACAATCTGCAGCCCCATGGAAGCCAGATAAAAGAAATCCCAAAAGGAAAAGCAGAAAGATACCTTTATGCCGTAGACAAGTGCTGCAAGAAAGGCAAGTGCCGATACGACGATGCCGGCAACACTGCTTCCCTTTGCCCTGTCAAGGCTTTTTTCCTTCTCTTTTCTTTTAAAAGAAGACTGTGTGGTGAGTTTCAAAAGACTCATTGCCGAGGAAAAGAACAGATAGACCACCGCAAATAATCCGAGCATGGGCACCGTCACATAAATCTGTCTGGTAACGGCACTGTAATTCCAGAGACTGATCAGCAGAAGAACCATACTTATAAGTGCAAGTGCACACTCTCTCAGCGCAAGAATCCTTAATTGCTGTACGTCACTGAAGCTATAGAGAGGTCCGATATAAACAGCCTTCTCTTTCATTTCCCCCTTGGCTCCGTCATATACCTCTATCCGGTAGTCCTTTGCATATTTGTTTCTGAGCATCTGCCACTGCCTTTCAGAATTCGTCTTTTCACAAAAAAAGCAGGTAACATTTATTACCCACTCCATTATGGTGTATCCGTAATAGATTTTTCATCTATGCACGTAGTAGAATAGCATTTTTTTGCCGTAAAATCAAGTATCTTTTCGTTTCCATATAAATCCTGTATGCGTATTTCAGTCTTTCAAATGTATATTTTCCTTTGTTTTTTGCAATATATTCACATATATTGTATTAAAATTTATATTTATCATGTATTTAAGCATAAATATTCTTTTTGTATATTTGTAAAAGCAGCAGGCTGCCTGCTTACAGTCTGCTGCATCCATATACTCTCCGGTTGTTTATAAAATTATTTTGCCAGCACGCCGTAAACCGCCGATGCACCCACTTCCTCTTCTATCTGTAAAAGCCGGTTGTACTTTGCCACACGGTCGGAGCGGCATGGGGCGCCCGTTTTAATCTGTCCGGCATTTAAGGCTACGGCAATATCCGCAATGATGGTATCCTCCGTTTCGCCGGAACGGTGGGAAATCACGGCACGGTAGCCGTTGCGCATTGCCATATCCACTGCATCAAAGGCTTCCGAAAGCGTACCAATCTGGTTTACCTTCACTAAAATGGCATTGGCTGCGTTCAGCTTGATGCCGGCATCCAGGCGTTTGACATTGGTCACAAACAAATCGTCACCCACAAGCTGCACCCGTCCGCCGATGCGCTCCGTCATGGTGCGGAAGCCTTCCCAGTCATCCTCCGCAAGACCGTCCTCTATGGAGAAAATAGGATATTTATCCAGAAGTCTTTCATAGTAAGCAATCATCTCTGCGGCATCCCGGATGATTTCCTCCCCCTTCTGCTTACTCTCACCGGGGAAATGGTACATGCCTGTCTTTTCCTGATACAGCTCGCTGCTTGCCACGTCTATGGCAATCTGCACATCCGCACCCGGTTCATAGCCGGAGGCCTTGATGGCTTCCACCAGAAGGTCCAGCGCCGCTTCCGCATCGGGCAGGTCGGGCGCAAAGCCGCCTTCATCCCCGATACCCGCGGAAAGTCCTTTTCCGGTAATGATACCTTTTAAATTATGGTAAATCTCCGCACATATGCGCAGGGCTTCCTTAAAGCTTTGTGCGCTCACCGGTGCAATCATAAATTCCTGAAAATCCACCGTGTTGGCGGCATGCTTTCCGCCATTTAAGATATTCATCATGGGGGTTGGCATCAAAATGGTACGGCTGCCGCCGAGATACCGGTACAGAGGCAGCTTTAAGGAAGCGGCTGCCGCCCTGGCGCATGCCATGGATACACCCAGCGTCGCATTGGCGCCTAAGTTAGCCTTGTTGTCCGTGCCGTCCGCCGCAATGAGCAGGCGGTCTATTTCACTCTGGTCAAGTACGTTCTTTCCGATTAAAAGCGGCTTTATTTTCTCATTGATATTCCGCACCGCATGCTCCACACCGAGACCGAAATACCGCTCTTCGCCGTCCCGCAGTTCCACTGCCTCAAACCGTCCGGTGCTTGCTCCCGACGGTACGGATGCGTGTCCCATATAACGGCATCCGGTTTCCACATCTTCTACCACTACTTCTGTTTCCACGGTAGGATTTCCTCTGGAATCTAAGATTTCCCTTCCGTGCACTTCGATAATCTTTTTAAACGAAATCATGGCATACCTCCTTTTTTAGTCAGTATGCCACGATTTCTGTAATTTATTACCCGTCTTTCACACAGAACGGTTGTAATTTCTTATTTTATTTCTTAATAAGAAGGGATTTGCCGGTCATTTCCTTCGGCTGCTCCATACCCATAATCTCAATCAGGGTAGGAACGATGTCTGCCAGACAGCCGCCCTCTCTTAAGGTATAGGACTTGTCATAGTTGTGCAGGATGAACGGAACCGGATTGGTGGTATGAGCGGTATAAGGTTCACCGGTTTCATAATCAATCATCTGCTCTGCATTTCCGTGGTCCGCACAGATAAAGAGTACGCCATCCATATCGTCTACTGCGGCTACTGCCTTTCCTACACATTCATCCACAACTTCGATTGCCTTTACGGCTGCGGGGATAACACCGGTATGTCCTACCATGTCGGGGTTTGCGAAGTTGATGATAATAACATCATAGCTGCCGCTTCTGATGGCGGCGGTCAGCTTGTCGCATACTTCGTAAGCGCTCATTTCCGGCTTTAAGTCATAGGTTGCAACCTTGGGAGAATGTACTAAAATTCTGTCCTCACCTTCGTTGGGCTGTTCTACACCGCCATTGAAGAAGAAGGTTACGTGTGCATATTTTTCGGTTTCGGCAATACGCGCCTGGGTCATCTTATGAGCGGCAAGATACTCACCGAAGGTGTTGGTAATAGCTACCTTGTGGAATGCCACTTCCTTGTTGGGGATGGTCGGGTCGTAATCGGTAAAGGCTACGAATACGATATCCTTTCTGGTTCCTCTTTCAAACTTATCAAAGGTATCCTCACAGAATGCTCTGGAGATTTCTCTTGCTCTGTCGGGACGGAAGTTGAAGAATACAACGGAGTCGTGGTCCTTAACGGTACCGATTGCCTTGCCGTCTTTTGCCACAACGGCGGGTACTACGAATTCATCGGTTACCTCCTTATCGTAAGAAGCCTTGATTGCGCAGAACGGACACTCTGCCTGTACGCCTTCGCCCTTTACCATGGCGTCGTACGCAAGCTTTACTCTGTCGTAGTTGTTGTCTCTGTCCATTGCATAGTAGCGGCCCATGATGGAAGCGATTTTGCCGACACCCTTGTTGTCCATTTCCTTCTGCAGCGCCTCCAAGAACTCCTTACCGCTTGCGGGAGGGGTATCTCTGCCGTCTAAGAAGCAGTGTACATACACTTCTTCGATGCCGTTCTTCTTTGCCATATCCAAAAGGCCGTATAAATGAGTGATGTGGCTGTGCACACCGCCGTCGGAAAGAAGTCCCATGCAGTGCAGGGCGGAATGGTTCTTCTTACAGTTTTCCATAGCCTTAAGAAGTGCCGGATTTTCAAAGAAATCGCCGTCCTGGATTTCCTTGGTGATACGGGTCAGTTCCTGGTATACGATACGTCCCGCACCCATATTCATATGACCGACTTCGGAGTTGCCCATCTGTCCTTCTGGAAGTCCTACCGCCATACCGCTTGCCAGTCCCTTTACAAAAGGATTTTCCGCCATCAGCTTGTCCATGACAGGGGTATCTGCCATGGCAATGGCATTGCCGTTCTTATTATCATTCAGGCCATAGCCGTCTAAAATCATTAATACAACCGGTTTTTTACTCATGATTGCTTGCTCCTCTTTTCTGATTGTTATATATTTGTTGTTTACATCGCAAAAATTATACCTTTTCTTTGCAAAACATGCAAGAAAAGAATTGTTTTTTTTAGGCCATTGACATAAAATAGATGAAATATACTTTTACATAAAGGGGATTTTCTCATGATAACTCTGCTGTCTAAATTTTTTATTAAAAACCGGGAGGACACTTCCTCTCCCGAGGTCAGACAGCGCTACGGTATTTTAAGCGGCGCGGTCGGCATTTTCTTTAACCTGCTTTTATTTACCGGGAAGTTCATTGCCGGTTCCGTAAGCCACTCCATTGCCATTACGGCGGATGCCTTCAACAACTTATCCGATGCGGCTTCCTCCGTCATTACACTGATAGGATTCAAGTTAGCCGGCCAGAAGCCCGACCCCGACCACCCTTACGGGCACGGCAGAATGGAATACCTGTCCGGTCTTGCGGTTGCCGCCGCCATTTTAATCATGGCATTTGAGCTCTTAAAAAGCTCTGTGGATAAACTGTTCCACCCGGTGGAAACCGCTTTTCATCCTCTGATCATCCTCTGTCTGCTGCTTTCCATTCTGGTGAAGGGCTACATGTACTTATATAATAAAAGCATCAGCAGAAAAATACACAGTGAAGCCATGATGGCAACTGCAAAGGACAGCCTAAGTGATATGGTGGCAACCTCCGCCGTGCTTTTCACCACCCTGCTTTCCCGCTACGCCCACATTGATCTGGACGGCTGGTGCGGTATTTTAGTAGGCATCTTTATTTTCACGACAGGGCTTTCCGCCGCAAGGGATACCATCAATCCGCTGCTTGGCGAAGCTCCCGACCCGGAATTTGTCAAAAGGATTGGCGAAATCGTCTATTCCTACGAGGACATTTTAGGTTTCCATGATTTAATGGTACATAATTACGGCCCCGGCCGCGTCATCATTTCCCTGCACGCAGAAGTACCTGCCGATGGGGATATCCTTGCCCTGCACGACACCATTGACAACATCGAACGGAAACTGAAAAAAGAACTGCACTGTGAGGCGGTCATTCATATGGACCCCATCTGTATTCATGACCCGGAGGTCAATGACCTGAAAGAAAAGATCTGCGGTATTTTAAGAAATATCGATCCGGTTCTGACCCTGCACGATTTCCGCACGGTAAAGGGCCCCACCCACACAAATATCATTTTCGATGTGGTAAAGCCCTACCGTTTTCCCCTCTCCGACGAGGAGTTAAAACAGCTTTTAAGCGAAAAAATACAGTCTATGGGCGAAAATTTTTACCCGATTATTCAGATAGATGAAAAGTATACTTGACAGCTTTTAAAAAAAGGCGTATAGTCAAACAAGTTAATGTCAAAATATAAAAAGAAGGAGGTAACCGAAATGATTTATTTCGTAAACAACATGACAGATAACAAAATCTTAACAACGACAATTTTCGCAGTTACCTCAGAAAGACTTATGAATTGCTGATATCTGACAGCAAGTGCTTTTGCAAGCTTATACTTTTGAATTAAGCTTTCGGCACTCCGGTTTGTAAATTTGCCTGCGGTTTCTTCCGCAGGCTTTTTTTGTGTCTGCGGGTATATCGCCGCTGCCGTCTTTCCGAGGGGATTAAAAAAGGAGGAGAATGAAAACATGAAGAAACTGTCAACGCATATCAGAGAGCATCTGCCGGCTTATCTTTTAGCCACCCTTGCCCTTGTTATCCATGTCGGACTGGATATGCTTTCGCCGGAGCTTACCAAACGCATCATTGATGATGTTATCGGGAATGGCAACCTTGCCGCCCTGAAAGGTATTCTCCTTGGCTTTTTTGCTATCGGTATCGGCCGTTTTATCTTCGGCTACATCAAGGAATACACCTTCGATGTGACCGGCGCCACCATCGCATCCAATATGCGTAAGGAGCTGTTCGACCACATCCAGAGCCTTTCCGCCGATTTCTTTGACCGGACCGGCACCGGCGAGCTGATGAGCCGTATCAAGGATGACATCGACCATATCTGGGACGGTATTTCCTATGTGGGAATGCTTCTGATTGAGGTTGCCGTACATACATCCCTGATTTTATTCTGTATGATACGCATCAACTGGAAGTTAGCGTTAATTCCCATCGTCTGCATGATTTTGTGCGCCTGCCTCGCCATTTATTTAGAAAAGAAGCTGGACAGCGTCTATGAAGCCATCAGTGAGGAAAATGCGGAATTAAATACCGTTGCGGAAGAAAATTTAACAGGTGTGCGCACCGTGCGGGCTTTTGCCAGAGAGGATTTTGAAATAAACAAATTCCTTTCCCACAACACCCGCTATTATGAACTGAACATGCAGCAGTCCAAAATCTTTGTAAAGTACCACCCACTGTTTTCCTTAGTCAGCAAAATCCTTCCGCTGTTTGTGTTACTCTTCGGCGGTATTCTGTACTTAAACCAGAAGGACGGCAGCTTTACCTTAGGTGACCTGGGTGCCTTTATCCAGTACTCCACCAATATCGTGTGGCCCATGGAAATGTTAGGCTGGCTGACCAACAGCTTATCTTCTGCCGTTGCTTCCAATAAAAAAATACGGAAGCTCTATGCGGAAACGCCCACCATTAAAAATCCGGAAAAGCCGGTTGTTCTGCCCATGGTAAAAGGAAAGCTTTCCTTCTCCCATGTCAGCTTTGTAAGGGAGGAAAAGCCGGTATTGTCCGATATCAGCTTTACCGTGGAAGCCGGACACACTCTTGGCATCATGGGCGCCACCGGCTCCGGCAAATCTTCCATCGTACAGCTTATACAGCGTATGTATGACTGCAGCGACGGCAGCATTTCCTTAGATGACGTGGATATCCGCGAGCTTACGTTAAAGCAGGTGCGGAGCAGTATTTCCGCCGTTATGCAGGATGTGTTCCTCTTTTCCGATACCATTGACGAAAATGTGCGTCTGGGGAAAAAAGACAGCATTACCCCCGATGTGGTAAGGGAGGCATCTTCCGCCGCTTCCGCCAGCGAGTTTATCGAAAAATTGGAGGACGGTTACGATACCGTTATCGGCGAACGCGGTGTGGGTCTTTCCGGCGGCCAGAAGCAGCGTATCAGCATTGCCCGTGCGCTTGCCAAAAAGAATCCCATTTTAATTATGGACGACTCCACTTCCGCTCTCGACATGGAAACGGAGCACGAAATCCAGAAAACGTTAAAGACGTTGACGGATACCACAAAAATCATTATAGCTCACCGCATCAGCGCCGTCCGGCATGCGGATGAGATACTTTTCCTTGAAAACGGTAAGATCCGGGAGCGCGGCACCCACGAAGAGCTTTTGGCTAAGAAGGGGCTGTACTACGAAGCTTACCAGTCTCAGTACGGTGATTTATTACCGGAAACGGAGGATGCAGCTTATGGCATTTAATTCTTATAAAGAAGATGAACAGACCAGCCATGTAAAGAAAAGCGCCACCCTGCTTCGTCTGTTCTCCTACTTACTTGCCTATAAAAAAGAAATTGTCGGCGTACTTCTCATTATGGCGTTCTGTGTGGGGGTATCTTTGTTAAACCCGCTCATCATGGAAGCCGCCATTGACGACTACATCGGCAAAGGCGACTTAAAGGGCCTGATTGGACTGATTGTGTTTGCCGCCGCCTTAAATATCATTATGATATTGCTGGTAAAATTGCGTATGTATATCATGGCGAAGGTGTGCAACCAGGTACTTTTAACCATCCGTCAGGAACTTTACACCCATATCCAGACACTGGATTTTCACTTTTTTGACAGCCGTCCCACCGGAAAGATTCTCTCCCGTATCATCGGCGATATCAATTCCTTAAAGGATGTGCTGAACAACAGCGTTACCACTCTTATACCCGACTTTATTACAGTGGCAAGCGTTGTCGTGATTATGCTGGTAAAAAGCCCCCTTCTTGCACTTGCAAGCCTTTCCACCCTTCCGGTGTTAATCGTCGGGCTTACGGTTATCCAGCTTTTCTCCCACAAACGCTGGCGTATTTTCCGTAAAAAAGCCTCCAACCTGAATGCATTCATTCACGAGGACATCTCGGGTATCCGCATCATCCAGAACTTTACGGCGGAGGAAGAAACGAAAAAGACCTTCTCCGTACTGGTGAAGGAGCATTTATCCGCCTTCAAGAGGGCTGTCCGGTTAAACGACAGCTTCGGCTCCATCATTGATATCTGCTGGAGTGTGGGAACCATTGCTCTTTATTATGTGGGACTGGTGTTGCTGCCCGGCAGCGCCAGCGTGGGACTTTTAATCTCCTTCGGCTACTACATCGGTATGTTCTGGAGCCCCATTGCCAATCTGAGCAGCTTCTACAACCAGTTAATTACCAATATTGCCGCAGCGGAACGTATTTTTGAGGTGCTGGACACAGAACCCGAAATCAAAAACAGCCCGGATGCCGTGGATATTTCCGGCATCACCGGCGCCGTAACCTTCGACCATGTTTCCTTTGCCTATACGGATGCGCCCGATATAAAGGTGTTAAAGGATGTTTCCTTTTCGATTAAGCCCGGTGAAACCATTGCCCTTGTAGGCCCCACCGGCGCCGGCAAGACCACGATTGTCAACTTAATCAGCCGTTTCTATGATGCAACGGAAGGGGAAGTGAAAATCGACGGTTTGAATGTCAAGGACATGACGCTTCACAGCTTAAGGAGCCACATGGGCATTATGACTCAGGACAATTTCCTCTTCTCCGGCACGGTAAAGGAAAATATCCGCTACGGAAAGTTAGATGCCACGGAAGAAGAAATCATTCAGGCTGCCAAGGCCGTCGGCGCCCATGACTTCATCATGAAGTTAAAGGACGGTTACGACACCAGGCTAAGCGAACGCGGCGGCGGACTCTCCGTCGGTCAGAAACAGCTTCTGGCATTTGCCCGCACCTTTGTATCCATGCCCGGTATTCTTATCCTGGATGAAGCAACATCCAGCATTGATACAAAAACCGAGCTTCTGGTGCAGAAAGGCATCGAGACACTGCTTAAGGGAAGAACTTCCTTTGTCATTGCCCACCGCCTCTCCACCATCCAGAAGGCTGACCGCATCTTCGTCATTGATGAGGGCGGCATCATGGAACAGGGAACCGCCAAAGAACTGCTTGCCAAAAAAGGCGCCTACTACGACCTGTATATGGCACAGTTTGCGGTGTAAAGAATACGCCGGTAGCTTTGCTACCGGCGATATTTCTATTGCATCAAGTACATATGTCCATATGCCCACAATGCTCTATCAACTTTTCTATACTCTATAATATCTTTTACGATATCTCCTTCAAAAACCTCTCCAAAAATGTCCTTCATTTTTCTATAGTATTCTGCATATAAGTCTTGCATATTAGATAAACTACAGATTTCCCTATATGGAATTCTGCTCCAGGGTTTTAATCCATTAACTAATGCCTGAACAGCCACATACGCAAAGCGATCATAAATCAGATATCTTCGAGGATTCTTAAAGTATAATAGTGTCTCAGCTATAACATACCCCACTCCATGAATCTCCGTGAGACTTTTTAATAACTTTTCCCAATCATCACTTTCATAAATTTTATTAACAATATTATTATAGTCCTCCTTCCTAATAGACTCTCCCTTTTGATACTCTAATTCCGTTATTTCGTTTTTGGCTACAGCCATTTCAAATTTATTCTCTTCTCCTTCTACATACCGAAAACTTTTCATTTTGATTTTGCCTTTTTTCCAGGCAATGATTTTTTCAATGTCTCCTTCTGTAACCTTTTCTTCAAAATTACGATATAAAATTTTTTCTATAATATTTTCCACCATTATGTTGCTATTCCACATGTAACAATTATTATAGATGTCTAAAAAATCTTCCTTGGTTATAGAATCTCCATTAGGGGCATAAAAAATTTTTTCACTCATTTATTTTCTCCTGTGTATCTTGATTTTCTAACAAAATAATGATTTAACCTATATTACATCCTTATTCATTATAATCATCTTCAAAATATCCCTCAACAACAGGCTCCACTCGATAATCACTCGGATAGATATTATACATTCCAACTTGAGAATACCCCATAGTTATCCCATCATCTTCATACCACCCTACATAAACTAAGTAAAAGGGTTCTCCTTCTGCATACCAGTCCTTTTCAGAATCATATTCTATGCTAACCCAAGCCTTCTTGTCATTTGTACCATATTGGTCATAGAATGCCTTCAGTGCCAAATCTTTTACCTTGTTAATTTCTGCATCCTTGTTTTTAAATTTTTCTACACATTCTGTGGCTTCATCTACACACTGTTTTGCATAAGCTTCATATGCATCCTTATCACCAATGGATTTGCCAAACATCAATATAGATGTATCTTCAGTTATGTTGTAGCCCAAATTCTCCTTGTAGTAGAATGAACCTATTACGTCATAAAATGCGCCATTAGGAAAATAATACACATCATCTTCCACATATGGAAGTGCTTCTTTTCCTATAAGGTTTTCATCCAAAGTTTTTACTGGCATTATTATTGCCGCCATAATAGGCTTTTCCATATGAACATCCAAATCCCAATATCCATCTTCCATAGCTAACGTATATTCCGACATAACAACTAAAATATCTGTATCCTTTATCTGGTACACACTTTGATCATCATCCCTATATAAAGGACTTACATATTCCAACTCTCTATACTTTCTTATTTATTTTGCACAAAAAAGCCTGTATTTTAGTCCTTTG